>Ga0154020_10007890_pt1 | contig 12388 bp, 4 predicted proteins | sample Klosneuvirus_201_FD_109709 | JGI IMG/M metagenome (GOLD analysis project Ga0154020, IMG submission 109709) | Active sludge microbial communities from wastewater, Klosterneuburg, Austria - Klosneuvirus_20160825_MG | ecosystem: Engineered > WWTP > Aerobic digester > Activated sludge | place... | reverse complement strand
TCCCTTTATGGCGTCTTTAGCGGTGGGGATCACCTCTTCCCATTCCGAACAGAGAAGTTAAGCCCACCAGCGCAGATGGTACTTGGTCTAAAGCCCGGGAGAGTATGTCGATGCCAATTTTAATCCACCTTCGCCAAGGCTACGGTGGACGAGAACCCTCACTATTAATTTAGTGGGGGTTTTTTGTTTTATAGACTTTTCTTAAGTCGTAAGAACTTAGTCATAAGAAAATAGTTGGAGGAAGAATACTTAAACACCTCTTGAAAAAGCACCCGTTTGGAGGTTCAATAAAATAAATTAAATTTGGAAGAACAAGCCATCTCATGCTGAAGTTTATTTCAATCTGTTCCCTCAACCTTCTTTTTGCAAACCTTTCCTTGTTTGGGGGAAATCCTTTGCTGCCTGAAACTTTACAAAATAAAGAGAAACCTAAAATTTGTTTTACCGAAAACAAAGGCCAGGTGTATGACCAGAATTACAAGCCCCGACCGGATGTGCTCTACGGGGCCATGGCAGGCAATATGGCGGTGCATATTAAAACCAACGGAGTCAGCTACCAGTTGTATCGTGTAGATAAATATAAAGAAGTTGAGGACCCAAGGACAAAAGAAAAAAGACAAGAAATAGACCAACAAACTATTTACCGTGTAGATCTTACCTGGCAAAATGCGAATAAAAATTTTACAAAAACAGGAGGGGAAGTCCTAACCGGATACAACAATTATTATTTAGAAAATTGCCCAAACGGAGCATTGAAGGTGAAAAGTTACAAAGGAATTACATTAAATAATCTGTACAACGGTATTAACTTACATTACTACGAAAAAAATGGTGAGTTGAAATACGACTACATTGTTGCACCATTTGCTAATTATAAACAAATACAAATAAAAGTGGAAGGCGCAACTGTGATCCTAAAGAAAGACGGTTCACTTCTACTCACAACACCTTTAGGCAAAATACAGGAAGAACCACCAATTGCTTATCAGGATGGTAGGCAGCTTACTGCCAAATGGATAATTACAGACACTGAGTATGGTAGAATTGTAAGTTTTGAAATAGAAAATTACAATCCCAATGATGAGCTAATTATTGATCCATTTATCCGCACGTGGTCCACATATTATGGAGGTACCGGTGACGAAAACGGATCGTCATCATTTGACATATCAGGTAACGTCTATATAGTTGGGCAAACCGGGTCAAACACAAGTACGTTAATAGCAACAACAGGAGCTCATCAAACAACATATGGAGGTGGGTTAAACGATGCCTTTCTAGCAAAATTCAACAATACGGGACAAAGACTTTGGGGAACTTATTATGGCGGCGCAGGAAATGATAAGGGAAATTCATGTTCCGTCGTTTCCGGTTTTATATATATGGCCGGAACCACTGAGTCAAATACCGGGTCGGTGATAGCAACATCAGGTGCTCATCAGACATTGTATGGAGGTGGATTAAACGATGCCTTTTTAGTGCTATTTGACCCTGCAGGAATAAGACAATGGGGTACTTATTATGGTGGTGCGGGTGAGGACTGGGGATATTCCTGTAGCACAAATTGGTCAGGTAGCGATGTGTTTATGGTAGGAGGTACAACATCCAACACGGGAACCATAATTGCGACATCTGGTTCACATCAGTCATCATATGGTGGAGGGCTTAGCGATGGCTTTTTAGTACGTTTCAATAGCGCAGGAGTCAGGCAATGGGGTACCTATTACGGGGGGAATGGGCAAGATGAAGCATATTTCTGTAATCAGCCGACCAATCCTGCGGTTGTGGTTTTGACCGGGTATACTTCATCCAGCACAGGCTCAGCGATCGCTACACCTGGTTCTCACCAATCAGTATATGGAGGCAATAGAGACGCGTTCTTTGTAAAGTTTAACTTTGCAGGGGTCAGGCAATGGGGCACATATTATGGTGATACCGGCGATGAATATGGTTATTCCTGTTATGTGGAAGGTACCGGTGATCTGTATTTGGCTGGAACCACTCAATCCAACACAGGTACGGTCATAGCGACAGTGGGTTCACATCAGTTAACTTATGGTGGAGGATTAAGCGATGGCTTTTTAGTGAAATTCAATAGTACGGGTCAGAGGCAATGGGGTACCAATTATGGCGGTGCCGGTGATGATCAGGGCCATTCGTGCAATATTGGTACCGCAGGAGGTGTGTTTAATGTATATTTGAGTGGACATACCTCTTCCAACTCTGGTACAAATATTGCGACACCAGGATCCTATCAGTCAACATATGGAGGAGGTACCTGTGATGCTTTTTTAGTAAAATTCAATGTCAATACAGGACAAAGACTTTGGGGAACTTATTATGGGGGTACAGGATCTGATTACGGATTTTCAACTAGCGCAGCCGCCCTAACGACATATATTTAGGTGGACAGACTTCATCTAACTCAGGAACAATTATAGCAACAACGGGTTCACATCAATCATCTTTCGGTGGCGGGGCATTGGATACCTATTTAGTGAAATTTAAAGATTGTGTTTATGTATTTCCATTAGCTTCAGTAAATAGTACTGTGTGCGCAGGTGGTATGCTAAACTTTACTGCTAGTTTAAGTGTTTCTGCTTTTCCATCTTACAGTTGGAGTGGCCCCGCATCATTTACATCAAATGTGCAAAATCCCGTTTTAGTTTCTGCTGGTACTGCAAACATTGGTATTTATACATTAACGATAAACAATTTGGGTTGTATAGAAACGGCTACAACATTTGTTAGTACAGTATTGAATTTGCCGACAATCTTCGTTAATAGTGGCAGTATTTGTTCAGGAAATAGTTTCACCGTTGTTCCTTCCGGGGCAAATACTTATTCCATTACCGGTGGCAGCTTTATTGTGAGCCCGAATGTCACAACTTCATATACAGTTACGGGTACTAGTACTGCCGGATGTATTTCTTCTCCAGCAATAAGCCTTGTTTTAGTTAATCCAAAACCAACAATTTCAGTTAACAGCGGCAGTATTTGTATAAGCCAAAGTTTTGCGATTTCTCCATCAGGAGCAAATACTTATACCATAACAGGTGGTAGTTTTATTGTTAGCCCAAATATAACATCTTCTTATTCTGTAACAGGTACAAGTGCTGCAGGTTGCGTATCGGGAAATACTGCCGTGGCTACTGTGTTTGTAAGCACAGTGTTTCCAGTTGTAAGTGTAAACAGTGGTACCATTTGCGCAGGGGAAGTTTTTACCATTAGTCCATCAGGAGCTAATTCATATTCTGTTACAGGAGGAAGTTTTATTGTGAATCCAAATACTACAACTTCATATTCAGTAACTGGTTCAAGTGTCTTAGGTTGTGTATCAACAGAAGCCGTTTGTACTGTATCGGTTGATGAGTGTGTGGGTATAAATGAGCATAATCGTAACAATGAGCATTCAATAAAAATTTATCCTAACCCAAACAATGGTCTATTAATTGTAGAATCACACTGCGAAGCACAGGTTTTGATTATCGACCTTCAGGGGCGAATTGTAGGCAATCTGAGTCTTGTTTCCGGCAAAAACCAAATTTCCATTGAACAACTCGAAAACGGGGTTTATTTTTTAGAACTCAGCCATCCTCAAGGCAAAGAGGTTTTTAGGATAATTAAGCAATAGGAGAGAAATTTAAAAGTGCAAAGTCAAAAGTTAAAAGCTCAAACTGAGCGGGACCGAAGGGTCAAAAGTTTACGGAGCCCAGGGCTTGCGCCCGGGATGCGTAGGGTTTAGCTCTTTTTTGTAAGGCGCAGCCGAAGCAAAAAAAGCCGAGCGAACAGCGAGCCCGCAGCAGCCCGAAAGGCGCCCAAAATCCAATTTAATCCTTTCGCCGGATACCACTTGTAGAACACGAAACACGGCCTAAGCGACGAAATTTCCACTCAAACCCCCTTCCCTTGTCAATTTGTCAGAATAACCTGTTTGGTACTGTTTTTGAACTCCATGGCCAAACCGATTAAACTATGAACGCCACAGGAAAAATTAATGTTCAAACCGAAAACATCTTTCCAATTATTAAAAAATTCCTCTACAGCGATAACGAGATATTTCTTCGTGAGCTGGTGAGCAACGCCGTTGATGCCACCCAAAAGCTAAAAGCCCTCAACAGCATGGGTGAAGCCAAAGGGGAACTGGGCGACATCAAAATCGAAATAGAAGTCGATAAATCCTCAAAAACCATTACCATTAAGGACAAAGGTTTAGGAATGACCAAAGAGGAGATTGAGAAATACATTACTCAAATTGCCTTCAGCGGAGCCGAAGAATTCGTCAACAAATACAAGGACAAGGTTGACAAAAACGTGGTAATAGGCCATTTTGGCTTAGGCTTTTACTCGGCTTTTATGGTAGCCAAAAAAGTGGAGATTTTTTCCCTTTCCTACAAAGAAGGTGCTAAGGCTGTTCGCTGGGAATGCGATGGCAGTCCGGAATACCAGATTGAAGAAATTGGCAACAGAACTCAGCGTGGTACCAACATCGTGCTGCACATTGCCGACGATTGCGAGGAATACCTCGAGCAAAGCAAAATCGAAGGTCTGCTTAAAAAATACTGTAAATTTTTACCGGTTGAGATAAAATTAGGCACGCGCAAAACCTGGGTGAATTCAGGTGAAAAGGACGATAAGGGAGAAGACAAACAAGTTGAAAAAGAGATTGATTACATCATCAACAATCCCGTTCCGGCCTGGACCAAAAAGCCGGTTGACTTAAGCGATGAGGACTATAATAATTTCTACAGGGAATTGTACCCCATGCAGTTTGAAGAGCCTTTGTTTCACATTCACTTGAATGTGGATTATCCATTTAACCTCACAGGCATTCTGTATTTTCCTAAACTGAGCAACAAACTCGAACTACCGAAGGATAGAATTCAACTGTACAGCAACCAGGTGTTTGTTACCGATAATGTGGAGAACATTGTCCCTGATTTTCTTACCCTGTTGCGCGGTGTCATCGACTCACCGGATATCCCTCTGAACGTGAGCCGCAGCTACCTGCAAGCCGATTCCAATGTTAAAAAGATATCATCCCACATCACAAAGAAAGTAGCCGACAAACTGGAAGATATTTTCAAAAATGAGCGTGCCGATTTTGAGAAAAAATGGGACGATATTAAAATTTTTGTGCAATACGGCATGATCAGCGATGAAAAATTCTATGAAAGAGCCGTGAAGTTCGCCCTATTTAAAAACACCGATGGAAAAGCTTACACCTTTGAGGAGTTCAACGAGCAAGTAAAACCCCTTCAAACCAACAAGGACAAAAAAGTGGTGTACCTCTATGCTACAAACATAAACGAACAACACGCTTACATCGATGCCGCAAAGAGCAGGGGATACGAGGTGCTGTTGATGGAAACCATGTTGGATCCGCACTACATCAATCACCTGGAAGGAAAATTAAAAGACGTGACTTTTGTTCGTGTGGACGCCGATACCATTGATAAACTGATTTCCAAAGAAGAAAACACCATTAGTAAATTAAGTGAAGAGGAGCAAAAACAAATTCAGCCCATTATTGAAGGTACTGTGAGCAAGGAGCAATTCACGGTGGTGTTCGAAAACCTGAGCGAAACCGATGCACCCATGATTATCACGCGTCCGGAATTTATGCGCCGCATGAAAGACATGCAACAAATGGGCGGAGGCATGAGTTTTTATGGCAATATGCCCGATATGTACAATTTGGTAGTGAATTCCAATCATCCACTAATCACCAGAATCTTGAAAGAAGAAAATGCTGAGCGCAAAACTGAATTGGCGAAACAGGCCAGCGATTTGGCCCTGCTTTCACAAGGACTGTTGAAGGGAGAAAGCCTCACCAAGTTTATTAAACGCAGTGTAGAGCTCATTTAATACGATTTAAAGCACATTTAAATGTCGGGACTGTTCAATTAGGCTCGGCATTTTTTGTTTGGGCTAGGTTGAAATAAACAACCATTAAAAAGTTGTATTAACATTTTCAACATTTTGCTGCACACCGGGCGAACACCTCTGGGTGTTTGAGCCGGATTGCGGGGAGCAATAAAAGTCAAGGCGTTTCAATCCTAACACGCACCATTAATTTTTCGAAGGTCAATTTGCAATAGGTGCTAACGCTGGATTTTAAGATTGTAACAAAAAGAAATCAGCGAGAGAGCAGGGTAGAGGCTTCCGCTCCATAGATCTTGCTTCCATCGCGGTACACCACCACAAAGGCATCGGTAATGCCAAGCTGCACCAACTCGTTTTTAAAAGCTTTAGCCGCTGCGGAATTATTGAAATTTCCCACATTGTAAACGAAGAGGCCGTTGATTTGTTTGTACTCCACCGGCCAGGTTTTGATTTTCATAAAATTCGCTGCCACTTCATTTGGTACTTGTTTGCTAAAAGCGCCAATTTGTACCTTAAAACTCACGCCTGCCTCATCCGCTTTTACTCCGTTGGTTTCAGTTGCTTCTGGATAAGTGCTTACATCATTTTTGAAAGGCTGAACATTCGGGTCGGTGGTTTGTGGTACATTCACTACCGGAATTACAACAGGTGGATTAATCGGTCCTTCAGGAAAAATTACAGGGTTTTGATTTTCCATACGCACATCTGGATCCAGGTTCTGTCTCTTTTTTCCGTCGGTAAACGAAATGCTGTTCCCATTTAAATAAGCCCCAACAAAGGCATCACTGATGCCAAGTTCAACAATGCGGTTGCGATCGGCCAGCACCTGCACCGTGTCATTATAGATTCCGGCAGTGTAACGGAAAAGGCCATTTGGCAATTGTTTAGTGTAAATGGGTTGTAAATTAAGCAGACCTTGTTTGGTGGCCTGTTTGGAATAAACACCAATTTGTATGGTGTACAACAAACCATTAATTTGCTCAATTTCTTTGGTCACCTGCACCAGGTCGGCAGGATTCACCTGTGGTTCATTTTCAGTAAGTATGGCTCTTGGAATGTTCAGATTTTCTGTAATACCGGCGCTTTCCGGAGAATTTACATTTACAAATTTCCCTTCTTTGGCCATGTATGCGATGGCTTCGCTGGCGCTGATACGTTTTCCATTCAGGTAAGCCACCACAAAAGCATCTTTGTACCCAAGTTTTCTCAGATCGTTTTTCACGGCATTGGCGGCTTCAATTTTTTCGAAATCGCCGGCAGTGTAACGGTAATACCCGCTCCTGGTGGTTTCACCGTTCAATGGACTTAATCCCTTAAATGTATTGTTTGGCAATTGGTTTCTGAAGGCGCCAATTTGTACCCTGAATGAGAGCCCTTCTTCTTTGAATGCGTTAAATGGGATGGGTTTATTTTCACTGTAAGCATTGCCTTTTACTACCTCCAGACCTTCAATTTTAAGCGCCACTTCCTTGTTCCCCTCATTGTCTCCGTTTACTTGCTCACCAATTGTCGCTAACTCATCTATATCGCTGCCATTCATTTTGTATTGTTTGCCACCGGCAGGCAACACTTGTGCTAATTGTTCAACAGCGGCAGCCCCAAGCATAGCCGCCTGATTCATCTTTTTAACTTTCTGCTCCTGATCGGTTTCCCCTGAAGCTTCTAATAACAATTGTTTAGAGCTTTCATTTAATTTGTCGGCATTGCTAACCACTTCTTGCTGTTCTGTACTTAAAGCGCCGGGTAATGCGGTTTTAGACGTTTCGTATTCAAGGGTTAATGCATTGGTTAAATTGGTCAAGCCAATGACCTGCTCAGCCTGAAGTTCGCTGCTGCGGGCAGTTTGGTCGGCCGGGCCTTCCAGCATGGCTTTCACCGAATCAGGGGGCAGGGCCTGTACCTGGTAGTCTGGGTATTTTATTCTTAAACTCTCAATCAATTCTGTTTGTTTACGGGTGAGTTCCCTTTCCTTCTCATCCACGTTACTCAAAGCGCCTAATTGAGCTGAGCGGTTTGGCAATCCCGAAGCCTCTTCTTTTAGTTTTTTGATCTGTGAATTTAAATTTTGAATGTCTACGCTCAATTGGTCTTGCTCAGCCGTATAGGATTCGCCGCCCTCATTTAACAAACCTCGTAATTCTGACAGGGCTACATCATTTGTTCTGTACTCGATATCAAAAGCTTTTTGATTGACCATGGAGGCTAAAAATCGCTGATTAAGCGCTTCATTTTCCAGCACCTTAGCTTCCTGTACCAGACCTGGTTTTTGATCAGCCATCGCAGCGTTGGCTTCTTTTCGTTTTTCAAACGCCTTAGCCGATAATTGTTCGGATTCAGTTTCAAACCCTTCGGCTGAAGTTCTGAGTTCGGCCGGACTTTGTGTTTGATTTAACAAATTGGCCAGCGTTTCAGTGTTTTTTTTGTTGTCAGCAATACCATTTTGTTGTCCTTCAATTCTGTTGAGTTCACTCATTGCATCTTTCGCGCTCCTGTAGGCTTGTTCGTTCCGCAAACTGCTGTTTGGTCGTTCAAGAAAGCTCAGGAGTTCGCCGGTTTTTGTTTCTGTTTGAAGTAAGGAATCGGCATTCATTTTCACCAACACTCTTGGACTTTCTGTGACAGGACTTGTGTCTGGAGTTTCTGCAACATTTGCTGGTGGATTCACCTGAGGTGAAGGTGCCAGCTCGTTTGCGAGCAAGATGGAGTTGATCAGGTTATTCAACTGTGGGATCAAACTGTTTTGTTTTCGGGTGGCATTTACAAAGGCGCTAAGTTTTTCGGCACTCTCTGCGGCCTGATCGCCCTGTTCTTTGAAGGTGTCGGCTTCTTCTTTCTTTTTGTTTACCGATAAATAGTCTGTTTTAAGACTTGGTGTACTTTCAATGATTGCTGTGTACTTATTTACTTCTTCAAACAGTTGCGCGATCTCAGCATCATTGGCATCGTATAATTTCTGATAAGAATTCAATTTTGCCTCAAGCACTTCGTTCATTTGCTGGTTGATAGCGTTTATTTTCTCTGCAAAGGCTGTGCTGTCTGCTGTTCCATTATTTGTATTTACTGAAGTTGTTGCAAGTTTAAGTTCAAACCCTGGATTGGTATTCAATAACAGGTCAATCGCTTCTTTTTGTTTGTTGAGGGATTCCAATTCTTTTTCTTCGGCATTGCTGATGCTGCCAAGTTTAGCTCCGGCCGAATTGTAGGCGTTTGCTTCTTCCCTCATGGCAGCTCCTTGCTTATTGGCAATCTTGGCCTCTTCGAGAAGATTCCGGACTTTTGACAGGTCTTCCGGTGGTGCTTGTTTTGCATCAATCAATGCGTTTATGTTTTCGATATTGGTTTCGTAGGTGGCGGCGTTGTCTTTGCGGATGATCTCCGAAGCCTGTAAAAGTTTTTCACTTGAAGCGTTCTCCAGTTGTTTGGCTTCGTTTAATAGTTTTGTTTTAGCAGCGCCAGTACTCTGGTTGGCTTGTTGTCTTTTTCCGCCAGCCAGGCTTATCAATGAATCTGATTCTCCTTCCAATTGTTCGGGGGTTAAGGGCTTGGCCTGAGCAAAGGTTTCTTTGGCGGCTATGCTTTCTTCTCGAAGTTTGTTTTGTTTTTCCTGAGCAGATTGGAGAGATGCGTCGGCTTCCGCTTTGTATTCCTTTGCCATCTCATTGGTGTAGGTGTCGTATTTAAAGTTGCCTGCATCGTTAAACTCAAGCTGTTTATTCAGGTTGTCTAACTGAGTTGCAAGGTCTTTATTCGTTTCAGTGCTGATGGGGGCGAAGGCAAAACTTACAGGCTCATCCAACTTGGCCTGCTTTTTGAGATTTTCGATTTGGTAATCGTTTTTGATAAGGGATTGAGAATTGGTCGATTTCATAAGCTCAAGCTGCTTAATGTCCCGATTCATATCCTGTTTTACTTTGGCCGATTTTGTTTTACCAAGTTCTTTGCGTTTGGTGTCTTGCAGGGCTGTAATTTCGTCCGTAAAGGCTCTGAGTTGTGCATTGTTTTGTTCAAGCGCCGCTATGTCATTTGAGTTAGCGCCTATTGCAATATCCCGGTATTTTTCCTTCAACACAGCTGGACTTGTGTTGGCACTTAGCGGCACCGCTTCAACAACAGGAGGCGCTATGGCTTCTGTTTTTACACGGGCAATAAGCTCTTGTTCTTTTTTTAATGTATTGAGTTCATTGCTGACCCCCGTGTATTGTTCCTTTAAAGCGATGGTTTGTTTATCGTTCTGAGCCAGTTCAGTTTTTAGGTCTTCAATTTGGTTGCTGATGGTTTCTTTGGTCGATTTTTTCCTTGTTTTTTCAAGATCGGTTTCCAGTTTAGTAACCTCGCTTTGAAGGTCTGTGTTTGCTTTTTCCGAATCCGAAAGTGAGGTACTAATTGCTGTTACTTCTTTTTCTTTTTCCTCAATTTGTTTTTGCAGGGATTCAGAATAACCAAGGGAGGCCGGACTTGTTTTAGAAACGATGACCTGACTTTGTTTGTTTTGCAAGCCAAGGTCGTTTTCAATGTTTGTGCTTTTTGATTTGCCCAGGGCATTTGAAAATTCAGAGTTCAGGTCAGAGAATTTTTTTGAGGCCGTTGCATCCTCATCCAAACTTTTGCCATAGGCCAGCATTTTAGCAGCAAGAACTTTTTCCTGTTCCGATTCTTTCTTTAATGCATTTGCCGATTCAATGGCCTGCTCTTTTTCAGCACCATCCTCCATTACTTCGGCTTTGCTCAGGGCTTTTTGAGCCTCGTCCCACTTGGAGTTTGCGGATGCGTTGTATTGTTCAGCCAATTTGTAGGCGTCTTTTGTGTCCTGGGTTAAAACTTTGGATTCGTTGGCTGCCTTTTGCGCCTCCGCCTTTACCTCAAGGGCCAAGGCTTTGTTATTGAGTTTTTTTGGATTGGCAGCAGCCATTCCCGAATCTTCAATGATTTGTGGACCTACTGCGTTTTGTGTTTTATCTTTCTTTGCATCACCTTGCGCAACAGGCGTGTCTGGCTTATTGTCGTCGGTGTTGACATCCAGTTTGGCTTTTTCTTCAATTACTTTTAAATACTGAAGGTATTTGGAATTTGGATCCAACTGATCAAAACTGGTTGTTATCTTCAATTTAGAATTCTCATAGGTAATGGTTTGATTCGCCGCAATGGCCTCCTCCGAAACAGGTATGTTAATGGTTTGGGACTGGGTGGCGAAGCCCGGAGTTTCTACAGTATAAACCAAATCTTCTCCTTTGGGAAGCTCAATGGCATAGTTTCCGTTTTCATCGGCGTCAAACTCTCCCACCATTTTAATTGAATTCATCAACTTTACAATGATTTTGCTTGCAATGGATTGATCAGGTTCTGCAGGTTCTACTTTGCCATTGATGGAAAGGGTATTGATGGGTTTTCTTTCAATGTTGATCTTTAGCACATCGATCTTTCCAGGAGGGCTTTGCCGGCCTGTACTAAAATACGCCGTTTGTTCAAGGGAGTCGGTGACAAACAAATAATCATCATCTGGGGAGTTGATAGGAAATTCAAGATTGACAGGAGCTGACCAGGAGTTGGTGTTTTCGTTGTACACCGATTTAAATATGTCATAACCACCCATGCTGTTGTGACCCTTACTGGCAAAGTACAGGCTTTTTCCATCCGGGTGTAGAAAAGGGTAATCTTCGTCGTAGGCCGTGTTCACTCCATTCACCGGTGTTGGTTTACTGTAGGTACCGTCCGCTTGTTTAAAGCAGGTAAAAATGTCCTTACCATTATCAGGATTGTCACCGTAGCTGCTAAAATAAACGACGTTGCTGTTTTTCGGGAGAAATACAACGGAGCTTTCCTTTTTCTTTTTATCAGTAGCTGTTTTAAATTCATCGGGCTTCACCAGCAATTTGCCGCCAATGCTTTTCAAATCATAAGTTCTGAAGTAATCGGCTTCGTTCAATTGTTTTTTATTTCTAACCGCAACATCGCTTAAATTGCTTAATAAGAGTTTGCCATTGTTACAAGCCACAATTTCCCTGTCGATTTGCTTTTTTTTCTGGAGTGAAGCCGATGCCTTGGTTTTAAATTCGTTGTAATATTTTAGGGCATCATCAAAGAGGTAGTTGATGTGGTAGGCTTTTCCAAGATAATAAGGCAGCTCCTTTGGTTGGGTTTCAAACGTTTTTGCGGCCGTGTTCAGGTAACTCAGGCATTTTTTCTTATCCGGTTCGCTATAGATCATACACACCCCCAAACGGTAATTAAAATCCGGGTCCTTGGAGTAATTGGAGACCAATTGAGCGTAAAGGGGATAGGCCTTAGTGTAGTTTTCTTCCTCAAAAAGTTTGTTGGCTTCCTTCTTTAAGGCATTCACCTCGTTTTGGTCCTGTGCCTGAACAGCGAAACATAAGAGCAGGAACAAAAAAAGCAGGTTTTTTTTGGGAATGGAGAAGTCTGAAAATAAAGAGATGGCCAACACCCGTAAACTCATAACGCAGTTGCTGTAAATTTAATAATATTCTTCAATGCTAGACGTTTT
>Ga0154020_10007889_pt1 | contig 12388 bp, 21 predicted proteins | sample Klosneuvirus_201_FD_109709 | JGI IMG/M metagenome (GOLD analysis project Ga0154020, IMG submission 109709) | Active sludge microbial communities from wastewater, Klosterneuburg, Austria - Klosneuvirus_20160825_MG | ecosystem: Engineered > WWTP > Aerobic digester > Activated sludge | place... | reverse complement strand
TGCTCAAGGCTGGCCGCGTGGCCGTTGACTTGAAGCCTGCTTATCAATGGGAAAAAGAGGCCCGCGTTATCGCGGTTGACCACTAGGAGATGCAATGGCACAGACATTCACGGCGTACTATTCAGGCGTGGCCTTCGCTGCAACGAAGAACATGGCCGCGATCTACAACACTCACGCAACGGAAGTGCTTCGCATCCGGCGCTGCGGCATTTTGAACTCGCAAACGGCGGCTGTAACGGGCGTGCTTTGCGCGCTGGAGGTGCGCGCGTACCAGACGGGTACCCCCGGCTTGACCGCGCCGACGGCTGTGACGCCAACGAAGCACGACACCGCGAACACCTTGCCGACCACGGCCGTTTACGGCCATGCGGGCACGATCGCGGGCACGCCGTTGACGCTGCGCCGCATCTTCTGGTCATCGGACGAGGCGGCGATCAGCACCGCCACGAGCGATGAGCTTGAAACCTACGTTCCGCTCAACATCATTTGGGACGCGGGCTATGGCGATTCAACCGCCGTGCAGCCGCTAGCACTTCGCGGCACTGGCACGTTGAACGAAATGTTCATGGTTTACAACACGAGCGGCGCGGCTGGCCTGCTCGACACGTGGATCGAGTTCACCAAGGAATAGCCGTGACTGACACAGCCTTTGTCCGTTGCGAAACGCTGGGCCTCCCGTGGACGCCAGAGACGGCGTTGCCGTTGCTGGGTGCCGACAACAACGCGCGTCATGCGGTCGAGCTGGCGTGCGTGTTCGGCATCTTCAACGACCACGGGAGCAACCGGACAATCACGCTGAAGGACTTGGAAATACGCGAACTGACCGCGCGTGGACTGACCACGGGTGGCCTCTATCCGATTTCCTGTTTCCGCATCACGACGTTTGCGGGTGGCATTGATATATCGGAACAGGTCGTGTCGATGGACAGCGACAACGCCGCGCTGCCAAGCCAAGTCCAGATTGTCCGCGAGTGCAACGGGACGACGAGCGACCCTGCGTTTCGTATCTGCCCTGTGGTGCCCGCGCATACGGGCGTCACGTTCTGGAATCGGGGCGGCGGGTTCGGCGGCGGCTTGTTCAACAAGCTGTCCCGCGTTCATGCGTTCAATTCGCAAGATGGCGCGGCGCAGCCGTTCACGCTGGATGAATCCCAGGGCCTCATGCTGCAATGCGGCCCCGTGAACCAGCCCGCTAAAGAATTGGGCGTCACGATTGTCTTCACGATTGAGGCGACCGGCGCAACGCACGTCCTGACGACCAACGTTGTCACGACGCCCAGCACGGGCTTCACGGGGATGCTGGCAATCTGGAACGGGTCTGGCTCTGGCGTTTCGCTGCTCATCAAGAGCATCGAGGTTTACGAAATTGCAAACAGCACGGCCACGACTTACCCATTGCTCTCTCTTGAATCCATTTCCTCGATGAAGGGCGGGCGTGCGATTACGCCGGTTTACATGGACTCGACACACACCGCGCTATCGGCTGGCGTGAGAATCCAGACGGGCGGCGCGGCGGTGCAGTTCGCGCAGGACGTGAGCCTGTCACGCAATCCAAACGCTGGCGGCGATACGGTGCCGTGGCGCAGGCGGCTTGGCGTGCCGTTCGGGAACATCCCCGCGATTACAACGGGGCTGATTGGCCTGCTGGGTGCGTCGCGCAAGTTCTCGCAGATCATCGGCGGCAACGACGCGAACGTGCAGGCGATAGTGCTGGAGGAAGGCGAGGGCGTGGCAATCGTGAAGCGAACAACATCGAGCCTTGGGAACTACGAAATATCGGCTACGCTGATCGCAGAGGACAACACACCAGCAGCAGGCGGCGGCGCTCGTGCCTTCGCGTTCTGTGGGTGATGGAACTTGGAGCTAACGCAATGGCAACACCGGGCACTTGGGTAGCAATCGTTGTTGACCCAGCTTTCGCTGGCGGGCGGCATGACGTGGGTACGGTCGTGGAAACTCTAGCCGGATTTCAGGAGGCACCCCCGCGTTGCAAGCTGGATGATGACGGCGTTATCAAGCGGTACTTCGTTCCGGGCCGCAGCCCCGACTTGATGCCGAAGCAGCATAAGTTGCCCGTGGACGCTGCGAGTGTGTTGACTCCGGCTGGCGTTGAAGCGTTGCGTAGCGATGCTGTCAAGGGCAAGGCGGAACGAGAGGGGAAGTAAATGGCAACCATCAATAAAACCGTCGCGAGCAGCGGCGCAGACTACACCAGTCTGTCGCTGGCAGAGGCGTCAATCCCGAACTCTAGCGCCGACGATTTCATTTTCACCTATGTCGAGGCGTTCACGGATACGACGCCAGTAACATTTAGCGCGGCATCGTTCACGGGCTCCGTGCTGGTTACGGTGCAATCTGCCTATCGTTGCAATGGCGCGGTGTCGGGGGCACACGCGAGCTTGACGTACAGTACGGCGAACGCGACGGTATTGCTCAACGTCGCTATGCCGAACGTCAAGGTGGAGTTCTTGCGCATTCATCGTACAGTCGGGACGACAGATACAATCGTTTTGTCAAGCACAGGCTTCAAGTTGCATAACTGCACAGTAGTAAGACGCCACGACGCAACGACTTATGCTCAAAGCACCATCCTTGCGAACGAGGCGAACACATATGAATTATGCGGCAACTATTTCGTAGTCAGCGGCCAAAACACGAACGGCTTTGTGCGCTTGTACAAAACGACGGCTGGGACATGCAAAGTCTACAACAACACGATATTCCAGCCTGACGGCTCCGCTGGTTACTACATGCAAGTGTATGGCGCGATGGACTGTGACGCGCGCCTGAATGTTGCGGTGAAGAAGTCGGGGCTTACAAACACGAACGGCTACCACCTCATTGGCACGGGCACGTACAACGCGTCGTCGGACGGCAACGTGTCCAGCGAAGCGGCTGACGCGCCCGGAACCAATGGTGCCAACTCCGCAAGCTCGGCCAACTACATCACAACCGAAACGGTCAACTCCGAGAACCTTGACTACCCATCTTACGCGCTCATGGCCGCGAATTACGAAGGAGCCGATCTCAGCGCAACGTGCCCCACGGACATCAAGGGCAAGACGCGCGAGAACTGGTATCCCGGCGCGCACGACGTAACCGCACCCGCAGTCGCGTCAACGTCGCAGCATAGATTCGGATTCAATTTCGGCATGAGATTCTAGGGGGCGCTATGGATTTCGGACTCAACTTTGGATTCAGCCAACGCCAACAATCCAGTGGTGGTGGGCTTGGCCCGATCCCCGATATGCCCGTCCACCGCGCCGTCTGGCGGGCCGGGCGCACCTACGGCGTGACGTATATCTAGACTTCCGGCGCGTTGCCGGAAGCGCGGGCTACCCCCGTGGCCCACGTTCAGTGCGAAAACCCGCCTACTCAACTGGGCGGGTTTTCACTTGGCTGTCCAATACTCGCGGCCATCAATCGTGACCATCACGCCATCGGCGCGGGCGTCAATTGTCCATACGATCTCACGGCCACGCTCCTGACCTGTCAGGACGCCTCGGACTGGCAGCGTATCCATGGGCGGGCCCCGGCGTGTGGGTATTCATAGATTTCCTTTGTGGTTGTTTCTGGTGGTAGGGCGCTACTCCTACATCGGCCCGTCCTGCCGGACGGCACTCGCATCTGAGTTAGGCCTTCCGGCCCGTGGTCGCTACGCCACGCTTCGCGCAAACCCTTCAGCCCGCGCCATGAACTAACGGCCCGCTCCCTTTGAGCTACACCAGAAAAGCTAAAACGTCATTGCGTAAGAAACAAACGAGCCTTGGCCGGGGAAGTATGAAGCGATAATCCAGCGCACAATCCTTATCGGCTGTACGCCTTCCTTGCGAGCCCGGTTGGCGAGTTCTGTAAAATCCCGCATGTAAAACGCCTCATCCTGCGCGTCGTGCTTCACGCCACTGGCGTTCCGCTCAGCGCACATGACTTTGTAAGTTGCCGTGCGCGCCAGTTGTGTGTCGGTTTTCATCTTAGTTTCTCCTGTTCAAGTTTCGCTAATAATCCTAGGAGATCTAAGCGGGCACTTTGCAGGGTCTGCCCGCGCGCCTGTCGAGCTTGGCCTTGATGCGCAGCTTGGCGCTTATCGTTTTCAATACAAAGTCGCGGCGGTCAACCGACATGCGGCTTATTGCTTCCGCGAACTCAGGCCCGAACCAAACCGCGAATCCGTTCTGTTTCTTCTTCATAAAGGAAGGGTACTACGCGGCGCGCCATAATGCCAGGAAAATATATTCTAGGAATTATGTTGATTCGTTTTGCTGGCGGTGTATCCTACTTACATGGCAATGGGAACAACACCCAAGCCCACGACTAACCGGAGAAGGAAGATGACGACCGTCCAACAAGCCGACGCGATCCGCGCTGACCTCAACCTTGTGTCCGCCGAGCTTCGCGCGGCGACTGAGCAACTGGTAGCGGCCAGCGACGCGTTCGACGCGTGCGACGCGGCAGACAAGGCCGCGTTGCGTGCAGCCGACGCAGCCGAACGCGCGGCCTCAACGCGCGTGCAGGCAGCCGAATCCGCCCGCAAGCGCCTCAATATTATGCGGTCGCGCCGGTTGGAGCGGGGCGAAGCGATGCTACATGAGCCGTACATGGCGATGTTGCGCGCCCGCTAGGCCGAAACCGCGCAAGCGGTCTGCGCGCGACGCGCGCACTGATGATGGCCTTTCAACGCGCCTTGGGCGCAAAGGGGATTAGGGATGGCAGACAACCCAGAATCGCCGATCTACGCGCTGTTTAGTGTGTGCGAGCAATTCAGCCAGAAGGGCTCTTGGCTGGCGCGCGAAGGGCAGACGATTGAGGACTACGAACTCTTGATTCGGCTCAGTGCAGCGCGGCTCGTTGAAGCCGAGAACCTAAAGTATGACGACCTGTTCCCCGCTTACAAGGCGATGATTGCGCGCAACCGTCTGGCGGCTGGACTCCCGTCCATTGCGCTCTAACCCCGCGCACCCGCGCGACGAATGGTCGTCAGGGAGCAAAGTCGCGGCGCTACGTATGTCATGTACGTGGTCATCGACGCGGGCGGCAACATCCACGTTTGCGGCGACTGGGAACTGAAAGCCTAAAATGACCCCCAAGAATAAATGCACCATCTGCGGCAAACCAGCCGATTGCGCATGGAACGCAGACCTGTGCGGCGCGTGTTTCGACCTGCCGTCTCGCTTGGGCAGCATCAACATCCGCGAAGAAACTCAACTCAAAGCTGAGCGCGCGTTGCTCCAGCTTGACGCAATCAAGGCCCGTGGGCCTGAAAGGTAAATCATGGAAACGCTGCCTGAAAAATGGTGGGAAGAAATCGACCGCGTAGGCCCGAACGCTGGGCACCTGCGGCTTGCGATGCTCGCCGCTGCGATGCACGAGGAAGGCTACGGCATTGCGAATATTCTCGCCATGCTTGAGAAGCCGTGGAAGTGGACAGAGGAAATGCAGCGCGTATGGAACGGGCGGAGCGTTGAGGCGAGCGATGAATAAGCAAAAGCAGGTAGAAGGCTTCGAAGCTGAACTGCGCGAAATCAACGCGAGCTACGAAGCGCAAAAGTTCGCCATGCTCGCGCGGCATGATGGCGACATGAATCAGGGTACTCTCATGGCCGTGCAGATTCTTGAGGATGAGCGCCGCATGGAAATCGAGCGGGCGCGAATCGAATGGGGGCTGGTATGAGTGCGATCAACCTGCTAACGGATGCACTGGAACGTTGCAGCGCCGATGAAGCGAATGGCGTCGAGCTATTCCCCGCGTACACGCGGCTGAAACGGTCGGTCGAGCGTGCGCTTGAGGCGCTGTACGAAACTCCCAAGCCCAAGCCGCTACCAGTGCCTAGCGTGCCCAACGCGGGCGCGACGTATGGCCGCGAGATTGTCCAGCCCGTCTATGAGGCGGCTGCGCATATCGCGGGCGTCAAGTTGGCCGACGTGTTTTCGCGGGGGCGCAAGCGCGAGTTGGCTGTAGCACGGCACGCCGCAATGACTGTGCTTGCGGGCCACACCAGCATGACGCTGGTGGATATCGGGCGCTCATGCGGTGGGCGCGACCACTCGACCGCACTACACGGCATCACAGTCACGCGCGGCGAGCGCACGGCGGGTGGTGGCCCACGGGCTGCGCTGGCGGCGAGAATTGAAACGTTACTCGCAATGAAAGGTGCCCATGAAACTCACGAAAACAAAACGCGCTGAACTCAAGGCGCTTGCGGAGAAAGACCGCGCGAAAACACTGGATTATCTTGCATGGGAAGGCTACGGACTCGCCAGCCGCCAAGCGCTCCCCGACGCGCTCGCGGACATTGAGGAATTGGAGGCGCTAATCCTCGACGGCGGCGTGAAACGGTTGCACGACGCGAAACTGGCTCTTGAATCCAAGCTCGCGGACGCGGTGAAGGCGCTGGAAGACATCAAGGCGAACGGTTACGGTGCATGGGTTGAACCTACACTCGCCAAGCTGAGGGCAAAATGACCATCGAAATCAAGTGCGGCGTCCGCTTCTTCAAAGGTGAAGGCGCGCAACTGCTCCACATGAAAGCGCGGGCGGTTGAATCCTTCGCCGAGGAACGTCTAACCCATCGGCAGAAAGTGATGAATGGATGCGGGGACATTTCAAGACAACGCAAAGCGCGGGCGAATCGCGCAAAAAAAGATATTGCAACATAGGCAGTTGATAGCTAAAAGAACTACCGCCAGAACGCAGCACGCACAACACAACTTCTAGCGCCCGTTCGCTCTCAAAGCGTTCTGGCAAGATTCGCCCTCGACGGGCGGGCGCTGGAAGACTAGCCGAAAGTGGGCTACACCATGACCACTCTGTACCAGCTAACCGAAGAAATGCAGGCGCTGGACGAATTGCTCGCCAACGCCGAAAATCCGGATTCACCCGAAATCTTCGAAGCAATCCAGCGCGCGCTCGCGCTACAAGACGAACGCGAGCGCAAGGTTGACGCCTACTGTTCGTTGATTGCCGAACTCACGGCGCGCGGTGCGGCTCGCAAAGCGGAAGCCGAACGACTGGCGGAAAACGCACGGGTTCAATTCGCTGCGGTTGACCGCTTGAAAAAGAGCCTGCTGGATTCGTTCAACACGTTGGGAATCAAGAAACTGGAAACGGAACGATTTACGGTAGCGGTTCAAAAGAATGGCGGCGTCTTGCCGCTGGAAATCACGGGCGACGTGCCCGCGACTTTCAACAGGGTAATCGTTTCGCCGGATGCGGATAAAATTCGGGCTGCGCTGGAAACTACAGAACTGCCTTTCGCCAAACTTAGCGAGCGCGGTTCACACGTGAGGATCAAGTAATGACTACCGAACTTCAAGCAATCTTGCAGGGCAAGACTTCACGCCCGCGTATTATCACGCTCTACGGCGTGCCCGGCATCGGCAAGTCAACATGGGCATCGCAAGCGCCTAACCCGGTTTTCATTCAGACAGAATCGGGCCTTGATGATATCGGCGTTGACCGCTTCCCGCTCGCTACTTCATGGGCGTCGGTCAAGGCGCAACTGACGCAGCTTTGCCAAACTGACCACCGTTATAAAACCGTGGTCATTGATTCGCTGTCTTCACTTGAGCCGATGATTTGGCGCGAAGTGTGCGCGGAAAAGGGCAAAAAGAACATTGAGGACATCGGCTACGCGAAGGGCTACAAGTTCGCGTTAGACTACTGGCGCGAGTTTATGACCGCGCTGGATTGGCTGCGGGAAAACAAGGGCATGACGGTGATTCTTGTGGGCCATTCCCGTATCGCCCGCTTTGAAGACCCCGAAACCGAACCATACGACCGCTTTGAGATTGACATCCACAAGGACGCCAGCGCGGCGATTCAACGGTGGTCGGATGAGGTGCTGTTCGCCAACTACGAAGTGTTCGCTACTGAAAAGGGTGAGGGCTTCAATAAGCGAGTGAAAGCGATTGGCGACGGGACACGGAAGCTCTACACATCGGAAAGGCCTGGGCGCAAGGCCAAAAACCGTTTGAACATGCCTGAATCAATCCCGATGTTGTGGGCTGATTACGCGGCTTTCGTAGGCAAGTAAATAAGCGACGACTCGATACTCAAGCGTTCGACTTGAGCGAGTTTGAAGCGATAACAGGAGGCTGTAAAATGGCTGACATCAAAGGCTTTGATTCCACGCAACACGATGATCCGGGCTTTGACCCGCTGCCGGAAGGCAACTACTTGATGATTGTCGAATCATCGGAACTCAAGGCGACAAAGGCGGGCACCGGCTCCGGCATCAATCTCAAACTTCAGGTCATCGACGGCGAGAACAAGGGCCGCACGATGTTCTGGTGGTTGAACTACAACAACCCCAACGAAACTGCGCAGCGCATTGGCCGCTCGGAATTGGCGGCACTTTGCCGCGCCGTCAACATCCTCCAGCCGAAAGACACGATGGAGCTTCACAATATCCCGTTCGTGGCGCACGTGGTCGTCACGCCTGCGAAGGATGGCTATGACCCCGGCAACAAGGTCAAGAAGGTTGAAAGCAAGGCAGAGTTTGCCAAGGCTTCGCAAGCCACTGGCGTTGCGCCCGTGAACAGCGGAGCGCCCGGAAGCAAAGCACCGTGGGCCAAGTAGCAACATTCGAGCTTCCCGTGCCCCCTAGCGTGAATCATTACTACGTCAGGGGGTTTCGGGGGGCTGTAGGCATCAGCAAAAAGGGCAAGCTGTACCGCGCCGCTGTAGTTGCCGCATTGAAGCAATTGGGTTTGCGCTTCACCGGGCGTCTTGACGTGTCAATAGTTTACGTGCCGGGGAAGTGTGTAAGTGTAACGGTGCGCGAAATCGAAGGCGAAAAGCCCGATGACAACGGGCTGGATTTAGACAACCTGAACAAGTGTCTTTTAGATTCGTTGACTCACGCCAAAATCTGGAAAGACGATGGCGCGATTGACCGGCTCACTGTGGAGAGGGTGAGGGCATGAATCCATACTTCCTGCGTTGCATGGGTGAAGCCGCAAAGAAGATGTCGGAACTTTCACTACCAGACTTCGTTATTGGTGACCCGCTCAATCCGTACCTGCGGCGCTGGTTCTTGCGTCCAGAAGGGCCGAGCGGCGGGCTTTACCTGCACCAGATTTTGCGCGATGACGATGACCGCGCGCTGCATGACCACCCGTGGGACTCCAGCGTTTACATAATCAGCGGCGCGTACCTAGAAATCACGAAAGACGCGCGGCGCATCTACAGTAGCGGCGACTATCGCCACATGGCTGCTGAAACCGCGCACAGGCTGGTTGTCGATGACGCGCCCGTGTGGACGCTTTGCTTCATTGGCCCGCGTAAACGCGAGTGGGGGTTCCACTGTCCGCAAGGCTGGGTGCACTGGCAGGATTTCACAGCGAAGGACAACAAAGGTGCAATCGGCAAGGGGTGCGGCCAATGAAAGAACTCCGTGATTACCAGCGCGATGCCGTCACCGCCGTCTATACGCACTTGCGCACGCGCGACGATAACCCTTGCGTAGTGATACCCACGGGCGGAGGCAAGACTCCAGTGCTGGCGCAGATATGCATGGACGCGGTGAACTGGTCGGGGCGCGTGCTGGTGTTGGCGCACGTAAAAGAACTCTTAGAGCAATCCGTGCGGCACCTACACGATGCCGACACGACGTTGATTTCCAAAGTCGGCGTTTACAGCGCCGGTTTGGGCAAGCGCGAAATCGGATGCCCCGTAACGGTAGCCGGAATCCAAAGCGTTTACGAGAAAGCAACGAAGCTGGGGAAGCTCGACCTCGTGATAATTGACGAGTGCTTTACCGGCGAGACGCTTATCGACACTCCATCAGGAAAAAGAAGAATAGACCATGTGCGTTGCGGCGACACTGTATATAATGCCGCTGGGGTTGGCGTTGTTCAGGCTATTTCGGCCAAGCAAGCCCACCCAACGAACCTTCTTCGCATGGAGTTTTCCGATGGCAGAACAATCGAATGCACAAACGAACATCCATTTTTCACAGCAAGCGGATGGTGCGCCGCTGGCTCCGTGGGTGTCGGTGAGGTCGTTTTCAGCAACAAAGGAATGCGCGCTTTGCAAAAAGCCGTTCAGCCCATGGGTGAAGGTTCTGGAAGACGGCACGCGCCGCGTAATGAAAGAAAAGCTCTGGCTCAAGCAGCCTTGTTGCTCACAGTCTTGCGCGAAGAAACTCAAAAACCCGATGAGCAATCATCAGTCGCGGCTCAAGATGAGAGCGCGCCTACGCGAGATCAAACACAGACCAATCAAGCGTGGCGGAAATGGGCAACTCCTGTCTTTGCCACAGTTGGCGTTGCTGCACGCGCTAGGCGAGGGTTGGGAATCGGAATTCCCCGTAGCACTCGGCAAGCCGCGTCAAGAAGGATTGCCGACCTGCTACAAGCTAGACTTGGCAAACCCACAACTAAAAATCGGAATCGAAGTGGACGGGGCGAGCCACGCGACAATCGAGCGGCGCGAACAAGACGCGCGAAAAATATCGACACTCTCTGCCCTCGGCTGGTGCGTGTATCGCGTATCGAACGCGCGGGCACTAGAACTGTTTTCAACCTTCAAGTCGGTGGACATCCTACTTACTTCGCTGGCGGGAAATTAGTCCACAACTGTCATCTTATTCCCATCGAAGGCGATGGCATGTACCGCACGTTCCTTCGGGACGCGAAGCTCGTAAACCCCGACGTGCGCGTGATTGGCCTGACGGCTACGCCTTACCGCATGAAAGAAGGGATGATCTGCGCACCCGAAAACATCTTGAACCATGTTTGCCATGAGACGGGTGTGCGAGAACTAATCGCGCGTGGATTCCTGTGCAACTTGAAATCAAAAGCAGGTTCGACGCACGTTGACACGGACGGGCTACACATTCGCGCGGGCGAGTTCGTGCAGGCCGAAATCGAGCAGTTGATGGGCACTGAAGAACTGGCCACGGCTGCTTGCGCCGATATTGTGAAGGCGTGCGACTCGTTGGGCCGCAAGCACGTGCTTGTTTTCGCGGCGTCGGTTGAACACGGCAAGCTAGTTAGCTCGAAGCTGGCCGCGTTGACAGGCTGCGAAGTCGGGCAGGTTTACGGCGATACACCGTCCGAAGAACGCGCGAAGTTGATAAAGGACTTCCGCGACGGTCGCCTGAAGTTCCTAGTCAACATGAACGTGCTTACCATTGGATTCGATGCGCCGAACGTGGACATGATTGCGCTGCTCCGGCCCACAGCTTCACCGGGGCTCTACTATCAGATGGTTGGGAGAGGCTTCCGCATTGCAGCGGGGAAAGAGTATTGCCTTGTGCTCGACTACGGCAACAACGTTCTAAGGCACGGCCCGGTTGACCTGCTCAAGCCTGAAAAGCGGCAAGGAACCGAAGGCGGCGCTGCGCCTGCGAAAGAGTGCCCCAAGTGTAACGCGCTGATTCATGCGGCGTATCGCGTGTGTCCCGAATGCGGCTACGAATTTCCGCCGCCCGAAAAGAAACACAGGGCTACGCATGGTCAAGACGCGGTGCTAAGCGGCGACGTAGTTGTTCACGACTACGAAGTTGAAGAAGTGTTCTACAGCGTGCATAAGAAGAAGGGCGGCGACGACGCGGCACCGTTGACGATGAAAGTAACGTACAAGCAGCCGGGCCTGAACGCGGACTTGATTAGTGAATGGGTTTGCGTTGAACATGAAGGCTTCGCGCTGCGTAAAGCGATGATGTGGTGGCGCTCGCGTTCGAACGTGGTCATGCCGCGCAAGGCGGAAGAAGCTGTAGAAATCGCGCAAGAGGGCGGACTAGCGAAGGCGAAACGAATCAAGGTTCAGTACGTACCGGGTGACAAGTTCCCGCGTATCGTGAGCGTAGAACTCGAAGAAATCCCAAAAGATTTTGTCCCGTGGGCTGCGAAAGCGGCGGACGCGCGGGAAGCTGAAATTGAAGAATCCTACAAGTTGGCGGACGCGGAAGAGCCGCCTTTTTAGCAAAGGACAAACATGGAGTATCAGGAATTCCTTTCAAGGAAGCAGCCAGTTGTCGCCGCGTGCGGACTTCTGGAAGTACCACCACTCAACGAATCGCTCTACCCGTTCCAGCGCGATATCGTGACGTGGACGCTCAAGCAGGGCCGCGCGGCAATCTTTGCAGACTGTGGACTTGGCAAAACGCTGATGCAACTGGAATGGGCGCACCGGATACCCGGCGACGTACTTATCTTGACCCCACTTGCTGTGGCTCAACAAAGCGCGAACGAAGCAAAGCGGTTCGGCATTGATGCCGCCGTTTCGCGTGACGGCAAGAAGGCTGGCAAAATCACGCTGGCGAATTACGAGAAGTTGCACCTGTTCAGCGCGTCCGATTACAACGGCATCGTGCTCGACGAATCGAGCATTCTGAAAAGTTATGACGGCTCGACGCGCACAACTATCATTGAATCGTTCGCTCGC
>Ga0154020_10007888_pt1 | contig 12389 bp, 16 predicted proteins | sample Klosneuvirus_201_FD_109709 | JGI IMG/M metagenome (GOLD analysis project Ga0154020, IMG submission 109709) | Active sludge microbial communities from wastewater, Klosterneuburg, Austria - Klosneuvirus_20160825_MG | ecosystem: Engineered > WWTP > Aerobic digester > Activated sludge | place... | reverse complement strand
TGGCCCCGTCAGCATCGCGTCGCTCCTTCGTGAAATCTCAACTGAACAAAAATCTCCTATTGACGAAGCGATTTCCATTGCAATGATTGAGCCAAACGCAAATCCGACGTGCGATTGCCCTGAGGATCGGAACACTCGGGCCGACATGAACGACGAGGGAGAGTTTTGGAATTTTGATATTCATTTTGGCAACAATTCGACCGGACTGATGCAACGAAACCCTAAGCAGCGGCCACGGGCGTTTGGGACTCGTCCACGTCGGTATGTGGAGCGACACAATTCGATTGGCCCAACCCAACTACCACCACGTTCGCTGCGAACGCCCGTTCTTGACTGATTGACGGGATTGACCCCACTTGATTCAGGTCGTTGATAGAAGTCGTCAGCAAACCAATCCCGGCACCACTGCCAGACGTTTCCCGCCATGTGATGCAAGCCAAAAGATGAAAGCCCGCATGGAAAGTGAACCGGTGCCATAGGCATCGTGCTTGCTTCGTAATGGGCACCTCGCTCATGTTGACCAAAGACGAGTGTTGCATCCTCCGACTCAAATGACGATGGTTCGTGGAAAGCTCCCTGAGCGGCATACTCCCACTGAGCTTCCGAGGGTAGAAAACCATCTTGAGAGTCGTAACAGGTCCATTGTGACCGATTGGCCCAAAGCGAATATGCGTTGGCCCCAAACCATGAAACCAGCACCATTGGTTTGGTCTCGGCACCGACCACCGGACGCCATTCATCTGCCGATAAGACAATGGGCATCTGAGCAATTCGGTCGTCGGATAAATCGAGTCGAAACCAATCGAGCAAGTTTGTCTCCGTGGCCTCCACGGAATTCAGGAACCGGCAATACGCTGTTGTCGATACGGGTTCTGCATCTATCAAGAACGAATCGAGTTGAACCTTGTGGATCGGTCGTTCATCAGGACTGTCGCTCCCAATTATCGTCTCAGCGGAAGGAAGCAGGAAGCATCGCATTCCATCGGAGCGGCGGCGAAACTGGCGAGTTCCATTTTCTGATTCCATCGCCTCGAACATTGATTGCTTGTGGCGGGACGAATCTACCTGCCAACGGCCACTGAGTTGGCTGAAGCGAATTGTTGAGTAGGCAGAATCGGGCACTTTCGTTCGCCGCCATCCCTTTCGTTTCGGTTTGCCGCTGCCCTGTTGAATATACACAATCTCCGCAAGGTCACTGAGGCGAAACGGTTGTCGGGTAAAGATGGACTTTCCAAACGAATTTGTGGGTATGTTTGGAAGTGTTACGAGGAATTCGTCCTCCAATGCCATGATGAGTTCCACCAAGTCAAGGCTGTCGCATCGTAGGTCTTCGATCAACCGGCTTGATGGCCGAACTTCATCTCGTGGAATACAGAGTTGCTCGGATGCAATATCACACACACGCTGCTCAACAATGCCCAATTCGAGGCGACTAACGAATTTCATTTATCATCCGTCCTTTCCATACCGTTGATAGAACGACCGAGGCGTATGCGAATCAGCAGATCGTTCAACGCCGCAGCGCCGCTGGAATTCTCTGGCAACGGGCTTTCCTCGAACGCTTGTTCAAGTTCCACCCGCAGTCGTTCGTACTCCCGTTCGTGAAACGCAAGGTCGGCCTGATCGAGAGTTCCCTTCTCAGTGCCGTTCACTTTGCGTTCGATCAATTCAGGTATGTATGGAAGTTTGAAGGTCTCATTCAGCACAATTAGGTTGGCTTGTATTTCTCCAGCAAGCATCAAATGAATGCCGGTGAGCAATACCCGGTAGACGTAAAGCAACGGCTTGACCCGTGGTGGATTCTCTTTTTGGAACAGCTTCCACTGTGTGGCTGCAAAACCGAGATAATGGTGGGCGTGATGTTTCGTCAGGCAGTCCGGGGCGATGGCCTTCAGTTCTTCATGTTCCGGCGTGGTGTGGACGATCAGCGGCGACAGCACCTGCTCCATGACGTAGCCGTTTTTCTTGAGCATCAGCCCGAAGAACTTCTTAGCGTCATGTGTCACGAGATCGATTTCCATACCGTCATAGATGCCTGACTTTTCAATGGTCTCACGCCCTTCCTGAAGTCCGACGACTTCTTCCAGCGGCAGCAAATGGACCCCTCGCAGGTCGAAGTCCGAATCCGGAGATGGAAAACCGTACAGATGCGCTCCGCTGATCGTGGCAAATAGCAGTGGGTAGGGATGGTCGTTGATCTGGTTGTGTATTCTTGGATCAATTCTCATGGCAAATCGGTTTCTATTGCGGCATGGCGTGCTTTGAGGAGATAGGCATTTGCCTTCTCGTAGTCAGGACGTTCCGGCAAGTTTGTCTCATTCAGGGCTTTATCAAATTCACTGTGCAGGCTGAGTCGCCATTTTTCCGTCTCATCCCACGGCATGTCACCTCGTTTGATGGCCAACAATTCATCTCGCTGGTCGTCAACTCGAACCGGGACAAATCCTTCTCGCAGGACGCTGATGCCCGAGATCAACAGCCGAATCAAGTGCATGACGTGTTTCCACTTCACCTGTCCCTGATTACGAATATCGGCCTGCATCTTCTTGAACTGCGACATGACGTACCCGTTGTACGTCTGATAAACGAGACGAGAGAGAAAGATGTCCCGCATCCCGAGCAGTTCCTCAGCCAGCGGAGTCGCTTTCTCGACCAATGGAGAGTAGAGACACTCCAACACATTCGGGTTCGCTTTTAATGCCAGAACGATGAACTTCTGAATCTCCCAGTACGATTCCTGCGTCTCGTAACATTCGAGTTGCTCCGGGACTCCATAGAGCGACCAATGCAGGTCGGCAGGTGGCAGATAAAATCCACGGCGGTCGATGTCAGAAGCGTCATCCGCCAGACCGTATGCCTGTGATCCAATGATGCACTGGAATATCACCCGCTCGAACATCTCGCTTCCCTTGGCGGTGATGCTGGTGTCGCCGATGGCTCCTTCTTTGAACTTGGCCAGTGTCGTCAATTCACTGGACTTGATCGCCTCCTCGACGCCATCAGGGAAGCGAATGCGGTAGGAATGGTCGAGATCGCCGGGTGCTTTCACGACAACTCCCACCGCTCCACGAGGATGCAGAGTGCGACCATTCTGGCCAACGACATCCTTGAGCGTCACGACCTGCGTGCCAGCAGCAAAAATCAAGTTGGGTTGGTAGTGAACTCGATTAGCCATGTTCGAAAACTCCCATCTGGGTCGGTGAGTCGCCCGCTTCGTAGTGTATCCGCCAGTTGCGTTTTTCGATGCTTCGCACGTTTTTGCATGACGCAAGTGATTTCAGGTAACGTGCAAGTCGTTCCAACTCGGTATCGTTGGGATCACCAAAGAACGGCTTCACATAGACAGCGTTTCCAAAGTTGCGTTCACATTTCTGCGGAGTGTCATCAGCAATCAGAATCCGATTCAGGTCAAACCCCTGTCGTTCAACTTTCTTCAAGTCCTTGACGTAATACGGAGTCTGCTGGTCTCGGTCGAATCGCTGAACGCAGCGCTCTCGGCCCCAGACAAACTTCAGGTGCAGTCCCGCTGGCAGAACTGTACTTACGATGGCGACGGCGTAATCAGGACTTGAAGACGACCAGACTGCTAAATCGAACAACTGTTCAACAGCAGAAAGGAATTCATTGAGGTGAGGACGGCGGTAAACGAAATACGGGCCGACAAGGAATTCCGGCTCTCGATCCAACTTCTTTTCACTTGAGAAGAGAAGAGTTTCGTCCAGATGAAGAATCAAGAGTGTGCGATTTGTTTCAGTCATGTGATGGGGTGTTTCTCGGAGCCGAACCTCTGAGACTCCGTTTCGCCGAGATGCTTGTCATCGTCAGTGCCCTTTGACCCAAACAGATGGGGCGTGCGGGGATACTTGGTGAAATCACCGTGGGAAGTACCCATCGTCATGCTCCTTGTGTTTGGGGTTGGGGAATGAGCGTCCGAACAAACTGGCCATACTCGTTTTTCATGGGCAAGTCGAAGTCGGTGCGAATCCGACGACGGCGAGCCATGACTTCTTCGTTCGTAATCGGGTTAATGGAAAGTTTATCGTACTGTTCCCAATACAATCCGACGCCTCGCTTCTGCCAATTCGGAAGATCGTTGAAGTTGATCCCGTACTGAAACAGCAACTCATTCTTTTGGCTCACCGACATACCGAGCATCCGCTTCGTGGCCTGTTGCTCATTTTGACCGTCCTTGCGAAGCGTCCAGTAGCACCACGCACTCAAGGCGTTTCGAGCAGCATCTTCGTTCCGCCACCGGAAATAATCCACAACCAGTTCCAACGTGGGCAACTGGGAAATCCGACAGTCAAAAGTCGCTACCTGCCCCAGCCTGATCGACAACTGGGCACTGGCTTCTCCAGCAAGCGTCGAGTTGTACTTGCGCAGCTTCCTGCCGAAAAGTTGCTCGTCGAGATCGAACAGCAACGAAATTTCGTCGCTCTCGGTGTAGGCGTACACCACCCGAAAGCCGCACGTCATCAGCGATTCTGTGGTAGCGACCATCAGGTCACGGAATCTCACATCGAACGGAGCTTCAAACTGGCACACTTCCTTCGTCAGCCGAGTGAAGCTCCTACCGTCCAAACGTGCAACCATGAACATGCTGGGAAGCACGCACAGGTCGGCAGAGGTTTCGAAAACCCGCATCTTCGTGTCGAGATCATCAAATTTCATAGTTCCACTCCTCGACAACGAAACCAGATTCCGTCAGTCGGACATATCTCAGGGTATCAAAACCTTCATCCAGTGCTGGCAGTTCCAGCTTCTTGGCCGTGGACAGGATGCCCACATCGGGTATGGGTTCAGTTCGCTGCTGATTGCGTGTGAGACATTCCTCAGCTTTCGAGCGGAAGTAGTAGCCCACGACCGAATACTTCGCTGCTTTAGCAGCTTCGATGTACTTCGCTCGGTCTTCACGAGTCGGATTCGTGTTGTCGATGACGAACGGCTGCTGAGTCTCCAAGCACACAGTCAACAACTGACGTTCTCGATTGCGTGTTCTCAGCAGATCGAGGCTAATCCTTACGTGCGTTGAGAAGTATCGTTCCTTGTAGAAGGACGATTTTCCTGACGCTTGTAATCCAATGAAGACGACCGCCTCCATTGTACTCTCCCTCTCCAACGACCAATACAAAAAGCCCGTTCGGTCATGGTGAACCGAATGGGCTTTAGGTGTTTAGTCCCTAAAAAAAGTGATCCCGGTTCACGCCGTCAAAAGCAGCCTTTCATGAGACAGCATTTTTTGAACCGTTGACCAGAACCGCAGGGGCAGAGATCGTTTCTGCCAAGCTTTTCCTCCAGCAACTTGTCGCCGTGGACAATCCGTTCTCCACGCTTAACCTGCATTTCAGATGGGAATCCTTTACGGCGTTTGCTCATCGTCTCAAAAAAATGGCTGTTCGTCGAATTGTTCGTGGTTTGTTTGTCGCATGGTACACCTCCGAATTGGTTAGAGTTGCGGTCACGGACACCTGCTCTTCAGAAAGGTTCACTGGAATCAAACCTGAAGACTGAACCCTGTCACTGGTTTCGCATCGAATTCAACAAACGACACACAATTCCAGCGATGTTCCATGCGTCGTCGTCACCACGATGATGAGTGCCTTCCATTGTCAGACCGAGGTGTTTGTAGGCTCCGTCGAGTCCCAATTCATGGGTGCTGCCCGTCGCTGCGGCGAACAATGATTTCACATTCAAATGGCTTGGGCCGAAAGGGTAGCCCACTCCCTGATCGGCACAAACACGCTCAAACTGGCGACGGTCATAGTCGCCCCAACTTGCCCACAGGCGATCCTTCGAGTGGAATTCGTTCTTGAGTGTCTTCACCGCATCGGCCAGACTTCCGGCATGGGTAAACATGTCGGGAGTAAGCGTCGTCAATTCGGTGCAGAAGTCACTGATCTCTGACTGAATGGGCTTAATAAGGATGCTGCGTTTTTCAAGTCGAATGAGCGTCTTTAGATAGATTGGACAGGGTCCGATCTCGATGATTTCACTGGACTGTCCGGGCGGCGGTGAACCTCCCCAGCATGTCGATTCCACATCAATTACAAGTAGCATATCCAGTGATCGTGCCATCGCGGTTTCCTCTCTGACGGTGAACCTTCTTCGTCACCGTCTGTCTCGTTGACATTACAGTATTTTGTATTTCTTTGCAGACAACTGTGTTCGCTGACTGGTTCGTTATTTGGAATAAGGACAGATGATGGCATATCTTGGTTGGCTTCTGGTAGGTCTCATCGCTGGAGCGATTGCTGCAACGCTCATCTTGAAACGCATTGGAGCAGCAAATAGCACCGCTCAGGCGGGTTCCGTTTCAGCCCTGTTGAGCGCACGCTTTCACCCACTGCCAGTGGACGACATTACGATATCTCAACGCCAATTCCCGTTTCGAGTACGAGCCGATCTTCAACGAGCGATTGATCGCCTGTTCGGTGAGCGATTGATCGCCTGTTCGGTGACAAGGCTCGCATCCTGCATTTTTGCGGAGTGCGTCGTGAATACTCACATGAGGGCGTTACCTTTTCAGATTGTATTGTGGAGAGTCAGCACAATCCGGCTGTGTCGGTCCCGCCAGAGTATGAAGAACTCGACATTGGCGAAGAACAACCGATTAGAGTTCTCAAGAACGGACTGTGGCTGCTTGAACAGGAGGGCATCCGGTTTGCCGTGTTGCTGACACCGACCGGGCATTATGGCCAAGTCACGGGAATGCAATTTCAGGTCGGAACTCAGAATTCGCCAGAGGGAACACAGATCACACAGGCGTTTTTCAGGCATCTCGAAGAGTCCATTCTGAAGGCAGAATCTTACCGAGGGAAAATTCTTTCGCTGGAAGCCTCGGACCATTCCTATTCCGGCACGTCCAGTGGTATCAAAGTCCACAAACTGAGATTCGTGGAACGGGATCAGGTCATTCTTCCACAGACAACTATTTCGCTGCTGGATCGAAATGTGATTCAGTTCGTGAAGCAGCGTGAAAAACTTTCACAGTTTCGACAGGCGACGAAAAAGGGGCTGTTGTTCTACGGACCACCGGGCACTGGCAAGACGCATACCATTCATTACCTTGCTCGGGCGCTCGAAGCTCACACGACGTTACTTGTCTCTGCCGAACAGGTTGGCCTGCTGAGTGAATACATGACGCTCGCCAGACTTCTCCAGCCAAGCATTGTCGTTATTGAAGATGTAGACCTGATCGCTCGTGATCGCAGCAACATGAACAGTCCGTGCGAAGAAGTGATGCTCAACAAGCTGCTCAATGAAATGGACGGCCGAAAGGAAGAGGCGGATATCCTGTTCGTTCTGACGACGAATCGTCCGGAGACGCTTGAGGCAGCCTTAGCATCACGACCGGGGCGCATCGATCAGGCTATCGAGTTTCCTCTTCCTGATGAAGAGGGCAGAACAAAACTCGTGCGTCTCTATTCACAGGGGATTTCACTGTCGGATGCCGGGATGACCGAAATTTCCGGGAGAACCAAAGGTGTCAGTGCTGCCTTCATTAAGGAACTCATGCGGCGAATTGTCCAGTTTCACATCGAACGAGATGGCACGGGAGAGATCACTCACACCGACATCGACAGTGCCCTTGATGAAATGTTATTCCGTGGTGGGGCGCTAAACCTGAAACTGCTTGGTGCAGGAAAGGAACGCAATTAAGCAGCTTCTTTCCAGAGGCGCACTTCAACGTTTCTTCTCTTTCAACTTGTCAAAGTGCGTGAAAACGACGCCAACCGTTCCGTCAGGGCCATAACCGTAATCCGGTGAGTTCACCACGATACGAACAGCCTTCTCCAGCCACTCCCGAAGCTGCTTGAGATCAGGCTTCTCTCCATAAAGTTCGACAGACATCGGCAGAACGTATTTGTGGCACGGACTGGGAATAGCACGTTTGTCGCCGCCAAATCCAGCGAGTTTGAGGTCACCATTCGGGGTGTCGGAATTTCGTGATGCAGGTCTTCCGGACTCGTCGCAGGCGATTTTTGCGTGCGGAGCGGGTGTTGAGTTGGGTTGTTGTCAGTGACGGAGCTGCACAGCACAGTGGCTGCGTCGCGAAGGGGCAGTTGGGGCGGGTCGGAGTCGCCGTCCACGGAGGACGTGTGTCTGCGGTGCTGGCTCAACTCGGATGCACCAGACGGGGATGGAGGAGCCCGCCATTGGGGCTGCTGCCACAGAACGCTGGTCAGGGCGAGGGCCAGGGTTGAGACACGGCGTCGGACCGCTGACAGCTTCGGAGCTTGAGAGCTTGATCAAACTTCGAAGGGCGCGCAGGTCTCCGGCGATTGCTTCACTGCACATCCGGACGGGGCCAGGGCCGTCTGAGCCTGGATCTGACTTTGGATGCGACTACTGGTCGGCTTTATCGCCTTTCGTGTCGTCGGGGTTATCACCATTCGTGCGAAAGCTGTTGCCCTGGATGGCCATTGCCTCCCCATGATGCATCAGCCGATCGATCATGGCGGTGGCCAGCGTGTTATCGACGTCGAAGATCCGGCCCCAGTCGCGGAAGGGACGATTCGTCGTGATCACGATCGATCCGGACTCGTAGCGGGCCGCGACGACCTGAAACAGCAGGTCTGCACCGCGTTTGTCGATGGGCAGATAGCCCAGTTCATCGAGCAGGAGTAACGAAGGTTTCAGATAGGCTTTGAGCGCCAGTTCGAGAGTGCCGTTAATCTGAGCAGTCGTCAGCCGGTTGATCATGTCGATCACGCGCGTGAAGCGCACGGTGATTCCCCGTTCGCAGGCCGTATAACCCAGGGCAGTCATCAGATGCGTTTTTCCGGTTCCGGTTGGTCCGATCAGAATGGCGCACTGATGCTGTTCGATGAATTCGCAGTCGAACAGCCGCACGATTTTCTGTTTCGCGATCCGTTTGGGGAATTCGAATTTGTATTCCGCCAGCGTCTTCAGCTTTGGCAGTTTCGCCTGAAGAATTCGCCGTTGCAGAGCTTTCTGACGCCGCAACGTCATTTCACTGGCAACGAGCGATGACAGCACTTCCAGCATCGAGCTGTTGCGGCGAGCGGCTTCATCCAGCACCTCTCGATACGTGGCGGCGATCTGCGTCAGATTCAGTTCGGCAAGATTCTGCAGCAGCAGTTCGTGGAGTTTCGATTGACGATCACTCATGGTCAGTTTCCTCTTCAGATTGGATAAGACGGTCATAGTCAGCCGGATCCGGTTCTTCCAGATCGGTTTCTTCAAGCAGTTCTTCTCGACGAGGACGGACCTGCGTGGGTGACGGCAGTTCGCGTCGCCGCCGTTCCTGCAGCAGGATGGTTTCCACGTAAGCCGCATCGAAGGTCAGCCATTGATTAGCGCGAGCGATCGCCGCCACGACATCCTGTCTGCCATAGAGATGCACCAGGTTGAGCAGCCGTCGCAGATGGACGGTCGTCTTCACTGGCAGACGCCGCAGCTCCAGATGAAAGTTGCGGGCTTCCTCACCGAGCGCATCGAAAGCCTCTTCGACGTCATGCGCCCGCACACGGCTTCGCAGCTTCAGCGCTTCCAGGCGATGCTCAGGCAGACTGATCAGCTGGTTGCGGTCGTAACTGCGCGCATGACTCACCGCGACTTCGCCATTGGCAATCACGCGCACCTGCGTGTCGCTGGCTCGAATCATGACGGTTGTGTTCTGCAGCTTTGGCGGGACCGAGTAACGATTCCCGTCGAAGCGGACGCGCGCATGGGAACTCACAATCGCTGGCACCACTTCGTCAGTATCGAACGCAAATCCTGGCAACGGACGGAGGACACCGGATTCCTCAGCGAAGCGATCGACCGGTCGCTGCCGTGTGGTGTGATGCAGTCGCACATTGGCGACTTCATCGCGCCAGGTGACGGCGAGCTGCTGATAGTCGTCCCAGTTCACCAGTTCGTCCTCTCGGCCTGCCAGCGCGTTGCGCTTGACGTAACGAACGCCCGCTTCGACCGTGCCTTTCGATTCCGGATCTCTCCGCGCGCAGGCAATCGGTTCTAAACAGAAGTGGCCGCACAGGGCCAGAAACTCCGGATGCAGACATGCGTGACGGCCCGAACCATTCAGCACAGCGGCTTTCAGATTGTCGAAGATGATCCGACGCGGACTGCCGCCAAAGAACGTCAAGGCATTCGTGATCGCCCGGTAGAATTCCGCCTTCCGCTGCGACAAGGTGAATTCGATGTAGCACAGTCGGCTGTAGCACAGCACGGCGACAAACACGGACACGCGTCGCTGAGTGCTGCCGATGCGGATCTGACCACAATGACCCCAGTCGATCTGCATGGCCTGTCCGGGCTGGTACTCTACTTCCTGGTAAACCCGACCGCGTCGTGGTCGAACCTTGCGAAGATAGATCCGTACGAGCGTCAACTGGCCACGATAACCGTCCGGGCCGCGGCGAATCTCTTCCATGACACGCGCTGCCGAAAGCTGTGGATACCGGGCGATGATCGCATCGATCTTTGGCTTCCACGGATCGAGCAGACTGCCTCGCGGAGCACTTCGCTTTTCATCCGGTGGATGGTCCATGCGGAGTGCTCTGGCGACGGTCCTGCGGCAGCAGCCCAATTGCAGAGCGACGGCGCGATGTGACAGCTTTTCGACTTCGACCAGCCGACGGATCTCGGCCCATTGTGAGACCTTCATGATTCGCTCCCTGCCGAGTTTGTTTCGGTCGAGTTTCCGGAATTTCCTGCCGAGCGAAACAGATCACCCAGCGACTGCAGCCCACCTCTTCGATGCAGGACGGGCTGCTGCAGCGCGAGCACCTGAATCAACGGTCGCTGCCATGCAATCAGATCATGCGTGACCAGTTCGGCCCGCGCATCGGAGACCGCTTTTTCCGGCAGCCTCAGACGCACGGCGATGGTGGCGTCGCTGTAGAACGAGAGACCCTGCTGATCACTGACCGCCGTGAAAAAGAAATACAGCAGGATCGCGTCACGCGAGAGTCGCGCAGCGTAGTCCTGCAGGAATCGGCGGTCCACCCATGAAAAACCTTCATCAGGCGGGCGGCGGACGCGATTGGGAAGCAACAGTCGCTTTTGGATTCTGGACGTCATGAGAAATGTCCTCCTTTCGGTCGCCCAACGGTACTGAGACTTCTGGCGGCGATCGATACGGTCGGACGACATCCGAGCCTGTGGCTGTGACCTCGTCGGTGTCTGCGGAATCTCGATCTGCGGAAGAGGAATGGCGGGCAGCCTGCCGCCTCTGTGCCTGCTGTCGGCATTTGATCTGACCGGCGAACGTGTTGCGCCACAACCACTTCCGCTCACGGTCACGAACTCGCTGCATCGCATCATGACATTCGTGACTGCAATAACGCGCCGCGCATCGGCACGAGGAACGTGGTGATTCGTAACAGCCGACGCGATCACAAATCGGGCCAGGAATTTTTCTGCTGCGTGACCACGCGCCGGGCGGATCAGGCTGTTCGGCCGGTATAACCGGACCAATCAGCGGTGGCGGATCTGTCTTCAGACGCGACTTGCGCGTGCGAGTTTCTCTGGCGGCAGCCGCACGTTCCTCACGAACTTCCGGTCGTTGCCGCCGCACTTGCTGCCGTTTCGCGGCCTGCCAGCGGCGAACCAGCCGCAAACACTCCGGGTCCTGACAGTAACGCTGATTGCCGGATCGCACATCGAAGATCCGACCGCACCCTTTCCGCAGACACGGTCGCGGTGGAAATCGATTCGAAAAATGTCCCGACCGCAGCGGCGAGGCGCTGCTACACTGATTCTGTCCCACGGGAGGTCTTGCTCCCCTCGGGTCCGCCCGATCGGCTCTTCGAAAGCCGTTCGGGCACTTTTATTGAGGCCCCCCACGCTCGGCAGCCTCGCCCGCTGCCGATTTAGTCGATAGATAGCTTACGTGCAACTACCAACACTGGGTGTATTCTGCTAGACTCCCGTCAATCGGTCCCCCTCTGAAACGCCCGGAAATCACGGACGCAGGCAAATGTCGCAGAAATCGGCCAATGGAAGCTACTGGCTGACGCCGCCAAGGGCGAGAAATCAGATACTCCTCATACCAATCAGCCTCGAAGAAAGAATTCCCGACAAGCGTCCCGTCCGGCTGCTCGATGAGATTCTCGACGGACTCGACTGGACCGCATGGGAAAACACGTACAATCGCAAACTCGGCCAGCCGCCGATTCACCCCAGCATCCTGTGCAAGGTTTTGCTGTTCGCAATGATCCGCCGCATTCGCAGTTCGAAAGTCGATGACAACTTTTGGGGCATTTCTTCGAAAAACCCAGCAAATTCCGATTTTTTCGGGAAGGATCTGTCATCGATTTATCGGCACGGATCAGGGATTTTGCGGTTTCTAAAATCGACACCGACAAAAGGCGAAATTGCACCTGGCAGGGGGGTTTCAGGTGAAAATGCGATTTTGTGTT
>Ga0154020_10007887_pt1 | contig 12390 bp, 7 predicted proteins | sample Klosneuvirus_201_FD_109709 | JGI IMG/M metagenome (GOLD analysis project Ga0154020, IMG submission 109709) | Active sludge microbial communities from wastewater, Klosterneuburg, Austria - Klosneuvirus_20160825_MG | ecosystem: Engineered > WWTP > Aerobic digester > Activated sludge | place... | reverse complement strand
TCTGGAATCGTCATGGTCGAGGTCGGGGTATCTCAGCCTGCAGTCGGCAGTCGGGCGAGCCGAGTGAACCGCCGGAGCGGACTCTAGCAAAGCGCGCCCGAAGAGCCGCTTCCGGCGTTCCCGAAGCCGCCTCCGGATCGCGCCAGACCGCCTGCGGCGGCGGGGCCGTGTTATCTTCTGGGCGCTTCGAGCCTCAGAGCCCTCTGCCGATGCCCCTCGATCCCGAACTTCTCGCCATTCTGGTCTGTCCGCATTGCCGCGGCGCGCTCGCGCGCGTGGAGCTGCCGGAGAACGTCCGCCGGACGCTCGTCGAGCGCTACCGCGAGCACTTCCGCGACGAGACCCCGGTGGTCGAGGAGGGGCTGTTCTGCGGCGCTTCGCAGCTCGTCTTCCCGATCGTGTCCGACATCCCCGTCATGCTCGTGGACGAAGCTCTGCCGGCTTCGGTGCTCGCCCGCTAGGGCGCCGGGGCGCCTTCCCTCGTGGGGCTTTCCGCGCCGCTCCGTCTCGTCGCCTGGAACGCGGCGACACGCGAACGCCTGCGCTTCGGGCTCTATGCCTCGCACCTCCTGACGCTCTTCGGCATCGCGCTCTCGAACGTCACGCTCGGCCTCGGCCTGGTGCTGTTCCCGGCTTTGCGTGAGCCTGGAGAGGCCGGTTTCCGCCGCGCCCGCCCCTTGCTCGTCGCTGCCGCGGTCTACGCTGCCCTGCTCGCGGTAGCGGTCCTCTTTTCGCAGGATCCCGCGACCAGCTTCGATGCCCTGCGCGAGCTCTTCACCCTCGCGGCGCTGCCGCTCGCCATCGGTTCGATCGCCGGCGAGCGGCGCCTGCGCGGCATGTTCGACGCCGCGATCCTCGCCGCGGCGCTCGCGGCCGGGGCAGGTCTCGCCCAGTTCTGGATCGGCTTCGGCGATCTCGATCGCCGGATCCGCGGCCCGTTCTCGCACGTCATGACCTTCTCGGGCATTCTGTTGCTGGTCGATCTGGTGCTCATCGCGCGCCTCATGTTCCGGCCGCGAGAGGCGTCGGCGGTCGCCGGCCGGTGGCGCTGGCTCGGCGCCCCCTGGCTCGCCTGGGTAGCGCTGGTGACGATCAACCTGGCGCTCGTCGGTTCGCTGACGCGCAATGCCTGGATCGGGCTCGCGTTCGGCGGCGGCTGGCTCCTCTGGATGCGTCGCCGGCGCCTTCTTCTGTGGATTCTGCCGGCGGCGGCGGCGTTCATCGTCCTGGCGCCGGTGCCGGTGCTGGCGCGCGCCCTCTCGGTCGCCAACCTCTCCGACGAATCGAGCTACGACCGCCTCTGCATGCTCGAGGCCGGGGCGCGGATGGTCGCCGAGCACCCCCTGTTCGGCGTCGGCCCGAACATGGCCGAGCGCCTCTATCCGATCTATCGCCACACCAGCGCAGCGCGCTTGAACGTGCCGCATCTGCACGACAGCTATGCCCAGATCGCCGCCGAAAGGGGCCTGCCGGCGCTCGCGAGCTACCTGGCGCTGCTCGCGGTGGCGTTGGGCCGCGCCTGGCGCGGGTACCGCGTGGAGCGCGACTCTGGCGACGGTTCACGCGCCGATCTCTGGCTCGGAGTGACCGCGGCGCTGCTCGCTTTCGCGCTCGCCTCCTTTTTCGAGCACAACTGGGGAGACGTCGAAGTGCAGCGCGTCGCACTCCTGCTGCTCGCGGCGCCCTTCTGCCTCGAGATCGGCGCGGGATCGAAGGTGAAGGCAGGGAGCGCGACGTGAGCCCGGGCGAAGCATTCTCGCTCCATCTCGCCGCCGCCCGCGACGCCGTCGAGGCCGAGCTCGATCGTCTGCTGCCCGCTGCCGGGCTCGCGCCGCAGCGCTTGCACGAGGCGATGCGCTACAGCGTCCTGGGCGGTGGAAAGCGGCTCCGCCCGGCGCTGGTGCTGCTCGCCGGGCGTTCGTTCGGCGCGCCGGACGAGCGTCTGCTCGCCGGCGCCGCGGCGGTCGAGCTGATCCACACCTACAGCCTGGTGCACGACGACCTGCCGGCGCTGGACAACGACGATCTGCGCCGCGGCCGGCCCACCCTGCACCGGCGTTTCGACGAGGCGACGGCGATCCTGGCGGGAGATGCGCTGCTGACCCTCGGACTGACCGTCCTCGCCGAGCAGCCGGCGGCCGCGCCGGGAGAGATGCGGGCGCGTGCGGTGGCGCTCGTCGGCACAGCGGCGGGCAGCGGCGGGATGATCGGCGGGCAGGTCGAGGACCTCGCCGCCGAGTCGGGTTGGACCGCCAACGCCGCGACAGCGGCGGCGCTCGACCGGATTCACCGCGGCAAGACCGGCGCGCTACTCACCGCCTGCCTGCGCCTGGGCGGCATCTACGCCGCGGTCTCGCCGGCGGAAGATCTGATTCTGCGAGACTTAGGCGAAGCGATCGGGCTCCTGTTCCAGATCCGCGATGATATTCTCGACGTCGAAGGCAGCGCTTCGGCTCTCGGCAAGACGCCTGGAAAGGACGCCGCCGCGAGCAAGCTCACCTATCCTGCGCTTCACGGACTCGCACGGAGCCGCGAGCGCCTGAAGGAGCTCGGTCAGGAAGCGATGGACCGGATTGCCGATCTGCCGCGCGAGCGCGAAAGCTGGCAACAGCTGATCGCGTTTCTCGACCGTCGCGGCTCCTGAGGCCGCCCACGGCGTCAGGGCGGAGCGCACAGAGTCGATTTCGAGACCCACCCCGGAGATCCCCATGAACCTACTCGATCGTGTCTCCAACCCGCATGAGCTGAGGCAGCTCGCCCGCGAGGACCTGCCGCGGCTCGCCGACGACCTGCGTGACGAGATCGTCAGCGCGGTTTCCGAGACCGGCGGGCACTTCTCGTCGAACCTCGGCACCGTCGAGCTGACCATCGCACTGCACTACCTGTTCGACACCCCCCGCGACCTTCTGGTCTGGGACGTCGGGCACCAGACCTATCCGCACAAGATCCTCACCGGCCGGCGCGACCGCATGTCGACGCTGCGCCAGTACGGCGGACTCTCCGGCTTCTGCCTGCGCAGCGAATCAGAGTACGACGTCGTCGCCGCCGGTCACGCTTCGACTTCGATCTCGGCGGCCCTCGGCCTCGCCGTGGCGCGCGACCTGCGCAAGGAATCGCACGAGGTCGTCGCCATCATCGGCGACGGCTCGATGACCGCCGGTATGGCGTTCGAGGCGATGAACCAGGCCGGCCACCTGGGCACCAAGATGATCGTCATCCTGAACGACAACTCGATGTCGATCTCACCGTCGGTCGGCGCGCTGACCAAGTACCTCGAAGCGCTAATGGCCGGGCGGCACTACGCCAAGCTCAAGGACGACATCAAGAAGGTGTTGCACAAGATCCCCGGCATCGGCGACCCGATGGTCGAGGTGGCGAAGGGGCTCGAGGAGGGGCTGCGGCAGGTCTTCACGCCGGGTACGCTCTTCGAGGAGCTCGGCTTCCGCTACATCGGGCCGGTGAACGGGCACTCGATTCCGGCGCTGCTCGAGGCGCTCGAGAGCGCCAAGGCGATCGACGGTCCGGTGCTGCTGCACGCCATCACCCAGAAGGGCAAGGGATACAAGTACGCCGAGGACGAGCCGGTCGAATACCACGGCCCGTCGCCGTTCGATCCGGTCGCCGGAATCCAGAAGGGGAAGCCGGGCTCGGCACCGTCCTACACCGCGATCTTCGGCAAGACGATCGTCCGCCTCGCCGAGCACGATCCGCGGATCGTCGCGATCACCGCCTCGATGCCCGACGGCACCGGGCTCATCCCCTTCGCCGAGCAGTTCCCGGAGCGCTTCCTGAACACCGGCATCGCCGAGCAGCACTCGGTGACTCTGGCCGGCGGCCTCGCGCTCGGCGGCATGCGGCCGGTGGTGGCGATCTACTCGACCTTCCTGCAACGCGGCTTCGACCAGATCTTCCACGACGTCTGCCTCATGGACTTGCCGGTCACCTTCGCTCTCGATCGCGGCGGCATCGCCGGCAACGACGGCTGGACCCACCACGGCCTCTTCGACTACGCCTATTTCCGCATGTTCCCGAATGCGATCGTGATGGCGCCGAAGGACGAGAACGAGCTGCAGCACATGCTCGCCACCGCGGTCGAGCAGCCGCATCCGACGGCGGTGCGCTACCCGCGCGGCAACGGCATCGGCGTGGCGCTCGACGCCGAGTTCCGCCAGTTGCCGATCGGCAAGGCGGAGGTGCTGCGCCGCGGCCGGCACGGTCTCGTCTGGGCGACCGGCTCGACGGTCTATCCGGCGCTCGAAGCGATCGAGCGTCTGGCGAAGGAGGGGGTGGAGCTCACCCTCGTCAACGCCCGCTTCGTCAAGCCGCTCGACCGCGAGCTGCTGGCGCTGCAGATCGAGCAGTTCGGTTCGCTGGAAGGGGGCGCGCGCCTCGCCACGGTCGAGGAACATGCCCTGACTGGCGGTTTCGGCAGCGCGGTCCTCGAGGCGCTCTCGGAGATGGAGCTCGCCAAGGTCGCCACGCTCGCGATCGGCGTCCCGGACAAGTTCGTGCCCCACGGCTCGCAGGAGGTTCTGCGCAAGATGCTGGGGCTCGATGCCGAGGGCCTTTACTTCCGGTTCCGCAGCTTCTTCGCCAAGGCGGCGGGCGCGATCGGAGCTTCGGCAGCGATTGGAGCGATTGGAGCGACGGGTGCGGCCGGTGCGTCTCGACCAGCTACTGGTTGAGCGCGGCCTCTTCGCGACGCGCGAGAAAGCGCGGCGCGCGGTGATGGCCGGCCAGGTCGGAGTCAACGGCGTGCGGGTGGACAAGCCCGGCAGCCCGATGAAAGAGGATGCGCGCCTGGAGCTCACCGGCGTGGCCGAGCCTTTCGTCTCGCGCGCCGGCGGCAAGCTCGCCGCGGCGCTCGAGCATTTCGCCGTCGACCCGGCGGGTCTGCGCTGTCTCGATGTCGGCGCTTCGACCGGTGGCTTCACCGACTGCCTGTTGCAGCGCGGCGCCGCGCACGTGGCCGCGATCGACGTCGGGTACGGCCTGCTCGATCTCAAGGTGCGCAACGACCCGCGCGTCGAAGTTCGCGAACGAATCAACGCCCGCTATCTCGCCGCCGACGCCTTCGAGCGGCCGTTCGATCTCGTCGTCGTCGACGTCTCCTTCATTTCGCTGACCAAGGTCGTGCCGGCTTTGATGCCGCACCTCGCTCGCGGCGGACTGCTGCTGCCGCTCATCAAGCCGCAGTTCGAAGTCGGTCGCAGTGGGGTCGGCAAGGGCGGCCTGGTGCGCGACGAAGCGCTGCGCCGGTCGACGATCGAGCTGCGGGCGCACGAGCTCGCGGCCCTCGGTCTCGACCTCGTCGGGACTTACGATTCACCGGTCGCCGGCGCCGAGGGCAACCGCGAGGCTTTCGCCCTGCTGCGCCGGCCGCCTCGGGAGGAGCCGCAATGATCGAGCCGCGCGGAGCACGCCGGGTCGGTGTGGTCGCAAAGGCGGCGAGCGCGGACGCCGCCGGCGTCGCCCGCGAGCTCGTGGAGTGGCTCGGCCGGCGCGGACTCGAAGTGCTCGTCGAGCCGGGCACCGCCCTGGAGAGCGGCAAGACCGGTGACGGTCCGCTCATCGAGGGAGCGCGCTGCGACCTGGTGGTTGTTCTGGGTGGAGACGGAACCCTGCTTTCGGTCGCCCGCAAGGCCGCCGGTGGACCGCCGATCCTGGGGGTGAACCTCGGGCATCTCGGCTTCCTCACCGAAGTGGCGCGCGCCGAGCTCTATCCGGCGCTCATCGAGGTTCTGGCCGGGAACTACGCCGTCGAGCCGCGCTCGCTGCTCGAGGTCGAGCAGACCAAAGCGGGCGGCGAGCGCCACTCCTTCCGCGCCCTCAACGACATGGTCCTGGCCAAGAGCGCACTGTCGCGCATGATCGAGCTCCTGCTCTCGGTCGACGGCCGCCTGGTGGCGCGCTATCGCGCCGACGGCCTGGTGGTGTCGACGCCCACCGGTTCGACCGCCTACAACCTCTCGGCCGGCGGACCGATCCTGCACCCGCTTCTGGCGGTCTCGGTGCTGACGCCGATCTGCCCGCACACGCTGACGCTCCGGCCGCTGGTCGTGCCGGACACCAGCGTCATCGAGGTGGCGATCGAAGCTCGCGAAGATGCCCCCGAGCTGCGTGCCGACCGGGTCTATCTCACGGTCGACGGCCAGGAGGGCGGTGAGATCGGCTTCGGCGACCGGGTGCGCGTGACGCGCGCCGCCCAGCCCGCCTATCTCGTGCGCACCGGCGAGCGCAGCTCGATCTTCGAGGGTCTCCGCAACAAGCTGCACTGGGGAGAGTAGCTCCTTGGTCTGGCTGCGGATCCGCCGCTGGGTCGTCCGCCCGTTCTTCTGGTCGCTCGCCGCGGCCGCCTTCGTGCTGCTCTGCCTGCGCGCCTTTCTCTCCTCCGACTTCGCGCGCGAACGGCTCGCGCTGCGCCTCGAGCAGCAGCTGTCGCAGATCCTGCATCGCGAAGTCCGCCTCGGGCGGCTCGACTTCGAGCTCCTGCCGTTCGCCCTGCGGGTCGAGGACTTCTCGATCTCCGGCCCGAAGGCGGACGATCCGCCGCTGCTCTCGGTCCGCCGCCTGCGCGTCGACGCCGATCTCGACGCTTTGCGCAACGACCTGCTCGATCTGCAGACGGTTTCGGCCCAGGGCGTGCGGATCCATCTCGAGCTCTATCCCGACGGCAGCGACAACCTGCCGAAGGTCGAATCGGCGGGGGGCGGCAGCCGGTTCGAGGTGCGCATCGGCGGGCTCTTCGTCGAGGACGGCGAGTTCGAGCTCGACGATCAGCGGGTGCCGCTCGCGGTCTCCGCCCATGCCCTCCAGCTGCGGCTCTCGGGGCTCGGCGGAACCGACCTGCAGGGAAACGTCACCGCGCAGGAGGTGGTGACGACACTGCCGCGCGCCCTGCCGTGGCCGTCGACCCTGGCCGCCAAGGCGCGCCTGCGCGACGACGGGGTCGAGATCCTCACGGCGCGGGTCCGCTCGCCGGAGTTCGACGCCCGGGTCGCGGGCTTCGTCGGCTGGCGCGGTGGCACCAACGGCGAGATCCGCGGCGTCGTCGAGACGCAGGGGCGGTTTCTCGACGACCTCGGGTACCTCTCCGGCGAGATCTCCGGGCCGCTCCGCTTCGAGGGCGGCGTGCGCTTCGCCCACAAGGAGATCGGGCTCGAAGGGCGGCTGACCTCGCCAGGCGTCGATCTGTTCGGCCTGCGGCTCGACGAGCTCGCGGGTGGGGTGAGGAGCGGCGGTGCGCGCATCTCCTCGCTCGGTCTCGACCTCGAGCGGGCGGGCTTCGCTGGCGGGCCGGTCGCCGGCACCTTCGATGTCGACTTCGAGCGCCCCGGTCCCTGGGCGCACCTGGCGCTGCGAGCCGACGGACCGCATCTGCGCTCCGTTCTGCAGGCGCTCGACCTGCCGGCGCCGGCTCTTGCGGCCTCGGCCCACGGCGAGGTGAGCTACGAGTTTCCCTTGAACGACGCGCGACGGGGCGTCGGCGAAGCCACACTCGCCCTGCGCGCGCTGCCGCCCGCGGCCGCGGGAGAGCTGCCGGTGGACGGCACGGCCGTCCTGCGGATGGTGGAGGGGCGGCTCGAGCTGCAGGCGGTCGACCTCGCATCGGCGACGCAGCAGATCTCGCTGCGTGGTGCCTACGACCTGATCGGCAAGCAGGGCGAGCTCACCGTCGAGGTGACGAGCGAGGATCTGGGCGAGGTGGCCCGCCTGCAGCCGTTCGTCGAAACGAAGCCGTGGCCGCTCTGGTTGCCGGACTCCGGCCGCGGCGGACTGACGGCGCAAGTCACCCTGGGCTCTCCCGCGACGACGGTGGAACTGACTCTCGACCTCGCCGATCTCCATGCCCCGGGCGGCTCGGCAGCGCGCGCCACGGGCAGCCTCATTCTCGACGAGCGCGCGGTGCGCGAGCTCGGCATCGAGCTCACCCGCGGCGAGTCGTCGCTGCGCGTCACCGGCTCTGTACCCTTCGCTCCAGCTAGTCCAGGCTCTGGCACCGGCGCGCTGCCAACGCTCGCTCTCGCGATCGACTTCCGCGCCTGGCCGATCGCCGAGGCGATGCCCTGGCTGCCGGCCCCGTTGCCGCTCGCCGGCGATGCGACCGGGACGCTGCACCTTGCGGGCACACTCGACGACATGGCCGGCGAGATGCGCGGCGTCGTCGCCCCGGTGACGGTCGCCGGCGTCGGCTTCGAGCGCCTCGAGGCGGACCTCGACTGGAACGCCGGGCGGTTGCAGGTGCGCGGCGCGCAACTCGTCGCACCGACGGGGGTTCTGCGCGGCACCGGCGAGTTGCGCTTCGCCGACGAAGGGCTCGCCTTCGAGCTTGCGGCCGCGCCGCTCGATCTCGCGGCGGAACCGTGGCGGGAGCTCACCGGCGGCCGGCTGACGGGCCGTGCGACCCTCGCCGCGCATCTCTCCGGCACTCTCGCCGCGCCGCGGCTGGTCGCCGATGTCGAGCTCGCCGACCTCGAGCTGCCCGCGTCGGCCGGGGTCACCGGCAGCGCCCTCGCGATGCCGGCCGACCCCGCTCTCCCGCTGGCCGCGCCCGCGGCGCGCTTCGCCGGGACGTTGCACGCGGAGCTTGCCGACGGCGAGCTCTCGGCGCAGCTCGATCTGCCCGGACTCGTCGAGCTCGATGGCGGTGGCAGTTTCGTCGCCGGCGAACGCGGCGATCTGCGAGCTCGCCTGAGCAGCGGACGGCTCGACCGTTTGATCGCGCTCGCCGTCGGGCAGACGGTCGAGGGTCTTTCGGGCAGTCTCGCGGCGGATCTCGCCTGGCGTTTCGCACCCGACGCCCCGGGCACGCTGACGGTGACCGTGCCCGAGCTCGAGCTCGCCTACGAGCAACACCGCCTGGCGCCGATCGAGCCGATCGTGGCGCGCTACGACGGCTCGAAGCTCGTGCTCGAGTCGCTCTATCTCGGCGAGAAGGGCACCGGCGACGAGCTCTTCCTCGCCGGCAAGGTCGATCTCGAAGCGGCCGAGCCGACGCTGGACCTGCGCCTTCAGGCGGCGCTCTCGGTCGACTGGCTCGAGAAGTTCGCCGGTCTCGACCTGACCGGCGTGGTGGACGTTCTCGCCACCGTCAAGGGCACTGTGGCGCATCCGGAATGGAACGGACAGGCCGATCTGCGGGATGCGCGCTACATTCCGGCGCGTTTCCCGCACAGTTTCGACCGCCTCGAAGCCCTGGTGCTGCTCTATCCGGGAGTGGTCGTGCTCGACCATCTGCGCTCGGATCTCGCCGGCGGCACGGTCACGGCCAGCGGCCGTCTCGAGCTCCCGTCGTTGGCGAAGCCGCTCGCCTATCGCGCCCAGATCGCCACCCGCCGCACCGCGCTGCGCTACCCCGAGGGCTGGTTGGTGCGCGGCGACGGCGACTTCACCCTGCAGTCGACGACCGAGGGGCGGCAAGTTGCCGGGTCGTTGGCGCTCGACCGGGTCTACTACCTGCAGGACATCAACCTCTCACCGCGTCAGCTCGCCGAACGGGTGCTGTCGCGAACCCGGGTGCAGATCGACGAAGCCGACGAGCTTCTGGGCACCACCTACCTCAACATCTCCATCGTCGCGCCGCACGCCGTGCGGGTGCGCAACAACCTGGCGAAGATCAACGGCAGCGCCAGTCTCGCGCTGCGCGGCTCGCTCGCCAATCCGGTCCTGTTCGGCGAGGTGGCGACCGACCCCGGCAGCACGATCGAGTACAACGGCGCGACCTACGAGCTCGACCGCGCCATCGTCACCTTCGCCAATCCGACGCGCATCGAGCCGCTGCTCGACGTCGTGGCGCGGACCAAGATCAACGAGTATCAGGTGACGCTCTCGGTCCTCGGTTCGCTCGCCCGGCCGGCGACGACGCTCGGTTCCGACCCGCCGCTGCCCGACTACGACGTGCTGTCGCTCCTCGCCACCGGCACGCCCTCCGGACTCGCCGACCTGTCCGAAACGGCGCAGACCGGCACCGCGCCGGGCATGGCGGCGGAGACGCTGCTCTACGGCCAGGCGGCTTCTCTGGTGAGCGCGCGGGTCGGCAAGCTCTTCGGCATCGACCGGCTGAAGGTCGATCCGCTCGCCGGTGCGGACAGCATCTCGGCGGCGCGTGTGACGGTCGGCAAGCGCCTCTCCAGCCGGGTCTACCTCACCTATTCGGTCGACCCGTCGTCGACGGCGCAGCAGGTCCTGCAGGTCGAGTGGAAGGTCTCCGACGACCTGACGCTGGTCCTGACACAGAACGGCGACGAGTCTTACGCCGTCGATGCACGGTGGGAGAAGCGGTTCTGATGCCGCGCCTGCCCACTGCGCTGGCCTGTTGGGCGGTTGCGGCCTTGGCAGTCGCTGCCCACGGTAGGGCCGCAACGCCGCCAACGCCGCCCGTGGCGTCGCCCGCCGCGCCGGCGAGCGCGCCGATCGTGCGCCAGATCGAGATCCGCAGCGATGCCAAGGTCGACGTCGACGAGGTCCGTGAGCTGATCTCGCTCGCCGTCGGCGAGCCGATGGACGACGCCCGGACGCGGCGCACGCTGCGGAGCCTGCGCTACTCGGGGGTCGCCTCCGAGGTGGAGATCTATGCCCGCCCGGTCGCTGCCGGAGCGGCGGGAGGTGTCGTCGCGGTGGTCGCTCTGTGGACCGACGTGCAGGTCGCCACGATCGAAGTCGAGGGCGATCTCGGCGTCAAGAAGGCCCTCCTGCTCGAAGCGCTGCCGCAGCGTACAGGGCAGCCGTTGCGCGAGGACCGGCTGCTGCGTGGCGTTTACCGCCTGCAGGATCTGCTGATCGAGGAAGGGTTCCTCGACGCCGAGGTGCGGCTGGCGGTGACGATGCCCGGCGAGGCCGCGGTGTCGGTGGCGACCGACGCCTGGGACGGCGCTCCGGGTGCGCGGGTGACCTACCGCGTCGCTGCGGGCCCGCGCACCCGGGTGCGCCAGGTCACCTTCGCCGGCGCCAGCCCGCCCTTCGCGGACAGCGAGCTCGTCGCCGCCTTGCGCTCGCGGCCGGACACGGCGTTCCGCAGGGACGTTGCGGAAGAGGATATCGAGCGCCTGCAGAACTGGCTCTTCTCGCGCGGCTACCGCGAAGCGGTCGTCGAGCTCCTGCCGCCCTCCCTCGACGCCTCGGCGCAGGCGGCGGATCTCGCCTTCGTCGTGCGGCTCGGCGCGAAGATCGAGTTCGTGGCGCACGGCATCACGCAGAAGGAGCTCGAGAAGAAGGACCTCGTGCCGTTCCTGGGTGCGAGCGGCTACGACGAGGCGCTCGTGCTGCAGTCGATGGAACGGATCCGCCGCCACTTCCAGGAGAAGGGGCACTATCGCGTGATGGTGAGCCGGAGCGAGGAGCGTTCGCCTGCGGCCGTGCATCTCACCTTCGAGGTCGTTCCCGGACCGCGCCTGCCGCTCGAGGAGCTGCGCTTCGAGGGCAACGCGAGCTACGACGCCGATCGGCTCCGGCGCCTGATGACGACCTCCGCCCGGCGCTTCCTGCTGCCGGGGAGCGGCCGCCTGGTCGACGAAGAGCTCTCCGCCGATCTGTCGAATCTGCGCTCCTTCTATCTGCTCGAAGGCTTCGACCAGTCGCAGGTCGGACCGGCGCGCATCGTCGAGAAAGGCGGCCGTCTCGACGTCGTCGTGCCGATCGTCGAGGGCCGGAGACGGCGGGTCGGCGAGCTCGTGCTGACGGATCTCGCGCCGCTCGAGGAGAGCGCGGTGCGCAAGACGCTGGCGCTCGAGAGCGGCGGGCCCTTCCACCGACTGCTGCTCGAGCGCAGCGTCGACACCCTGCGCGCCCAGCTCGAAGATCGCGGCTACGGCAGCGCACTGGTCTCTTCGGAGGTCGAATGGAGCGCCGACGATCTCGTCGCCACCGTCCGCCTGCGGGTTTTCGCCGGCGAGAGGTGGGTGGTCGACCGCACGCTGCTGCGCGGCTTGCGCAAGACCGACCCGCGCGTCGTCCGGCGCTTTCTCGACATTGAGCCCGGAGATCCGGTGCGCCAGGCCGCGGTGCTCGATCTGCAGCGCCGGCTCTACAGCCTGGGGATTTTCAGCCGCGTCGATGTGCGGGTCGCCCCCGGCGCCGAGGCGGGAGAGGCGCGCGAGCTGCTGGTCGATCTCGAGGAGGGCAAGTCGCGCTCGATGCAGCTCGGCGCCGGGTACGACTCCGAGACCGGTGTCCGCGGCCTGCTGCGATTCTCGCAAGGCAACCTGTTTGGCAAAGCGTCGTCGCTCTCGCTCGACCTTCTGGGCGGCCAGAAGGACCAGCATCTGCGGCTGATCTATCGCCAGCCGTACATCGGCAACCTCCACGCCGAGCTTCTGGCGACGATCTACGACGAGCACGAGGACCGGCCGGACTTCAGCGTCGACCGCCGCGGCGGGCAGCTGGCCGTTCGGC
>Ga0154020_10007886_pt1 | contig 12391 bp, 9 predicted proteins | sample Klosneuvirus_201_FD_109709 | JGI IMG/M metagenome (GOLD analysis project Ga0154020, IMG submission 109709) | Active sludge microbial communities from wastewater, Klosterneuburg, Austria - Klosneuvirus_20160825_MG | ecosystem: Engineered > WWTP > Aerobic digester > Activated sludge | place... | reverse complement strand
TCCCGGTCGACGTTGACCCAGGGCGTAAACGACGACTTTGGTCGGACCGAACTGATTGGAAACGACCACGATGCGTTTGGCATCGAAGCCGGGATGCAGCTGATCGCGGAAGACTTCGAGCCCGTCGTCGGCGACGGCGATTCCGGCGGGGAGGTTCATGGCGCCTGGGAACTCGCCCATGGCGCCAAAGTGCATCAGTGTGTGGAACTCGCTGTCGAAGACCTGAACGTTTTGAAACGCGGCATCGACGACGTAAATCAGGCCCTCGCTGTCAACAGCGATGTGTTTGGGCCGTGCAAAGGCGCCCACGTAGTCGCCAAGGCTGCCCATGCCCGAAATGAACGCGCCGTCGGCGGAGAACTTCTGCACGCGGCATCGCATCATGTCCACGACGTAGACGTTTCCGCTCCGATCCGTCGAGACGCCCAGGGGCAGGCGGAACTGTCCATCTTCGTCCCCGACGGTGCCGAACGTCCCCAGGCGCTTTCCGTCGAAACGGCTGAAGATGACTACGTTCTGGGCCGCGGCGTCGGTTGCGTACAGCCGATCGCCGTGCACGGCGACCGCGGCGGGCTTGAACTTCTCGAAACCGAATACCTTGGAGTACCGCTCCGAGGCGTCGAAGACAAAGATGGCTCCACGCGCATTGTCGGCAACGTAGATCATGCCGTCTTCGGCGACGGCGACGGCGACAGGATGTTCCAAGCGGTTGATGCCGTTCACGCCGACCAGCCGCGTTTGCTTCTTCTTGAGGTCCAGGACCGCCAGCGCCTTGCCGCGCATGTCGGCGATGTAGATGCGTCCCGCGCGGACGGCTACGCCGTAGGGCTTCTGCACAACCGCGGCCTGGGCCGACTCCTTGCCGAAGACGATGCGTTCGAGTCCGGAGGTCTTGGTTGGCTCGACATCCTCGCTTGAGGTGTAGGACGCGAGGAACTGAATGCGGGGCTCATCGGGAAACTGGGGCCAGAACGAGTAGGTGCGAGGTTGAACGGGCGCGGCGGCGGGTTGGCTTTGACACCCGATCGAACAACCGATGGCGACGAGTAGCCCGGCGATCCAGGGCGTGCGTGACTTGGTGATGAAGTTCACTGGTGGCTCCAGGTTGGTTACCAAGTTTGAGTAACAAAACTGGTGCCACTATCCCATGGCTCGGAGAAACGTGCTGTGGGTGGGCAAAAAGACCGCCCCGGGTCTCTTCCTCACAGGAGAGATCCAGGGCGGATGAAGCTGTTCTACAGACGGCCGTTACTTGATATGGCACGTCAGACAGAGATGGCTGGAGGCATTGCTGAACCTGACCATGTGGCCAAAGTTGCCCCTGTTATGCGGCTCGTGGCAGGTCTTGCAACCGACCACGTACTGCACAACGCCGCTGGGATTCGTCCAGGAACGCAGGGACAGGCTGCCCCAGGTGCTGACGACGCGGTGGTTGGCGTCTTGCGGGTTGAAGGAAGTGCTCGTCGTGGAGGTTGTATAGATCGCGTCGCTACCGACGGGGTGATCGTTCGTCAGGTCGGTGCCCAGGTTGGCCGAGCCGGGGATGAAGTTCGTGCCGGTGGTCCCGCCGAAGCTATCCAGCGCGACGGTTCCGTCGTGGCAGGACAGGCAGAGACGGCTGCTGCTGTCAAAGTCCGCGGCCGCGGTGCCCGAGCCGCCTTCGAACATGACATATGTCGCGTTGGTCAGCGCATGGTTCCAGAGGGGACCGGCCGCAGAGTTGCCAAAGTGAGGCGTGTGGCACGGCTTGCAGATTTCGCCGCCAGACCACGAGTAGCTGCTGAAGTCGTGAGCAGAGTTAGTGATCTGAGCGTTTGCGGTGCTTGCCAAGCCAGCCAAGGCTACACAAGCGAGCCAGTTGGTCCTGAACTTCATGGCTTCACCCTTTCGTTGATTCTTTGGCCGGAAGAAGCGGGTACGCCCACACTTGAGCCGGCCTCATGTGTACGACATAAGAGATAGCAACCGCCGTACCAACCGGAATCAGCGTTCGGTGATGCCAAAAACCGCGTTTCTACCCTGATAACGCGGGTGACCGTGTTGAGCCTTCTCGGCCTTGGGAACGTCACCGCCCACACGCCTCTCACGCCGCGGTCGCTGGTTCCTTGAAGTTGGGCCGATGCACCGCCGACGAAACAGGCTCGATGAAACACGGGGGAAGCGGAGTTATCGGACTATGTGTGGCGCGCGCCCGGCGATCGGTCGCGATCGCGGCCGGGGCCCTAGGAATCGCCGGGGCGGTGTTGGCCTCAGCACCCCAAGCTGAACACGTTCGATCCGGGGCCGTCGGGTCTCTGAGTTCGGGCTGCGTTGCTTGCCATACTTTCAACCCGGTGCTGACGCACCCCACTGGCGTGGTGGCCACTGCGAAGACGAATTTGCCGCTAGTCGATGGAAGGGTCGAGTGCATTACCTGCCACAACGCAACAGATCAGCATCGAACCTTCGATCGTCCGGTTGGTGTTCGATCGGCAGCTGAGGGGCTTTGCGCGGAGTGCCACAAGCCGGGGACAAGGTCGGGACACGGCTCTGCCGGAACGTTCCGGGCCCATTTGAAAGGGTTCCCGGGGGGGAGCCCGGGCGGTATTGACGCTGAAAGCACGTCCTGCCTCTCCTGTCACGACGGGACCGTGGCCGCGGATGGCGGCGCGGCCGGGACGCATTCGGTTGATTCCCAAGCGGGACACCCGATTGGGCCGCAGGCCCGTTCCCGCCCACACGCCGGGCGGGATGGGATGCAGTTTGTGTCTGCGGGTTCTCGGGATGCGCGCATTCGCCTCTTTGACCAGGCGGTCGGGTGCGGTTCGTGCCACAGCGTCTACTCCAAAGTCGACAAGCTGCTGGTCATGAGCAACTTAAAGAGTCGGCTGTGCTTGAGTTGTCACGTCGAATAGCACCTCGCCGATTCCGAACTATGAGACGCGCCGTGGACCCGTGATTCTCAAGTCTGAGAGGAATTGGGATGCGCCGACTCCGTTTGGGAGTGACCCCGACGGGTGGACGGCGTGATCCGATCTGGTATCCCGGTTGCTCTCTGCATGGTGGGGAAGCGGTTCGCGCCTGGTTGGCGAGCGCGCTGCCCCGCAGGTGAACCATGGCAGGGACGCGACCTTGGATAGCTCGGGTGTACTGGGGTGCGACCCTGTTGATGCTGGCCGCGGCGGTCGCGGTGGCGGTGCGGGCACCCGTGGAGAGCACATTCGGGCCGATCCAGAAACTCTTTTATCTTCACCTACCGATAGCCATCAACACGTTTTTGTCTGGGCTGGTGGTGTTCGTGGCGTGCGTGGCGTACCTGGGTGGCCGTCGGCAGGTGTGGGATGACCTGGCGTATTCGGCGGCTCGAGTGACCGTGCTCAATGGAACCGTGCTGATGCTGACGGGGGTGTTCTGGGCCAAAGTGTCCTGGGGCCAATGGTGGGCGTGGAGTCCGCGTCTGGCGTTCAGCCTTCTGCTGTGGCTGCTTTATGTGGTGTATTTGTGTTTGCGACCGGTGTTCGGGCCGACGCAACGCTGCGCGGTGATCGCGGCCGTCTATGGCATTGTCGCCTTTCTGGATGTTCCGCTGGTGTACCTGTCGGTGAACCTGCTGCCTGACGTTCACCCGTCGCACCTGGAACTCACATCGGAGATGCGCTGGGCACTGGTGCTTTGGTTCGTCTCAATCACCATGCTCACGGGCGGCCTGATCGGTTCGAGGTTCGCGCTCACGAGGCAGACATCGCACGAGTTCGCGCGGGATGGACGCTATGCGCCTCCGTTTGGACCACAGGGACACGCCGCATGACCGACTCGCAATACGCCATCCTCGCGTACATCCTGAGCTTCACGCTTTTGCTGGGGTATGCGCAACTTGTATGGTGGGCCAGGTGGCGAGGGAGGCGCCGATGATCCGCTCGCGCGAACTCCAGTCTGAAGCGCTCGGAAGGGTTGAAAGCCTCGCGGCGATGGTGGGGAACACGCCGCTGATTGAGGTGAGATACCTGTCTGGCGGCCGTGAGCGCCGGGTGTTTGCCAAGTACGAACAGAAGAACATGACCGGGAGCATCAAGGACCGGATGGCGCTCTGGATTCTGCGTGAGGCATATCGAACGGGGGAGTTGCAGCCGGGCGACACCATCGCGGAGGCGACGAGCGGGAATACGGGGATTTCGTTCGCGGCCATGGGGAGAGCTCTGGGGCATCCGGTGAAGATCTTCATGCCCGACTGGATGAGCCGCGAACGGGTGGGCTTGATCGTGTCCATGGGCGCGGAGGTGGTGCCGGTTTCCAAGGAAGAGGGCGGGTTTCGCGGGAGCATCGCGCTGGCGGATGCGTACGCCTCGGAGCAGCCGGATGTGTTTCTGCCGCATCAGTTCTGCAATCCGGCGAATGCCGAGGCGCATGAGAGGACAACAGGACCGGAGATCGTGTCGCAGGTGCGGTCGATGGGTAAGCGCGTGGATGCGCTGGTCGCGGGTGTCGGCACCGGTGGAACGGTGATGGGACTGGGAAAGCACCTTCGATCCATTTGGCCTGCGGCGCGGGTTCACCCGCTTGAGCCGGCCAACTCCCCCACTCTCAGCACGGGGTGCAAGTGTGGCTCGCACCGTATCCAGGGCATTTCTGACGAGTTCGTGCCGGACCTGGTGCGGCTGGCGGAGCTTGATCGGATCATTGACGTGTGGGATGGCGACGCGATCGCCATGGCACAGGCACTCGGACACGTGGGTCTCGCCGTAGGGATTTCGTCGGGAGCCAACTTTCTTGGCGCCGACCAGGTGTTGGATGACCTGGGAGAAGACGCCACCGTCGTTACGGTCTTTGCCGACAGCAATAAGAAGTATCTGAGCACCGACCTGGGACGACCCATCAAGGTTGAGGAAGGGTTCAGGTCCGGTCACATCAAGGTTCTGGATTGGCGGGCTATCCCTTGTGAACTCGGAGTGGAATGAACTCAAGCCCGCAAGATCGCGTGATGAGCGGCTGGTTCGCGGGCCCCAAGGCCGAGAACGGGGAGTGGTTCGCCGCCACGATCCAGCGCATCTTCCAGGACTATCACTCCTGGCGGCGGAACTACTTCCCTGAGGACGGGGTGGTCTTGGATTCGCAGCACCGGCGTGCGAGTGAGCCATTCCAGGATGCGTTTGAAGATCGTTTGATGGAGCTGCTGGCCAAGCTCAAAGGGGACTTCCCGTTCTACAGCCCGCGCTATGCCGCGCACATGATCTCGGAGCAGACGCTCCCGAGCATCGCGGGATACATCGCGGCCATGCTGTACAACCCGAACAATGTCTCGCCCGAGGCCGCGCCGGTCACGGTGCGGCTGGAGCTTGAAGCATCGCAGATGATTGCCGGGATGCTGGGCTACGGCCCTGACTGCTGGGCGCACCTGACCAGTGGAGGCACGATCGCGAACATTGAGGCGATGTGGGTCGCGCGGACGGTGAAGTTCCTGCCGCTGGTGATCAGGGACATGCGCAGCGCCTTTGGCCTGGATCCGATGCCGTGGCCTGAAGCACCGCGAGCACTCATCGAGATCAACCCCATGGAGACGCTCCAGGGACTTGCTGGCACATTTTCCGACACGTTCTCCCGTGTGGGCAAGACGCCGGACACGACGCGCCGGCTGATCCGTGCCTATCAGGAGTCGGCGTTCAACGTGGTCGAACGGGGCCTTCAGAGTGTCACGGGGATGACCGGGGCCAAGCCCGTCGTGCTCGTACCGGAAAGCCATCACTACTGCTTTGAGAAGGCGGTGGATGTGCTGGGATTCGGTCGACGCTCGCTGGTTTCGGTTCGTGTGGATTCGGACTTTCGAATGGATGTTGGGCACTTGTCGGAGCAGTTGGAACACGTTCGATCCGGAGGCGGCACGGTGGTCGCCGTGGTCGCCGTGGTAGGCTCCACAGAAGAGGGCGCGGTTGACCCACTGGATGACATCCTCGAACTCAGATCACAGCGCGAGGCCGGGAAACTGGGGTCGTTCTGGCTGCACGCGGATGCGGCGTACGGCGGGTATCTGCGGACGATGATCCTGCCCGAACGCATAGGGCTGGGAAAGCCGCATACCGAAGTGAAGTTCGGGGACAAGGTTCGGCGGATTGACCTGAAGTTTCCTGAGCGCGGCGCGTGCGAGGCACTTCAGCGGATGGGGGAGTGTGATTCGATCACCATCGACCCGCACAAGCTGGGATTCATCCCGTATCCGGCTGGTGCGGTGTGCTTCCGATCCAACCTCGTCAAACCGGTCGCTCGCCAGGATGCGCCGTATCTTGAGGATGCGCCCAGTGACGTCGAGACGGAGCGCAAGTCGGACGGGGTTGGTCTTTACATTCTTGAAGGAAGCAAGCCCGGCGCGGCGGCCGCGGCCGTGTGGCTATCACACAAGGTCATCCCCCTGGACAACTCCGGACACGGCCGGCTGGTGCGGGAGACGATCCGCAACGCGTTCGAGCTGCACGCCTTGCTCGAGGAATACCCGGATTCGACGATGCAGGCGGTTTGCCTGTGCCCGCCGGGCTCGAACATCGTGTGCTATTCGTTCCGTCCGAAGGAGGGGCCGGCTTCACTTGTGCAACTCAACGCCCTGAACGACCACCTGTTTCGCCGTTTCACACTGCACGAAAACGAGCGGGTGTACAACAAGTCCTTCTTTGTGAGCCGGACGACGATCTCGCCGGCGCGCTATTCCGTGGGTGCGGTGGAAGGCTTCCTGGGCCGGCTGGGCGTTTCGAAGGATGAATACGCGAACGCCGGTGTGTTCCTGCTTCGATCCGTGCTGATGAACCCGTGGTACACGGAAGCCAAAGCGCGAGGGCGCCACTTTTTGAGCGAACTGACGACCGCCTTGCACCGGGCCGCGGAAGAGGAATGGGCGGGGCTTGACGCGGCGCGGAACCATCAGAGCGGTTGAAGGTTGATCCCATCCCGCAGGCGAGAAGAAAGTGGGCTCTGCGATTCTCACCGATGGGAAGGACCTAATCGCTCTAATAAAGGATACGCCTGTCCGCTGATGGCACGGGACGTGCAGGGAGTCCGGCATGGCCGCGATTTCGCCTGGACGCCCTTGGTTCGCCTTCACGTGGACGATGGTGGCGACGTTGACCCTGGGTGTGGGCCACCGCGCGGCCTGGGGCCAGATCACTCCCAAGCCCCCGGGAGTGGCGGCGAACGCTGCATCCCGGACCTGTGCCGGGGAATGCCACAAGGAGATCTTGAACCACAAGGTCATGCATGGCCCGGTCCAGAGCGACTGCGGGGCGTGCCATGTGGGGACGGGGGACCCCAAGGACCACAAGTTCTCGTACATCGTGCCGAAGGCAGAACTCTGCGTTCGGTGCCATGTGCTGCCGCACGAGACTTCCATGCACCAGCCCGTGAAAGAGGGCAAGTGTATGGAATGCCACAACCCGCACGGGTCGGAGCACGCGAAGGTGCTGGTCGCAGACCCGCAAAAAGACCTGTGCATGAAGTGCCACAAGCAGGACTTTTCCAAGTCCAAGTTTGTGCACGGGCCGGTGGCCATCGGCGCATGCGTGGTGTGTCACAAGCCGCACTCTTCCGCTCAGCCCAAGCTCCTGATTCAGGATGCCAAGTCGCTTTGTCTCAACTGCCACTCCGAGGTCCAGGCCAAGATCACCGAAGGGGCTCACATGCACGGGGCCCTTGAGCAGGGTTGCACCGGGTGCCACAGCCCGCACGCCTCGGACCACAAGTTTCAGTTGAAGCAGACCTCGCCCGGCCTGTGCATGACGTGCCACAAGGATCGCTTCGACCAGATCACTGCCGGGGCAACGGTCATTCACGGGGCCGTCACCGATGAGGGCGGATGCTCGGTGTGTCACGAGCCGCACTCGTCAAAGCTCGCATCACTTCAGCGTGGCACGCAGCCGGGCACGTGCTTGTCTTGCCATGACAAGCCACTGAAGACCAAAGAGGGCACTCCGCTCACGAACATGGCGCTGCTCCTCAAAAACAACACCGACTGGCACGGGCCCATCCGCGAGGGCGCCTGCACGGCGTGCCACAGCCCGCACGCGGGCAAGAACTTCCGACTTCTGGCGGAGGACTACCCGCCGCAGTTCTACGCACCGTTCAAGGTTGACACGTTCAAGCTCTGCTTTAAGTGCCACATCCCGGACCTGGTGCTCAAGCCCAGCGGCCAGGGATTGACGCAGTTCCGCAACGGCGACAAGAACCTGCATTGGTTGCATGTCAATCAAGAAAAGGGCCGTACCTGCCGCGCGTGCCACGAGGTTCACGCATCTCAACGACCGGCGCACATCCGGGAAGCGGTTCCCTTTGGCTCCAGCGGGTGGTTGCTGGACATCAACTTCAAGAAGAACGTCGATGGCGGCAGTTGCTCCCCCGGATGCCACACGGCGCGCAGCTACGGACGGGCCACTCCGATGCCCGTGCTCAACCCCGGCCCGACAGGAGGGTCTCAATGAAGATCAGGAATCCCTTGGTCGCATCGATCGTCGCGGCGTTCATCGCGGTGGCTTTGATTCAGTCGCCTTTGGAGGCCGCGCCGCCGCGGGGATCGGTCGCTCCGCCCATCACGCTCAAGGACCTGAGCGGTGAGACGGTATCCACCACCAAGTTCGCCAACAAGGCGCTGATCCTAGTCTTCGGCGAGCTGGGCAATGACGGGGCCAAGCAGGCGTGCGCGGATGTGCTGGATGTCCTGGCGGACCCACGGCTTTCCGGTGAGCCCGTCGTGCCGATCCTGGTCATCGCACGGGACGCTTCGCCGTCGCAGCTCAAGGAAGAGGCGACGCAAGGGCGCTTCCCCGCCCTAATCCTGCACGACCCCAAGCGCGAGGCGTTTGGCGCTTACCGCGTGCTGGTGGTCCCGACGCTGGTGGTCGTGGATCCCAAGAGCAAGGTTGTCTACAGCATGCCCGGATATCTCCAGAAGTCCAAGGACCTCTTGCTCGAAGCGGTTCTAACTTCTGTGGGCAAAGAACCCGTGGCCCAGTTCGAGCAGTCGATTGACCCCAAGGCACAGAACTCACCCACGCCGGAGGTGGTCAAAAGCGATCGCCTCGTGCATCTGGGCGTCGAGCTGACCAAGCACGGCATGTATGACATCGCGGAGTTGCGTTTCAAGGAAGCAATCGCGCTGGTGCCCGGCCATGTCGGGGCGACGCTCGGGCTGGGCGAGCTGATGCTCAAGCAGAACAAGCTGCCCGATGCAGAGCGGTACTTCCGGTCGTTGCTGGCCGGCGCGCCGGAGTCGGTGGATGCTTTGGTCGGAATCGCGACCGTGCAAGTTCGCCGGGGCGGGGATGACCTCGCGGCCGCGGAAACCACGCTCAAGCCGGTCATCGAGAAGAACCCCAAGCTGCCCAAGGCGCGATTCCTGATAGCGCAGATCCATGAACTGCGGGGCGACATCCCCGGCGCGATGGCTGAGTACAAGGTCGCCGCGGAGTTGCTGCTGGAACGCTGAATCCACTTGAACGCACACGGACACATTCCCGAAGCAACACCAACCCCGCTATCGCGGAGCGGGATGCCCGTGTGGGCCATCGGGCCCGCGTTTGTCTTGATCGGCGCCGTCATTATCCTGGTGCCACAGCGGGCCGAGGTGCCGCGCGGCGACATGAACATCGTTTCCCGCGATCGGATCATCCCCGGGGCGCCGCGCAAGCACATGGGTGAACCGCCGAGCGTGGTGATCGGCGGCTTTGACCACGCGTGCAACGAGTGCCACAAGCTTTTCAACTCTCCACCCGTTGAGCGTCGCACGCTGACTCAGCACACGCACATCACTCTCAACCACGGCATGAACAACCGCTGCTTCAACTGCCACGACCGGAACAACCGGGAGCGGCTGGTGCTGCACGACGGCACACTGCTCCGCTTTGACCAGGTGCCGCGGCTGTGTTCGCAGTGTCACGGCACTGTTTTTCGTGACTGGCAACGCGGCACGCACGGCAAGACCATGGGATCCTGGGACGCGTCGAGTGGAAAGCAGGTCCGGCTCAACTGCAACGATTGTCACGACCCGCACGCTCCGGCGTACAAGCGGATCGCGCCGTTGCCGGGGCCGCACACCCTACGCATGGGTGACCAGTCGCGCACCGAAGAGCCGCCTCATCGCCACATGCCGCTTCGCCGGTGGTCGCTGCCGGAACAGCTCCCCGAGGCCGAGCCGACCCCCACCATCGACCAGGAGCCCAAGCCATGAACGTCCGCATCTGGGAAGGTCGGTCGATGGGTGAGCCCGCTCCGCAAGCGGGGCCTTCGATGACGCGCCGGAGCTTTTTGCGGGCCGGGACGGCCGCCGCCGGCGGGTTGGCGGCCCTCGCAGCAGCCCTCAGCCCGCTTCGCGAACTCAAGGATGAGGACGAGTTCACGATTCAGAAGTTCCTGCAAAAGCATTACAAGGAAATGACGCCTAAGGACATGGAGGGCGCGCTGGATCGGATTCGGCGCGAGGTAACCAAGCGCTACGGCGTTCGCCCCGAGATCTGCGACATCAAGCCCAAAGCAGGAGTCGAGTTTGTCTATGCCCTGAATCTCAGCCGCTGCATCGGGTGTCGCAAGTGCGTCCATGCCTGCGTGAATGAGAACAACCAGAGCCGCGCGCCGGAGATTCAGTACATCCGTGTTATCGAGATGCCCCGCGGCACGCTGGACACTGAAAAGGGAGACCACCACTACGACCGCCCCACTGTCCCCGATGCGGGCCATTTCTACATGCCGGTGCAATGCCATCAGTGCGCCAACCCGCCGTGTGTGAAGGTGTGTCCGGTCGAGGCGACGTGGCAAGAGCCCGACGGCATCACTGTTATCGACTACGACTGGTGCATCGGATGTCGCTACTGCGAAGCCGCGTGTCCTTACTGGGCCCGTCGTTTCAACTTCACCCAGCCGTCGATCCCCACGGACAGGCTCAACCCGGACATGAGCTATCTCTCCAACCGTCCGCGGCCTAAGGGCGTGATGGAGAAGTGCCACTTCTGCCTGCACCGCACGCGCGCCGGAAAGCTCCCGGCGTGCCTTGAGGCGTGCCCCACCGGTGCTCGCAAGTTTGGCAACGTCCTGGATCCTGACAGCGAGGTCTCGCAGATTCTCCGCACCAAGCGTGTCTTTGTGCTGAAGGAAGAACTTGGGACGCTTCCCCGCTTCTTTTACTACTTCGACGAGCGCTATCCGCGGAGCCTTGATCCAGAGGCCGCGGCCATAGCGGCGTCGATGGCCATCTCCCCCGCCACCCCCGTCCTCGCGCCCGAGAAGGAGGATCGACTCGCGTGAAGCAGTACCTGACCTTCCTCACCCGCTGCTTTCGCCTGAGCTTCGTCGGCGATGGACGCTACTACGCGTGGATGTTCACGCTGTCGGTAATCATCCTTTTTGGGCTCAACGCGTACTGCAAACAGTTCGTCAACGGCCTGGGCGTGACAGGGATGACCGACCAGGTCTCCTGGGGCCTCTTCATCGCGAACTTCACGTTCCTGGTGGGGATGGCCGCGGCCGCGGTGATGCTGGTCATCCCGGTCTACATATACCGAAACCGCGAACTGCACGATCTGGTGATTTTCGGCGAACTCTTCGCGGTGGCCGCGATCATGATGGCGTTGCTGTTCGTCACGGTGGATCTGGGCCGACCGGACCGCTTCCACCATCTCATGCTGCGGTTCAACTTCCCGATTTCCATGCTCACGTGGGACGTGATCGTCCTCAACGGGTACTTGGTGCTCAACCTGCACATCTGCGGTTACCTGATCTACTGCGCGTACCGCAAGCGTGCCCCCAGCAAGCTGTTCTACATCCCGTTCGTGTTCGTCGCGATCGCCTGGGCGATCAGCATTCACACCGTGACGGCGTTCCTGTACAGCGGTCTGGGAGGCCGACCCTTCTGGAACTCCGCGGTGATCGCCCCTCGGTTCCTGGCTTCCGCCTTTGCCGCGGGCCCGGCGTTTCTGATCCTCACGCTCCAGGTGATTGGGACCACCACAACGTACAACGTTCCGGCCCGGGCCCTGATGACGCTCCGCAACATCGTCACCATCGCGATGACCATCAACATGTTCCTCCTGGGCTCGGAGGCGTTCACCGAGTTCTACACGGATTCGGCGCACGTCGCCTCCGCCCGCTACCTCTTCTTCGGACTCGACGGCCGGCACGCTTTGGTCCCATGGATCTGGACCGCCATTGGTATGAACTCGATCGCCCTTTTCCTGCTTTACACGCCGCTCTCACGCCGGCACGGGTTCCTCAATGCGGCGTGCGTCCTGCTCATCGTCGGCGTATGGATCGAGAAAGGCATGGGCCTGATCATCCCCGCGTTCATTCCGACGCCGCTGGGCGAAATCGTCGAATACACGCCCACGCTCAACGAGTCGCTCGTGGCCTTGGGCATCTGGGCCTTTGGGCTGCTTGTTTACACCATCCTCGT
>Ga0154020_10007885_pt1 | contig 12392 bp, 14 predicted proteins | sample Klosneuvirus_201_FD_109709 | JGI IMG/M metagenome (GOLD analysis project Ga0154020, IMG submission 109709) | Active sludge microbial communities from wastewater, Klosterneuburg, Austria - Klosneuvirus_20160825_MG | ecosystem: Engineered > WWTP > Aerobic digester > Activated sludge | place... | reverse complement strand
AGGTGCCTTCGGATTGTTGGCTGACCGTATTGGCGGTATCCCGTTTGCAGGCGCCGGCAAGAGCGAGCACACTGAGAAGTAATATTGTGTTTTTCATGTCTTTGTGAAATATTCGGATGCGACAGGTGTTGTTTGCGGGCCGCAAAAATAGCGCCCTGTTTGTCAAAATTCACAACTTGTTTGTACCCTTGTTCCTGCGATTCGGTTAAGCACCGCATCCAACCTTTAAAAAAGAGCCCATCTGCTACACTTATGCTCGAATTCAGCCTTCGCCATTACGATTTCATTCCACTCAACGACCTCCTCAAAACATTGCATCTCGTTGGCACCGGCGGCGAGGCCAATATTCGCATCACAAACGGCGAAGTGCTGGTGAACGGGGAAGTGGAAACCCGAAAGCGCCGAAAATTGCGCGCTGGAGACGTGGTGGCGTTTGCCGGCGAAGAAATTACGATACAGTGAATTATTCCAGAGGGTAAAGTCTGGGGGGATTTGGAAATGCACATTTCTCCATTTTCCACACAAACGTATACCTTCGCCCTCAACCATACCCGACGCCATGCGCTTTGAAGAGTACACCATAGCCACCGAGATCAAGCAAAACCTGGAAGCAATGGGTTTCCGTCGGCCGACCGATATTCAGTACAAGTCCATCCCGCCCATCCTGAAAGGCGAAGATGTATTGGCTATCGCTCAAACGGGCACCGGAAAAACAGCGGCTTTTGCCATCCCGATTATCCACAAATTGCATCAAAGCAAACACTCGGGACGCTCGGAGGGCATCAAGTGTGTCGTCATGGAACCAACCCGGGAACTGGCGCTTCAGATCACTGATGTATTCCTGGAAATCAGCAAACACACCCGCGTCAAGACCCTGTGCGTGTTTGGCGGCGTGGAACAAGACCCGCAGATCGCACGGTTGGAAAAAGGAATTGACATACTCGTAGCCACGCCAGGCCGAATGTTCGATCTCGTGAGCCAGGGGCATCTGAAACTGAACACCGTGGAGGTGCTTGCTGTTGACGAGGCCGACCAGATGCTCAAACTCGGTTTTCTCAAGGATATCCGCGACCTGATCCGCTTCTTGCCCAAAAAACGGCAAACGCTGTTTTTTTCGGCCACCATCAATGAAGAAATCAAAAAACTGGCGTATTCGCTCGTGAACAGCAGCGCCATACGAATCCAGATTTCGCCCAAAGACCCTGTTTCGAAAAATGTCAGCCACGCCGTGGCCTTTGTCGAAATGGACGACAAACGATTTTTCCTCGAGCGCTTCGTCAACGAACAGCCGGACAAAAAAATCCTCGTGTTTGTGCGCACCCAGGTGCGGGCCGAACGGGTGTGCAAGGCCATGGAGCGCGTGGGCATTCTCGTCGAAACCATACACGGCGGCAAAGAACAAAAAGACCGGCTGGAGGTGCTGAACCGCTTCCGCGAGGGGACGCTCAAAATTCTGGTCGCCACCGATGTCAGTGCCCGCGGAATTGATATTCCAAACGTTGACTTCGTGATCAACTACGACTTGCCGGACCTGGCCGAAAACTACGTCCACCGCGTGGGCCGCACCGGCCGCGGCGATAAAAAAGGGCAGGCCCTTTCGTTTTGCAGCCAGGAAGAACGCCCCATGCTTGCCGAAATCGAGACCTACCTCACCAATCGCATTTCCGTTCTGGAAATTGACAAAAACGAGTACACCGAAACCCTGCGCATGACCGAGGATGTGGCCGACAAATGGAAGGACGTGCTGGCCGATATCGAAGAGGCCGAAAAGTGGCGGAAGGGTAAAAAACGGTAGAGAACAGGTGTCACAGAGGCTCACAGAGTTTTAGAGAACACAGAGAAATTTAAGAAACTCTGTGTTCTCTAAAACTCTGTGAGCCTCTGTGACACCTGTTACAACGGCGTACCCCAACCCGCCCAAGGTGACGATGCTCACCGGAACGCCTAACTCCTGTCATCCTGACACCGCCGGGTTCCGCACGACTTTTGTCGCCGGAATAACCCTCGATTGCCTTCCATCGCGTACTGTCGAATACGTTATGTCAAAAACAACTGCCCTGTCTACCGCCAAACCGGCGCCCGGAGCTACGCTCCAATGTTACCATTGTCAGGATACCTGTCCCAACAATCACTTGCACCTTGGCGACAAGTATTTTTGCTGTGAAGGCTGTCAAATGGTGTACGAAATATTGAACGCCAATGACTTGTGCCAGTTTTATTCCATAGACGAAAAGCCTGGCCTTTCCCAAAAGAACCGCCGCGACGCCCGCGCCTATGCCTGGCTGGACGACCCGGAGGTGCGCCGTCAACTCGTTTCATTTTCCGACGGCCACACCACGCGCGTGACGTTTTTGCTTCCGGCCATGCACTGCGCATCATGCATTTGGCTGCTGGAGCACTTATACCGGCTCGATCAGGGCGTGGTGCATTCCAAGGTGAATTTTCTAAAAAAAGAGGTGAGCATCCATTTCGAAGAGGAAAAAACTTCGCTTCGGCAGTTGGCGGCCATGCTCTCGGGGATCGGCTACCCACCCGAGATCAACCTCGGCGACGTGAGCGGACAAGGCCGCCACAAGGCGGTTGACCGTTCGTTGTACTACAAGATCGGGGTAGCGGGCTTTGCTTTCGGCAACATCATGTTGCTCAGTTTTCCGGAGTATCTGGGTTTGGAGAAGTCAAGTGAAGCGTGGTTTTTTGGCATTTTCGGCTACCTGAATCTGCTGCTCGCCTTACCGGTGCTGCTGTACAGCTCCAGGGACTATTTCATTTCTGCCAGCAACGGCTTGCGCAACGGACACCTGAACATTGATGTGCCGCTGGCCTTGGGTATGCTGATGTTGTTTGGCCGTTCGGCATGGGAGATTCTCGCCGGATCCGACGCCGGGTATATGGACTCCTTTGCCGGACTGATCTTTTTTCTTTTGCTCGGGCGTTGGTTTCAACAAAAAACCTACCACCGGCTGTCCTTTGAGCGTGATTACAAATCCTATTTCCCGGTAGCGGCTTCGCGCAAAAACAGCGACGGATCAGAGTCTGCAACGCCGATCAACAACCTCAATCCGGGCGATATTATCCGTGTCCGGAACAGCGAACTCATCCCGGCCGATGGCGTCCTGCTCAAGGGTAATGCCCGGGTGGACTACAGTTTCGTGACCGGCGAAGCCGACCCTGTAGTAGTACGCAGTGGCGAACAGATTTTTGCCGGCGGCAAGCAGGTGGGCGAAACCATCGAGATCAGCCTCACCCGGCGTGTGAACACCAGTTATCTTACGCAGCTCTGGAACGACGAGGCATTCAAAACCAACGCCAAGGGGCATGTCAGTCTCCTCGCCGATCGGGCTGGCCGGTATTTCACGGCACTAATTCTCGGTGTGGCCACGGCGGCATTTTTGTATTGGGCGCCTCAAAACATAGGCATAGCGGTCAACGCCTTCACGGCGGTGCTGATTATTGCCTGTCCGTGCGCCGTGGCGCTGTCCATTCCCTTCACGATGGGCAACGTGCTGCGCATCCTCGGACGCAACCGTTTTTATGTGAAAAACACGAACGTGTTGGAAGCATTTTCAGCCGTCCATGCTGTGGTGTTCGACAAAACCGGCACCATCACAAATGTAGCTATGAACGCCGTCCGGTTCGTACCCACCCAAGGCTCTGCCGGATTAGGCCGTGTTGAACAAACACTCATCCGCTCGCTCGCAGCCCAAAGCGCGCATCCACTCAGCCGGCAAATCACAGCAGCATTGGAGCAGGCAGAGCTGCTTCCTGTGGAAGATTTTGTGGAAACGCCTGGCCAGGGCATCAGCGGCACGGTGTTGAGTAAGATTGTCCGGCTCGGTTCGGCTTCGTTCGTTCAAGGCAAAACAAACCAGGAATCAGGTGTATTTGTGGAAGTTGACGGAAGTGTGCTCGGTCATTTCGACCTCAAAAGCCGCTACCGCGATGGGCTTGCCGGCGTGTTGAACTATTTTAAAAGCCGACATGCCACGCCCTGGCTGCTCTCGGGGGATAATGACCGGGAGGCAGGCGCACTCAAGAACATGTTCCCGGATGCGGCATCTATGCGGTTCAACCAAAGCCCCCACGACAAACTCCAATTCGTACGGGAACTCCAGCAAAACGGACAAAAAATACTCATGTTCGGCGACGGCTTGAACGATGCCGGTGCGTTGCAGCAGAGTGACGTCGGTATTGTCGTAGCCGAAAACACCAACAATTTCACGCCCGCTTGCGATGCCATCCTGCATGCCGATGCCTTTGAGCGCTTGCCGCGTTTATTCGATCTTGCCCGCTGGGGCATGACCACCGTCAACCGCGCCTACCTGCTTGCGGCTTGTTACAATATCGTGGGACTTAGTTTCGCCGTTTCCGGCACTTTGTCGCCCGTCGTAGCTGCCATTCTCATGCCGCTCAGTTCCGTCACGATCGTGCTGTTTGGGTTTGGCATGAGCTACTGGAAGGCCTGGAAGTTGGGGCTTTTGCGCGACGAGCAACTATGAGAAAAAAGATGTCATGCGCTGTGGTGACTCCGGTCATGCGGCATAACCGGTTTGTTCAGGAAGTTTGTAGGGCCTGAAAAGACAGTTTTTCAGCGCATAAATTATACCGTTATGAAAATCCAGATTTCTCCTGAGCGCACAATAGGCGATGTTCAAGACGCATTCCATGAAGCATTCCCATATCTGAAACTTGTCTTTTTTTCAAAGCCGCACCGGGAGTTCAAGAGCAGCCCTGCGAAATATCTGATCGAAAATAAGGAGCATAAACTGGGTGACGTGATGACAGAACCCAAGGAAGGTTTTTTGTCTCTGGATCCAGATATGCCCACCTTTCGTGCCGAGCGCCTTTTTGAGGAAACATTCGGGCTTTTTGTTCAGGTCACGCGCAAGTCGGGTGATACCTGGCTGGTCACCAGCATGACCGACGAACTGACTCTGGAACAACAAAATGCCAAGGGCCGCGCCGGCGAAAACGTCAACTTCCTTCCCGTGGATGACTACGACTACCGGGAACAAGAGTAGGCTTGCTACCCCCGATATTTCACGTTTATCAGATTAAATTCGTTCAATACCGCACAAACATGAAATCTATCCTAGTGCCAACCGATTTTTCCAAGTGCGCTGGAAATGCACTTCAAAGTGCCCTGACTATTGCCGGCCAGACCGGTGCAGAAGTGATGGTCTTGCACGTAGTTTTTCCGAATGAAGGTGTGGACAACAATGTCTACAATGTCTTTTGGTCGGACGAGTACATGACCGAGCGCAACAAAGGGCTAAAAACCTGGGTCAACCGTTTCCTGAAGCAACCCGCCTTTAAAAAAGTGACGGTAAAAACGGAATGCCGGATTGGATTTCCGGTGCCCGCCATTTGCGATGCTGCCGACGATGTGCATGCCGACCTGATCGTGATGGGAACTACCGGAGCGACGGGTCTTCGCGGTGCTTTTCTTGGAAGTATTGCTGCCGGGGTTTTGTCCAAGACTAAACGTCCATTGATGTCTATTCCCAAGAAAGCGGAAGTTGATCTAACCGCTAGCGCTGTTATTGCTACCGATTTTCGATTCAAACTCGGGGCGCCTTCGCTGGAGGTACTTCGTAAAATACTGTCTTTTACCAAGGGCAAATTGCATGTCGTCCACATCATGGACAAGCCAGGCGAAGAACGAGATTCCGCACGCGAAAAATCCCTGAGCGATAAACTCGGGAACGTAGCCCACAACTTTCACTATTTGCACGATCGGGATATCGCGCAAGCCGTATCCAATTTCCTTGAATCGGTTGACAGTGGTTTGCTTATTGCTGTGGCACACGAACACAGCATGTTGCACAAACTCTTTTTCGACAGCATCACGCGTCGGTTTGCGCACAGAATTCATGTGCCTATGCTGACCCTGCACGATGCCGGAGCGTGAACTGACTATTTGGCGGGCTACACGTTTCTTATCGCGTTGATTTTCTGACAAAATCCGGGGACAGTCAAGATCAATATTGCTCCTACAGTTGACCGGAATCATCTCATTTGGATTAAGCATCCGGCATTTTTGTGTAGTTAACAATCAACTTGTCCATTCATAAAAAGGAGGTTCTTATGTCACTCGTAAAATGGAATCCGGAAGTTTCTTTTTTCCCCTCGTTTCCCTCATGGTTCGATGATTTCTTTTCGGACGGCGGTGATTTTCGCGTTCCTTCGGCCAAGGGCATTTCGATGCCTGCCGTCAATGTGACGGAAAACAATACGGAATACAAACTGGAAGTGGCCGCACCCGGTTTTAAAAAGGACGACTTCAAACTGGAGGTCAAGAATAACTACCTGACCATCTCTGCCGAAGTGAAGGAAGAAAAAGAAAAGAAAGAAGGCGACAAATACACCCGTCGCGAGTTTCGCTACAGTTCTTTCGCACGTTCGTTTGCACTTCCCGACGACGTAGTGGACGCCAAGATCAATGCGCACTACAACGACGGCATTCTGCTCATTACCTTGCCCAAAAGCAAGACCGAAACAGCGGAGGTTTCAAAAACAATAGCAATCCAATAATGCAGCGAGTGAGCAGGTGAGCGAGTGAGCATGTGAGCCACCCGCTCACCTCGCTCACCCGCTCACCTCGCTCACTCGCTCACCTCGCTTACCCGCTCACCTCGCTCACCCGCTCACCTCGCTCACCCGCTATGCAAGCCAATACGCCCATTGCTCGAATCATGACCCGAAAACCCGAAACCATCAAGCCATCCGATTCGATGGAAGAGGTGCGGAAAATTTTTGAAAAACGCGGCTTTCATCATATCCCTGTGTTGGAAGGCGATCGGCTCGTCGGGCTTGTCAGTTACACGGATTATTTGCAGTTGATCCGGACGGTTTTCGACAACGATCAGGAAACCCGTGTCAACGAAAAAGTCCTGAACGCCACCTTGGTGAAGGACGTGATGACCCAAAATCTGCTTTGCCTGTCGCCCACCGACACCACAGAAGCAGCCCTTCGTGTTTTTAAGGCCAACCAATTCCATTCGCTGCCGGTCGTGGACGACAAAGGCCATCTCGTGGGTATCGTCACCACCTACGATTTGATGCGGGTGCTGGAGAGTGTCTTTTTGGAAACAGTCGCTTGACAGGCGTTTACATCAAATTTCCCACCACGGTAAATCCGAGATAAAACGCGATCAGAATGGCGAGCGGCGAGAGGTACCATGCCGGTACATCCTTAATTCCCGCAGCCTTTATGGACTGCTGAAAAACGTTTACCATCATCAAAAAAAGGTACAAGATCACAATAGTGATCAGGGAGCCGCTGCCTACGGGGTTTTGAATGAGCGCCAGCAAGCCGTTGCCCATGCCGAGTACACGCAGGACGAGCGCAATGGGAACGAGTAGCCCAAGCGGAATGCCGCAAAGTGCGCCGGTGAGTAGTTCGCTCTTGAAGTTGGCGCCACCGCTGAGGAGTTTGACAAGGAATGACAGCGTCGAAACGGACAACATGATCAGCACCGGTGCCAGCCCGATGGAAAGAAAATTCGAAAAACCCATGTAGTCGCGCATGTCTCCCACCAGAATGTAACTGCCCAACAGATACAGGACAAAAACCGAGGCATAAAGAATCATGGCGTGCATAAACGCCTTCTCCGGCGGATTCGTGAAAAATGCATGCAGTCCATTGACAGGGTCTTTGAAAAAAGCGAGGAACAGGTCTTTGAAATCGCGTTGGTAAAAGGTACGCACTTCGTCGGTCAATTGTTGGGGGTTTGGGTTGTTTGCTTGATAATTTTCCATGTTGAAAAAAGGTTGTGAGTGTGCAGTTCGAATCGGGACTACCTCGATTCGGTGTTATTGGTTACAAATTTTACCCATTTGTGCAGGTAGGTGTCGTCAATCGCTACGAGATGTTTCCCGTGCAAGCGGGTGTTCGGCCGTATGCGGGTTTCTCCAAAAGCGTCGTTGACGCAGTGCATGATTAATTCCGTGCAGTAAAAAGCCGTTGAATCGGCAGCGTCGAATTCCAGGTCGAAGGGGGGCTTCCGGCTGCTGTACCACAAGGCATTGCCTGCGATGTTCCTACTGATTTTTTCATCCGCTATAACACGGTAAACTGCCCAGTCATGGGCATCTTTCAAAAATCCGGTCAGGGATTCCGTCCGCACGTTGCCTTGCCCGGTGTAGTCGTTTGCCTCGGCGTGTACCACCTGTGTTGGGGCGCCGTTTTCCGGTTTGACTACTATTCCTACATGTGAATAACGTTTGTCCTGTTGCGAAACATCCCTGAAATAGGCGGAGTAAACACCGTTACCAAAGCGATACACGAGGTCGCCGCTTTGGAGCAGCGAGTCGTCCGGTTCCGACGGATGACCCGGCTCCTCGATAGATGAATGGCAGGCGGCCAGTGTCAGCAGCAAGGCAAGCAGGATCATTTTTCCATTCTTGCATCCACTTTCCATTTGCCGTCTACTTTAGCCATTTGCATTTTGATTTCCGATCCGGGAGCAAGTTTGGTGTCGGTGTAAAACACCCAAGCCTGGTCGCCGACTACGGAGTCGCGCAAGACAGTATATCGGCCCGATTGAGCCGGCTGCGTATCCATTTTTTGGGCCATGCTGACCACCATAGCAGCCCCGGGGGTGCAGTATTGCATGGCTTTGTCAAATTCTTTGGTAGCCAGGCATTCCAAAAACTTGCCGGCGATACCGGTCGGGGTGTTGCTGCCGCAAGCCACTAGCAGAAGGGAGAGAGAGAGGAAAAGCACCGAATTTTTCATGTGTGAAAACAATTTTGAAGTGAGAAGGAAAGTCCGCCCGAATTGTCGGGGCGTTTTCCTGTTTGTTCCCTTCAAAATTGGAAAGGTGCCCAGGCCAGATAAAAAAAATCAAAACCGTCGCACCAACGCAAATACCTGCTTCTCCTGCTGCACGGGTGTTTCTCTTGAAAACTGCCTGGCTATGTGTGGCGCAGCAAATCCCGCAGCGAACTGAACACCCGCTCCAGTACGTGGCGGTCGTCGGTGGCGATGCGCAGGGTGCCGGTCATCTCCGGGCGGAACGGGACGGCAATGCCGGAAGAGGTCGTCAGCATCGGCGGCAAATGGACATCTATGCGGTAGTGTTTTTCTTTACCTTCTTGTTGTGGCAGCAGCGACATAGCCGCGATCCTGCCCTCCAGCACACCGTGCTGCTGCGCGGGATAGCCGTCGAGGCGGACGATGGCTCGCATGCCCGGCACTATTTTGCCGGAGTGGAACACCGGGATGTCGGCCTTGCCCAGAATGGCAGCCGTTCCGGCGCTGCCGGGCACCAGGGCCAGCAGTTCCTCGCCGGCAGCAATGGGCTGGTGTTGGCTCCACACCCTGGCCAATACCACCGTGCCCCCGATTGGCGCCTGCACCAAAAACTGCTGCTTCCAGCCGGCTATGGCGCTTTGCAGCCGCAGCCGGTCTTCGGCCACGATTTGGAACTTGTCGTGCCGACTGTCGGACTTGTTCTGTTGCAGGTCGTTGATCTGGCCCTCCAGTTGCTTAGCCTGCATCCGATTTTGCAACATGGCGGATTCGGTATTTTCGTACTGGCGTTTTTGCGCGAGAAACTGCGCCTGGGTGGCCTCGAACTCCTTGTCGGCGATGACGCCGTCGTCGTGGAGGCCTTGCTGGCGGCGGTATTCCTTTTCCGTCAGGGCCAGTTCGGAGCGCATGATCGCCTGTTGGTTGTGCAGGTTGGCGCGGAGTTCGGCTAATTGGCTGATCTGATTGTGCAGGTACCCGACACGCTCGGCCACGCCATTGTGCCGCGTGAAATAGTCGAGGTCTTTCCAGTGCTGGGTGAATGCCGAATAGGCGCCTTGCAGGTCGCCGAGGCGCAGGCCTGCCGGCGGTTCGGGAAGTAGTTGTTCCCGGGCTGCGGCGCTGTCGAGCCAGGATTCGAGGCGGAGCACGTCGCGCCGGCGGGCGGTGTTTTCCAGCACGGCCAGCACCGCGCCGGTCGCTACCGTCTGTCCCTCGGTCACTAAGAGTTCCACCACACGCCCGCCCGATTTGGCCATGACCCGTATGGGCGGGTTGGCGGTGGTGAGCACCACCGGCGCTTCGACGATGTCGGGATACCGGACGAACCAGGCCAGGGCCAGCAGGACGAAAAAAAAGCCCGCCAGCACGGAGATGCCGTAGCGCATCATCCACGAGGGAGGGTTGCCGAGCAGGTACTCCATCTGGGTACGCTCATTGAGCGTGATTTCCTCCGGTTGGGGCTGGTTTGCTGGGTGGGACATAATCGGGTTTCAGGTTGAATTCCGGCAGCACGTCGCGCATGCCGTAGTAGTCTATGGCTTTCTGCTTCAGCGGATTGGTGCTCCATTCTTCCCATTCGCAGGTGTAAGGGTTGTACCCGCATTTGAGCGGTTTGGAGTACATGTCTTCGGGGTTTTCGAGGTAGGCGCGGCAATCGGTACAGATGTAGCGAAATTCGCAGTCCTTGCACACAGCAATTTGATCCTTGGTGACGTTCCAGTATTTTTTGAAGTCGGGATGGTCGAGGGCCTCCCGAAGCGTGGTATCCCGAATATTTCCAAAAGACTGCGACATGGAGGGACAGTTTTTGATGTTGCCGTCCACGTCTATGGAGATTTTGCGGTTGAGGCAGGAGTTGTGGGCGAGGGACTCCGTGTACGTTGAAATATTGGTGATGAAATAATGGTGGCTCACGACCCCGCAACTTAGGTGTCCTTTTACTTCTGTTTTGACTGTTACAATCTGCCCAAAGCCTACGGTTCGGCTGTATTTGACCATATTCTGAGGCGCATTGAACAGGGAAAATGTGCGAATTCGGTAGTGTTTTTTCATTAGTTGGATCAGGCCTCGAAGCATCCCATCTGTCTCATATGGCGCAAAAATCTCGATGGATTCCACAATCGAAGTCTCCAATTCCATCAAAATTTGTTTTAAGAGAGGCAAGGACAACTTTGAAAAAAACCTGATTTGTACATACCGGCAACCCAATTGCGTCAACTGTTCCACGTATGATGTGACTTGTCCTGTTTGCCGATCAACATCAATTATAGCATTTGAAATTTCCCCAGGATAATCCCATGCGGTATCAATCCGGGCATAGTATTCGGCAAAGTCGGTAAATGTCAGCAGGTCTGCTTTAAACAATCGGTCGAAATAGTCGAGAATGATCTTTCTGTTTTGTGCGTCTCCATCAGAATAACGGTCAAGTATTGCCTGTATCGTAAAACCTGTATTTTGCTCGCTTAAAATATTGTATAGGGCCGTCGGAATAAGCATAAAACCATTCCTTTCCAAATCGCATATCAGGCACCTGGACGCTCCCTGCACAAGCATGGCATTGGGGTTGAGTATGCACTTGCGGTTAAGGTGGTTCTTTACCATTATTGAATAATCTGACTATCCGCATATTGTACAGTAGCGGATTTTTTAGTTAAAATTGTTTCAAGTTCATACCTTCGAGCGTCCGTTCACTTAAAAATTAACAATTATGGAACAATTATTACCATATTTACAAAATTTGCCAAACACAGTAATATCTTTCGGTATTATAGTGGTATTATATTTGCTCATCAAATCCCAACAAGAACAAATAAACACGATGAAAACAAGCGTTGATTCAATGAAGGCATATATCGATATGTTCAACGTAGATGAGTTTAAAAAATACACTAAACTGGTCGCCGAAAATGCAAAAGATGAAGGATTCAAAGAATTTATAGACCAACTACCGGCAATGGTCAAACGAATAATGGATGAAGAACATGAAAATGACCACACTAATCCATAAACTTCGAATACCGACCTCGCAAATAACGCCGGAAATTGACTATAAAGGTCGACCGGTCATCGAAATGCTCCGATACCCGACCAACTTGAGTATAAAACAACTTGTACTTGTCAATCACTTCTTTATCAGATAGCCCATATTCGTCAGAAATTGATCGAATTTCACTATTATTCAAAACGGAAAATCGACCAGAACCAATTATATTACTCATAATCATTTGGTTTTTAATAGGTTAACTCAAAATTGTTTTAAAAGCATGACTACTGTACAATATGCGGATAGTCAGATTGAATAATTTTTGAGATAGGCTTGCCTAAGGTGCTAAAAACCCCAAAGCGATTGGTCTGATAGTCGTTTATTTCAACGCCCAAAAAATGTTCGTCTGAGGGAGTACTCATACCTTCCTCGCTTTGATCTTCCTTGACATCCAGCGTATAAAACTGAGCGTATTCGAAGTTGACGGGCAGCTCTTTTTTCCGGAGTATTTCGGGGGAATAGTAGGACAGAAATTTTTTCTTATCTCCTTTCATAAGGTTTTTGCTTTGATAAATCCATGAGAGTGCGGGCAAATTCACGTTCGAGATAGGTATTGCAGGGCTTGGAGGTCATACCGAACTGGCCAATGGGGTT
>Ga0154020_10007884_pt1 | contig 12392 bp, 10 predicted proteins | sample Klosneuvirus_201_FD_109709 | JGI IMG/M metagenome (GOLD analysis project Ga0154020, IMG submission 109709) | Active sludge microbial communities from wastewater, Klosterneuburg, Austria - Klosneuvirus_20160825_MG | ecosystem: Engineered > WWTP > Aerobic digester > Activated sludge | place... | reverse complement strand
GAATCTTCAGTTTTGATTCAGCCGTTCCCATGTTGCCTTCGACGATAGCGCCGGCATGTCCCATGCGTTTGCCGGGAGGGGCAAAGACACCGCCAATCATCACAATCACCGGTTTCTTCATCTTCTTGATAACGTCCTGTGCGCGTTCTTCATAAACGCCGCCGATTTCACCAGCCATTACGATAGCTTTGGTAGCGTCGTCCTGCTCGAACTTCCAGAGGATTTCATCAAATGTTGAACCGAGAACCGGATCGCCGCCCAAACCGACGCAGGTCGTTTCACCGTAGCCGGCTGAGGTCAGGGTATCGGCAATATAGTAGGTCAACGATCCGGAGCGGCTTACTGTACCGACGCGACCGGGTGTGAAGGCGATGTCGGGCATGATGCCGAGATTCGCCTGGCCCGGGGTGATGATTCCGGCAGTGTTGCCGCCGAGCACCGTTGCGCCGTATTTGACGGCTTCCTTGCGGACTTTGAGCATATCGTGAATCGGTATATGTTCCGGCACGACGACGATGAACTTGATACCCGCGCGGATGGCTTCGATAGCGGCTTCCATGACGAATTTTGCCGGTAGAAATACGACTGATGTATCTGCACCGGTTTGCTTGACGGCTTCTTCGACGGTGTCGAATACCGGTGAGCCTTCAACTGACGAGCCGCCCTTGCCCGGCGAAGTGCCGCCGACGATGTTGGTGCCATAGGTCTTCATGCGTTTGGCATGGAACGATCCGGCGCCGCCGGTGATGCCCTGCACGATGACGCGCGATTTTTTGTCAACGAGAATTGCCATGTTGTTTGACCTCCTTCACCAAAGCGACGGCGCGCTTGGCGATCTCTTCGATCGGAGTCTCGATGCCGTGGTATTCGATTTTCTCGAACATTTTGGGATCTTCTTTCTTGGCATCTTCGAAAATCTGCATTCCTTCGCGCCACATGTTGCCGGTGAAGCGCATCACCATCGGTTTGGAGAGTCCGTGATCCTTCAGGAACATCACGACACCCTTGGCGAAGTCGTCGCAGCGGCTGATACCGCCGAAGCGAGCACCGAAGATGGCTTTCACTTGCGGGTTTTCATCGAGAAGGATTAGCATTTTAGCGAGACGTTCCGGCGTCGGGCCGCCGCCTGAATCCATGAAGTTGGCGGGTTTGCCGCCATAGTACTGAATGAAGTCGTTACCCATGATACCGAACCCGGCGCCACCAGGGAACATGCCGATGTCGCCGTCCAAGTCGAGGTACGGAATCTCCCACTCCTGCGCCTGCTTTTCGCGCGGGGTCATTTCGCCCTCTTCGTGGCGAACTTCGATTCCCATGCTCTGCAAGTCGGCGTGACGGAAGAGCGCGTCGTCATCGAGAGATACTCGTGCATCAGCGGCGAGAAGTTTGCCTTCGGCGGTGCGAACAAGCGGATTGATCTCAGCCAATTTGGCATCATACTTCTTAAAGAAGTTGTAAAGCCCGATTGCAATCGGAATGAACGATTTGATTTGATCGCCCGAGAAGCCAAGAAATTTGGCGACCTTAATAGCGTCGAAGCTGTGGAAGTCTTCATCGACATCGTAGGAGAGTTTGAGAATCTTTTCAGGGTGAGTGCGCGCAGTCTCTTCGATCTCGACACCGCCATCGGCGCAGGCAATTACAACCAACTTGTAGTTGGCGCGGTCGATGGTGACACCGAGATAGTATTCCTGGGAGATGTTCAGCACTTCGTCGACCAGCACCTTGTCGACGGGATAACCCTTGATCGACAATTTGAAAAGTGCGGCTGCGGCTTCGCGAAGTTCAGCTTCGGACTTGACGATTTTGATGCCGCCTGCTTTGCCGCGACCGCCAGTCAGAACTTGCGATTTGAGCACACGCGGAAGACCAGCTTCGAGAGCAACTCGAATTGTCTCGTCTGGTGTGTCTGCCAGTTTACCGGTGCTGATGGGAATCTTGAACTTGCTGAAGAGATCTTTGGCTTCATATTCATAGAGGCGCATAAACAACTCCTGCTAAGACTAATCTTGTCGGGATTTTGGCACCGACGTAACTATGCGAAAACGCGGGGTAAACCGCGTTTCGGCAATCAGTATAGCCGCTGGATTTTCGCAAGTCAAATGCAAAAACGTGACGGTTTTCACAAGGGTGGCGTTCAAATGTCCCAGATATTGATCTAATCGAGGTTGATGATAGAGGTGATTTTTAGGACTTTTCGAGTTTCAGATATGCCCTCCGCCAAGATGTAGGCGATGTAGACACCATCAGCGACCTCTTCCCCATTCTGATTCGTGCCGTTCCAAGTCAGCGGCGCAGGATCACCCAGCGGACGGGTTATGGTGGCAACCTTTTCACCGGCAATGGTATAAATGCGGATTTCGACCTCGCCGGGCGGGGTAACTTCGAAATCAAAATTCACCCTCGTCGCAAATGGGTTGGGATACGCGGAGATGCCGACAATATTGCGCTCTTCGTGGTTTTCATAATTGAGGGCGTCAAACGCTCGCACGATGCCATAACCAAACACCGAGTCGGGACCGTTGGCGCGGGTTGCAGTGGAAGTCAATGACTCGAAGATTTCGCCGAACTTCCACTCGGGCTTTGCTTGAATCAGGAGCGCAACGGTTCCGGCAACGAGCGGGCAAGAAAACGAAGTACCGCTATTTGTCGTTAGGCCGTTGCTTGTTGGATTGGCGACGGTGTTTCCTGAACCCCACGCACAAAGATCGGGTTTGACGCGCCCGTCGGCGGATGGTCCATTTGACGAGAAATGTGTGATCTCGCCGCCGGAAGTCACAGCGCCAATCGCGAAAACACTGTCGCCATCGGAGGGTGCAATCAGTGTAGGTTGTGCCGATACGCGCTGACCGTTGCCAATTGAATTCACTACCATCACGCCCAACGAAGCGGCAATATCTGCTGCCTTGGTTGTGATAGCGGTATTGCCGTCCATGTCGGCATAGTCGTACCAATCAATGTAACCCAAAGAACTTGAGACTACATCGCAGCCGTGAGCTTCGCCCCACTCAAGTCCTGCAACCCAGTCGTCCTCTTCGGTGATGATTTCTGGGCCGTAAAGTTCTGTCTTCGCCAGCAGAAAGGTCGCTTCATAAGCAACTCCCAACATCAGGTTTGGTGCATTTGCTCCGATTACCGAAAGTGTTTGCGTACCGTGTGACTGCTGTGTCGCAGGAATCTCGCCATCGTCCTGAACATCTTCATCGTCATTGATGAAATCGTGTGTCGCCGCAATATCGGTGTTGACAAACACCGGATGATCGATGCGAAAACCGGTGTCCATCACGAGAATTCTCACTCCGTCGCCTTTGAATCCCAAGGTATGGAGCGCAGGTACTTGGATCTGGTTCATCTGTGACCAGGAGGGGCCGTATTCGGGCGGATATGGCGCAGTAGGTTTGTCGAGAATCTCGATTTCCGGCAGTAGGGGTTCAGCTGGACGCCGGTAAACCGCGACAGATTGGATTTCTTTCACGCATTCAAGGCGCGCGAAATCATCAAGGTTGGACGGGTTGATATAGGCACTTACGCCGTTGAGCCATCGTGACTGGTTGTCTACTCTCAGGATGTATGGTTGAATTTGCGCGAGGTAATCATCGGAAATCGAGCGATCAAGAGCGGCAAAATCGACAGCAGCAGCACGGGACAATCTGCGCGCTATTGCGTGTGAAGATACTGCTGTTGGTTTCGAGATGGCGCCAACTGACTCGCCTTTGTCGGTGAAGAAGATCCACACTTTGATGGAGTCGCCAGTGAGTCTTTCAGAAGAGATGTTCACTTTGTCGGTAGCCAGTGAGGAACCGCAAATTGATGAAGCGAAACTGATACAAAGGAAAATACAAAGAGTGAAAACAATTTCGGACTTCATCGATTGGTCTCCATTCCTAAGCTATTTGTCCATCGCCTATTTAACGGTTCGGCGCCTCCGATTGTTTAATAGTAATAGAATCTCAGCCTCAAAGTTCCAAGTCAATTTGTCCAAAGGCTTCTGTCCAGACTCCGGTACTGGATTGCCTCAGAGATGTGCTGGACATCAATATTGTCGCAACATTCCAGGTCGGCAATTGTGCGGGCGACCTTGATAATGCGGTCATAGGCCCGTGCTGATAATCCCAGTTTTCCAATTGCCAATCGTAACAGGTCTTGACTTTTATCATCCAGCGGGCAGAACTCGCGAATATCACGCGATTCCATGTGGGCGTTGCAATAGAGCTGCTTGTGACCGGCGAAGCGGGTGTGCTGACGCGAACGTGCTTCATTGACTCGCAGGCGGATTTTCTCTGACTTTTCGGCAAGGTTGAGATCGGATAGCTCTTTGAACTTGACAGCGGGGACTTCAATGTGAATATCGATACGATCTAACAACGGGCCGGAGATCTTGCTGCGATATTTCTGAATCTGCATCGGATTGCAGGTGCACTCATGCGAGAGGTCACCATGGTACCCGCACGGACAAGGATTCATTGCCGCCGCTAACATCATCTTAGAGGGATAAGTCAGCGAGGTCATCGCGCGCGAGATTGTGACTGAACCGTCTTCGAGCGGCTGACGCAGCATTTCCAGTACATCCTTGCGAAACTCGGGAAGTTCATCGAGAAATAGCACGCCGTTGTGCGAGAGGCTCACTTCGCCGGGTCGTGGAATGCGCCCACCACCTATGAGACCGGCATCACTGATCGTATGATGTGGCGAGCGAAACGGACGTGTCGCAATGAGCGGTGTATCAGAAGGCAGAAGCCCCGCTACCGAGTGAATCTTGGTAGTTTCGAGAGCTTCATCGAGCGTCATGTCTGGTAGGATTGTTGGCAGGCGTCGAGCGAGCATAGTTTTGCCGGAGCCTGGGGGACCAACGAGAATGATGTTGTGGCCACCGGCAGCCGCAACTTCGAGGGCTCTCTTCGTACCTTCCTGGCCTTTGACTTCGGCGAAGTCAGTGGTATAGCTTCGAGCGGTATCGAAGACAGCTTTGATGTCAATTGTGAATTGCGAAACCAAGCGTTCATCCTCAAGAAATGCGATAGCTTCCTTGAGAGAGCCAACCGGATAGACGGCGACTCCCTGCGCCATAGCAGCTTCAGGGGCATTTCCACGCGGGACCACGATTGCGCGCAGGCCAACCTTCTGGGCATTCATCGCCATCGGCAAAACGCCTTCAATTGACTTGAGTGAGCCATCAAGCGAAAGCTCGCCAAGCATGACGACATCGTGGAATTCTTCACGCATTACCTGTCCAGTCGCAGCCAGAATTCCAACAGCCATGGGCAGATCAAACGCTGAGCCTTCCTTGCGGATATCAGCCGGAGCCAGATTGATTGTGACCTTTTTGTTCGGGAAAATGAAGTCGCTGTTCTTGATTGCCGACATGACCCGCTCTTTAGCTTCCTTGACTGCGCCATCCGGTAGACCAACTGTGGCGAACATGGGCAATTGCGGAGTGATGTCAGCCTCGACCTCAACCGTGTAGGCGTCGATGCCCAATACTGCCGAAGAAACAACCTTTGCTAACACGCCAAACCTCTTTGAGAATGGGATATGTAAATTCTAGATTATTCGTCGATTGCGCTACTTTGTGATTAGTGCTGTAAGTTTGTCTTTCGCTGCCCGATATTCGTCTTCGATCATACAAAAATACTTGTAGTCAATCCATCCGCGCGCCAAGAGATCCTCGTGACGGTGAATTCCGTCAAATTGGAACCCGAGTTTTTCGGCGACACGGATCGAAGCCGCATTGTCAGTGGCGGCACGCAGGACTATTCGATGGAGTCGCAACCCCTCGAAGGCAAATCGGAGGAGCAATGCTGCTGCTTCAGTGGTTAGTCCTTTGCCTGCATGATCCGAACGAATCCAGTATCCGATTTCGGCAGAACGAATTCGTTGCCGGACGTCGTGGAGCCCACAGTTTCCGAGATATTCATCGGTCGCCGAGTCGAAAACGCTGAACGCATAGGCCATTTCGCGTCTGCGCCAAACAAATGTCCGGCGGATGAACTCAGAGCTGTGTTTGACCTTAGTCGTGTGCGGCGGCCAGAGCAAAAACTGATCAAGCTCTTTCCGGCTTGCCGCAATGGCGTCAAACAACGCATTAGCGTCGCTGCGTCGTGGCGGCCGCAGATAGATTCTCTTCGATTTCAGCATCATCGAGTGGTTTCCCTTAATATGGTGTTTCTAAGCTACATTCAAATGTTGCAAAAATCAATCATCTTTCCCAAAAAGAAAAAGGGTCATTGGCGGTAAGCCAATGACCCTACAAAATGATGTAACAGTCTTAGAAGCGGGCGTCGTCACCGTTTCCGGTGAAGCGTTTGCGTTTCATTTCAACCGTCCAGACTCCATTGTCGAACTCGCCCACAGCCTGAATGTCTGCGGTAGAACCCCAAGGAATACTGTTGATAAATCCAGGAACGGTCGAACCAACGACCCAATTAGTCGAAGTGGTTGGTCTGATTTGGTAGTCCCAAAGCGGATAACTCGCATTGCTATTAGGATCAGCAGGCGCCATGTACTTCGGGCGATCAATCGTATCACCGGCGGTAATCGTGAATTCACGATTGAGGCGATAAACCGGCAACCCGACATCATTCTTTACGCCACCACTTGCTCCGTTATCCAAGAAGCGATCTAATGCATACCCGGTAAAATTTGTTGTCGCTGAAGTCCAATGCCAAATGTCCATGCGCTCGCGTGAACCTCTGGTGGCGTGGAAATTGCCGTTAACGACTCCGTCATCGGTGTGACACGTAACAAGACAGCCGTCGCTTGCATAGCGAGTAACCGACGTAATCTCGAAGAACAGATTTAAGCGATCCTCATTCGTGGTCGATTTCGACCAACGATCAGGATTGCCAGAACCGCCTGTGGGGTAAATCCAGTACTCTGGATTATTACTGTTGCTGACTTCAAGTCCGTACTGGGCGTTAGCAACTTCAGTCCATTGTATCTGGAAGTAGAGATACTCATTATCGAATGCGGAACGGACTTGCGCCGATTCTATAAAGTTGTAGTCTCCGGCAGCACGGACAAGTTCAATGTTCGTGAACTTATCTCCCCATCCAGCGTCCTCGCCGTCTTTGCCGTCAATAGCAGGAGCGACACCTGTTGGAAGCTGGTAGCAATAGACCGTATCGCCCGCAGCCTGGTGTTCGCCATCAAAGGCGAGATAGAGTTTAGGAGCACCATTGTGGCTGCGCTGACTGTTGTTGGTAATTGCCAATGAGAAGAATCGATTCTCAGGAATTGGCAATACGTAGTCGTCGCCACCCGGCCCGGGAGGGCCGCTGAGGCCACGATCTCCGGAAATGCCGTCGCAGCCAACTAGGGTGAGCACGAGTAGACTCAGCAACAACCCAGCAAGTATCAAGAATATCTTATTTGTCATTTCTCACTCCTCCTAAAAGACCACGTCGTCGCCAGAATGTGTTCTGCGAGCACGGCGAATTTCCAAGGTCCATACGCCGCCACCCGAATCATCAAAAGTTGCACGGGCATAGATGTCGGCACGACTGCCGCTAGGAATTGTTGAGATAATTCCGGGAAGATATACAGGGCGTTCGAAATCCCAGCCTGCCGGACTAAATCCAACTACATCGAAATACCACAGCGGATAGATTTCCCGTTGAAGATTCAATTGAGATTTGTAATTGGGATCACGGAAGCTCTGGTAAAGTGGAACTGAGTCTGGCAGCACGTGATTAAGAATATACGATGCGGCACCGGCGTCCGGGGCTTTCCCCCGGCTGGTAAGATTCCAATCGTCGGCGGTTGAGACAGGATTGGAAGTTCCGGCACCCCAAATCCAAGCATCGACAAACAGGCCATTCGGAAGCGCACCGCCGGCGCCCGACATTCCAAAGAACTCGCGAAATGCCAAATCCGACCATTCTTGAACTTCTGTATCGCCCCAGAAAAGTGCGAGTTTATCTTCGCCGACATTTCGGTCAATCCAGATCAATGATGTATCGCCGAAGGTAGTGTCGACAACACAAATCGTTTCCTGTACAGTCGGATCAAAGAAACAGAAAAGTGTTTCTACACCAAGCACCGGTACGCGTACCCAACTGAAAAGTGTCGTATCGTACGGGGTTACCGTGGAATCAATCTCCTCGATAATCTTACTAAGCGCATCCATCACCAATTCGTTCGGACCGTCGGAGGTAGTAACCTCATAAATGGTCGAGTCGCCAGCCTGGGTGATAACCGATACTTTGCGCTCCTTCCATTGGAAGAAGGAATAGATGTAGTAGTCATCCCAAGCGACTCGGCAGACGATTTCGGATATTTCCGGATCAGTGAGACCAACACCTGTATTCAGGAAGCTCGAACGAATACGGGACTTTTGTTCACCCCACTCGACTTCTTCTCCGTCAATTCCGTTTATCAGAGGCGGATTGGCAGCGCGTGCAGCAACTACAGTGTCGCGCGTGGCACGGGCAGTTGAGTCAAAAGTAACAAACACTCGCTTGTTACCGCTGACAGCGCGATCATTCGCGTTGACGACACCAACGCCAAAATAGCGGTCCTGTGGACGATCCAAGTCCGGATCAGTTCCAGGGATTCCGCGGTCGCCGGGATCGCCAATCTTGCCTGGTTCGCCCTGATCGCCTTCACAACCACTCATCACTAACATCCCGAAAAACAGACCGAGACAAATCAGCAGCATTATTCCCCTACGCATCTGATCCTCCCTGAAGTCTCCGCAGCTTGGAATTCGAAATCAAAAGCATTGCTATATTACTCCCAAAAATTGATGCCGTAGATTAAAAGCCGAGATCGTCGGCGTGTCCTGTATTTCGAAGTCTGCGCAATTCAACAATCCAAGTGTCACTAAAAAATGTCCCGACGCTTTGGATATCCGCAGCGGAACCGGCTGGGACCTTTGTGACGTATCCCGGGATTTTCGCTCCTTCAGCCCAGTTGTAGTTGGCTATGAACTCCGAATATTCAAATATCTGCAGTGGATAATTAGTACCCACTCTTGGAGAATTTGATTTCATGTAACGTGGAAGGCCGTTCAACGGAGCGTTTGGCAAAACAGCGGTTGTGCCAAGGTCGTTCGTCAATCCATTGTCGATCGCGAAAGTCACCACATTATCGGAGACTATGTCCGCGTAGTACGACTCTGTCGATTGCCAGACCCAAAGGTCAGCAAGTTCACCAATATTGGACGTCTTGAAGGAAGTGCCATCGAAAATCGAATTCAATCCTTCCGTATCCCAGCCAACGACGTCAGAAATTTCCCAGGCAAGGAAAAGTTTGTCTTCGCCGCCCGAGCGAATCCACGAGCCTTCGAATAGGTTCCAGAAGTCTTTGGTAGTATCAGCACCTACCGTAAAGTCACCGGTGGCGACTTCGGTCCAAATGAATTGTGCGTAGACGTAGGTGCGGTCGTAACCGAATCGGACTTTGACGGTCGCGATTCCGTTATCAGCTCCGGCAAGATTCGACAAAGCAATAGTTGAGGTTAATGCATCTCCCCATTCCTGAGTACCGCCGTCAATTCCGTCGATCATCGGAGCAACGTCCATCAAGCGGGCAACGACTCTGTTTGCACTCGGTACGGCATTGGCGTCAGAAGTAATTTCGATCTTGGGAGCGCCGCTATAGTCATTGGCGGTGCTATTGTTCAACATCAAACCAAAGTTTTGTGTGGCAATGGGTGGAGGCGTGAAGTTGTTTCCGGGAGGACCAATCGGTCCTTCAAACCCTTGAGGTCCCTCTAATCCCTGGTCACCTTCGCAACCAAATAAGAACAAAGCCGAAACCAGTACGCCTATTGCGAGATAAACCGACTTCCCAACCGACATCATCTCCTCCATAGAGCTATCTAAAAGACGTGATAATCAAAAAATAACAGTCCGCACTTTACAAAACGTGTCCGGGAAATGCAAGGGATTTTTTGGCGGTCTCCTGAAAATGGATACGACGTAATATAATGGCAGACCACAATTTCAAACGAGCGGGACAATCAGAGTGACAATGGAAAGACGTTGGGCGTGGCGCTATCGTTTAATGACCGGAAAGTGCGACTTTATCCAGTCATTCATTCCGCCTTTGATATTGATCAGATTCAGATATCCGCAGTCAGCGAGTTCTCGTGCAGCAACCATGCTACGCCGACCGGCGCGACAAATGAGGTAAATCGGCTGGTCTTTTGGAAATTGTGTGGCGTCAATTTCAGCAGCGATGACCTGATACTCAATGCGTGCCTTGACATGCGGTGCTCTACCATTTTCGTACTCTTCGAGCGTACGGACATCAATTAGAAGAAGCGTGGATTCCCGATCAAGGCGCTCTTTCAGTTCCTGTACTGAGATTTCGCTGATGCTTTTGGACGAGGGCTCGTTGCTACCGAAGTGAAACCAGGATGACATGGATAATTTATTGAGTTCGCGATTGTCCGCTCTTGCGGCTCAACGGGATTCGCGATTTTCCTGATTGGCTTTGAAATTAGTTATCGACCATTTTCCGCTGCGGAGTTTCAGGCCCATCTGGGAGTAATACTGGATGCGGGTGGTGCGGTCAATAAATGAGACTTCGACCAACGCCGTGGAGTCATCGCGGCGGAATTCTTCATTGACGACAATCTGAGACTCTGCCCAAACGCCTCGGTACTCGCCCGAACCGATGAAACCTGTTAAGAGGCGTTGTTTCTTGGCTGCGAGGTTGAGACTGTCGTACTTCTCTTCGCTGAATTCGTAAGTGGCGACGGAATCCAAGTCAATGAACGGAGTTATATCGGCAAGTGAATCAGCCTGAATCAACCGGACGAATTCCAGAACATGATGGCGCGCTGATGGTCCATCATTACCGCACGACGCAATGATCAGCGCCGAAACAATCGGGAGAATGCAGATTAGTCGAGACAAAGCGCTACCAGCGATATGCCAGGTTAACACGATGCAGTGAGCCTAGATCAGCATGGGGAAGGAAAGCATAGTCGATATTGATCTTGGGAAATGCAAAGCCGGCACCGAATGAAAATCCAGCAGTATTGTCCTTGTCGCCGTCGGTCTTATAGTTGCTACCGAAACTTGAGTAGCCGGCGCGAACGGCAAGCGGGATTTTATCTGGCTGAAATTCGAGTCCGATTGCGCCATAGAGATCATTGTCAGTCGGCATTACCCCCTCGCCCGACACAGTTATTGGAATCTCGCGGAGTCGATGCGAGAGACCGGCGCGAATCAGAATGGGGAGCGGGTCTTTATGTTCTTCAGATAATCCCGACAATTGAACGCCGAGATTGGATGCTGAGAGGCCGAGATTTGTGCGCCCGTCCTTCAGGCGGTAAAGTAAACCAAGGTCGGCGGCTATTCCCTGCGAAGAGAACTCATCTATTTTCTGATAGATAAACTTCACGTTTGCACCGACCGAAAGCTGCTTGGCTACTTTATTGGCATATCCAAGTGTAAATGCCATATCAGAACCAGAGAAGTCACCAATAACCTGGCCGGATGAATTTGTTTCGTCAATCGTGCCATAGCTCAAATAGGTGATCGCAAATGCCAATGCCGACTTGCTGTCGTAAATGGTCGGCTCGTCCTCTTCATCGTAGCTGTACTGATCTTCTTCGGTCTCGGTGGTTCCCTTCGGCATCACAAACATCACACTTCCGGACTGAATGTCTGCGATGTAGTTCATATAAGATGCCGACAACGCTTTGGTTTGCATCCCTATCAATCCTGCAGGATTGTAGTAGATCGCAGATTCGTCGTTTGCCAATCCGACGAAGGCTCCACCCATCGACAATGCCTTGGCACCAACTCCGATCTTAAGAAACGGGTAAGCGGTGGTCCCAACCTTGCTTTTGCCAGCCAGAAGAGTAGACGAAAGAACGAGCATCAGGAGAGTGGAGAATAAGACAGTTTGTCTCATTGCGATTTCCTCAGGGTTGTCTGTTAGCGAATTCTATGAACATCTATAATAGTACGGCAGGACGTCGAAAGTTCCTACCATGATTTCGTTAATTCATCGACAATATCGCGCGCCAGTTTATCGATCGCTTGAAGTTTGCCTTCGTCCTCGGTTTGTGTCGAAGCCGAGTAGACTCCGAAACCCAACACATTGGTCCGTTCCGCCAGCGCCTTCCCACCCTTGCGCTCCATCACGAAATTGACATAGATATTGACGCGGTACTCTGAAACGTTGTCGGACTTGTCGTAGGTATAAGCGTTGCGTTCATATTTTATGACCTCGCCACGCAGAATTGCGTCGGCATCCGCGGCAGCAACTACCTTAAGAGTATTGTCCTGGATCAGGCGGTTGATGATTTCACGAGTAAGATCCTCCTGTATCCCATACTCCAGCGACTGATTCTCAAACGTCGGTACCGCGATTGATTTAACGCCGCCAAGTGACGAGCTGGAAAAAGAGTAGACGCCGCAGCCGGCACAGAAGAG
>Ga0154020_10007883_pt1 | contig 12393 bp, 11 predicted proteins | sample Klosneuvirus_201_FD_109709 | JGI IMG/M metagenome (GOLD analysis project Ga0154020, IMG submission 109709) | Active sludge microbial communities from wastewater, Klosterneuburg, Austria - Klosneuvirus_20160825_MG | ecosystem: Engineered > WWTP > Aerobic digester > Activated sludge | place... | reverse complement strand
TCCAGACCGGCGGCAAGGCGCGCATTGTCTTTGACGCCGGCACCGGCCTGCGGGAGCTGGGGCGCACGCTCATCCACGCCCCGGAGACCGAGGTGCACATTCTGTTGTCCCACTACCATTGGGACCACATGTTGGGGCTGCCGTTTTTTGCGCCCATCTTCCATCCCCGCTCCCGCCTGCACATCTACGGCGAGCGCAAGGACGGCGGAGGCCCGCGGGAGGCCATGATCCGCCAGTTTGCGGCACCCCACTTCCCGGTGGTGTTTGACCTCATTGAAAGCCACGTCACGTTCCATGAGGTGGCGGTGGGAGACAAGTTCCGCATTGGCCAGGCCAGCGTGGTGGTGGGGAAGCTCAACCACCCGCAAGGGGCCATTGCCTACCGGGTCAACACCGGCGGCAAGAGCGTGGTGTACGCGTCGGATCATGAACATGATGGCACCGGTGATGGGCCGCTGGTGGAGTTTGCACACAAGGCCAACGCGCTCATCTATGACGCCATGTTCACCGACGAGACCTACGGCCAGAAACGTGGCTGGGGGCACTCCACCTGGCAGGAGGCCATTCGCGTGGCCAAGGCCGCCGGGGTGCGCAACCTCTACCTGTTCCACCATGACCCCATCCATGATGACAAAACCATGGATGCCATTGGACGGCGCGCCAGGAAGCTGTTTGCCGGCGCCACGGTGGCCCGTGAAGGCCTGGTGGTGAAGCTGTAACGCCGCTGCCCGTGGCTCAGGTGCCGCCGCGCTCGCGCGCCGCACGCTCCTGGCGGATCTTCTCAAAAAACGAACCTTTGGGGCGCTGGCCCAACGTGGGCACGGTGAGCGCCGCTGCCGCCGGTGCCGCCACGGCTGCGGCGTCCGCCGCCACCTCCACCTTGATTTCCTCCAGCCGCTCCATGCCCATGGCGTCCGTGCCCAACAGCAGCACCGCAAACGTACCCGGCACAAAAAACCGCAGGCCGTGTTTGCCCTTCTCCTTGAGCGGCGCCAGCTGGTAGCCCTGGCGGGTCCCGCCTTTCACCGCAAATTCCTTGATGATCATGTCCTCGGGGTACTCCAGCACAATGGCCTGTTTCACCTTGGCCTGCAGGACGCGTTTTGACGCCGTGAACCGGCACTTCATGGTGGGCAGGAAGCCTTCATTGAGCGCAATGAGCTTCTCCCGCACCTCCAGCGGATAAATGGAGCCAATGCCAATGTTGACGGAAAAGTCCTTGAATGCCCGGCGGCCAAACTCCGGCCCCAACGCCAGGAACGTCCCGGCCAGATACTCCACCACGCCGGGGCGCGGGTCACCTTTTTCCAGCATGCGGCTGGACAGCACCAGGAGGTGTTTGGCCACACGCACCGGGGTGCCCAGCGTCTTTTTCATGTGCTCCGGCTGGGTCATGGAGAACGCGCCGTAGACCTGCCGCTCCAGGTTGGGGTCCGCCAGCATCTTGGCAATGGAGCTGAGCACCGCCTGGTGGTGGACGGGGTCATTGGCCGGCGCCACATCCACGTTGGCCGCGGGGGCCGGGGCCTGCCAGGTCTCCTCGGGCTTGGTGGTTTGCGGTGTGTCCTGCTCAGGCTGCTCCTGGTGTTGCTGCTGCTGTTGTTGTTTCTTCTTCTGGTGGTCCGGGTCCCGGTCACTGATTTCATTGACGGCGGCGTCCACCTTCTGCTGCTGCTGGCTGGCCAACATCTCCGCAATGATGTTCTCCGGGATGGCCCCACCGGCGTGTTGCTCCTGCTTGTGTTCGGCGGTGGATTTTTTGCGGCTGCCCTGCGCCTGCTGCTGCTGGCCGGACTTGGGGGTGTTGGCGTCCTTGTCCTTGTTCTCCGCTTCAAAGTCCTGGAAATCCACGCCGCGGGCGCCACCGCCGGCACCCTTGATCATGTTCTTGGTCTGGTAGCCCCGGAAATAGTCCCGCTTGGCGTGTGCGTGGAGACCCGCGGGTCCGTTGTTGCGCTTCACGTCTGACATGTGCACCACCCCACTGCTCAAGACGGCCTGCCACGCGCTGCCGGATGCGGTAGGCTAGCAGGGTGGGTGGGGCCGCGCCTCCCCACACGGAGCACGCGTGGTCCTCACCGCCCCCCAGGCCCCCAAGGGTCCACCCAAAAAGCGCCCGCCCAGCGTGTGTCCCCGCTGTGAGGGCCTGCAGGACCGCAAGACGGCCATCCGGGAGAAGGTTGGCGCGCGGTACTGGGGTGACGTGGAAGCCAACCTGATGCTGGGTGACGAGGAAATCTACCACTTCCTGTGCCGCGAATGTGGCAACGTGAGCGCCTACCAGCTCCACTTTGAAAAGCCCTGGTAGTTGGCAGCGCGCACCACCACCTGCGCTCCAGCACGTGGTTGAGGCTCAGCACCAGGGTGACAGCGGGGTCCCATTGCATTACACACCGCGCGTTTTCTCCTCCACACCACGGGCGGATGGCGTCCAGCAACAGGGTGTGGAAGGGTTTGGCGGTACGCCGGCTGGGGGCCGTGTCCCACCCGGATGATGTGCAGAGACCGGTGCAACCCTGGGATGGGCCTGGGGGCAGGGTTTGGGGGAAGACAGGGTGGCAACAGCGCGCCGGTCACCAGTGGTTGGGTACAACCACAACATCCTCCACCTGGGCTGGGAGTTTCACCTCCAGACCGAAGATTCGGGCGTGGAGAATCCCCACCTCATCACCCACCTGTTCCACGCCGGCACCATCCTGGCCAGCAAGAAGCTGGTCTATGACCCATCCAGCGGGCCGGAGTTTGTCAAAGACCTGATGCAGGCGCAGCACAAGGCCGTGTTGCGGGAGCTCAAGGCCGGCGGCCACGACGACAAAATCCGCCAGATCCTGGGCGAGCCCCCGGCGGGCGCGTCCAAGGGCACCATGTTGCGCAAGGACGGCGGGGATGCCACCGCGGCCGCGCGTGGCAACGGAGCTGCAGCCCCACCGGCGTCCGAGCCGCCTCCCACCGACGAGCGCACCGCGGATCTTTCACCGCCCGCGCCGGAAACCCGCTCCATGGTGGCCAGCAGTGGCCTGGAATGGGCGGCGCTCATCCCCACCTCCATGGCCGGGCCCGCCAGCGCGCCGGCCACACACGCGCAGGCCCCCCAGCCCCCACCGCCGCCCGCGCCCACGTTGATCCCCCAACCCTCTGAGCCACCCGCACCCGCCGCCGCGTTGGACGAGCCACCGCTGCTCCAGGGACAGATCGTAGACGCACCGGTGCGGCCCACCTCATCCGTCACGCTGCCCATGTTCCCCGCCGTCAGCGGGCCACAAAGCAATCCCATGATCAGCGCGCCGCCGGGCACCGCATCCCTCCCGCCGGCGCCGGGGAACTTTGTGCGCCGGGACACCGCGCCACCTTTTGCGTCTGCCACGCCCGCCGCCGGGCAACCCGCCGGGTGGGGATTCAAGGAGGAACGCACGCCGCTGCCCTTTGGCGGCAACGCACATCCCCTGGGAGACACCACCTACACCACGCACCGCAAGGTGGCCGAACGTGTCTTCCCCAGCGTCCCACCGCCGCCCGGCACGCCAGGGAGCGGCACGCCGCGGTCCACCGAACACAGCTCCACGTCACATGTCATGGTCAACCGGCGGGTCAATCCCTCGGGGTTTGATTCGCGCACGCCCACGCCGGTGTTTCCGGGTTCAAGCATCCCGGTGATGCTGCCCAACCTGGCCGCGTTTCTGGACGCATATTTCCCCGGTGGGGATGCCGGCGGCATCCTGGTGGACGCGCACCTGGACGTGGACCTGGGTCACCCCGTGGCCCTGGTGCTGCGTTTTGATGACGGTGGCGCGGGCGCGCCGCGCGCGGTGGAGGTCAAGGGCCGCGTGGCCTGGCGCCGCCGCCGCGGCAGCGGGAACCTCAAGGCCGGGACCGGCGTGGAGTTCTCCGCAGCGGACAAGGCCGCGGTGGAGCGTCTTTTGTCAGACGCGCGTGGCCAGTCCCGCAAGCCCGCCGAACGACGTCATGACCGCGCCGAGGCGCGTCTGATGGTGCGCATTGCGTACGGCAATGACTCGCGCAAGGACACGGTGGATGACATCAGCGAGGGGGGGCTGTTTGTGGCCACCCGCGAGCCCATCCCCGTGGGCGAAGAAGTGATGGTGACGCTGAAGCCGGCGCGCGCGCTGCGTGGGCTGGACGTCCGGGGGCGCATCACCTGGCACCGGGATGGCGCCAGTGCGGGCATGGGCGTGATGTTCCTGTTTGATGACGAGGGCCACAAGGAACGCGTGGAACAGATGGTGGCGCGCCTCATTGCCGAAGGGCTGTAGCGGCGAACTGAAATTCTGGTGGCGCCTTCCTGTTGGCGTCCAAAAAGGCAACAGGGCGTCCGAAAGTCCCTGGCAGGGAACCGTGATGTCCACGCGCCGCCCCGTTGAATCACAAGCGCGGAGGCATGCGCCACCCCAGTTTTCTCTGAACCGCAGAGGTCTGGGAGGCCGTCACGCACCCTCAAGCACCGAGAAAAAACCAACAAAACGCCGCGTGTCGGGCGCGGCGAACAGGAGCGCACGGAGGAAACGCCGCACCAACGGGCAGGCGCATGCGACCCACACGTTTTCCGCCCATCACAAAGACCCGGCGCAGGCCGGCTTGGCGCTCTTTCAAGGCCGCGGTTTCAACCGCCGGGCGACGTAGCGCACGTAAGAAAATGTGCAGAAGAGAGAGGCCTCTGGGTGCCCTGGGGCCCGCAGGCAAAGCGCCCGAAAAAATCCTGTGAATCAGTTGAGTTCCACCGCGGTGGCCGCAACCTGGAACTCCTTGACCGGGCCCTTGACGTCGGCAGCCTTGCCGCCCGCCTTGGCAGCGTCATCCGCCAGGTGTTTGGCCTGGGCTTCGGACAACGTGGTGGATTTGAACGTCCCTTCCACCACCGCGGTGCGCCCCGCGCAGTCCTTGGGCACAAAAATGCTGTAGTCCACGCTCTTGATGCGCGCGCCGCGGCCACCGGCGGTGGGCGCCACCTCAAACCAGCAGCCCTTGGCCTGGCACACCTGGCTCACCGTCCCGCTGAGCTTCACCGTCTTGCCTTCAAACTTCTCCGGGTTGGCCAGCACCTCGGCAATGGGCGTGGCCGGCGTGCTCACAGTGAACGGCTTGCCGTACGCCTGCTTGGCCGCCGGCGCCTTGGACATGGGCGCTGCAGCGGGTTCACCCGCCAATGCCACGCCCGCCGCCGCCAGACCCGCCGCCACCACCGCCACCGTCATCATCCGCATGTGCCTGCTCCGCTGTTGTGTTTGTGCAACCCGCCGTCCATTTGCCAAAGCAGCGGCCATCTTTCAAGCCCGCCTCCCGTGGCGAAATGTCCCGCCCTCCGCCGTGGTAGGCTGCCGCACCGTGAAACTGGACCCCATTGCCCTGTCCATTCCCGCGTTCTTCATCCTCATTGGGGTGGAGCTGTTGTGGGCCCGCCTCACAAAGCGCGCCGTCTACCGCTTCAATGACTCCATCAATGACCTGGCCTGCGGCGTCCTTTCCCAGGTGCTGGGCCTGTTTGCCGCCGCCATCCTGCTGGGCAACTACATCTTTGTGTTTGACCACGCGCGCCTTGCCGGCCCCTGGTCCACCGACGACACGCTGGCCTGGGCGCTGTGTTTTTTGGGCGTGGATTTTTTCTATTACTGGTACCACCGCTTCAGCCACGAATGTGCCCTTGGCTGGGCCGCCCACGTGGTCCACCACCAGTCCGAGGAATACAACCTCACCGTGGCGCTGCGGCAGAGTGCGTTCCAGCCCTGGCAATCACACCTGTTCTACCTTCCGCTGGCGGTGGCGGGCTTTCCGCCGGTCATGTTTGCAACGTGTGCGGCGTTCAACACGCTCTACCAGTTCTGGATCCACACCCGGCTCATTGACCGGCTGGGGCCGCTGGAATGGATCATCAACACGCCGTCCCACCACCGCGTGCACCACGGCAGTGACGCCAAATACCTGGACCGCAACTACGCCGGTACCTTCATCCTGTGGGACCGCCTGTTCGGCACTTTTGTCCCGGAGACCACCGAGCCGCACTACGGCGTGCTGGAGCCGTTGCGCAGCTGGAACCCCCTATGGGCCAACGTGCACACCCCGTGGCTGCTGCTGCAGAAGGCCGCGCGGATGCCGGGGGTGTGGAACAAGCTGCAGGTCTTCTTTCGCGCGCCGGGATGGATGCCGGCGGGCAGTGCCGGTCCCAGCGTGGAGGAGAAAGCCGCGGCGCTGGTGAAACGCGGAAAGTACGACGTGAACCCGCCCAGGGGAGGCGTGGCGTATGTGCTGTTGCACTTTGTGCTGGCGTTGGTGGTCACCGTGGCGCTGCTCTTTGCCAAGGGATCCACGCCCGCCCCGCTGTTGGCCATGGGTGCGGTGTTCATTGCGTGGACCCTGCTCAACCTGGGTGGCGTGTTTGAACAGAAGGTGTGGCTCAGGGTGTCCGAACCCGCGCGCCTGGTGGGTGGCCTGGCCATGGTCTGGCTGCTGGGTGTGGGCGCCCAGGCCGTGGCCGTGCTGGCCGTTTTTGCCGCGCCCATGATCTGGTGGGTGCTGGCCGGCAAGGCACAGCCCGCGCAGCAGGACGCTGCATCTGCCTGAAATAACACATTAAATATCGAACGTAGGCGACCATCCTACCGCGCGGTTGACAGGTGCTTTCCAGCACGGCAGAACCCGAACCCGAACCCGAACCAGAACCCTGTTCGGGTTTAACGGAGGGCGGACCATGGAGCTCCAAGTGGCGGCATCACGGACGTTGCGGGTACGCAAACCATCCCAACAGCGCGGCGAAGAAACGCTGGAAGCTTTGCGGGATGCGGCCGCGGGAATGTTGCGCAGCAGGGACTACGCCCGCATCAGCGTGGCGGACCTGGCGCGCAAGGCGGGGATTGGTGTGGGGACGTTCTACCACTTCTATCCCTCCAAGGAGGCGCTGCTGTTGGACCTGCGCGAGCAGATCTTTGCGCGCACCATGGGAGAGCTGGGACAGGGCTTCCAGGACACGCCCATCACCGACGGAAAAAGTGTGGTGGCCGCCCTCACCCGTCTCATCACCACACTGGTGGAGTTGGTGCAGCGGCGCCGCGGTCTGGAACGTGCGGTGGGTGCGGTGTCCTATGTGGACCCCGCGTTTGCCGCCGAGTTGCGCCGCCAGGAGATGGGCGTGCAGGAGACGGTGGCCGGGATTCTCCGCGCGTATGCCGCAGGCCTGCGCCCCACCGACCCGGACCTGGCCGCGCGCATGTGCGTCATCCTGGTGGAAGCCGTGGTGGCGCGTGCCATGCGCGAACCGGACCTGGCGGAAAACCCCGGCCCGGTGGCGGCGGAAGCCGCGCGCATGTTGGCCCGCTACCTGTTGCCACCGCGCGCTTCCTTGGGAGGCCAGCCATGAACCGCGGTGTCTCCACGCTGTTGCTGCTTGTGTTGGCCAGTGCATGTCAAACCACCACCGGCACACCAGAACCCGCGCCGGATGCCGCCGGTGTTGAACCGCGTGACGCCGGAGAAACGCCACCGGACGCCGCGGTGACGCCGGATGCGGCAAACACCGGTGTGGACGCCGCGGTGTCCATGGACGCCGCGCAACGCCCGGACGCTGCCGTGGACGGCATGGATGCGGGGACCAACACCGACGCGGCCCCACCGGTGGACGCGGGGAACACCATCACCGTGGACGCGGGTGGTGGCATTGGACCGCGCTGTTTTGCAGACATCTGGGATCCCGCCACCGCGGGTCCAAACTATGATCAGTTCAATCCTGTCGTCGGGAACCACTGCCAGGGCACCAACCACCAGCAGATCACGGGCATTGAGCGGGTGGTGTTTGTGGGTGATTCGGTCACGGTTGGGACACCGCCCACCGCGTCTGGTGACTTCTACCGCTCCCGCCTGGCCAACCTGCTGGCCACCGAATTCAACCTGGAACCGCCGGGCTACCTGTGGCGCACCGCCAACGCGCTCAACGGCGTGGCAGGGGAGATGTTCAGCGGGGATTTTGCCAGCTGCGCCAAGTGGGGCGCCCGCACCGACGATCTTGCCCAGGACAACAGCCAACTGGAAACGTGCATGCCCCTGGCCGAACGCAACAAGAAGACCCTGGTGGTGCTCACCATTGGCGGCAATGACATTGCCGCGCTGCAAAAGGATGGACGTGAGCGCACCTACGAACAGAACTTCCAGGAGGTGGCGCAATTTGTGGACCTTCTGCGCCAGGCCATCCACTGGGTGAAGATGCCCGGCCGTTTCCCCGGCGGGGTGAGCGTGGTGTTTGGCAACATGTATGAGTTCACCGACGGGACCGGCGACACCGCCAGCTGTGGCACGGCCAGCCTTGGCGGTTTTACGCCCTGGGAGAACCAGGAGGATCTGGAACGCCTGGTGGTCTGGGCCAATGAACAGTTCATGCAAATTGCCGTGGAGACGCAAAGTGACATGATCTTCATGTTGGAGAACTTTTGTGGGCACGGTTACAAAAATGAGGACCCCACCGGCCGGTGCTACCGCGGCCCAAACACCGAACGCTGGTTTGACCTGACCTGCATCCACCCCAACCCGCGCGGGCATGAGGTCATTGCAGACATGATGATGCAGGTGGTGCGCGAGTAGTACGCTGCCCGGCATGAGCAAGGCATTCACCAAAGAAGATGACGGCCAGGACAGCGTGGTGGTCCCCAGCCGCCAGCGTGCGTTGCCGCCGGGAACACCCAACCCCATCACCCGCGCGGGGATGGTCCGGTTGCGCGCGGCGTGCAGTGCCGCGCTGTCCCGGGGTGACGTTGCCGAGGCATCCCACCTGCAGGACCTCATGGCCACCGCCGTGGAGACCGCGCCGTCCACCGTTGCCGCCAACGTCATGGCCTTTGGCCGCGGTGCTGTGGTGAAGGATTCGCGCGGGAGGTCCCGCACCGTCTACGTGGTGGGCGTGGATGAGATGGACGCCAGCGCCGGACGCATCAGCTGGTTGTCCCCGCTGGCCGAGGCACTTGCCGGCGCGCGCGTGGGTGACGTGGTGGATCTGGAGACGCCGCGCGGGGATGAAGAGCTCACCGTGTTGCAGGTCCTGCCTGAAGCGCCCTGACACTGGCCTTTCACCACACCGCTGATTAGGGTCCGGCGCGCTCTTTCATTGCCTGGAGGAAACCATGCGTAAGTTCACCCGCGTTGTGATGGGTCTGTCTTTTGTTGCACTGGCCGGCGGCTGCCCAACCACCGGGACGGATGATTCCTCAAGCAGCTCCAGTTCTTCCAGCGGTGGCGGCGGAAGCAGTGGCGTGGTGGGCTCCTCCAGCGCGCCCTCCTCCGGCGGAGGCTCCAGCAGCCGCGCTTCTTCCAGCGCACAAAGCGGCTCCGGTGGGACGTCCCAGGCCAGCAGCGTTGCCGGGTCATCCAGCGCGGCGGCTTCCTCCTCGGCAGCGGGATCGTCGTCGGCAGCTGGCTCTTCTGCGGCGGGCAGCGGCAGCAGCCTGGCAGGTTCGTCTGGCGTGGTGGTTTCTTCGTCGGCGGCGGGCAGCAGCAGCCTGGCGGGTTCCTCCGGCGTCCTTGTGTCCTCGTCGGTGGACGGCAGCAGCAGCCTTGCCGGCTCGTCCGGCGTGGTGGGTTCGTCTTCTGCTCCGGGATCCTCCAGCGCGGGGACCTCCAGCAGCGGTCCTGGCAGCTCCTCCGGCGGCGCTGTGGAGAACTGCTTCAACACCGTGGATGATGACGGTGACCTTGCCGTGGATTGTCTTGACACCGAATGTTACGCGCAGCCGGTCTGTGGCCTGCTGCGCATCAATGAAGTGGACTACGACCAGCCCGGCACCGACACCACGGAGTTTGTGGAAATCTTCAACGCCGGCGCGCGGGACACCGTGTTGACCGGCGTGGACCTGGTGCTCATCAACGGTGACACCGGCCTGCCACTCATCACCATCCCGTTGACGGGAACCGTTGCGGTGGGCGGCTACGTGCTGGTGGCCGCACCTGCGGTCACCGCGCCTGGTGGCGTGCCGGTGATTCCGTTTGGCCCAGGCACGGAAAGCTTCATGCAAAACGGGCCAGACGGCGTGGCGCTTTGGGACAACAACAGCAACACGCTGGTGGATGCGCTTTCTTATGAGGGCCCCATCACCGCGGCGGTGCTGGGCGGTGGCACCGTGAGCCTGGTGCGCGGAACCGCCGTGGTGGCGCAGGACAGCGGCGCGCCGGTGGTGTCACTCATCCGCGCGCCCAACGGCCAGGCCACCGGGGATGACAACGCAGACTGGCGCGCCACGCGCACGTTGACCCCGGGCGCCTCCAACGTGCTCACCGAAGTGTGTGACAACACGCTGGATGACGACGGCGATACGCTGGTGGACTGCCTGGACCCGGATTGTTCGGACACCCTGGAGTGCCCGGAGGTGTGCAACAACGGCGTGGATGATGATGCGGACACCTTCACCGATTGCGCCGAGCCCAGCTGTGACGCCCAGACGTGCGGCCCCAACGGCCTGACCTGTGCGGCGTCCATGTGCATGTGCCCTGGCGGCGCCGTGGAGACCGCGTGCACCGGCGGCGGTGATGAAGACTGCGACGGCAGCGTGGACTGCGCCGACACCGACTGCGCCACCGCACCCGCGTGTACCGTGCTGGGCATCACCAGCGTGAACTACCCGGTCATCACCCAGGGCGGCACGCTCATCATCAGCGGGGCGGGCTTCACCGGCGCCACCGGCGTCACGCTGGGCAGCGTCTCCCAGACGTTCACCGTGGACAGTGACACGGGCATCACCATCACCGCGGTGGGAGATGGCACGCCGCTGGGCCCGCAATCCCTTGTGGTGACCACACCGGGTGGCTCCACACCACCCTTCAGCGTCACCGTCATCAATCTGGTCATCAATGAGGTGGACAGCGACACCCCCGGCACCGACGCTGCGGAGTTCATTGAAATCAGCACCCAGGTCCCCGGCGTGAGCCTGGCCGGTTATACGCTGGTGTTCTGGAACGGCAGCAATGACCTGTCCTATTTTGCGGTGGAGCTCAACGCAGTGACCAACGCGTTTGGCTTGCTGTTGGTGGGCAACGTTGGCGTGACACCGGTCATCATCTTTGCCGACAACTTCCTGCAGAACGGGCCAGACGCGGTGGCCATCTACCAGGCGCCGGCAGTTGCGTTCCCCAACAACACCGCCGTCACCGCTGCCGGGCTCATTGATGCGGTGGTCTATGACACCGCAGACGCAGATGACGCCGGCCTGCTGGATGTGCTGCTGGGTCCGGTGCCGTCCGTGGGCCGGGTGCAGGTGGATGAAAACGCCAACGCCGCACAGGCCACGGACTCCGTCCAGCGCTGTGGGCTGGGCCGCCGCCGGGGGGACAAGTTTGGCGTGGGCGCGGCCACGCCGGGCGGACCGCCGTCCATTCCGGTGTGCCCCTGACGGTCAGTGGCCGGCCTTTTCCAGCTTCTCCAGCTTGGGCCGGATGACCGCAAAACAATATGGCGCGTTGGGATTGTTGGAAAAATAGTCCTGGTGGTCCTCTTCAGCCACATAGAACTGCGGCGCGGGGACAATCTCCGTCACAATGGGTGCATCCCAGCTGGCCTGTGCGGCCGCCTTGGCTTTGTGCGCCTCCTCCAGCTGCTGCGCGTCATGGCACATGATGGTGCTGCGGTACTGCGTGCCGGTGTCCGCGCCCTGCCGGTTGAGCGTGGTGGGGTCATGCGCGCGGAAGAACAGCTCCAGCACCTGCGCATACGTGATGACCGCGGGGTCAAACGTGAGCTGGACCACCTCGGCGTGACCGGTGCGGCCGCTGCACACCTGCTTGTAGGTGGGGTTGTCCACCGTACCGCCGGCGTAGCCACTCACCGCATCCAGGATGCCGGGCACGCGCTCAAACACCGCCTCCACGCACCAGAAACAACCACCACCCAATGTTGCCAAGGCCTTGGCCATCACGTCCTCCACAAGCTGCCCATGTAACAACGCGCTGCTTGCCGTGCAGTCCCCGCGTTCAGACCAGCAATTGCAGCACCGCATCCAGCTTTTGAAGGGCGTGGCCTTTGTCATAACCCGCGTCATAGGCTTCACGCGCCCGTCGCCCGGTTTCTTCGCGAACACCCTCATCCACGTAGGCCACCACGGCGTCCACCACGCCGTGGACGTCACCGTTTTCTGCGCTCAGACCCGCGTGCGTGTGTTCCAGCAGGCGCCACACATCACTGCCGCGCGGGCCCACGTAGACGGTGGGGCGGCCCGCGGCCATCACGCCATACACCTTGGACGGGACCACCAGGCCATCCATGGCGGGATGCAGGCTCACCAGGTGCACATCCGCCGCGGTGAGGGAGAGACCCAGTTCCTCGCGCGGGAACAGCGGCAGGAACTTCACGTTGGACCGGTCACGCAGCGCGTGTTCCACATCCTTCTTCTTGCTGCCGTCCCCCACCAAGGC
>Ga0154020_10007882_pt1 | contig 12393 bp, 7 predicted proteins | sample Klosneuvirus_201_FD_109709 | JGI IMG/M metagenome (GOLD analysis project Ga0154020, IMG submission 109709) | Active sludge microbial communities from wastewater, Klosterneuburg, Austria - Klosneuvirus_20160825_MG | ecosystem: Engineered > WWTP > Aerobic digester > Activated sludge | place... | reverse complement strand
GTGATGGAGGCATGCGCCACGGTGTGGCTGTGCAGCGCCGTGTTGTTGGGCTGCCCACAAACCGTCACCCCGTTTCCCAAGGAGTACGTGGGCGTGGGCGTGGAGCTGGCGGTCCAGGACGGGCAGGCCAAGGTGCTGCGGGTCATTGAAGGCGGTCCTGCCGCGGCCGCGGGCATCACCGCCGGAACCGCCATCATCCAGATTGAAGCGCAAAAGGTCACGGGCATGACGCTGGCCCAGGTGGTGGCGGCGTTGCGTGGCCCGGCGGACAGCACGGTGACGGTCATGGTCCTTCGGGACGGCCAGGCCAGCCCCGTGACGCTGGTGCGCCGGGGCCTGCGGCGCGCGGACGTGGACGGAGGGTACGTCAGCGGCGCCAAGTCCCGCTGACGGCGACCCCTCTGCAAGGTGGTTGCATGTGGGTGTGCGTTCCAGCTTCCAGCGCAACGGGATCACCGGGCGGGCCGATACGGAACCCAATGCCCGCGTGCGTGGCGTGACGGAGGTTTTGCACCGTGAACACCCGCGGCGTGGGAAACCGGCAAGCGGTCAACGTGGACCTCACGTTTGGTGACCCGCAACGGCCGCAGGGTGACTCCAACAGCGGTGAGAAGTTCAACAAAAAGCTGGAAGCCGTGGCGCAGCGCGAAGAACGCCGCCGCAAGAAGCCCAAGCCGCAAACGCCGGACGTTGACGCTGAAGATGAAACGGACGTGGCCCTGCCCGCCCCGCGCAAGGGTCCCGCCGGCCCGGTGGCCCAGGGCGGTGTTGCCAACCGGCAAAAAGCGCTGCACGCCTCCGTGCAGGGCAAGGCGCCTGTGCCGGAAACCAGGCGCGCCTCCACCGTTCCGCGCATGCTGGCCGAAGCCAAGACCGACCCCGGTTTTGTGGTGCCGGCCAACATCCCGCGCGCCGTGTTGGCCTTCCAGGACGTGGAGACCGGCCTGCTGCCCGCACCGCATGGCGCGCCGCCCGCCCCCACCGACGTTCCCTCCATCCCGCTTCTGGAGGATGACGCGTTTGTTGAAGTGGCGGACGCGGATGTGGTGGCGGTGGACACCAGCCACTACTTCAGCCCGGAGGAAGTCACCGAGCGCGAGGATGTCCCGCCGCGCCGCAAGTGACCTTCCCGACGTCAGGTCACCTTCATGCGCAGGTGGTTGAGCAGGTCAATGCGGGTGACCAGCCCCAGAAAACGGGGACCGTCCACCACAATGGCCACATAACCCTTGGCAAAGATGGGCAGCAGGTCGTTGACGGTGGAGGTCACCGGCAGCGTCTCCAGCGCCTTGCTCATGTACTGCCGCACCGGCTGGGAGAACCGTGTTGCGTCCTGGGCCACCGCCAACAGCACATCTGATTCGTCCAGGATGCCCACCAGCGTTTCACCCTGCAGCACCGGGAGCTGGGACACCTCATGCAGGCGCATGCGCTGGTGCGCGCGCAGCAGCGTGTCCTCCGGGGACAACGTCACCACCGCGCCCTCCACGTGACGCCGGGTGAGCAGGTCCCGCAGGTCCCCGCGCGCCGGCGCGCGGTCAAAGCCGTGGTCCGCCATCCAGAAGTCATTGTAGAACTTGGACAGGTACTTGTTGCCGCTGTCACAAATGAACGTGGCCACGCGTTTGGGCGTCTTCTGTTCCCGGCAGTAGCGCAACGCCGCGGCCAGCAGCACACCCGCCGACGAACCTCCGAGGATGGCCTCCAGACGCAACAACTCCCGCGCCGTGGAGAACGCTTCCGCATCTCCAATGGTGTAGGCACGTTTCACGCGTGAGAGGTCACAGATGGGCGGCACAAAATCTTCCCCAATGCCCTCCACCAGCCAGCTGCCCGCTTCCCCCAACGTCCCCTGCTCCACGTACTGCGTGAGGATGCTCCCCTGCGGGTCCGCCAGGACCATCTCCACCTGGGGGGCCGCACGCTGGAAGAACCGCGAAAGTCCCGTGATGGTCCCGCCGCTGCCCACCCCGCACACCACCGCATCCAGCTGGTGGCCCATCTGCGCGTAGAGCTCCGGCCCCGTGGACACTTCATGGGCCAGCGGGTTGGCGGGGTTGTTGAACTGGTTGACGTAGAACGCGTTGGGCGTCTCGCGGGCCAGGCGCTCCGCCACGTCCTGGTAGTACTCCGGGTGGCCCTTGCCCACGTCTGACCGGGTGATGACCACCTGCGCGCCCATGGCCTTGAGGTGGTTCACCTTCTCCAGGCTCATCTTGTCCGGGATGACCAGCAACATCTTGTAGCCCTTGGCCGCCGCCACCAACGCCAGCCCCAACCCGGTGTTGCCGGCGGTGGCTTCAATGAGCGTGCTGCCTGGACCAATGCGGCCGTCGCGTTCGGCGGCCTCCACCATGGACAACGCGGGCCGGTCCTTGATGCTGCCGGAGGGGTTGTTGCACTCCAGCTTCACAAACAGCCGGCACACCCCCACGTCAAAACGTGTGAGCTCCACCAGCGGCGTGTTGCCAATGAACTGCAGGACTCCTTGGGTCATGCGCCCCCCCGCGTGTTTTTGACGCCGTCAGCGGGCGTGGTCCTTGAGCAGCTGCGTGGCGGTGACAAACCGCGGTGCAATGTCCACCGGGACGTCCTTGAGCTTCTCCAGGATCTTCTGCGTGTCCGGGCGGATGACCGCCAGGCGCGTGAGGAGGTCCTTGGCCTTGGCGTAGTCCCCCGTGGCCTGGATGGTCATGATCTCCTTGGTGAGCGTCTTGGCCGCCGTCTTCACCTTCTTGGCGTCCACACTGAACGTGCCATCCTTGGCCACGCGGAACGCGCCCTGGTCCAACAGATAATTGAGCTGCATGGCCTGGCCCTTCCCGTGCGCCTCGTTGATGCCAAAGCGGATGGTGCGGAACGCGCTGGTGAGAAACGTGGTGTACATGGTTGCCTCCATGGCCTTGGGAAGCACGCCTTTGTCCACGAGGTATTGCATGGCAAAAAGCCCGGAGATGTCCGCCTTGGCTTCCTCCAGCGCGCTGTAGAACTCCTTGAGCTCGCCGCGGGGCGTGGTGGCCTTGCCCTTCACGGTGATGTTGTGCGGCCCAAGCCCGTGCATCAGTTCATGCATCAGGATGTGCGTGAAGAACACATCAAAGGCCACGTTCTTCTGGTCCGCCGGAGAGAGAACCACCTTGGAGATGGGCACCAACGCCACCTGGAACTTGGCTTCCTGCACGTTCTTGAGCATCACGCGCTTGCTGCCCTTCTCCTTCACCACGCGTTCGTCATTGGGCAGGTTGAACGCCGCGGTGGCCACGCCGCGTGCTGCATCCCCGCTGGCAAACACTTCATTGACCACGCGTATGGGGGCCAGCGCGCCCAGCTTGGGGTTGCGGTACTTGGGGTCAATGGGGAGGTTGTTCTCAATGTCCTGCAGGTGCTGGCTGAACTTGCCCAGCTTCTGCGTCTCGGCGTCATCCCGCACGGTGATGAACGCTTCAAAAGCCGCCTTGTAGGAGAACCACTCATCTTCATACGTCTCATACGGCCCAAGCGTGGGCTCCACGCTGGCATCCAGCTCCATCCACGCCACGTCAGACGCGTAGTAGTCATTGGACAACAACGCGGCGGCGCGCTTTTCCAGGTACGCCTTGAGGGTGGGTTGCTGGGTGAGGCCCGCGGCTTCCTTGAGCAACGCTGCGGCGGCCATCAGCTCCGGCTGGTACTCCACCGCATAGGGAACTGCGGTGAGTTTTCCGTCAACACCGCGGCGGATGGTGGTGAAAAAACCCGCGGCATTGGCCCGCTCGCCTTCCGGGAGGGACTTGAGCCACGCGTCCACTTCCTCCTTGGTGGCATCCAGCGGGTAGAACGCGCCCTGCGCCGGCTTGGGCGGCGCGCCCGGAATGAAGACCGCGCCATGGTCCAGCCGGCTCCACGGTCCCTTGTTGCGCTGAAAAGAGTCCAGCCGCGCCTGGCCCACGCCGCTGCGGTCCTCCAGCAAGCGCTGCTGCAAGGTCTCATTGCCGCTCCACACCTGGCGCATGAACAACACGTCCATGTACCGCGCGGCTTCCACCATGCGCGCCAGCGCCTGCTGTTCATGCACCGGCAGCGTCGAGAGATCGGCCACAATGTCCACCGGCGCAAACCGCGCATCCATGCGCTTGAGCTCTGCTTCATCCGGGACTTTTTGCGGCGCGGCGGTCTGTGCCAGCAACGGAAGTGTGAGGCCCAACGCGGCGACAGCGGCAAATCCAAGCAGGGACGTGGTTTTCATGCGTGGGGCATACCGCACCGGCGGGGGGGACACGCAAACGCAACCGGCGGCCTCAACGCGCGGGCTGTTCGGTGACCGCCACGGTGAACAACAACGGCTCCGGCAGCGGTTTGGCCAAGGGCTTTTGCAGCGTGGCGGACAAACGGCAGTCCCCCGTCTTTTGCGCCACCACGCGCACCGCGTGGTCCGCCGTGGGCCCTTCCAGCACGCACGTCCCCACCGAATGGTTGGTCACCTGGATGGGCAACATCCCGCACAGCGGCGGAGCCACCCGCACAAACAGGTCCAGCGTCACCCCACGCGTCACGTGGTGCACATAATGTTGCGGCGGCAGCGGCCCGCGGGGTGGCGCCAGAAACCATCCATCCAGCGCCACCGCGGTGACGTCACTCCAGGGAACCACGGTGAACTTCTGCGTGCCGTCCAGCCCCAACAGCGTCAGACCTTTTCCCGGAATCTCCTCATCACCGGCCAGGCGCATGCCACGCGGCGCTTTGAGCACCACCGGCGCCTTGGCGTTCTCCGGAACCAGCACGTCCAAAAAATCCGGCCCCGCGCGGAACGTCACCCCCGGCGTCTCAGCCTTGGGAAACGGCGGCGCCCCCGCCAGCGCCTGCATGCTGGCACTGAACAGGCGCGTGGACAGGCGTACCCGGCTTCCCGCCACCACCTTCCCCGACGGACAAGCCGCCGCAAGAAACGCCATGGACACTGCGGCCTGCGCATGAAGCTCGGTGGTGGCCTGGAGGTTTTGTTCTCCCTGCCGCGCCGTGATGGCCAGCGCGTGGGTGCCCGGTGCCAACGCGCGCACCTTGATGACGTCACGCGCCCAACCCACAACCTCCAGGCCTTTGGGGCCTGCGGGTTCGGCAAACGCCACGTCCACGGTGGCTGCACTCACCGACGACAACACCTGCACATCTGCCGTGGTCCCCACCGCCACATCCTGCACATGCAGCATCAAGGTTGGCTTGGCTGGCGGCGCCACGGTGGACTGCTTCTGTTTGGACGCGCACGCCACCACGGCCACCACCAACCCCGCCGCCAACACCGCACTCCGGGCGAACGTGGGCAAAACCATCTTCCGCTGTTGGCGGCGCCGTACCATGCACGCGCATGGTGGCGGATGATGGCCACCACGTCCACAGTCCGCGCCGTCACAATTGGGGCACGGCCAACGCTGCATCCAACAGGGGTTCAAGTGGCGCAAGGTGCGCATCCGTCACCGCCTGGCGGACCTCCCGCAGCGCAGCCAACGTGGATGGTGTAGGCGCCCGCGCGTGGTCTACCAACGTCCGGCAACGCCGCACCAGCAAACCGACGAAGGGCAGATCTTCGGGAGACACCTGCTCAAGGGCCGTGGCGTGCTCCAATGCTTCGGCCCAGTTGTGACGCTCCAAAGCTCCCTCCACGCAGTCGGCGTGGAAGGTCAGCGCGTTGTGGGCCAGATGGTTGGTGCGCAGCAGTTTTATTCCGTCCGCCCGGGCGCGCGCGCGCACCGTGCCATCCGGATGTGCCCACGCCAGAAGACCCAGCACCAGACCGCCCAAAAAATCCATGGCCGCGGCGCCGCACTGCTCCAGAATCTGCTCCATGTCCCGCGTCAGGGCTGCGCGGCGGCCTTGCTGGATGCCCAGGCGCACCAACGCCTGGTGTCCCATGAGCTCAAAGCGGGCCAGCCCCAGCTGGCGCATCTGCCCCCGCGCGTGTTCCAGGGTGGTGGTGGCTTCCTGGGCACGGCCCATGGCCGCCAGCAGGACCCCCAGGTCCAGCCGGGCCATGGCCTCCACCCGTGGGTCATGAACCGTGGTGGCTGCCTCCACCGCCTGCTGCAGTTCCTCCACGCCCTTGGGAAGCTGGTTGGCGTACCAGCGGATGAAGCCCAGCATGAACAAAGGCACAGGAAGCAGGTGTGGCAGCGGCACGGACTGGCACAACGCCACGGCCTGTTGGAAATGTCCCAGCGCGGTGAGCATGCGTGCCTGGGCGTAGGTGGCGTCACCCAGTCCACACAAGGCGCGCACCTCCAGCTCCTTCACCCCCGCAATACGCGCGGCCACCAGTCCCCGCTGTTGCTCCGCTTCCATCAGGCCCGCGCGGCCACTGCTGAACAGCAGGTCCCCGCGTTGGCAATGCAGCCGCGCGTGCAGGTCCTGCCTGGGCACCGCCAGGATGGCGTCCGCCGCGCTGTCCAGAAGGGCAAGCGCCTCCTGGGGACGCTCCATGGACTCCAGGCAGGCCACCTCACCCAGCACCGCCTCTGCGCGAACGGCGGGTTTTTGCGTCTGGGCCTGCGCCGCCTTGAAGGCGTTCAACGCCGCAGCCACCTGGGCCAGGTGATGCAGGACGTTGCCCAACTCCACCTGCGCTTCGGCCTGTGCCTGGCCGGAGGCGCCGGACACCGCGTATTCCAGGCTTTGACGCGCATCTTCCATGCGTCCAATGGACCGCTGCAGGCGCGCGGCACCCATCCACGCGGCCGGCGCCGCAGGACTCCCGGCGTGTTGCAGGTGGTGTGCGTGCAACACCGGGTCCCGCTGCTCAAACCAGCGCGCGGCCGCGGCATGCACCGCCACCCGGTGGTCCCGCAACACCGTGGCAGCCGTGCCGTCCTGCAGCAGCGCGTGTGCAAAACGCAGGTGGTTGTCCTCCATCTTCAACAATCCCTGCTCCAACAGTTCGCGCGCCACCCCGGCCGGAAGCCCCGTCACCGACGCCACCGCCGCGGGATCCACCAGTGCGCCAAGGATGGCGGCGGTTTGCAGCCAGCGGCGCTGGTCCACCGACAATGCATCCACCCGCGCCAGGATGACGTTGTGCAGGCTTGCCGGGAGCACGCCGGCGCGGGCTTGGGACTTGAGCAGTTGTTCCAGGAACAAGGGGTGTCCAGCAGCGCGTTCTGCGCAGGCCAGCGCAAATGCGTCATCCGCGGGGCCAAGCAGCCGAGCCAGGCTGCGTGCTTCCTCCACGCTCAACGGTCTGAGCTGACGGCGGGTCACCGGCAACGGGCGCAGGGCGTCCTCACACGCCAATGCTTCCGGACGCATGGTGCACAGCACCACCACACCCAGGTTTGTGGCGGCCTGCGCCAGGGTGGCCAAATCCTCCAGCGCCCGTGGACTGGCCCAATGCAGGTCCTCCAAGGCCAGCAGGCGGGGCTGGCGTTGCGCCGCGCCCACCAACACCTCTCGCAACACATCCGCCCGCAGTGCCTGCCACTGCGGCGCGGCCAGACCGGCAACCCACGCGCTCTCGGCGCCGGTGAGAGGCAGGTCCATGATGCTGCGCAACACCACGCGCCATTCGGTGGTGAAACGCCGGATGTCCAGGCGGCCCACCGCGCGCTCCCGCTCCACCAGGCCATCTGACGGGTGGCACCCCAACAGCCCCAGCGCCAACACGCTGGTGACATCTTCACCGCGCAGCGTCCCAAAGCTGGTGTTCACCGCGCGGTGCACCGCCAGACCCTGGCTTTGCGCCACCACGCAGCACTCCTCCAACAGCCGCGTCTTGCCCAGCCCCGGCTCCGCCACCAACACCAGTGCCTGCCCCGTGCTGGACGCCTGGGCCAGCGCCACCAACTGGGTGAAGACCGCCACCTCTTCGCGGCGCCCCACCAGTGGCGTGGCGGCGCCGGGCCGAGGCTTGAGCCCGGTGAGCCTCCACACCCGCACCGGCGCTTCCAACCCCTTGACGGCGCGCAGCCCAAGATCTTGCGCAACACCCTGGCCTTCCAACGCCTGGTACACCGCGTCTGAGATGCAGGTCTCACCACCGGCGGCCAGGCCATCCAAGCGGCTCGCCAGGTTCACCGCATCCCCCAGGACGGTGTAGTCCCGTGCAGCGCCGCGGGAGATGGTCCCCGCCACAACTTCGCCCGTGGCCATTCCAACATGTGCGGTGAGCTCACGCCCCAAGTCCCGGCTCAGCCGCTCCATCCCGCGGTGGACCTCCAACGCGGCACGCGCGGCCCGCACCGCATCATCCCCGTGGGCCACCGGTGCACCAAACAGCGCCATCACGGCGTCACCAATGTGTTTGTCCACGCAGCCGCCCAGCTCCTCCACCACGGTGTCCACCATGGCGGTGTAGCGGCCCACAATGCGGCGCAACTCTTCGGCATCCACAGTGGAGGACAGCGCGGTGAACCCGCTGAGGTCCGCAAACATGATGGTCACCGGCCGCCGTTCGGCGTTGGCGGGCGCAACGGACGCAACGCCGCTGTCTTGCGCCACCACCCGCGCGGCCTGCATCAGACGTTTTCGGTCCCCCATGGCCTGCACGCCAAGCTCGCGCAGGTCCGCGTCAGACAACGTTGGCAGCACCGCCACGTCAATATGTTCCCGTTCAAAGGCCGCCGTGTATTGCTCCAGCCCCAGGCCAGCCAACCAAACACGCATGTCCATGGCGCCTCCCCCCCCGGTGCCTAACACAACCAACACACCCCGTTGCACCTTGTGGTAGCCCTTCGCTCCATGCTGGGCGTCATCCTCTTGGTTCCCCTGGTGTGCGCCGCGCCTCAACCGGTGGAAGTGGGCGCGTACATCCAGGACATCCACAACCTGGACCTCAAGACCCATTCGTACGCGGCGGACCTGTACCTCTGGTTCCGCTGGCCCGCCGGTGGCCCGGACCCCGCCGCCGCCATGGAGTTCATGAACGCGTATGAACTGTGGGGCCACACCCGCACCGCCGAATATGACGCGCCGGTGGAGCTCTCCCCCGGCGTGAACCACCAGGTGGTGCGCGTGCAGGGGCGTTTCTCCAGCAAGTTCTCGCTTGCGGATTATCCGTTGGACCACCAGGTGTTGCGCTTTGAGTTCGAGGACGCCCATCTCTCGTCGGATGCGCTGGAGTTCCACGCGGTGGAGGTCTCACGCAATCCGGATTTGCGGCTGCCCGGTTACCTGGTGGGGACACCGCGCATCACCGTGACGCAAAAGTCCCATCCCTCCACGTTCGGGGACACGCGCATGAACGCCCCCGGGCGCTATTCGCATGTGCGGGTGGAGGTTGACGTGTGGCGGCCCACCGCACCTTACGCGCTCAAGTTGTTGCTGCCGGTGTTGTGCGTGCTGTTGGCCACGCTGCTCATGTTCCTCTTCAAGAGCCGGCACGTGGACGCGCGCGTGGGCATGGGCATCACCGCACTGCTGACGGTTGTGGCGCTGCAAATCACGCTGAACAACGACCTCCCCGACGTGGAATACCTCATCCTCATGGACAAGGTGTACCTGTTCTCGTACGTGTTTGTGCTGGTGAGCGTGGCATTGGTGGTGTGGACCACGCGCCTGGATGAACGCGGCCACCAGGAACGTGCAGAGACCTGGAACCGCCGCAGCCTGTGGGGACTCCTGACAGTTGGCACGTTGTGTTTTGCCGCGCTGTTGTCCAGCCACGCGGGGTGAACGCACTGCAGTTGCCCAAGCGGGCACACGTGCGCTGAACTGCGCACATGCCACGCGCACGCAGCCATTGGGGTTGGGGGTATGAAGACGCCATTCCGGACGGGGATGCCCTCCTCCCGCTGGCGCAACAGGTCAGCTTTGTGCTGGGCGTGGAACCACCACCACCACGCGCGCCCACGCCCGTGGACGCCGTCACGCTGCCGCCGCCGCGGTTGGACATCCCGCAAGCACTGGCCTCGCTGGTGACCACCGGGCGCATGGCGCGCATCACCCATACCCACGGCCGCAATTATCAGGACATTGTGCGCGCATTTCGCGGTGATTTCTCCGCAGCCCCGGATGCCGTGGCGCACCCCAGAACCGAACACGACGTGGAGGCGCTGCTGGAATGGGCCTCCCGCACACGCGTGGCACTGGTTCCTTTTGGCGGTGGCACCAACGTGGTGGGCGCCACCCAGGTGGACCGCACATCGTGGAATGCGCCGGTGGTGAGCGTGGACCTGGGGCACCTCAACCAGCTGCTGGAGCTGGACCCGGTGTCACGCAGCGCGCGCCTGCAAGCCGGCGTGTTGGGACCCGCGTTGGAGCAACAGCTCTCCGCGCACGGGTTTACGTTGCGCCATTTTCCGCAGTCGTTTGAGTTCTCGTCGCTGGGCGGCTGGATTGCCACCCGCGCCGGCGGCCACTACGCCACCGGGCCCACGCACGTGGATGACTTTGTGCAGTCCCTACGCATGGTGACGCCCCAGGGGGTGATGGAAACGCCAAGGCTGCCCGCCAGCGGCGCAGGCCCCTCGCCGGACCGGTTGCTCCTGGGCAGCGAGGGAACGCTGGGCATCATCACCCAGGCCTGGATGCGCCTCAGCCCCAGGCCACGGTGGCGCGCCACGGCAAGCGTGCTGTTTGAGTCGTTTGGGCACGCCGTGGATGCGGTTCGCGCGGTGGCGCAGTCCGGGTTGATGCCCAGCAATTGCCGGCTTCTGGACCAACGTGAAGCCATGCTCAACGCGGTGGGGGACGGCCAACACGCGGTGTTCATCCTGGGCTTTGAAAGCGCAGACCATCCTTTGCAACCGTGGATGGAGCGCGCGTTGGCCATTGCCACAAGCCACGGCGGAGTCTGCCCGGATGGCGCGCGTTGCCGTGATGACGGCGAGAAACAGAACCGCGCGGACCCGGCCGGTGCCTGGCGTGGCGCGTTCATCCAGGCCCCGTACCTGCAAAGTGGCCTGGTAAAACTCTCCATGGTGGTGGACACGTTTGAGACCGCCGTGACCTGGGACCGCTTCTCCGCGCTGTATGCCGGCGTCAAGGAGGCGGTGGAAGAAGCCATGCGTAGCACCTGCGGGGCGGGCGTCATTTCGTGCCGTTTTACGCACGCGTATGCGGATGGACCCGCGCCGTATTTCACGTTTATTGCCCCGGGCCGCGGAGACCTGCTGGAATCCTGGCGCATCATCCGCATGGCGGCCGCGGATGCGGTGCTGCGCCACGGCGGAACCATCACGCACCACCACGCCGTGGGACGGCTTCACCGAGGCCACTACCACCGGGAAACGCCGCCGTTGTTTTTGGAGTCCTTGCGCGCGGTGAAGGCGCGCCTGGACCCCGCGGGGGTGATGAACCCCGGGGCGTTGTTGTGAGTTGGGACAGGACATCATCCGTGGCGCCGCAGCAAACCAGGCGCGGCAACGCCGAGCACTGAGCAAATACGCGATTCCCAGCTGGGCCTTGAACGTGTGATGCGGTTTGAAGAAGCGGGGACGGCACGCGCCTCCTCTCCTCGTACAGCATGCGCGGTCTTGCCCTGCGGTTCGCCGGCCAGGAGGCCAGCACTACCGGCACGTGTGAAATACAGCAGATACGCGGGGAACCTGGCCCTCAGAATGCGCGCACGACGAGAGCCGGCCTCAGGGCCGGCTTCGCGCTCTTCCAGCCCGCGGTTTCAACCGCCGGGCGCCGTAGCGCAGGCAAGAAATGTGAGAAGAGAAAGCCAACGCTTTCATTTTGACGTCGGAAAAGCGGTGCCCTGGAAGCTCAGTTCTTGGTCTTGTTGAACTGGAAGCAGAACATCCGGCGGTCACCGCTGGCCACGTAGATGCGGTTGCCCTCCGCCACCACGTCCGTCTCCACCTTGCCATTGGTCAACGTGGACCAGAACAGCTTCCCGTTGCTGCGGTCCACCGCGTAGATGCTGTTGTCCCCAGCGCCGCCGCCAAACACCACCAGATTGTCCACCAGGGCACCGCGCCCCATGGCCGGGCCCTTGAGCTGGAAGCGCCAACGCTCCTTGCCCGTGGCATCCAGGGAGTAGAACAGCTGGTCCACCCCGCCAATGTAGATGTTTCCATCCGAATCCAGCGTGGCAGTGGCATTGACCTCATCACCGGTCTTGAATTTCCATTTGACGGATTTTCCATCCTTGGAAATGGCGTACACGTTGGAATCATTGGCGCCAAACACCAATGCATCCGCTGTCTCCACCACGGTGGAGGTCACGCCCTTCTTCGCATCCGCACCGTCGGTCTTGAAGCGCCAGGCAAACGCGCCGGTCTGGGCGTTGACGGCGTAGACGTAGCCATCCAGGTTGCCCAGCACCACGTTTTCACCCACCAGCACCGGGCTGGAGTAGCTGAACCCATCCCCCGGGACGATCTTTTCCACCACCGGCGGCGGGGGCGGCTCAGGTGCCGCGGCAGCCTTGGGGTCTTTTGCGTCTTTGCCGTTCTTGGCTCCGTTGGGAGACGGGGGCGGAGCGGT
>Ga0154020_10007881_pt1 | contig 12393 bp, 6 predicted proteins | sample Klosneuvirus_201_FD_109709 | JGI IMG/M metagenome (GOLD analysis project Ga0154020, IMG submission 109709) | Active sludge microbial communities from wastewater, Klosterneuburg, Austria - Klosneuvirus_20160825_MG | ecosystem: Engineered > WWTP > Aerobic digester > Activated sludge | place... | reverse complement strand
CTTGGCCGAGGCGACGATGAGCCCCAGCCGGTCGCTGCCGGTGATGCGCCGCGTGAAGGTGGTGAAGGGCATGAATACGACGTCGTCTTGATCGACGCCGAAGGAGGAGCCGCCCTTACTCTCCAGCACTCCGACGACGCGGCAAGCGACGTCACGGACGCGCAGCTCCTGCCCGAGCGGCTCGGCGCCCGGGAACAACGCCTCGCGCACGGTCTGACCGATCAAGCACACTTGAGCGCCGATCCGCTCATCGTCCGCGGTGAGTAGCCGCCCTTGCCCGACGTCCCATTGGCGGATCTGGAGATACTCGGGCGAGGCACCGGTGACGTTGGTGTTGCGATTGAGGCCTCCGGCGACGACGCGCTGCGGGCGCTGGCTCACCGGCGACAGCAGATCGATGTCGCGCGCGCCGCGGCGGAGGGCCTCTAGGTCACCCGCGGTGAACAAGGGTGCTCCGGCCGCGCCGCCTCCCATCCGCTGGCTCGGCGCGCCGGGGACGACCATCAGCATGTTGCTGCCCATGCCCGAGATCGTATCGCCGATGTAGGCCGTCGCGCCCTGGCCCAGCGACTCCATGGTCAAGACCGCCGCCACGCCGATGATCACGCCCAGCATGGTGAGGATCGAGCGCAGCCGGTTGCGGAAGAGCGCGGAGAAGGCGACCGAGATAGTGGCCCTCAGGTTCATGCCTGCACCGCGTCGGCGATGATCAGGCCGTCCTTGAACTCCAGCACACGGTGGGCGAAGGCGGCGCTCCTCGGATCGTGCGTCACCATGACTACGGTGATGGAGCGGGTCTCGTTGAGGCTGACCAGTAACTTCATGATGTCGGCGCTGGTGCGGGAGTCGAGATTTCCGGTCGGCTCGTCGGCCAGGATCACCTCAGGAGCGTTGACCAGCGCCCGCGCGATGGCCACCCGCTGCTGCTGGCCGCCCGATAGTTGGTTGGGGTGCGCGTCCACCCGATCCGCGAGCCCGACGTCCGAGAGCGCGGCCAGCGATCGTCGCTCCCGTTCAGCGGGCCCCACGCCCGCGTAGATCAGGGGCAGGGACACATTATCGAGCGCGCTGGTGCGAGATAGTAGGTTGTAAGCTTGGAAGACGAAGCCAAACTTCGCGTTGCGCAGGGCGGCCAGCACGTCCGCGGGCAGCGACTGCACCGGGGTCCCTTCGATGAGGTAGGCGCCGGCCGTGGGCAGATCGAGGCAACCCAGGATCGATACGGCGGTCGACTTACCTGAGCCCGATGCTCCGGTGATCGCGACGAACTCACCCGCACGAATATCGAGATCGACGCCCGCGAGCCCCTTCACCTCGGCGTCACCTTCGCCCCACACCCGGGTGACACCACGAAACGCCAGCAGCGAGGGCTCAGCGAGCGGCGGCGACAGCGGCACCATAGGCCTTCTTTCCAAGGGGGCTGAGATCCACGAGCACGATCGCGTCGGCCGGGAGATCACCGTCCGCCAGCGCGGTCTGCTCGCCATCCGTGAGCCCGGGGTGAACCGGCGTCGGCATCAGCTTGCCGTCCACGATCGTCCACACCGCTGGCCCAGCCTGCTTGGCCTCACCGGGTGGCGTCAGGAGCAGCGAGGCGTTGGGCACCTGCAGCGCGGCGCCGACGAAGCCTGTGCGCACTCGCACTGAGGCGGTCATGCCTGGCCGGAGCGCGAGGTCAGGGTTGTCGACCTCGACGATCGCTCCATAGGTCACGACGTCCTGGACGGTCCGCGCGGCGTTGCGGACCTCGGTGACTCTCCCGGCGAAGGATCGGCCCTGCCACGCGGTCACCGTAAACTCCGCCGCCTGCCCGACCTCGACCTCTGCGATGTCCGCCTCGTCGATCGCCGCGAGCACCTCCATCTTGCGAAGATCGGCGGCGATCGTGAATAGCACCGGCGTCGTCATGATCGAAGCGACGGTCTGCCCGGGATCGATGTTGCGCGTGATGATGACGCCATCGATCGGCGATCGGATCACGGCGTGCTCCAGGTTGGTGCGCGCGACCGTGGCGACCGCTCCTTGAGCCGCGAGGGTAGCCTGGGATGCCGCGAGCCGCGCCCGCGCGACCGCCAGCGCGGTGGTGGCCTGCTCATGCTCGATATCGGACTGCGCCTTGGCCGAAAACAGCGCGTCGGAGCGGGCCTTGTTTTGCTGGGCCTGGGCCAAATCGGAGGCGGCCTGCGCCACCTGCGCGCGGCTGCTCAAGGCCAGCGCCGCGCTCTGGGCTCGCTGCGCCTCGAGCGCCTGCACGTCGAAGCGCGCCAGCACCTGACCGACCGAGACCTGCTGGTTGAAGTCGACCTCGACCGCCGCGACGCGACCCGAGATCTCGGCGCCGACCGAGACCATCGACACGGCATTGACCGCGCCGGTGGCCCGCACCTCGCGGATGAGATCCGCTCTCCGGACGACCGCGGTTCGAAAGCGGGCCGAGAGCGGCACGGGGCCGGGCCGGGTGAGTACGATCGCCAGGATCGAACCGGCGATCACCACCAGCCCGAGGATCAGCCAGGTGAGCTGGCGACGCCGGTGCCGGTGGTGCTCGCGCTTGATGAGCTCAGGGAGCGAGGTGCCGCGGGGCGGGACGATCGGCGGAGCGACCAAGGTGGTCATAGCCGCCCTGGCTGCTGCAGGGGGTGTGCCGCCCTGCGCTCAACGGGAGCGACATGCCGGGCAGTCAGGCTGAAGGGCCGCCGCCATCGTTTTGATGGAGCTTCTGAGGTTCCCTGTCAGGGAGCTACGCGAAGGGTTGACCCTCTTCGGCCGAGCGCAGGAGGGCGCGATAGACCTCCTCTTGGGCGCCCCGGGAAGCCTGCGGACCCACGGCCTTCAAGATCCGCGTCGCCAAGGTCCCCTCCCGGAGCAAGAGGTCCAGGCTCGGGTGCCGCGGAACCCCGAGATGCTCGAGGAGGTGCGCCCACAGCTCACCGGCAGTAGAGCGACGCTGGCCGGCCGGAAAACCCAGGGCGCTCAGATAGTCTCGATCGCTGATCACCGCCGCCTCGCCCTGCACCATGGTCGACAAGAACAAGGTATGGAGCGGCGGGACCTCGAAGCCCTTCTGCACCGCGGTGTCGCAGAGGCGCTGCTCGACCAGGGCCTGCACCACCGCGCAGCACAGCTCCGCGATCGCCAGATCAGCCGCCGGGCACTCCTGAACGTCGATCACCCGAATCTCGATGGCGCCCCGATCGAAGCGGGCGATCGCGCCGCGAGCGTTGGCGAACTCATGGCGGAGCAGGCCCTCGGGGTCCAGCGGCGCGGTGTCCGTCCAGATGCGCTCCAAGATCTCCCGGTGATAGTCCTCAGGCGTGAAGACCTGCTCCGGGATGACTTGGCCCGTCGCGGTGGGGATGCGTCGAGAGTTCATCCGATAGTAGGCTAGCCGATTATCGAGGAGCCCCGTCACCCGACCCTCGACCAGGGGCGAGCTGGCGGCCAAGGCGGGGAGGAGCGGCAGCACGAGCCTGATCGCCGCGTGGAGCCGGCCAAACTCCTCCGCCCCGGTGAAAGGCAGGTTGATGTGCATGCTCTGCAGGTTCGACCAGCCGTGTCCCCGGCAATCGAAGATGCGGTCGAAGGTCCGATAGACCTCGGTGTACTCGTGGGGCCAGATCTTGGTCTCGACCGCGGGATCGAACCAGGGGTGCATCGCGCTCGGCAGGATCGCCGCCCCCCTCTTCTCCAAGGCCTCATTGATGCGGCGCAGGTCTCGCTGAAAGAGGTCAGCCAAGCCGCTCAGGCTGGGCGCGGGTCCGTCGGTCTTGAGCTCGATGACGTGCTGAACGAGCTCGTTGGACCAGGCGGTGTCGCCGAAGCTGAGGTCAGAGGCCGGGCCGCCCGCGAAGTCCGCCAGCAAGAGGTCAGCGATGGGCTTGGCCTTCAGCGTGGCCCGATCGACGATCATGTACTCGAGCTCGATCCCGTAGCCTTCAAAGAGGCGCAGGCTCATGTTCCCCGCTCCTTCTGCCGCTCGATCCGGTCCAAGAATCCCCGCATGATCGTGGCGTAGAGCTTCTCTTTCAGCGTGGCGTCTTCGGTGCCGGCGTCGATGTTCGGGTTGTCGTTGACCTCGATGACATAGTACTTCCCGTTGGCCTCCTTGATATCGACGCCGTAGAGCCCGTCGCCCATCAGCGCCGCGGCCTTCTCGGCCAGCCGCACCAACTTCCGGGGGGCGGTCTCCACCGGGATCGTCTCCGACTTGCCATAGTTGGTCTTGCCGTCCCCGTCGCGCTGGATGATCTGCCAGTGGCGCTTGGCCATATAGTACTTGCAGACGAAGAGCGCCTCACCGTTCCAGATCCCCACCCGCCAATCGAAGGTGGTGGGGAGCCACTCCTGGGCGATGATCAGCTCGGACTTCTCGAGGAGCTTCTCCACCGCGGCGTCGAGATCGTCGGCCGACTCCACCTTGGCCACGCCCGCCGAGAACGCGCTGTCGGGCTGCTTGAGCACACACGGAAAGCCGAGGGTGGCGATGATGCCCTCCACGTTGTCCTTGTGCACCACCAGGGTGCGGGGCGCGGGGATCTTGTGCCGCTCCAGCGACTCGCTGAGGAAGACTTTGTTGGTACAGCGGAGAATGGACTCGGGATCGTCGATCACCACCAGGCCCTCCGCCTCCGCGCGCTGAGAGAAGCGGAAGGTGTGGTGGTTGACCGAGGTGGTCTCGCGGATGAAGAGCGCGTCGAACTCCCCCACCTTGCCATAGTCATCCTTCTCGATGAGGTCGACCTCGAGATCGAAGACCTGCCCGGCCTTGATGAAGCGATCGAGGGCCTTCGGGTTGGACGGGGGCTCCTTCTCCTCGGGGTTGTAGAGGATGGCCAGGTGGTAGCGGGACTTGGCCTTCTTGATGGCCATGTTCCGGCGGCCCGAGAAGTACTCCCGCGCCGAGTCGATCACGAAAGGCCGATGCTCCTCCGGGATCTCGGAGGCGGGGATGGGGCTGACGTGCTGGAGCTCCCAGCCATCCTCGTTGTTGGCGAAGACCGCGCGGAGAAAGGGGGCCTCGAACTCGTTGAAGATGTGCTTGGCCAGGCGATCATACTTCTTGGCCACGTTGCGGCCGAAGTAGATGCTCAGCACGAACTTAGAGGCCTTGATGTGTTGGAACTCGCGCGCGAGGAGCTCCTCCAGATCTTCGGAGACGAAGCGGGTGATCGTCTGGGACTTCATCTCCTGGATGGTAGAGATCGAGGGGATGGCGCGGTGACCCCGGGCCGCGGCCAAGAGCGAGACATAGTAGCCTAGGCTCTGGTAGCGGTAGGACTTGCAGAGGTTGAATACTTTGGTGCCGCGGGAGCGAGAGGAGGTTGGGTCGGTCAAATACCGCCGCGCCGAGATGACCTCGACGTCGGGGATCTCGAGCGGCCAATCCTGCTTGTTATTGACGACGACGAGGATCGACATTCCGTGGCTCGATGATCAGCAAGTTTGCGTCGTAGGTTAGGATGCCGAGGAGGATCGAGCCGACCAAACGGTCGATGCCCACCTCGTAGTAGAGATCGGGGGAGATCGGGTTCTCGAGCAAGGGGTCGGCCACCAGGACCGTGCGCTTGGGGCGGTCGTAGCCGCACAAGAGCACGAAGTGCCCCGAGGGCTCCCCTCGAACGTCGTCGTACTCATCACCCGGGCCATATTCGCGGGCCGTGCGATAGAGGTAGGTCGCGCTGAGCCCGGTGATGATCGGCTGCCGGCGCACCAGGTACTTTCGGATCAGCGCCGGGGTGAGGTCCTGAAATCGCACCGTCCCGCCGAGCTCCAGGAACTCGAGATAGGCCTCGGTACCCACCTGCAGCTTGCGGCGGCCTTGCTTGAAGGCCAGCTGCGCCAAGAGCCGTTCCTTGAGGGGCGAAGGCCCGGGCGCCCACCAGGTGGGATCGAACATCTGGAGGTTGTAGGTATAGATCTCGGCGTTGAAGCCCTGCTTGAGCGCGTGACAGCCGAGGAGCACCGCGAGCGTGCCGCCCCCGTCGAGCTGAGGGACCTCCTGCACGACCTGCGGCAGAGGGATCTCCAGCGAATAGTAGCGATAGAGCGCGTGCAAGCAGGTCGGACCGCACGTGACGTCGTCCGGCTGCGGGAGCATCTCGACCTGGAGCCTGTCCATTCGGGACCGCTCGTGGAGGTAGCACGCCAAGAACACGGCGGATAGCGGCGGGCATTCTCTTCGCTGATGTGCGCTTTCGCCCCACCGGCCAGCGGTGCGTCAGGCTCAGCCCCATGCTACGAGCCTGCGGGATAGGAAGCCGGCCTCCCCTGGGCCTTGTTCCTACGCCGAGCCAGCCATGAACAACCTCGCCCGATCGTTCCCCCTTGCCACCGCTCTCCTCTTGGTCGCCTGCCAGCCGTCGAAGACGGAGCCTGGGCGGAGCACGCCGTCGAAGGCGCCGGATGATCCGAACGTGGTCCGCGTCGCCTGGGTCAGCCCGAGCGGCACCACCACGACTCGGACGATCGAGGTCCACTTCAGCCAGCCGGTCGTGGCCGAGGCTGAGCGCGGCAAGGAGGTCCCGGCCAAAGGTCTCCTGGAGCTCACGCCACCGGTCCCGGGCACGCTGGTCTGGGTCGATCGCGACGTCCTCGTCCTAACCCCGACCGAGCCCTTTCGGCCGGCCACCCACTACGTGGGGAAGGTCTCGATCACTCCCCCAGCGGGCAAAAAGTTCGGCGGCGATGACAGCTTCCGCTTCAACTCAGAGCTGCTCGAGCTGCGGGCGATCGAGCCCTTTGTCAGCGGGGTCGGCGCAGTGACGGTGCGGCTCAACCTCCAGTTCAGCCTCCCGGTGAAGCCCGCCGACGCTGAGAAGCTCATCCACTTCACCCGGGCAAACGGCGAAGCGGTCAGCGCCATCTTGGAGACCAAGGTTCCCTCGGCCACCCTGGCCTTCCGTTTGGCGGCGATCGACGTCTCCTCGGGGTCCGCCGACGTCAAGGTTCGTATCGGCGCTGAGCTCGGCGCGGCCGCCGGTGGTGAGTCCATCGGCGGCGTGGTGGAGCGCTCGCTGACCCTCATGAAACCTAGCGCGCTGGTCGTAAACCAGATCTATCCCGCCGAGTCGGGGGGGCAATATCTCATCTACATCCGCTTCAGCGATCAGGTTGACTCCGAGACCCTCCAAGCCGCCATCAGCGTCAAGCCCGCGACCAAGCTCACCGTGGAGAGCTCGGGCGCCATGGCCACGATCCGCGGCACCTTCAAGCCCAACTCCACCGTAGAGGTCACCGTCAAGAAGGGCCTGGCCGGGTTGAGCGGCGGGGTGCTGGAGGACGAGGTCACTCGCAGCGTGGTCATCCAGGGCCTCCAGCCGGAGCTCCGCTTCGCCCACGCCGGGACCTATCTGCAGCGCGGCGGAGGGCAGAAGTTCTCCCTCGAGACCGTGAATATCAAGAAGCTCAAAGTCAGCGTGGATAAGGTCTTCGAGAACAACATGGTCCACGTGCTGCCCCGCCTCCGGCAGAACACCCGCTACTGCGGAGACTATGGCTGTGATGGTGAGGAGTACTATGGCGACTACTATGGGGATGGTTATGGTTACAGCGGCTATCAGTACTACGGTGACATCGGGACCTTCGGCAGCAACGTGCTCAGGGGAGAGGTCGAGGTCACCGACAAGCCCAACGAATGGGTGACCACCAACCTCCCCTTCTCCGACGTCAACAAGGACAACCGTTTTGGCCTCTACCGCCTGCGCGTCATGGACGCCGAGCAGCAGTGGCGCTACGCGGAGAAGTGGCTCCTGGCCACCGATTTGGGCGTGAGCGCCAAGGTTGGCCGCGATCAGGCGCGCGTGCTGATCATCTCCCTCACCACCATGAAGCCCGTCCCGGGGGCCCAGGTCGAGCTCCGCAGTTCGACCAACCAGGTCGTGGGCAAAGGCATCACCGACGCCACCGGCGCCTACACCCAAGACATCAGCGGCCTCAAGCCTACGGAGCCCGTCGCGGTCATCACCGCCTCCAAGGACGGTGACTTCTCCTATCTCGCGCTGGCCAGCACCGCCCTCAAGACGGCCGACTTCGACGTCGGGGGCCAGGGAGACACCACCGCGCCCTACGAGGCTTATGTCTACTTGGATCGCGGCATTTACCGCCCCGGCGACCCCGCCCGGATCACCGTGCTGGTCCGGGATAAGTTGCTCAAGACGCCGCCCCCCTTCCCTTATACTTTGGAGATCAGGAACCCCCAGTGGCGCGTCTTTCAGACCCTGAAGGGCACCACCGAAAAGGACGGGGCCAGCAGCTTCACCGTGGAGTTCCCCAGCGACGCCCCCACCGGGAGCTACGCGGTCCGCGTCCTCGGAGCCTCGGGGGAAGACGCGGTGCTCGGCCGGGAGACGATCAAGCTCGAGGAGTTCATGCCCGACCGCATCAAGGTCGTCGTCACCCCCTCCTCACCCACTGTGGCGCCCGGCGATCCCATCAACTTCGACATCGCGAGCAACTATCTGTTCGGCCCTCCCGCCAAGAGCTTGCCGGTGGAGGCGAGCTGCCAGTACAGCTACGCCTCGGTCACCCCGGAACAATACTCCGGCTTCGGCTTCGACGCCGCCTATGGCAAGGTCAACGACGGGGTCGATCTTGGGGAGAGCACCCTCGACGCCGAGGGCAAAGCCAGCCTCTCCTGCGCCTGGGAGACCGGTAGCAAGCCCGCCCAGCGCCCCATCCGAGTGAGCCTGCTAGCGACCGTCTCCGAGAACGGCGGGCGCGCGGTCACAGGCGTGGGCTCCCAGGTCGTCCACCCTCTCCCCCACTACGTCGGCGTGCGCCGGAACAGCGCCAGCTACTATGTCGCGGTCAAGAAGTCGGCGGAGCTTCAGGCCTTGGTCCTCGACCAGTCCGGTAAACCCAAGCCTGGCGTCGCGCTGACCGGCACGGTGGAGCGCGTGAGCTGGAAGTCAGTCCTCAAGCTGGTCAACGGTCGTTACCAATACACCAGCGAGCGGACCGCGGTGCACGTGGCCGATCTGAGCGCCAAGAGCGGGACGGCCCCCGTCACCGTGGAGTATGCGCCGGATCAGCCCGGTTGGTACGACGTCACGGTGCAGGCCGGCGAAGCGCAGGCACAGACCAGCTTCTGGGCCTCCGGCGACGGCTACGCGGGCTGGGAGATGAAGGATCCCACCACGATCGGGCTCACGATGGACAAGGCCATCTACGCCTCGGGCGAGACCGCCAACGTCATGGTCCGCGCGCCCTTCGCTGGCCACCTCTTCCTCACGGTGGAGCGCGATCGAGTCCTATGGGCCACCGACGTGGTCATGACCGGAAACACCACCACGATCCCCATCCCGATTCAGGCGCTCATGGGACCGAACGCCTTCGTGGTGGCGACCTTGCTCCGGCCCTTGGGATCGGCCGAGAAGCTGGCCCCCATGCGGGCCTTCGGCGTGGCGCCCTTCAAGGTCAAGGCCGACCAGCACCAGCTCGAGGTAAAACTATCCGCGGTAGAGACCATGCGGCCCAACCAGCCGCTGGAAGTATCGCTGGACGTCGCCGGAGGCAAAGGCGCAGTCCAAGTCACGCTGGCCGCGGTGGACGAAGGTATCCTGCGGATCACCAACTTTGAGAGCCCCGATCCCTTCGCCTTCTTCACCCGGCGGCGGCGCCTCGGCATCGTCAGCTACGACATGTTCGAGGAGGTGCTGCCCGAGGTCGAAGGCCGCGCTTCAGCGGTCGTACGGGCCGGCGGCGGCGACGCGACCCGCACCAAGCACCTGAACCCGGTCAGCGTGAAGCGGGTCAAGCCGGTGGCGCTGTGGTCGGGCTTGGTCAAGCTCGACGCCAGCGGCAAGGGCAAGATCAAGCTCGACATCCCCCAGTTTCAGGGCCAGGTCCGGTTGATGGCGGTGGCCTTCGAGGGCGATAAGTTCGGCGCGGCCGCTCGCGACGTGACCATCCGCGACCCGATCGTACTCACCCCGACGTTGCCGCGCTTCGTCGGTCCCCTCGATAAGTTTGAGTTCCCGATCGACGTCTACAACGGCACCGGAGCGGCCGCCGAGATCGAGGTCAGCGTGGAGATCGACGGCCGCATCCAGGTGGTCGGAGACAAGAAGCAAAAGCTCAAGGTCGGCGAGAACGCCCAAGAGTCGCTGCGCTTTCAGCTCCTGGCCGACGAGGTGGCGGGCAAGGCGAAGATCACCGTGCGGGCCAAGGGCGGCGGTCAGGAGACCTACTCGGAGACCGAGCTGGCGATTCGGCCTCCGAACACGGTCACCACCGAAGGCGTCTCGATGGTGGCGCGCCCGGGAGAGCCGGCGAAGTTCAAAGTTCCGGCCGGATTCTTGCCGGGGACGATGAAGGTGCGGGTCACGGCCGGCTCGGCGCCGGTAGCGCGCTTCGGCGCGGCGCTGCAGTACCTCATCGGCTATCCCTATGGCTGCGTCGAGCAGACCACCTCCAAGGCCTTCCCGCTGCTGTATCTGAAGGACCTGGCCAAGTCGGCCGCCCCCGAGCTGGCCCAAGATCAGAGCATCGATCTGTACGTCAACGCGGGCATCGCCCGCTTGACCTCCATGCTCACTCCGGCCGGCGAGCTCTCCTACTGGCCGGGCGGGGGCTACGGCTATGCCTGGACCACCGTCTACGGCACGCACTTCTTGGTCGAGGCCAAGAAGGCCGGCTACCAAGTCGATGACGTGGTCCTCAAGCGGCTCCTCGATCACCTCACCCAGCTCTCCAATCAAGCCACCTTCCCGTACTATTCGCGCTACCCCGCGGACTTTCAGACCAACGCCTATGCGCTCTACGTCTTGGCCTTGGGCGGTCGCCCCAACCAATCGGCGGCGGTGTACTCGGCCGAGGCGATGAAGCGCATCCTGGCCGGCAAGAGCGCGCTGACCGGCATCGACTGGGTACCTACCGATGAACAGACGCGAGCGTTGATCGGCGGCGCGCTGCTGCTCGGCGGCGATCGCAGCAAGGCCGAGGACTTCATCAGCCGAGACTTCAACCTAGCCAAGCCCGGCGTCCGCCGTGACTTCTGGTCCAGCACCCGCGCTGACGCGCTCCTCCTGTCGGTGCTCGCTGACGTGCAGCCCACGCATAGGAGCGTCCCGGCGCTGATGACCGCGCTGATCAACCAAGCCAAGGTCGGGACCTGGTACAACACGCAGGAGAACGCGCTGGCGCTGGTAGCCCTCGGCAAGATCGGCCGGGCGATCGGCGCCGGTGGGCCGGTCACCGGGGCGATCCGCGTCGGCGGCAAGGAGCTGAAGAAGATCGATGGCGAAGCCCCCGTCTCGGTGCGTGACGACACCGGGGCCTGGATCGGACAGGAGCTCGAGGTCGCGGTCAGCGGAACGACCCCCGCCTTCGTGGGCTTTCAGGTCGAGGGCATTCGCCCCACGATCCCGCCGGCCAAAGCCCACGGCATCTCCATCGAGCGCACCTACCTTGATCGCGCCGGCCGCGCCCTCACCGGGGACAGCATCCACCAAGGCGATGTCGTCGTGGTCCGGATCGACGTGGGCACGAGCGGCGGCAGCCGGGTGAGCAACGCGGCGATCGTGGATCTGCTACCGGCCGGCCTGGAGATCGAGAATCCCCGACTCTCCGACAACCAGCTCGAGGGCTGGATGCAGAAGGACCGCTATGTGGCGGACTACTTCGATATCCGTGACGACCGGATCATCATGTTCGCCGACATCTATCCCGGGACGAAGCAGTACTATTACTATCTCGCGCGGGCGGTGACCCAGGGTGAGTTTGTGCTCCCGCACGCGCTGGTCGAATCCATGTACGATCCCGAGACCCAGGCCTTCGCCGGGGCCGGTAAACTGGTGGTCCGCGGGAGACGTTGATGCTGTCGCGCGTCGCCAGCGTGGCCGGGCGCTCGCTGCTCGCGGCGGTCGTCTTGGGCCTCCTCCTGGTGGGGCTGGCCCACCTGGTCCCCTTGCCGGAGCGAACGCGGCGCCCGAGCTCGCCCCTCTTCCTCGACCGCGAGGGGGGCTGGCTCCGGGTTCAGGTCACCCCGGATGAGGGCGGGATGGTCCGGATCCCGGTCAAGCGCTCCGAGATCCCCGAGCCGCTGGTGCAGGCCCTGCTCAACTTCGAGGACCGCCGCTACTATTGGCACCTCGGGGTCGATCCCCTGGCGATCGCCCGGGCGGCCTGGTCCAACCTGTGGGCCGGGCGGGTGGTCTCGGGTGGCTCCACCATCACGATGCAGGTGGCCCGGATGCTGGAGCGGCGGCCCCGAACGATGCGGGCCAAAGCGCGCGAGATGCTGCGGGCGGTGCAGCTCGAGCTCCGCTACTCCAAAGACGAGATCTTGGAGCTGTACTTCAACCTGGCCCCCTATGGAGGCAACCTCGAGGGCGTGGGGACGGCCTCGTACTATTACTATGAGAAGGACGTCTCGAAGCTCCGCCTCGACGAGAT
>Ga0154020_10007879_pt1 | contig 12396 bp, 13 predicted proteins | sample Klosneuvirus_201_FD_109709 | JGI IMG/M metagenome (GOLD analysis project Ga0154020, IMG submission 109709) | Active sludge microbial communities from wastewater, Klosterneuburg, Austria - Klosneuvirus_20160825_MG | ecosystem: Engineered > WWTP > Aerobic digester > Activated sludge | place... | reverse complement strand
CGGCGAGGAATCGGTGGCGTAGGAGAGGCGGGCGAGCATCCAGATCGCCCAGGAGCAGCCCATAAGGAAGACCAGCGGGGCCAGCACGTACGGCGAGCTGGTAAGCCCGGCGCCGATGGCGACCACGGCCAGCATGATCGTGCCAACGAGCATGGCGCCACGTTCGCCAAAGCGCGTGACGAGGACGCCGGCCGGGATATCGAACACCATGGTCCCAATGCCACGGAGGGCGACGAGGACCCCGGCGAAGGCGACGGAAGCGCCAAGATCGAGGGCGTAGATCGGAAGGATCGGGATGACAGCACCCTGGCCGACGGCAAAAAGGAACGTCGGCAGGTAGACGGAGGCAAAGAGCGAGCGGATTCGGAACGGCTGCTGCGCGCCTTCGGGCGAAGTCACTGCCGAAATGTACGGCGAGAGGCGGGCCAAGTGCGAATGCGGGGGGTTCAGCGTGGCAATGTAAGCGGGCATCCAGCGCGGGTTGTGGGCAGAAGGGGGAGGTGCCGTATGTTGAACGGGATGACAGCGTTGTTTGCGCGGACTTGTGCGGGGCACGAGCGCCTCTCGGGGCAGGATGCCGCGTTCCTCTCGTTCGAGGGGCCCGGCCGGCCGATGCATCTTGGCGCGCTGGCGTTCGTGCCAGCTGAGAAGTGGCTGGGATCTGACGGCGAGCTCGACGTGGCACGGCTGCGTGAGACGTTCGTCCAGCGCGCGCGGGCGGTCCCGGCGCTGGGCAAGCAGCTATCGCGGGCTCCGCTGACCGGCTGGCCCGTTTGGGTCAGGGCCGACCCCGCCCGCATGGCGGACCATGTCGAGGTCTCGGCGCCGGTTGCGACGCGGGGCGAGGCAGGCATGATCGCGGAAACAGCGATGGCCACGCCGCTCAACCGTGGGCGCCCGCTCTGGCGCCTCGTCATCGTGCCGGGGATCGATGATGGCCGGACTTTCGGACTGGTCTTCCTCGCGCACCACGGGCTGATCGATGGCATCGCCGGGATCGACCTGCTGGCCCAGCTGCTTGATGGAGACGGGCCCGTGCGGCAGCGCGAGGCCCCGGGCCTCGGCGTGGCGACTTCGCGCCGGCAGTTGCTCGGTGCGGAAGTACTCCGCTGGCTCGAACTGCCGACCGTAGTGATGTTGCGGGGGCTGGGCATGGCAACCGATGGCCGGCGGATGCGGCGGGCGCTGCGGCGGGGGCAGGCACTGGTCCGGACCTGCGTGCGGCTGCTCACACCGGGGCCGCGGACGGTGCTGCGAAGCGACAATGACGGGCGCCGCCACGTAGCGTGGTTCAGCATCGACGAGCGTCCGGTCCGCTTCGCACGACGGCGGCTCGGCGGGACGCCGAACGACATCGTGCTGGCCGCGGTGGCCGAGGCGATCGGGGAGATGGGAGGCAGCGAGGGACACGTGCCGTTCCGGAAGATGCGGGCGGCTATCCCGGTTTCGTTGCGGGCCCGCTCGCAGCGGTACGAAGCAGGCAACCGGATCGGGCTGGTCCTGACGCCGCTGGAGGTGCGGGAGCGGAACGCGGGGCGGCGGGTCTCGCGCATCCATGGGCACACGAGCGTGCAGAAAGCGCGCGGTGATGCGGAGGGCTACGAGGTGCTGTGCGAGCTGACTTCATGGACAGGACGCTGGAGCCAGCGGCTGTTGCACTGGCTGGCGGGCACACTGCATTCGTACGGGGTACTGGTGACCAACGTGCCGGGGCCATCGCGCGCGTATACACTCGGTGGGGCCGAGCTGGAGGAGATCTACCCGCTGGTGCCGCTCTTCGGTGGGCAGGCCGTGAGCGTGGGCGTCATCCGCTATGGCGCGACGCTGCACGTGGGGGTGCTCTCATCGTGGCGGGACCGGGCGATGGTGGACGCATTTGCGAGCCGGCTCGAGGACGCGTTTGCGCGGCTCACGCGGGCGATCGCGTACGAGGCAGCGGCGACGCGGTCGCCCGCGCCATCAGCGGGGACTGCTACCGCAGATAGTTGAGCAGTGACATGCCGCTGGTCTGGCCGATCGCACCGAGGGCGGCTTCGAGGGCGTTCTGGGCGGCGGTGAACTGGATGATGGTCTCCGCGATATCGATGTCTTCGATCTCGGCGCGCAGTTCCTGGAGGTTGGTATCGGTCTCCTCGGACCGGAAGGTGGTGGCCTCGAGGCGGTTCAGGCGGGCGCCGACATCGGCGCGGGTGTTGAGCACCCGGTCCATGGCGCGGTCGATGTCGGCAAGTGAGTTGCCGACGGTGGTCCCCGGGGCATTGGCCTGGAGGTTGTCGCGCAGGGTAATGAGGTCAGCGAAGATGTCGCCGAAAGCCTGGTCGCCGATGACGTTGGCGGGGACAGAGTCCTGGGCGGAGATGCGACGGGTGCGGAGGCCATTGTCGCCCTGCCAGGTGATGGCTGCGGGCGGGTTACCGGCGACGTTGTAGGCAGGGGTCTGGGTCTGGTGCCCGCTGAAGATGTAGACACCGCCGAAGTTGGTGTTGGCAACCTGGGCGAGCTGCTGGATGAGCTGGTCCATTTCAGCGCCGATGTTGCGTTTTTCGGCAGGGCCGAGCGTGTCGTTCGAGGCCTGGACAGTGAGTTCGCGGGCGCGCTGGAGGATGTCGGTGGCACTGTCGAGGGCGGACTCGGTGACGTTGAGGAAGGCGGTGCCGTTTTCGAGGTTGCGGCGCATCTGCGCCTCGAAGGCGATGTTCTTGCGGTGCTGCATGGCGAGCGCTGCGCCTGAGGGGTCGTCACTGGCGCGGTCGATGCGGCGATTGGTGGAGAGCTGGCGCTGGACGCGGTCGGCGCGCTCGGTGGCGGCAGACATGTAGGCAACCTGGTTGTGGGCACGGGATTGTTCGCTGAGCCGCATGGGATTACCTCGTCGCACCGGTGCGGTTGATGAGTGTGTCGAGCATGTCATCGATGGTGGTGATGACCCGGGCGGCGGCGTTGTAGGCGTGCTGCGCGGAGGAGAGGTTGGTGACCTCCTCATCGATGCTGACGCCGTGGACGGACTCGCGGAGCGAATCGATGTGGTCGGCGAGAAGGCCCGAGGATCGTTCGAGACCGAGGGCGCGGTTCACATCGGCGCCCAGGACGGAGACGACGTTGCCGTAGAAGGTTGATGCGGAGTTTTCGACCTGGAGCTGGTTGTTTCCGGCGGCGGTGAGGTCGGCCACCTGGGCGGCGGCCGAGTAGGCGCCCGTGGAGCTGATGGTGAGTGATGCGACGGGATTGCCGCCGTTGGTGAAGGTGAGCGTGAAGGTGCCAGGCCCGGCGAGCGCGGGGGTGGCGGTACCGATGGTGTTGCCGTTGAGCTGGAGTTCGAGGGTGCCGGAGAGCGGGGGGTTCTCGATGATAGTGTAGGCGCCGGGCTGGAGCGTGCCGGCCACGGAGAGGCCCACGATGGCGTTGCCGGCGCTGAGGGTTTCGCCCACGACCAGCTGGGTGGCGGCGGCGCCCGCAATCATATTGGCGGCGAGCTGCAGGTTGGCGATGGCCAGGGCATTGGAAGGGTCGCCGGGGGCGCCCGGCGCGGTGGCGGCGGCGATGCTGGAGGGGCTCCCCGCAAGCGTTGAATTGAGCTGGATGGTGGAGGCATCAGTCCCGGTGAAGAAGTCCAGGCCGGTGGTGACACCATCGAGCGCATAACCCTGGCGATGGAGGGAGTTCACGCCGTTGATGAGCCCGCTGGCCAGGGTGTTGAGCTTTTCGATGAGGTCGGGGAAGGCAGTGTCACGGGCGTCGAGGATGCCGCGGAGTTCGCCGGAACTGACCAGGACGTCGTCATTGTCCATGGTGAAGATGAGCTTGAGCATGCCCGGATTGGTGACGTCATCCACGGCCTGGACGGTCCGGGCGGAGGTGCCGAAGACGAGTTCGTGGGTCCCCATGTACACAGTGACCTCGCCGGTCTCCGCCTCGCTGTAGTGGATGTCGGCGAGTTTGGAGAGCTCATCGAGGATGAGGTCGCGGCGGTCGCGGAGGTCGTTGGCCATATCGCCGTTGAGTTCGACCTGTTTGATCTGGAGGTTGAGGGTGGCGACTTCGGAGGCGTAGGCGTTGATTTCGTGGCCGATGCCGGCGACTTCCTGGTTGAGGTCGGTGCGCTGCTGGGTGAGCTGGCCGTGGGCCGACTGGAGGCGCATGGCGAAGGTGGTAGTGGCGTGGACGAGCGCGGTGCGGGCGGCAGAGGATTCCGGGTCGTTGGTCAGGTCGTGCCAGGAGGCCCAAAACTTGCTGAGCAGCGAGGAGAGGCCGTCATCCGAGGGGTCGTTGAAGACCACTTCGGCGTTGCCGAGGGGTGTGGCGAGGGCGCTGTACTGCCCCTGGCTGGAGAAGGCCTGGCGCGCCTGGAAGTCCATGAACATATCGCGGACGCGGTTAACATCGCGGGCATCGACGCCGAAGCCGGGGCGGCCGAGCAGGGCATCGCGGGAGAAGTGGTCACTGCCATCCATGCCGATGGGGCGCAGGAGGACGCGCTGGCGGGAGAAGCCGGGGGTCTGGGCGTTGGCGATGTTGTGGGAGGCGACATCGACGGCGAGCTGGTGTGCCCGGAGTGCCTTGACAGCGGTATCGAGTCCAATGGAAAGGCCCACGGGAGTCTCCTATGCGCTTCGCGAGACGAAGCCACTGCCTTCGCCCGGCGTGCGTTTGCCGTGTGCGCCGTAGGTGGGCGACGAGAAGCCGCCGACAAGGTTGGCCCAGCGATCGCGGAGCTTCATGGCGTTGAGGAGGAGCGTGGCGTTGCGCTCCTGGGCATCGCGCAGTTCGCGGGCACGGGCGGAGAGCGCCAGGCGGGCTTCGGCGAAGCCGTTGATGCCGAACTCCTCGGCGAGGGGGAAGAGCTCTTCGATAGTGAGATCCTGGGCGCCGATGGACCTGAGCAGGGCGAGCCGTTCGGCCTCGATTGCCTCAATCGTGCCGGCGGCCTCGATCATGGCGGAGCTGGTGCTGGTGATCCGGTCGAAGCTGGAGTCGAGCAGGGCTGCCTGCTCGTCAAGCGCCAGGGTGATGAGGCGGGCGAGCTGGCGCTCTTCTTCGAGAAGGAGGCCGAGGACGCTGCTGAGGACGGCGGCGGCGGTCATTTCATGCGCCGCCCAGCCCGTTGGCGAGGAGCCGCTCGGCGATTTCGCGGGCGTTGGAGCTGTAGGTGCCGTTGGCGATCGCTGCCTTGAGGGCGGCGACCTTTTCTGCGCGGACATCGCGGGATTCGTTGACGGCGTGGGCGGCTTCGGCGACGACGCGGCCGCGATTGGAGAGGTTGAGCACATCCTGGCGGCCGCGTGCTTTGAGGGCGGCCTGGGATTCCGCCGAACCGTTTGCCGAGGAGGCGCCGGCGGCAGCGGACGCGGGGTTCATGCTGGCGCCGGAAAGGTTGAGCCCATCGATGCGTGCCATGGCGGATGCTCCTACTGGGTGATGTTGGTGGCGAGGGCGAGCATTTCATCGCCGACGGCAAAGGTCTTCGCGCAGGCCGAATAGGCGCGCTGGGCGAGGATCATGGTGGTGAACTCGCCGGCGACATCTACATTGGAGCCTTCGAGTGCACCCTCCCGCAATGCGGCGAAACCCTCAGAACCGGCGGCGCCAACGGTCAAATCTCCGCTGTTGGCGGAATCGCGGTAGAGGCCATCGCCGAGGACTTCAAGCCCCCGGGGGTTGCCGAAGCGGGCGAGCGAGAGCTGGCCCACGAGCTGGCGTTCACCCTCCGGATCGACCGCGGAGACATTGCCGACCGCATCGATGGCGGGGGTGGTCCAGCCTTCGGGGATGACGATCGGCTCGCCTGTCGCGGAATCGAGGACGGGCCGCCCGCCAAAGGCGAGGAGGTTGCCATCGACATCGGCCGAGAGCGCGCCGAAGCGAGTGTAGACGATGGCGCCACCATCACCGCGGACGCGGAGGAAGGCGGCATCTTCGATGGCGAAGTGGAGGGGGTCGCCCGTTGGCTGTGCCGAGGCGGGGTCGAGAAGGAGGTCGACGGTAGACTGGCCGACGCCGAAGCGCCCGCCTTCGAGCTCCTGGAGCGGGTCGACGACGCCTTCGTGGAGGGCACGGAACTTCTTGAAGGCGGCGGTGTTGACGTTGGCCAGGTTGTGGCCGACGACATCGAGGACGTTCTGGTTGTGGGCCATTCCGCTGGCGGCGGCGCCGAGGATGCTGGGCATGGGTTACCCTCCGAGCCGGCCGAGTTCGCCGGCAGCCTGGTCGAGCGTGGTATCGAGGCGGGCGAGGACCGCCTGGTTGGCCTGGTAGGTGCGCTGGACGGCGAGGAGCGAGGTCAGCTCTTCGACCAGGTTGGTGTTGGAGCCTTCGAGGAAGCCCTGGCGGATGCCGCCATCGATGGGGGCGCCTGCCTCTTCTGAGCGGAAGAATGCCTCGCCCGAGCGGGTGAGCTGTCCGGGTGCGAAATCGACCACGCCGATGCGGGCGACCTCCGCCTGGCCATCGAGGATTGTGCCATCGGCGGCGATGGTGACGGTCGAAGGCGGCAGCGAGATGCGCTGACCGTCCTGGTCGAGGACGAAATAGCCGTGGCTGGTGACGAGGTTTCCATCGGCATCCCGGGAGAAGCGGCCGTCGCGGGTGTAGAAGGTCTCGCCGTCGTCCCCCTCGACCTGGAAGAAGCCATCGCCGAGGGCGAGGTCCAGCTCGCCACCGGTGGGTGTCAACATGCCACCGGTGAAGTCGGTGGCGAATTCGGCGATGAAGGTGCCGGTCCCGATCTGCCCGACGACGGCCTGGATCCGGGCGGAAATGGGGGCCGGGACGGGCGCCTGCTGGGAGATGAGCACGTCATCAAAAGGCGCGAGTGAGGCGTGTTCCCGCTTGAACCCGATGGTCTGGCTGTTGGAGATGTTGTTGGCGAGGACGTCCTGATAGCGCCACGCGGCCTCCATGGCGGTGAAGGCGGAATAGAGTCCCTTGATCATGCTGCGGACCTCCTGCGCTTGAAACTGAGGACGACGAAGGCAACTGCGCCGACGACGCCGGCGGCGGTGAGGGTGCGGCCAATGCGGCCGGCGAGGTCGTTGGCGGGTTTCTCCCCGGTCGAAGGGAGGGAGCCCGGACGGGCGTCACCGCCGGCGGCGGCCCCGGTCTCATCGCCGATGACGGTGAAGCGGCCGGCGATGGACAGTTCGGCAGGCATCGCCGCGCCGTGGTCGCTGGAAGGACGGGCCACGACGACGAAGAGGTCGTAGCCGTAGCTGTTGAGCCCGGTGAGTTTGGCGTCGAGCACGCCGAGCCCGGCGGCATCAACCTTGATTTCGCCGACGCGGAAGGGGGTCTCGGAGCCGCCGGTGAGCCAGCCTTCGTAGGTGTAGCCGGTCGCGGGCTTGAGGTGCTTCACATCGACGCGGGCGTAGGCTTCGGCAAAGCTGAATTCGAGCACGCCTTCGGCATCGGTTGGGCCGAAATTGGAGACGCCTTCGAGGTACGTGAGCTTGACCAGCTGGGGGACGCCATTAGCCCTGGCGTGGTCGGAGGGACCACCGTTAACCGCCAGTGCGGCAAGCAGTACCGCCAGCGCGGCGCCGCGGTAGAGGAGGCGGGCCATCAGCCGACGATCCCCTGGCGGCGAAGAAGGAGGCGGACCTCTTCTTCGCTCTTGCGCATGCGGCGGGCGAGGTCGGCGACGTTGATCCCGGTTGCCGCTGTCCCCCCGGGAACCGGCGAGGCAGGCTGCGGGCGCGGCGCGGCGGCGGCATAGGCCATCCGCGCGGACCTCGCCGTGGCGGCGGGGGCGGCGCCCGGGGGAGCGATGTGGTTCACGCGCGAGGATGGCTGGCGGTGGCGGACAGGGCCGGCCTTGCGCAGCTCCTGGAGCTGCATGTAGAGGTAGAAGATCGCGCCAATGCAGACGAGCTGGGAGATGGCGAGCAGGGCGATGGCATCGTTCACAGGGGTCCTCCTCAGGCGGCGCGTTCGCGCGCGAGGCGGGCGCGGAGGCGGCCCAGCGCGCGGCCGTGAAGCTGGCAGACCCGGGACTCGGAGATTTCCAGGATCTGGGCGATTTCCTTCATGGTCATTTCGTCGCGGTAGTAGAGGCTGACGATGAGCCACTCGCGCTCGGGGAGGGTCTTGACGGCGCCGGTCAGGGCATCAAGCATCTGGCGTTTTTCGAGGCGCTGGGTGAAGTCCTCTTCGTTGGGATCCGCGGGGAGTTCGGTGGGGGCGGCGCCATCGTCGTTGCTGTCGCGGTCGAGCAGGCCATCGAGGGAGACGGTGACCCAGCTGCAATCGATGAGCGCATGGTTGTACTGATCGAGGTTGAGGCCCATGAGCTGGGCGGCCTCGGCGTCAGTCGGCTCCCGGCCATGCTCGGCGGCAAAGGCGATGTGGATGGCATCGAGCTTCTTGGCCTTCTGGCGGACGGACCTCGGCAGGCGATCGAGAGCGCGGAGGGCATCGATGATGGCCCCCCGGATGCGGCTAATAGCGTAGGTTTCGAACTTGACGCCCTTGCTGCCATCGTAGCGGTCGAGCGCCTCGATGAGGCCGATCGTGCCGTAACTGAGGACGTCCTCGTAGTCGAGGATGGCGGGGAGGCCGATGGCCAGACGGCCGACGACGTACTTCACCAGCGGCGCGTACTGCCGGATGGCTGCGTCGCGGTCAGCCAGGAGGGATGCCTGGGCTTCACTTGCCATGGCCATGGGTGGGCTCCTTCATTGAGTTACTCGGATGGTTCCTGGGCCTGGGTGTCGCGGGCCTCGGGAGCTGGCGGCGGGCTGGTGAGGAGGACGGCCTCGGCGCCAAAGGCGACGACCGTGACGATGAGGAAGAAAAAAACGGAACGGAGGATGGCGTAATCGAGCGCGACGCCGGCGCCGAGCCCAAGCCAGACGCTGAAGGCGGCGACGGCGAAGGCGACCCAGACCCCGTACCGGGCGATGGTGTAGGGACGGAGGGTCATAGCTGGCCGCGCCTCCGCATCTCGAGCTGGCGGCGCATCATGTAGCGCGCGATGACATCCCTGCAGGCGCGGGAGATATCGGTGAACTGGCAATGGACGCGATACATGCGGTTGCCGCGGGCGGGCTCATCGACCTGGGTCACGCGGATGCGGGCGTGGACTTCACCGGCCTCCGGGAGGACGGCGTGGAGCCCGAGGCGTTCACCAGTGAGGACGGACGTGCGCGTGGTGATGCAGCAGCCGCCTTCGGAGAGGTCCACGACAAGGCCATCGAGTGGTTCCTCGGAGACGGGCTCGGAGGCATCGATGACGAGCCGGAAGATCGATTCGGGGCGGATGGCGACCGGGAGGCGATAGTTGCCCCGGCGCTCGAGGCAATCGACCATCCCCGGGAGGCCGAGGTACTCGTACAGACCATCGGCGCTGTGGCCGAGGACTTCGGTGATGAACTGCCAGCGCTTGCGCTGGTGGATGTAGTTGGCATGGACGAGGGTGCCGGCCGAGAACGGGCGGGGGCGCAGGCCGCGCATGGGGACGAGGACGGCGATGCGCTCGTTATCGACATCCTCGACGCGCGTCACGTGGGACTCGTCGTCCCTGCCGGCGGAGACATCGAGGCGAAGCGTGATACCGGGAAGGAGTCCCTGTGCCATAAACGGATTCTTACGCTGAGGCAACAAGCCGCCCATTGGTCGTCTCCCGTGAAGTCGTAGTGAAGACCCCTGATGCGAGCGTGAGGGGGTCCGCAACCTCTATCCCGGTGGCCACATCGCGCCCAGAGGAAAGGAAGGCCAGGCCGAGGCCAGATTCGATGACCATCGAGAGGACCGGCGCCAGGCCTGCCGCAAGGTCGGTGTGGGTGAGGATGGCCCCGGCGAAGCCATGGGCGCTGAGGCCGGACACCTGGGAGGCGAGGGCGGCGGCATCCCAGTGGGCGGGAAGGGCCAGGTAGCTGAAATGCTCAACGCCCGGCAGCGGCGGCGGGGTCCAGCGGCCCGGAGGGACATCGACGAAGATGCAGGCCCCGCGCGGCGCGGCGGAGACGGCATCAACAAGCTCGCGGGCTGAGAAGGCATCGAAGACCGGGATGCCAATGGCCTCGGCGTAGGCGTGGACCTGGGCGGGGCCGCCCGTGTGAGATGTATCGGCGGCGACGAGCAGGGCCGGGCGCCCGGCATCGGCGCAGTCGAGCGCCATGCGCATGAGGGCGGTTGTGCGCCCGGAACCGGCCGGGCCCTGGATGGTGATGAGTGCGGTGCGCCCCTCTCCGGGGTAGGCGGCATCGTGCGCGGCGAGAGCGGCCTCGAGGGCGCTTGCCGGGTCGACTGATGCGGGCGCCGAGGCGGCGGCGGTACGGGCGGCCTCGGCGCTGAAGCCGGCGGCTACCAGGGCACCGGCGGCGCCGGGCTCAACCGGCGCGAAAGAGCGCAGGCGGCCGGGGACTTCGGCGGGAGCAAGCGGGGCAGACTCGCGGGTGATGATGCGGGGACGGGGCGACCACTCAACCGGGGCGGGCGGTGGGCCGGCGTCAGGAGGGAGGAAGGGCGCCGGGCCGGAGGTGGGGGCATGGACGTAACCTTCGAGCCAGGACGGCGGGGCCAGCGGTTCAGGATCTTCGCGGGAGAACGCCGGGGATGGGGACGGCGCCGCGGTTTCGCGGGCGGCGAGGTCTTCGAGGTCGCCGACGGTCAGGGGGCGGCCATCGTATTCGGCGTGGGCGAGGGCACCCTCGATCAGCGCGTGCTGAAGGTCGAGCGAGATACCCGGGTCGCCGGCCGGGGCAGCCGCGAGGACCTCGATGAGCGGCTCGGCGCCCTCGCGCAGGAGGGAGCGCGTGCGGACGATGACGGCATCGGGGCCGAGCTCCCGCCGGACCCGGGCAAAGATGCGGGTGGTGTCGTTACCGATGTAGCGCTTCGTTTCCAACGTTCACCTCGATAGTGCCGGCGGACTCGACGGCGGTCTGGGGCGTGACTTCAGCGAAAGAGAGGACGACGACGTTCGGGAGACGGCGTTCGAGCAGGCGCCGGAGGGCCAGGCGGATGCGGGATGAGCAGAGGATGATGGGGTCGCGGCCGGCACCGGCGACGCGCTCGACTTCGGCACTGACAACACCGATCAGGCGCTGGACCTGCCACGGGGGCATGGCGATATGGTTGCCGTGGTCGCCCTGCTGGATGGCGGACGCGATCTCGTCTTCGGTGCGGGAGCCGACGGTGATCACGTGGAGGGTACCCGTGTCATCGGCGTACTGGCGGCTGATCTGGCGGGCGAGTGCCGCCCGGGCGTATTCGGTCAGGAGGTCGATATCGCGCGAGACGCGGCCCTGCGTGGCGAGGGTTTCGCAGATAGTGACCAGGTCGCGGATGGAGATGCGCTCGGCGAGGAGGTTCTGGAGGACCTCCTGGACCTCGCCGACGGTAAGGGTGGTGGGGACGAGGTCTTCGACGAGGGCGGGATATTCGCCGCGCAGGTTTTCGAGGAGGTTCTGGGTGTCCTGCCGGCTGAGCAGGTCCGGGGCGAACCGCTTGACGAGTTCGGTGAGGTGGGTGGCGAGGACGGATTCGGCATCGACGACGGTGTAGCCGAGGAGTTCGGCGCGCTCGCGGTAGGGTGCGGTGATCCAGCGCGCGGGCAGGCCGAAGGCGGGTTCGTGGGTCTCGATGCCGGGGATCTCACCCTCGGCGGTGCCCGGGTCCATGGCGAGGAACTGGCCAGGCTGGAGTGTCCCGCGGGCGATCTCGACACCGCGGAGTTTGACGATGTAGGCATTCGGCGCGTGCTGGAGGTTATCGCGGACGCGGACCGTGGGGAGCACGATGCCGAGTTCGAGAGCGAGCTGGCGGCGGATCATGGTGATCCGGCGGAGCAGGCCGCCGCCAGCCTGTTCATCGACGATGGGGATGAGGCCGTAACCGACTTCGACTTCGAGCGGGTCGATGTTCATCATCTGGATGACCTGCTGCGGGCCGAGCTGTTCGGGTTCGGGAGGCGCGACCGGGATGGCGGCGAGGGCAGCGAGCTCCTGGTCCTTCCGGGCTTTCGTGATGAGGTAGCCACCGCCGGCCGAAATGCCGGCAACCATGAAGAAGGGGAACCGCGGGAGCCCGGGCATCATGCCGAAGATGGTGAGCATGGCGCCGGCGACGTAGAGCGGCCGGGCCTGGACCGTCATCTGGCTGAACATCTGGCTGCCGAGGTTGGTCTCGCCAGCGGCGCGGGTGACGATGATGCCGGTCGCGGTGGAGATGAGGAGTGCGGGCAGCTGGGAGACCAGGCCATCTCCGACCGTGAGTGTGGCGTAGATGTTGAGGGCCTCGGCCGCACCCGTGCCCTGCTGGAGGACGCCGATGCTGAGTCCACCGATGATGTTGACGACGATGATGACGATGCCGGCGATGGCATCGCCTTTCACGAACTTGCTGGCACCATCCATGGCGCCGTAGAAATCCGCTTCCTGGCCGATGACTTTGCGGCGGTCG
>Ga0154020_10007878_pt1 | contig 12396 bp, 14 predicted proteins | sample Klosneuvirus_201_FD_109709 | JGI IMG/M metagenome (GOLD analysis project Ga0154020, IMG submission 109709) | Active sludge microbial communities from wastewater, Klosterneuburg, Austria - Klosneuvirus_20160825_MG | ecosystem: Engineered > WWTP > Aerobic digester > Activated sludge | place... | reverse complement strand
TTACCATCAGATCAAGATAACATACCTCAGCACCAATGAGCGCAGCAAGTGAGTCATTGTCCCAGAACATGAGTTTCTCGTTGGTCTGACCAGGCTTGCGTGTCGAGATTACGTCATTCTCATTGATGATTGGCACTATGCCCCACTGCAACAGCGAGTCGATCGTCTCGCGCAGCGCCACACGCGCTTCCTGGAAACATCAAACAAATCAGTGAATGAAAAGAAAGGAATCATTTGAATGTCAGAGTATAGAGGATCTGATGAAAACAAACAAATGAACAACAGAAAAAGAGGAATGAAAAACAGAATAAATTCCAGACAAAAAGAACATCAATCGGGACATCAACATCAAGGGCAAAGCAAAAAAACTAACAGAAAGTGCGAGGATTGAGGAAGTGCCTTGACGCGGAAGTCGTTGTCGGTGATGAGGATTTGCGACACTGAGATGCCCTTCTGCGCAAACAGCACATCGTAGAAGGCCATCATGCCACCTACACAATAGAGCGAAAATATTCAGATACAAATATCAAACACCTTGCATCACAGGGAGTTCAACGAAACAGCTCAACCTTGTGGCCACCTTGTCGAACCAACAACAAGGATCAAAAACATAAACTCACAAAAGTAATATATGAAAATAAAAGAAGAGGTCAAGGAGTACTCTGGCCGGCGGCAGCGCAGGCGCGAGGAGGGAGAGCCATCTTCTCGTTGCTGCGAATGGCCGAGCGCATCGGCGTTGACAGCAGCGCTTGCTCCTGCAGCACCTGGACACCCTTACCCACTGCTCCCGAGGACACCAAGATCACTTCCTAAATCAACAATAATATCAGCATCATTCTATGACAAAAGGAAAGCGAGTCTCGAGGAATGCAGATTTCCAACGGGACAATTCAAGTCGAGGAGAAGCAAAATCTCCCCAAGGCCGCGAATGCAACGAAGATGTACAATAAAATCACAAGGCGGTAAATGTAAGTAACAAAGAAAAGCATTTTTCGACGCCCAAGTGTTCAGTTTGGGGATTCAACAGCAGGAGCCGCGTTGAGGGCGAGCTCGGCCCGAGAATTCCCGAGGCGTCAGCGTTGCCTCGAATAATACTTTGGGCAATTAATATAAAAAAAATGAATAATATTTGAAGTGATCCGAAGAGGAACGGAGGCGAAGGGGCCGAAGGATAGCGAGCACGTGGATGACAAGCGGGGGGACGAACCTTGCCAGCGCGCTGGAGGTCGACAATCTGCTCAGCGAGGTTGCCGAGTCGGCCCAAGGCAAATGTACCATCAGGTGAAGTCACAGTGCTCGTGCCGACCTACAGGGAGCGAGCAGTGAGGCCGACAAGGGCACGAGAGGACGAGCGGGCGAATTGGCCCAAGATGAGCCACGAGGCCGTGCGCCTCGCTCCTCGAGTCCCTTGGCCTTGGACGCACTTCAAAATACTCCAACAAGATACAGGAACAATTTTTAAGGCCTTGGGAGGGAAAGGGCGCACCTTGATGAGAATGCGGCGCATGCTCTGGAACGAGTGCCTGCCGATACCAACGGGACCAACATCGGCGACCCTCCGCTGTTGCATATGTCTCTCTGTTCTCTCTCTTAATTACTAAAAGGATGAGCAAGCACCTCCACGCTCGAGGCTCTGGGGAGATTCGAACATGATGTTTGTTGTCGAGAGAAAAACCTTCCCCATCGGGACCGCTTTCAGTGAAGGGTCGATTGCGCTCCGATCCCAAGATGGAAAGAGTCCCCGAATGTGATAGTCTTTACGCGCCCAGCTAGTCAGACAAGGCGCCAGCAGTGAAAATCGCTGAGATAATTATATGTAAATAACTATTTTCCGAGAGAGAAGTCATTACAAAACAACAATCTGACAAGTCCGAAGGCTACCACCCTGACACTGACTCATTGCTTTTTCGAGTGAGTCTCAAGCAATTTCGCCTGCTTTTTGATCAGCGCATTCGCCGAGTCCACCTTCTTCTGGTGCATCTCCTCGAGCTCCAAATTCAAGGCGAGGAGACGATCATTTTCGATCTGAGCAGCCTTCTTGTCCAGCTGAACGAGTGTTTTGAGGGCCTCGTTTTGTTTTTGGACCTCGTCGAAATCGGACTTCAAGGTCTCAATGACCTCCGCCAGGTCCGACACTTGGCTTGCACTCAAATCGATCAAGGTCTGCCTGTCAGCTGCTTGCTTCTCCAGCTCCTCGATGCGCTTGGTCTTGACGGCCACTTGAGCCTCAAAGATCAGCGTCTTGGAGAGCTTCTCAGTCAAGATGCCAAGATTCTTCACCAGGAAATCGACTTCGGCCTCTCTAGACTCCTCGACAGTCATCGACTCGAGAGTGGAAATCTTCTGGTTGAGTTCTTTGATCGTCGGGTCCGTTCCAAGAGCACGCTGGGACTCCAACTTCTTCATCGTCTCCTTGAGTTGAACATTCTCGTTGCGGAGCTTCGCCTCCTCCTTCATGGAAGCAGCTAGTTGCTCTCGAAGCATGTCAGCACTGGGATTCAGACTGTTGCTCTTGAGATCCCTTTCGAGAGCAAAGCAGCGTTCTTTCCACTGGGCGAGCTCGGCCGTGACTTGGACGAGCGCTTCCTTGGCAGCAGTGTCAGCGGTCCACTCCGCTGTCGGTGGCGGCCAGTTCCCACCGGTCAACACGCTCACTACCGGATCTTTCTGGTCGCTCTTACCATTACCGCTGGCTATGAAAAGTGAGTCAACGCGACATGATGTATTAAGGAACGACAACGAAACGACGACTATTTCATTATTCCGATGGGAGAGACGTCGGCCCCATTGCGCGTCATTTTCCTCCTTAATTTCAACTTTTAATTTTTAAATTATCCTATTCATTATGAGAAGATAATAATACTCAGTGTGAAGTATGACTGGGGTCGAGGGCAGGAGGAAGAGGAAGAGGCAGGCGGGTACGAGGCAGTGAGGCAGAGCTCGCAGAGGGCGGCGCTGGCAATGGTTCTGCGGATGGCACTGAACTCGCCCATGGATTCCACCACTTGGACGACATGTGTTATATCTTCTTCGCGAGAGATGCAATGATCACCGACCTGAGGCTACCTCTGATCGACGAGGGGTTCGTACGGTCGTAAAGACCTTCACGCAGCAACTCCCATTTGACGACTGCATTCATTTGGACGAAATCTCCTGCCTGATTAAATCAAAATATGATCAATCAGAGACTTTAAAACTATTTTGAGTAGAGGGCAGGGTACATTTTCCTCCGATTCTTCGTGAGGTCGCGATCCATCATCGATTGATACAGATACAAAATAATGGAAGACATGGAAGTGGTAGAACATCCAGGTAGTGTGTTTTTGCAGGTTAGGAGCGACGTCCCTCGGTAATTTCGCGACTTGTTATACCATAAACGACATAGGGATGGTGTTTAACGAGCTGCCGGGGGATCTGGTCGTGCTCATCCTCGACCGCGTCGACCTGAGCGGCCTCGCCTTCCTCTTCTCCCTCTGTACCTCCTCCTTCTCCGCGAAAACATCTACGAATATAATTATAATTGATATTCTTATCGAATATTCAATGCTTTCGTGAATTGCAGTGTACATTGCAGAGCAAGAGGGCGCTGGGCTGTTTGCTCAAGCTCGACCACGCTCTGCTCCATGGCCCTCCATGCTATGATTCATGCGAACTTTTGAACCACATATTTATAATTCCAGGGCCTCTGTAAATCTATTCTAAGCCAACACCTCGAGATTTCTTGTCCTCTCTATTCCCCTCAGTCAAGGTCGCTCATCAAATATCATTACATTCGTTTCGTAGGTAAGCAGTGGCACGCGGCGTACATGGCGCGATATTATCAGCGATTGTTTGAAAAATACTACGGATGCAGATCGCGGCGATCGTTGAAGAAGGCGCACTTTGACTATCGCGCGCTCTACATGGCCGAGGTGGTCAAGTGGCAGGTAATCGATGACGATTGCTTTTCCTTTTCTGCCCTCCTCTTTCTCCTTTTTTCCCCCCTTAGAAATCAATCGAATCAGAGCGCCATCGAGCCATGTTGGATTGCGTGACGAATTACTATAGCGTTCAACCCACCGTGCAATACCAAGCGATTCGATTAGGTCCTCATCCTTGCCGTCCTATTTCGCACAGAAATCTTATGATGAGTTTCTTAGGTGTGGATGTTGATCTTGACGATGGACGGCCTCTCCTCGCTGCCCTCACGTCCAAGATGCTTCTCTACGCCTACTTCCTCCTCCTCGTACTGCCTTGTTGCATCGTTTCAGCTCGATTACTTAGTAGTGAAGCTCTTTTGCATAGGAAGGAGCCAATGCGAATCTGGTTCTCCCCAAGCTGGAAGATCGGCCCTCTGACACGCCGATGGCGACCTTCTTCAAAGTTCCCACTCGCTTCACCACCACGGTGGGCGAGGCGAAGGCGATGGTCGTCGAGCTCCTCAAGTGGTTCCCTAAGGGCGCGCTGGGAAACAAGCTGTCTGAATCCCAACGATTCCTTCGCTATCGAAATGTCAAATTTGATTTCAAAGCTAAAAGCCAACAAACTTTCAACACGCGAAAGACTCCCCTTGTCCGCCGTACGCGCCAGGCTGATCTTCAAAAAGAGGTTCGCCATCCCTCACATCGCTCATTATTATCGAGAGACGTTGTAATTTCAGAGAGGCCATGTAGTTGCTCAAATACGATTGGAGAGCCGCCAGTATCCAAGGGCTCCCCAAGGAGACAGCGTGGGACTACATCACACCCTTCACCATGGCGCGCTCTTCCCACAACGAGATGGCCATCTTCTTCTCTGGAGTTCATTGCTACTTCGTCGATTTTGATGACCTCCGCGTCTTCTATTCGTTGGAGCTCCCGACAGTATTAGTGTACGGCGAAGCTGGCCGCAACATCGACTTACGAAATGTGTGGCTGAGCACGACGGAGGTCTCCCGCTTCTGGGTCTCTGGCGAAGTACATGAGCTGCGCGTCCCCACCTACACGCGATCGCGGAATGCGCGCAACCATTGTTACTTCAACGTGACCGACGACCGCAAACTCCACCTTTACCTCGGGGCACGCCGCACAGAGATTCCTATGCTCCGGGAAGGCGAACTGCAGACCAAAGTCTACTCGGGATTTCCTCGCGGCAAGTATTTCTACTTTTGTTTTAAGGGGAGCTCTGAGCTCTTGTTCTTGGAGCGGGCGCTGAAGTGATTAATTTTATCAACGCCCCGAAGAGGAATGTACTCTGTCAACACTGACAGAAATGAACACTTCTTTGTAAGGCCAGCTAGCTCATAAACAAGCTCAAGCTCGGAGTCTCTTTTTATTTCAATTAAAGATATCTCATCGACAGTAGACTACAATCGACGTCATTGTTTTATTCGTTTCCTATTAAACATTTTATCCTGGAGAGTTGAGTGAGTATGATTGGCGCCGCGCTTGCTTGTCGTCTGCGTCGGCTTTCGTCGACGATTCGTCGAGCTCCTCAACAACCTCCCACCACTTGCCTGCACCGCGCTTATCATAATTTCGATCGAGGTAAGAATACAACTATGAAGTGTTTTTGAAAAAATCTCATAATTATCATTCGCATTTGTGTGTTCTGAGGCTTCCGTTTCTTGCGGCGACACTCGTCCTTCTCGCTGTTCTGTCGCGATGGATCGTCGCCGAATCGACTTTCTCTGATCTCCTAATGTACACTGTTTTTCTTAGGATCTGGAGATCATTATTCGGTGCTGGGCGTGAAGGACAATGCCTCCCCGGCCGAGGTCAAGAAAGCCTTCCTCAAAGTACGCTGCTCTTCTCGCCGAGTTCAGTCACTTAATCATCTCTTCATTGAGAATGAATTTTATTGAGGGAATTGATGGTGATATTGAATGGTAGCTGTCAAAAATGTTCCACCCTGACGTGAACAAGAGCCCGATCGCCACAAGAGGTTCATCGAGATCTCCTCCGCCTACGACGTGCGCTGCCCCTTCATCGTTATTCAACTGCCGGATGCCCTTTTTTCTCTGACTTTCGCTCTCCAGGTTCTAAGAGATCCTAACAAGAGATCACAATATGATTTTAAGCTGCGAAAAGCCACTGCGGCGCGGCAGCAAAGTACAGCACGCTGCCCTCTCTTCCGACCTCGTCAGATGTATCACGCCACCTTGCTTTCTAGCCCAGCAACACCATAAGCCACATCAATCTTCATCAAGCTCTCAGTATGCCTATTCCTCCCAATATCAGCAGTATCGAAAACCCTCTTCGCACGCGCGAAGTCAAGCGTCAAGCGGTTACTCATCAACCAAGTCTTCGGCAAGCTCCGGTACGAGCCAGCGATCTCAGGGCGGCGATACCTCGGCAAGGTCACCTACTAGGAAGGGCACTCTTGGTGCGAGACGTGTTGATGTTTGAGAAGCTGGCTTCCGCTCAGTATTAATCAGACTGTTTACTCTAGGGCAAGACGTCGCCTCAATCGTCGTGGCAATTCTCATCTACTTTGCCGTTGAAATATTCAATTCAATTTTCCCCAAACGTGATCGATACCGATATCGGAGCCGCCTTGGTGCGGACGTGCCTTTGGATGACTAGACATCATCAGAAAATATTCTTGAGCAAGTGGACCAGAACATAATCTTGCTGCCGATATTCGATTGTAATCGGTGCTGATATCGAAGCCACTTCGGCGAGGACGTCCTGGTGCCTCTCAAGTTGGCTGACTCGATATATATATGAAGTAGAGTCCCGCGCCGGGGGCAGTGCCACTACAGCATTAGTAGTACCCCTGGGCGCGGGCGGGGCGCCGTGGTAGGAGCTACTACGACTAGATATAATAGAAGTAGTATTATAGTAAATAGATATTCCTCAATGATAAAATCAACCACCAACACTTGCTGAGAAAATGATTGTTTATTCAAATCAGCGAGTAAATCGTAATGTTAGCCAGGTGGCCAGGCGAGCTGGCGGCCGCCAAGGACGTGGAGGTGAAGGTGGTAGACGGTCTGACCAGCCGAGGGGCCATCGTTGACGACAATGCGGAAACCTGTCAAAACGTGAAGAGATGAACGAGAAAAGCTCCAACAAGAAGGCGGCGAGGAGGACTACCGCGGTGAAGGCCCTCTTGCTTCGCGACCTTGCCAGCGACGAGCATGAGGTGACCGAGCAAGGCGGCGTGCTTCTCCTCGGCCTTGGATAGCTGAGGGATCTCAGAGGATTTGGGGATCACTAAGAAAAAAGATTACAATGTTACAAAATGAACGAGACGACTTAAACAAAAAACCATAATATCACTTGGTTTAGGCAGAGAATGGAGGGAATCGTACCGAGGAAATGCGTGGGAGCCTGAGGGCTAATGTCCCTGAAGGCGAGGCACTGGTCGTCCTCATAGATAATGTTCGCCTTGATCTCCTTGCGAACAATCTTAGCTATAAATAAAATTAAATCAATGTCAATATAGCCGTGGGATTTTAATGATTTGGGAATATAGAACGAGAGAGGAGAGACGACAGACTCGGCGAGGGCGAGGACGACGACAGAGCAGTGAAGGCGGGAGAGCACATGAGTGGCCAACGCCACCAAAATGATGGAAATTCGAGCGCGTGAATACCAAAGATAGTGTCCACTGGCTGTGCCGGGGGCTCCACACCCACCTCGGTCATTGTGAGAATATGGAGAGGAGAGGAATGACCTCTGAACGGGCTCTGAGCGCCAACTCTCAGGCTCTCATCTCAGTCTTCGCACCGCTTCGACAAGATGGGAGGAACACAGAACGACAGGAGATACTACATCTATATGTGCAATAAGTACACGCGATATTTGTGAAGAGGACTGCATCAGATGCTCGCCACGTCCTGATTGCGCGCACTATGAAAGTGCGCCGAAGCGTGCGCGGCCGCGCCGTCGGAGCGATCGAGCGACTCGACAAGCTCATCAGCTTGTGCGATGGAGGCGAGGTCGCGCATGGAGGTGCGGTCAAAAGCGACGCTCTCGTACGTGGACTGATTTGCTAGCACCTTCTGATACTCGAACGGGGCAAAGTTGAAGCGCCAGCTGCGCTCAAAGATGACGGGGAGGACCGTCGCAAGAGAAACCAAGAGCACGGTGAGCCAGAAGTAGGGGGAGAGGTAGAGGACGTTGACGCTCTTGTAGAAACCGAATGCCGGGATGAGATTGGTGATCCAGATGAAACCAAAGAAGCCAAAGTAGGTGAGGCCCGAGGCCAAGGCGTTGAGGATTGTGATGCCGCCCGACTCGAAGAGCACAGTGAAGGTCTGCACCGTAACCGCCACGACAAAGGCGACGAAGCTCAGTGATGTCTGATCAAATATCTCGCCGCCAATATCAATATGCTCACCAAAGAAGAGCGCGACGAGCTGGAAGGTGAGCGCCGATTGCACAAGCGCGCGCACGCCCCAGTAGAGGATCGACTTGTAGTTGAAGAACAATCCAAGGCGACTCTCCGCATAGAGTCGTGGATGGCGAAGCAGCAGCGGCACGTCGATATTCTTGTCGACAGCGTAGAACATGATTGGCAGTGCAGTGAAGAAGGTGTTGTATGTCGCCAGCGTCAAGCCGTTGAAAAAAGAGCTCCCGCTGAATTTGGTGTACAGGGCGAACATGATCTAACAATAAAATGTAAGTTTGGAAAAGGAGACTGGATCACAATGGCGCAATACCTGCATGAAAGCAATGAAAAGAGCCTTCTGGAGGCAAAAGTGGCCCACAAAGGCGATCCGATGGTAGGCGTAGTAACCGTGAACGAGCATCAGCCGCTGCAAGAAGCGAAAACTAGAAAAGCTAAAGTCGGCCGCACGCGCCGCTTGCAGTCCCTCACGACCAGATATACCGACGCCTACGTCCGCCTAAGGCATCCCGAGTGAGAGAGGAGACGGAATGAGAATGGGGACTATATCGCAAGCACCTCCTGGATCATAGCCACGTCGTTTCCGCCGTCACCAATGGATAATGTATACTTGCCTGATTGTTTCACCGCGCGTACCACGTCGCTCTTTTGCTGCGGTGTTACTCTAAAAATAAGAGCATTGAGCGAACAGCACACCTTCACGTCATTCAAAATTCGCAGTAACCTGCAGCAAATGACAGTCTTGGCGTTGGCAGTCAGCTCAAGAAACTCGGACTGACAGTTCCGGAGGGCCTTGCTTACGTTGGTACCGCTAATAACGAGGATTGGCTCCGGCGTTGATCTGACAAGACTAAGTTAGCGAGATGATACAGGCAAGAAGACTCGAGCGTGGTGTACCGAAGGGTGTCTTGAGCAAGGCGAGTGAAGTACGCCACAAAGTCGCCTCCACCGTCATCAACGGTGACAACACTAGGTAACTCATCGGGAGAAATAAGGTTGCAAGATAGCGCGATCTGCCGCGCCGTGGACATCTTGTCGCCTAAACGGAAACCGGATGATCGAAATACCGAAAATTGGAGGAACATCTCGGCGTGAATGTTACCAGTGAGCATCCAGATCTTGAGACCAGCAGCACGCAGCATCGCAATGGTCTCGGGCACCTCGTCCTGGAGCTGGTCGTTGATGGCGGCGATGCCTAAGAGCTCCAGGTCCACTTCAATCGACTCTGCAACCGAAATCAGAATCATAAGGATTCAGAAAAGAGTTGATCGAACCATAGAGATCGTTGAGCAACTGTTGGCGATTCTGGATCTGCTGATTGACAGTCCCAAATTTCTGCTTGATGGATTTGACTTGCACTTCGCTCAACTAGAAAATCAGAAGATAATGATTATCGATAGGTCGCCACCAAGTTATGTCACAACAATATACCTCCTTCATGGCGATCATGAGGGTGCGAAGGCCCTTGCGAGAGAACATCTCGACCTCGGCCTTAAGAGTGGCGATTGTCTTGTCCGCCTTGTCGCCATGGCGACGCGTGCGTTCGAAGATGACATCGTCGGCGCCCTTGGTGAAGAGGTAATGTTTGCTCGTTGCTTTGTTCTGCACGAGCACGCTCATGCGACGCCGATCCGAGGAGAACTCGAGCGTGTGGATGAGCTTGTAGATCTCTTTCTTGCCATTCACGATGAGCTCAAGCTCCTTGCGAGTCCTCTTCATGAAGAGCACGCCATTGTCGGCAGCGGCTTGGACAAGCGCCTCCTCGTCGGGCGAGGGTGATTTCCACACAATCTCATCAAAGTTTTCGATGTGCTCAAAGCTTGGGATGACCGCGTGGCATAAGCCCAGCACGCGCAAAAAGTCAAACACTGCCGGCGAGGCCTTGCCTATCAATAATTGAAGCAATTAGATCAGATTAACATGAAGATGAAATTGAGTGAAGTTACCCGATTTGATCTCAAAATCGAGATCCTTCTCAGCGAGCTCGTAAACGTGGCCCATGATGGAAAGCTCCTTGACAGTCATCACGTTCTGGGTAAGCGTCCCCGTCTTGTCGCAGAAGACATGTTCAATCTGTCCTAGGCCCTCCGAGATGGATGTATTGAGAGCGCGCGCTGGACTCGCCGTCTACTCAAAGCAGGGTATTGATGCTAAGAGGACAAGATCACTAGCAGCGGAGTTTTACCTGGTCATCATACATGGCACGATCCCAATCGATAAACTTGGCATTGACAAACTTGACAACGTCCATTGTCACTTTGAGCGAGATCGGGATCATGAGCGACAAAAGCAGCAGAAACCTAGATCGATAATGAAAACCAATAGCAACCAAATACCAAGATGAGGAGTCGAACCGGATCGCGTAAATGACTAAATTGAGGAGCGAGGCGCCTTGTGGGTCATCGAGATACCACTCCAAATTGTCCTTATTCACCGAGTAGCCGACGATACCAAGAGCAACCACCAACGCAAATTGAAGAAGAAACACTCCAAGAGTCATCTAGGTCCAGAAGACAGATCAGAATATAATACGAAACCGAGATCAGAGCGCTCAAGAAGGAGCAACCTTGTCGATGAGGCCGTCGAGCTTTGTCGTCTTAGAGGGTGCCTCGCGCTTATTCTGACAAAATTTGGTATCCTACAAATATAAAAATTCAATGCGATTGAAAGTACTACATGGTTCATTCATGAAGACCTGTCCCGTGTAGACAGCCAGGCCAATCACCCACTTGGTGTTGCGGAGTACGCACGCTTGCAATGCAATGTTAGAAGCGTTCAGTGAGACCACCTAGAAATGACGATGAACTTGAAGTCACCAACACATGAAAGGGGAGGGGGGAGGGGGAGAGAAGGAGAAAGTGCACCTTTGTCGGATTCGCGTCTTCTCCGAGAAGTGCAATGCCGTCAGCATCTGGCGGCGCGGCGCTGCCACCACTCATCAAGAGGGTGAGGCGGCCCTCAAAGGTCGACAGCGTCGCATTCGGTGGCTCGCATTCAATGCTTCCCTATTACCAACCATCATGTAAGATCCACAGAACCATATGAAACGAAGGGCGCACTTCCATGGCACAGAGCTCATCGTGGTTCATTGACGACGTGCGGTGGACGCACTTGCGCGATTTGAAATCCGACTCTCCGTCCAAGTTCGCCGTCTAAATCATGAAAGATAAGCGAAGTAGATTGTGACATCAATCAGAAGACAGGCCGCTCACCTGGATGTAACACTCGCCGCTTTCATCGGCGGATTTGAGCAAAAGCAAATCGCAAGGAACCTCCTCGTCCTCCTTGAGAACAACGAGATCGCCCACGTGAATGTCCTCTGAGCGAACCGCTTCGAAATCGCCGCTACGATATCTCGATATAACAAGATGGAAGAAAAGTAGAGGCTAGAGGAAAACCGCAATACCGTCGGAGGAGCGAGTAGGGGCGCGAATTGGCCTTGGAGTCGGCTTTGTAGCGCGCGATATCGTCAAGCGCTTCCTTCACCGCCGACACCATGAAGATGAATGCCAGAGGCAGCCAGATGGTAATGGGAGAGACCTGAATACCACACCATTATTATCCAAGAACAGGAAAACCGTTTGACAGAGAAGAAAGGGCGGTACAGGCGAGAGGACGGAGAAGCTTTGCAAGATGGCAATCACCAAGAAATACATATTCATAAAACGAGAAAGCTGCAAGAAGAGGTTCTTGGGGAGGAAAGTCCAGAGCGTGTATTTGGTGTTCGTCACCTGAAAACGAAAAAGTGAGTTCGACATATCAAGGACGCTCAACGAAGATTCGAGAAAAAAACAAGTGCGAAAAATGAAATGACCACAAAATAAAAGGGAATTATGCAGAGTCAACAATAAGGGGAGCGAGGCGAGGCGAACCTTGTTGTTGGGGTGGGTCTCGTTGAACTTGGGCTCGTTGAGGAAGATCTGCCGCGGGCGGCCCTCCTATAACCATGCTCGAAATCAGAATTGTATTCTTAAGCACTCCTACACCTTCTGACCTTTCCAGAATCGAGAAAGTCAAATTTCGGAGGTCGACGAGAATAGCGAATGGTGGAGAGACCCAAGAGAACTCGATCTCACGCTGCAC
>Ga0154020_10007876_pt1 | contig 12397 bp, 11 predicted proteins | sample Klosneuvirus_201_FD_109709 | JGI IMG/M metagenome (GOLD analysis project Ga0154020, IMG submission 109709) | Active sludge microbial communities from wastewater, Klosterneuburg, Austria - Klosneuvirus_20160825_MG | ecosystem: Engineered > WWTP > Aerobic digester > Activated sludge | place... | reverse complement strand
GAAGCAGCCGCGCATGATGTTGATCGAGAAGCGGATCATCTCCCACGCCGGGATTTTCGCGTCGCCCGAGTTTGCGTTATATGCCGGGTGCGGCGCGCGGGCAAAGGGCAGGCCGAAGACGTGGTCCATCTCTTCGGGGGTGAGCGGAATCTGCGGAGGGTTGAGCCAGACGTCGCGCACACCCGCGCCCTCGCCGTGGGCCTGAATCAGCGCACGGGCATTGCCGGGGTTGGATTCGAGGTGGAAAGTGCGCGAGGCATGGGCATAGAGCACCGGGTCGTCGCGCACCTGCTCGTAGGAGGGGAGGCGGATGGCGGTGTGAGCGCGCGCTTGCTTCGTCTTCGCCAGCCGTTCTGCTTTGGAAACAATGCGAATCGCCGTCCCGCCAGCGCCGACTTTCGAGGTCTGCTTGTCGGCTTCCATGGCGTAGGGGTCGGGATGGGGATGCACCGCCCCCGGCGTATCCACCGTCGTCGAATCCGCCTCCGCCCACCCCGGTCCCGGCAGCCAGCCGTGCGGCACCATGAAGGCGGTACCGCGCAGGTCGCGGATGTCGCCGATTTTTTCGCCTTTCGACAGGCGATGGGCGAGGTCCACCAGCGCGCGCTCGGCATTGCCGAAGATCAGCAGGTCGGCCTTGGAATGCGGCAGGATCGAGCGCCGCACCTTGTCCGACCAGTAGTCGTAGTGCGCGATGCGGCGCAAGGACGCCTCGATGCTGCCGATCACCAGCGGTACGTCGGCGAAAGCCTCGCGGGCGCGCTGCGCATACACGATCACGGCGCGGTCGGGGCGGCGGCCGGGCGCCGCGTCGGGCGTGTAGGCGTCATCGGAGCGGATCTTGCGGTCCGAGGTGTAGCGGTTGACCATCGAATCCATGTTGCCGGCGGTGATGCCGAAAAACAGTTTCGGTCGGCCCAGGCGCTTGAAGTCGTCCGCCGATTGCCAGTCGGGCTGGCTGATGATGCCGACGCGAAAGCCCTGCGCTTCGAGCAGCCGGCCGACCAGCGCCATGCCGAAGCTGGGATGGTCGATATAGGCGTCGCCGGTGACCAGGATGATGTCGCATTCGTCCCAGCCCAGCGCTTCCATTTCGGCACGCGACATGGGCAGGAAGGGTGCGATGCCGAAGCGCTGCGCCCAGTACTTGCGATAGGAAGTCAGCGGCTTGGCCGCTACGGCGGTGATGGCCATTGCGGAGGATCAGGCCGCGCGAACGCGGCTTTGCGACGGAACGTGGCGCGCCAGAAAGTCCATCTGATCCGCCAGGATATTACGGTTGCAGAGGATCAGGTATTCGGCCTTGTTGGGGACGTAAGGCGCATAGACCAGTTCCATGTGCGCCTGCTCCGGGGTGCGGCCGCTCTTGGTCTGGTTGCAGTGGCGGCAGGCGGTGACCACGTTCATCCAGGTGTCGCGCCCGCCCTGCGAGACCGGCATGACATGGTCGCGGGTGAGCCGCTGCGAGGAGAATTCTCTCGCGCAATAGGCGCAGATGTGGCGGTCGCGGTGGAACAGCTCGCGGTTCGACAGGGGCGGGGTCGGGTGCAGCGATTTTCCCGAAAGCGCCTTGCCGCGTATCGCGATGATGCTGCTGGTGGCCAGTTCGGAGCGCTCGCCGGTCACCCGGTTGGTGCCGCCGTGGAAAACGAAAAACGTATCCCCCGCATCCCACGCCACCAGGTCACGCGCGACGTAAATGCAGGCATGCTGCCAACTCACCCAGCGGTGGGGGACACCGTGCTGGTCGAGGGTAAGGATCAGCGGATGGATACTCATCTCTATAGAATCCTGTATTGCCGAGAATTTAGCAGAGCGGAATGACTTTTGATAGCACCGAAATGAGGGCATTAGCTGCAAGACGGCTACGCTATGCGATTGCCGCCTCGGTGTTCCTGCACATTCTGGTTCTTTGGTCAGGCGCGGTGCGCGTACTGACGAAGGATACTCCCCCGGTTCTGCACGCCACGCTGTTACCGTCGCCGCAACGGCCAATCGAACCTGTGGCGACAGCCAAACCGCCCCCCCCCGCCGTATCGCCAGCGCCGACTTTTGAAAAGCCGGCGCCAACGCCACGACAACGCGTATTGGAGCAGGCCAGCCAGGATTTGGTTCCGCCGGTGACCGCGCCCGCGGTTCCGCCGATCAAGCCGATCCCGGCGACAGACGAGACCGCCGTGGCACTTGCGCCGCCATCGGTCACGGCACCAGCGGGAGCGGTGAGCGGCGTTTTGATCACGGAAGCCAGCGCTTCAGGCGAGGTGGTGGACGGCCTGCGCGGCTACCGTCTGGCGGTGGCGAGCCAAGCCAGGCGCTTCAAGCGCTATCCGGCGCAGGCGATGGCTTCAGGCTGGGAGGGAAGCGCCGACATTCGCGTCGAAGTCGGCGGCGACGGCCGGCCGCGAACTGCCACGGTAGTCCGTTCCAGCGGGCATGATTTGCTGGATCGCGCGGCGCTGGCCATGATCGATGCCGGCGCCCTGCGCGCACGGCTGCCCGAAAGCCTGCGCGGCAAGGCGTTTGCGGTGGTGTTGCCGGTGGTCTTCAATCTGGACGACCAGTAATCAGGCGATACGTGTCGGATGCCTGGGCAGATCTGTCAGATCTTCGGTATGGAAGCGGTACTGGCCGGCACGCCGATCCGCGAAGTAGTGCCTGAGGGTGATGGCAATGGTGCGAAAGGCGATTTCATCCCACGGAATTTCATCTTCGCGAAACAGCCGCAGTTCGAGGGTTTCCACGCCGGGAGAAAAATCGAGGTCGAGCAGTCGCGAGCGGTAGACGACATGCACCTGATGAATGTGCGGCACGCTGATCAGCGTGTACATTTCACCCAGCTCTATGCGGGCGCAGGCCTCTTCCAGGGTTTCACGCACCGCCGCGTCGGCGACGGTTTCGCCGTTCTCCATGAAGCCGGCCGGCAAGGTCCATTTGCCATGGCGCGGCTCGATGGCACGCCGGCATAGAAGAACCCGGTCTTCCCATTCCGGGAGCGCCCCGACCACCAGGCGCGGGTTGCGATAGTGGATCGCCCCACAGGCATCGCAGACATGGCGCGGCAGGGTATCACCCGGCGGAACCCGCAGTGAAACGGGAGCCCCGCAGGCGCTGCAAAAGTTCATCGCCGGATCCATCGCCTTATTCTAGCGTGCCAATCGGCGCTCCCTGGGACGGCAGCCGCCAGTGTTTTGGTTCCGGCGCCGGGTGTGCCACACCAGACATGAGACTTCACTGAAGCTCCGGCCCCTACGTCCTTGTTTAGCGATATTTCTTTTTAAGCATGAGGATGGTGGTAATTGCCGAAAGCGTCGATTTTCGCTTCAGAGTAAGCTGATAAATCATTAATAAACAATAAGATAAGATGTTTTTGTAATGCTTTTGCTTACAAAGCTGCTCTATCTAATTCTTACAACAGATTGGTTTTTCCATTGATTTCTTTCTTGTCATGCCCTGTGTGACTATGTATCTGCCGTGATTCGGGCTCCAATTCGGGTCTGACCGGCGCTCACGAGGAGTGCATGATGAAATCGACCGACACTTACAACGACATAAAGGAAGTCAATCTCTCCTATCTGATGCTGGCGCAGAACATGGTTCGCTCGGATCGCGAAGCGGCCATTTTCCGACTGGGCATCAGCGAAGAGATTGCCGATGTGCTCACGCGTCTCACGCCGGGCCAGGTGCTGAAAATGGCCAGCTCCGACATGCTGCTGTGCAACTTCCGCTTTGAAGACACCCTGTTGCTCGACCTGCTTGCCAATCACGAACGTGATCGCGGCGTGGGACACCTGCATGCGGCGATCCTCGCCGCGGGCAGGCCGGTGGCGACAATGGCCTGAGAAGGCTGTCATTCGATTCTAGCGACAAGCTGCGGAGGTTCACCATGCGTAACAAGTCAGTCATCATCGAAGCGAAGGATATCGGACTGGCGATCGAGTTGATCGAGCTCGGCGCCCGCCTGCAATTGCTGGAGGCGGAGACCAACCTCTCCCGCGAGCGGCTGCTCAAGCTCTACAAGGAAGTCCGCCACGAGTCGCCGCCGAAGGGCATGCTGCCCTTCTCGACCGACTGGTTCATGACCTGGCAGCCGAATATTCACGCCTCGCTGTTCATGGCCTATTTCCGTTTTCTCAAGACGCATACGCAGCTGACCGGGCTGGAACTGATCATCAAGTCGTACCGGATGTATCTCGACCAGATCAAGCGCGGCGGCATGGATACCGTGCTTTCGCTGACGCGGGCATGGACCATGGTGCGCTTTTTCGATGCCAACATGCTGCAGATGGCCACCTGCCGCGAATGCGGGGGCGAATTCGTCGCCCACGCTTACGACCCCACTCGCGGCTACGTCTGCGGCCTTTGCCACATGCCTGCCCGCGCGGGCAAGACGCGCCGCGCCGCCGAAGCGGCTGCAGCATGCGCGGCAGTCGCGGTTGCTTGAGCGGCGTGCAGGCCTGATCGTCCAGTAGATCCCGCGTTGCCCGACGCGCTCCTCCGGCAGGCCGGAAGGAGCGCGTTTTGTTGTGCGCGTTCCCGCAAGGCCCCGCTTTGGCGTGCCGCCGTCGCCGACTCCCAACATCGATTGTCGCGAGCCCGCTGTTTGCCGTTATGATTGCGGTTCACGCAAGCGGCGCGGTCGTAGTGCCGCGCAGGAAAAACAATAGCTCGGGGTAGGGTAAAAGATGTTACTGCTCGTTGGGTACGTGATCATTCTGGTAGCTTCTCTCGGCACCTACGCCGTGCATGGCAGCCTCGCTGCGCTGTGGGTGCCGATGGAATACCTGGCGATTGTGGGGCTCACCATCGGTGGCTTCATCGCCGCCAACGGCAGCAAGGCCGTCAAGGCCACCCTCAAGGCTTTGCCGGGCGTGCTGAAGGGTTCGCACCTGAACAAGGCGCTCTACATGGATCTGCTGGCCATGCTCTATGAGATCCTCTCCAAGGTGCGCAAGGAGGGTCTGATGTCCGTCGAAGGCGACATCGAGAACCCCGAGGGCAGCGCCATCTTCGGCAAGTATCCCAAGATCCAGCACGATCATCACGTCATGGAGTTCATCTGCGATTATCTGCGCATGATGGTCGGCGGCAATCTGAATGCCTTCGAAATCGAGAACCTGATGGACATCGAGATCGAAACCCATCACCAGGAGGCTCACGTGCCCGCGCACGTGATGTCAAAGGTGGCCGATGCCGTGCCCGCATTCGGCATCGTGGTGGCCGTGATGGGGGTGGTGAATGTCATGGGGTCGGTTGGTTCGCCGCCGGCCGTGCTCGGCAAGATGATCGGCGGCGCGCTGGTCGGCACCTTTCTCGGCATCCTGGTTTCATACGGTTTCGTGGCGCCGGTTGCCGGGCAGCTGGAACAGAAATGCGAAGAAGAAGGAAAGATCTTCCAGGTCATCAAGTCCGTGCTGCTGGCCAGCATGAATGGCTATGCGCCGCAGGTGGCCGTCGAGTTCGGGCGCAAGGTGCTCTACTCGGGCGACCGGCCAACCTTCCTCGAGTTGGAAGAGGATCTCAAGGCGCGCAAGGGCAAGTAAGGGCTGTCCCCTGACGCGAGCGACCGACGATGAGTGACGACACCCAGCAACCGATCGTCGTAAAGAAAATCAAGAAGGGCGGTGCCGGCGCGCACGGCGGCGCCTGGAAGATCGCCTACGCCGACTTCGTCACGGCCATGATGGCCTTCTTCCTGCTGATGTGGCTGCTGGGCTCGACCTCGCAGGGTGATCTCAACGGCATTGCCGAATTCTTTCAGAATCCGATGAAGGTTTCCATGGGGGGCGGTTCCGGTTCGGGCGACTCCTCTTCCGTGATCGCGGGCGGCGGCAGGGATCTGACGGCGACCCACGGCCAGGTCAAGAAAGGCGATGTCGTAGCGGAAAAGAAGACCATCAATCTGCAACAGCTCAAGGCGGATTTCGAGCGGATAGAGAAGACCCGCCTGGAGAGCCTGAAGGGCGAACTCGAGCGGTTGATCGATGCCAGCCCGGCGCTGAGCCAGTTCAAGAACCAGTTGCTGCTCGACATCACCACCGAAGGTCTGCGCATCCAGATCGTGGACGACAAGAATCGTCCCATGTTCGATTCGGCCAGTTCCGACGTGAAGCCCTACACACGGGTCATTCTGCGGGAAATCGGCGTGGCCCTGAACAAGGTGGAGAATCGCATCAGCCTTTCCGGGCACACGGACGCGCAACCCTTTGCCGGCGGCGACCGGGGCTTCGGCAACTGGGAATTGTCGACCAATCGCGCCAACGCGTCGCGTCGCGAGATGGTGGCCGGTGGCATGGACGATGCCAAGATCATGCGCGTGATCGGCCTTGCCTCGACCGCCCTTTTCGACAAGCAGCAGCCCTACAGTCCGAACAATCGCCGCATCAGCATCGTTGTCCTCAACAAGCGCACCGAGGAAGCGATCCTCGCCGACGGCCGGCAGACGGACGACGACAGCGCGAAGGACACTGACATCCAAAATATCAATGCCCCGGCTGCCGCGGCGGCCCGATAAACCTGAGCTGAATCCATCCACCATGAATTTCATCAACAAGAATCTCGGGCTCGGGCTCGGCTGGGTCATTCTGGTCGGCAGCGGGGCTTCGCTTGCTTCCGGTGGCGGCCTCGGCCTTTCGACATGGGTCGCCCTGCTGCTGGTCGGGATTGGCTGGCAGGCCATTGCGGCCATGTCGGGCAACGGCTCCACCAGGCTTGCCGAGGAAGAGCAGCGCATCAAGGATGAAGAGCAGGCGCTGCTGGTGGAGTTTCGCCGCCTGCTGGAGGAGTGTTCGAGCCAGTTTGCGAAGCAGATGGATGTCGCGCGCGGTGAACTTTCCCAGGTGCAGGCCTTGTTGTCGGCGGCCATTGCCAGCCTGACGGACAGCTTCCACAGCATGCACGAGCATACCCGTCGGCAACGTGATGTGACGGTTTCCGTCGCGGCGGAAGGCGATAGCGAAAGCAACGCTCGCCAGTTCGACAATTTCGTCACGGACACTTCGGCCGTGATGCAACGGGTGGTGGACAACATTGTCGGCAACAGCAAGCTGGGGATGGAACTGGTCGACTTGACCGAGAACATCTCGGCGCGAACGCAGGACGTGCAGTCGATCCTGTCCGAAATCGGCGCGATCGCCAAGCAGACCAACCTGCTGGCACTGAATGCCGCCATCGAAGCGGCGCGTGCCGGCGAAGCCGGGCGCGGGTTTGCCGTGGTGGCCGACGAAGTGCGAACCCTTTCGGAGCGCACGGCGCAGTTCAGCCAGCAGATCAACAAGGTGATCCAGAACATGCAGGTCACCGTCAAGCAGACCGAAGTGGCCATCCAGCGCATGTCCGGTCAGGATCTCGGCTTTGCCTTCGAGTCGAAGAAGCGGGTCGAGGAGATCATTTCCACCATGGAGGCGCAGAATCAGCAGCGCATTGTTGCCCTGGGGCAGCTCGGCGGTATCGCCGACGACGTCGATGCGCAGATTGGCCGCGCGGTGACCGCATTGCAGTTCCAGGACATCGTGTCTCAGCTGCTCGGCCATGTCGGACGGCGGGTTGATGCGATCGACGAGGCCTCGCGACATCTGGGCGAGTTGGCGCAGAGCCTGCAGCACAACGCGGAGACGGCCGCCGCGGATGCGATGCGATCCCTGCAAGCGGAAACCCGCCACGTTGCGGATCGGCTCAGGGATATCGAGCAACTGACCGGGAACAGTCCGGTCAGCCAGAAGGGCTTGAATCAGGGTGGCATAGAGTTGTTTTGATTGTTGCTACCGCGTGTTACTTAATGGAGTTCGCATATGTCCAAAGCCATTCTTGCCGTTGATGATTCCGCTTCCATCCGCCAGATGGTGGCCTTTATCCTCAAGAGTTCCGGCTATGACGTGGTCGAGGCCGTCGATGGCATGGATGGACTCGAAAAAGCCAAATCAAAGAGCTTCAACCTCATCCTTACCGACCAGAACATGCCGCGCATGGACGGGCTGACTCTGATCAGGAATCTGCGTGCCCTGGCGCAGTATTCGACGACCCCGATTCTGATGCTGACCACCGAGTCGTCCGACGACATGAAGGCACAAGGCAAGGCCGCGGGAGCCACCGGTTGGCTGGTCAAGCCTTTCGATCCGCAGAAACTGATCGAAGTGGTAAAAAAGGTCATCGGCTAAACCACCCAAACCGTGACCGGGAGGCAGCATGTCCATTGACATGAGCCAGTTCTATCAGGTGTTCTTCGAGGAAGCTCAGGAACACCTCGACGACATGGAATCCCTGCTGCTGGAGCTGGACCTTGGCGACCCCGATCCAGAGCAGCTCAACGCGATCTTTCGCGCGGCGCATTCGATCAAGGGTTCGGCCGGCACGTTCGGCTTTACCGATCTGGCCGAAGTCACCCACGTCCTCGAAAACCTGCTGGATCGCATCCGCAAGGGCGAACTGGCCTTGCGTCCGGAGATGATCGATACCTTTCTGGATGCCGGCGATGTCCTGAAGCACTTGCTGGCCGCGCATCGTGGCGATGGTGAGGCAGACCCGTCGCAGGTCGCGCCGATGTGCAAGCGCCTTTCCGGGCTGACGGCAAGCGCATCGTCCCCGGCGCCGGCGATGCCGGCGGAAGCGCTGGATGCCAGCTTTGTGCTTGACCTGGACGGAGACGCCGCCACCAAGGCGGTCGAAAATCTTGTTGCGGAGCTGGGTCAGCACTGGACTGTTGAAGTGATTGCACGGGCAAATGCCGCTGACGATCGGTGGTGTTTGCGTGTCGCGGCCGAGGCGGATCCGGAAATCGTGCGCGGCATGCTGGAGTTTGTTGCCCGCAGTGACAGCATTCGCATCCGACCGGCGGGCTCCATTGCGACAACAGATGATGGCGCCTATGGTTTCTTCAATGATGCACCGGCCGCGCCAAAGATCGAAGCAGATGAGTCATGGGGCCTTTTCAGCGACGAACCCAAGGCCGCCGTCCCGCCAGCGCCGTCCCTGGATACCGCCCCCGGCTCCGCCGGAGGCATAACTTTATCCGCCCAGGCAGGAAGCGAAGGCGATGGCTTCGGATTCTTTGTCGATGTGCCGACCCCCGCCGCGGAACCGACCGAAATGTCGGGAGCCGCCAGGCGTGCCGCGCCCAAGCCTGCCGGGGGTGGGGAAACCTCGATTCGCGTCGACGTCGACAAAGTCGATCAGCTGATCAATCTGATCGGCGAACTGGTGATCACTCAAGCAATGCTGGCGCAAAGTGCCTCGACGCTCGATCCGGTCGAGTTCGAGCGGCTGCACAACGGGCTGGCGCAATTGGAACGCAATACGCGTGACATGCAGGAGTCGGTCATGGCGATCCGCATGATGCCGATCTCCGTGGTGTTCACACGCTTCCCGCGCGTGGTGCGCGATCTGGCCCAGAAGCTGGGCAAACAGATCGAACTCAAGACGCTTGGCGAAGGCACCGAACTCGACAAGAGCCTGATCGAGCGCATCAGCGACCCCCTGACCCACCTGGTACGCAACAGCCTCGATCATGGTGTCGAGATGCCCGGGGACCGCATCGCCAGGGGCAAGTCGCCGGTAGGCATCATTACCCTCAAGGCCTACCACCAGAGCGGCAACATCGTCATCGAGGTCGGTGACGACGGTGCCGGACTGAATCGCGAAAAAATTCTTGGCAAGGCCCGTGAAAAGGGCCTTGCCGTGCATGACCAGATGACCGATGGCGAGGTCTGGCTGCTGATTTTCGAACCGGGTTTTTCCACCGCGGACGTCGTCACCGAAGTCTCCGGACGCGGCGTCGGCATGGACGTGGTCAAGCGCAACATCAGCGCGATGGGCGGCCGGGTCGAGATCGAATCCATGACCGGCATCGGTACCCGCATGACGGTGCGCCTGCCGCTCACCCTGGCGATTCTCGATGGCTTGTCGGTTGCCGCGGGCAAGGAGACCTACATCATTCCGCTCGGCTATGTCATTGAATCGCTGCAGGCCGAGCGCGGCATGATCAAGAGCGTGTCGGGTGTCGAGCGGCTGGTTCAGGTGCGCGGCGAATACCTGCCGGTGGTGGCCTTGTACGAGGTATTCGGCATTCCCGGTACCATCACGCGGCTCGATCAGGGGATCATGGTGGTGCTCGAGGTTGACGGCGTGAAGGCGGCGCTGTTCATCGATGCGCTGGTCGGCCAGCATCAGGTGGTGATCAAGAGCCTGGAGTCGAATTACCGCAAAGTCGCCGGCATATCGGGTGCGACTATCATGGGCGATGGTCATGTCGCCCTGATTCTGGATGTGGCGGCGCTGGTACAGATGGCGAAAAGCGCCCTGCCGGCGGCAGCCTGACAACACGCCGGCGAACAAGGGAGCGAGGAGACGATAATGGTTCAGGAACAACATGCAGCCATGGGCAAGGGCGCCGGCGAGGAGGGTGGCTCCGCCCAGGAATACCTGACCTACACCCTGGGGCCGGAGGAGTATGCGATCGATATCCTCAAGGTGCAGGAAATACGCGGCTACGAGCCGCCGACCACCATCGCCAATGCGCCCCGGTTTCTCAAGGGTGTGCTCAACCTGCGCGGCACCATCGTGCCCATTGTCGATTTGCGCATCAAGTTCAATGTCGGCAAGGCCGACTACACGCCCTTTACCGTGGTGATCATTCTCAACATCGGCTCGCGCGTGGTCGGCATCGTGGTCGACAGCGTGTCCGACGTCACCAGGCTGCGCCAGGAGCAGATCCGCCCCGCGCCCGAATTCGCGGCGACGGTCGACACCAAATACATCAACGGCCTATGTACGCTCGACGAGCGCATGCTCATCGTGGTCGATATAGAGCGGCTGATGCTGTCCCATGAGATGGCATTGGTTGACGCCGCCCAGAACGCCTAGAACGCTCAGCGAGCCGCACCGAAAAGGAGCCAGGAACATGAGAAGCAACCTGCCCGTGACCCAGAACGAAGTTGTTCTCCGCGACGACCAGATGATCTTGTCCAAGACCGATCTCAAGGGCCAGATTACCTATGCCAACAGGGACTTCCTGGACATCAGCGGTTTTACCGAAGCCGAACTGATTGGGCAGCCGCACAACATCGTGCGCCATCCGGACATGCCCGAGGCGGCTTTTGCCGACTTTTGGCGCACGCTGAAGGCGGGTCGACCGTGGGTTGGCCTGGTCAAGAACCGCTGCAAGAACGGCGACTACTACTGGGTCGAGGCCCACGCCATGCCGCTGTACGAAAACAATCAGCATGTCGGCTACATGTCGATGCGCAAGAAGCCCAGCCGCCAGCAGATCGATGCCACCGAAGCGGTCTATCGGCAGTTCCGCGAGAACCGGCAAGGTGGCATGCGCATCGAACTCGGGCGCATGGTTTCGGGCGCCGGGATCGGAGGCAAATTCGCCGACATGAGCATCAAGGCCAAGCTGAGCTGGGTGATGCTGATCCTCTCGGCGATGTTGCTGGCGATAGGCCTGATGGGCCTTTCCGGCATGAGCAAGAGTAACGACGGCCTGCGCGACGTGTACCAGCTGCACATGATCGGCATGTTTGACGTCACCGAGATCAACCGCACGGTGTTGCGCAATCGCATCCTGACGGAGGAAGCGCTGATCGATCCGACGCCGGAAAACGTGGCGAAAAAAGCCGAGGAGATGACGGCCAACATGGCGACGAATTCCAGGTTGGCCGAGGACTACAAGGCGCGCATCGCCGATCCCGAGCAGAACCGGATTTTCGAGCGCTACGTCGCCTATCGCGGCAACTTCGTCAAGGAAGGTCCGCTGGCGATCATGGAGCAGCTCAAGGCGGGCAATGTCGACGAGGCGCGCAGGATTTACCTCGAAAAGACCGAGTCCCTCAATAGCAAAATGTTTGAGCTTATCAACAACCTGCGCATGTTTCACGTCGACGGCGCCAAGCGCGAGTTCGCCGACGCCGCCGCGCGTTATGAAAACAGCCGCGGCGCGGCGATCACGCTGATAATCCTCGGCCTGCTGCTGTCCCTGAGCGCAGCCACGGTGCTGATTCGCGCCATTACCGGGCCGCTGAACCAGGCCAGAGACATCTTTGCGCGGATCGGTCAGGGCGAGTACCGCAACTTGATCGACATCACCCGGAACGACGAGACCGGCAAGTTCCTGCAAAGCCTGGAAGTCATGCAGACCAGGCTCGGCTTCGACATTGCCGAGGCCAGGCGCCTTTCCGACGAGAACCTGCGCATCAGGATCGCGCTCGACAATGTCAGCACCGGCGTGATGATTGCCAACAACGAACGGACGATCATCTACGCCAACAAGTCGGTGCAGAAGATTCTCAAGGGCGCCGAGTCGGCGATCCGGCAGCAGTTGCCGAACTTCGATGCCGACAAGATGATGGGCACCAACATCGACAGTTACCACAAGAATCCGAAACACCAGGCGGACCTGCTGGCG
>Ga0154020_10007875_pt1 | contig 12397 bp, 5 predicted proteins | sample Klosneuvirus_201_FD_109709 | JGI IMG/M metagenome (GOLD analysis project Ga0154020, IMG submission 109709) | Active sludge microbial communities from wastewater, Klosterneuburg, Austria - Klosneuvirus_20160825_MG | ecosystem: Engineered > WWTP > Aerobic digester > Activated sludge | place... | reverse complement strand
GGTTCCGGAGCCGCTCGGCCGTCCCGGGGGAGTTGCCGGTGCGCTCGAGGGCCACGAGCGCTCGCGCGAGCGCCGCCGCCGGGGCGTCCGGGGTCAGGCTCCGGAGGCGGCTGGCCGCCCGGCGGGCGTGGCGCGCCGTGGCGTCGAGGGCGTCGGCGGCGCGGGCGGACGAAGGGTCGACCTCGGCCGCGCGCGACGGCGGGGGCGCCTTCCGGGCTCCTTTGACCGGCTGGCCCTCACCCGCGACGCTGCTCGCCTCGGCCATGGCCTCCGCTCCTGGTCCACCGAGCGCCTCAGGACGGCGCGTCGGTCCTTGCCCCCACCCCCACCCCCCCCCCCCGTGGTCCTCCGTGATCGACCCGTGGTCGTGTGGAGCCGGCGGGGGAGGGAGTCCTTCGCCGACCGTCTTCACCAGCCGATCGGCTCGACCTGCGCCCGCTGCCGACCGTCAAGACCTTCGAGGATCTCTCGATCCTTCGACCGTCGCGACGCTCGTCCCGGGCGCCTCTTCAGTGGGTCCCGCTGAAGGGGTCGAGCTCGGGCGGGAAGTCCTCGGCCTGGTAGGTGAGGGCGAAGCTCTTCCCGTCGCGCTCGGCGAAGATCATGCGGTCCTGGTCGATCCAGATCGTGACCGGCTTGCCGGCCACCGGGTCGCTCGGGGCCTTCGGTCGGCCGGCGGTCACGCGCCGCTTCCTGGCCTGCCCGCCCTTGACGGCCTTCACGACGTCGGGCGGCGTGGCCCGGCCGGTGGGCGGCTTGCTGAAGTCGAAGTAGCCGATCTCCTCGGGCGCGTCGTCCTGCGCCGAGAGGCGGCTGAAGATGTGCAGCAGGCTGGCCTCGGTCGGCGGCTCGAAGACGTACGGCTGCGTCGTCGGCAGCTCGGTGCCGCGGGCGAAGAACAGCTCGTAGGGCGCGCCGCCGACCTTGGCGCCGACGTCCCAGGGGAGGCTCTTGAGCAGGTTCCCGAGCTTGTACTTGATGCGCGTGGGGACGAGGTCGTTGCGCCGCGCGAAGGCCGCCCCGCGGGCCACGGCGATCTTGCACCCCTCGGGGTCGAAGTAGACGTTGCTCGGCTCGAGCGACAGGACCTGCTCGGCCATGCGGCGCACGAGCGGCAGGCGCGAGCTGTTGCCCGAGAGGATCGCAAGGGCCAGCGGCTCGTTGTTCGGCACCAGCCGCTTGGCCTTCTCCAGCGCGTCCTTGATGGGCTTCTCCAGCCTGGGCTCGAACTGGCTGCGCTTGATGACGCAGTCGTTCACCTGGCTGAAGTCGATCCCGCAGTACTCCTGGATGCGCGGCAGGGCCTTGTTGGCCACCACCTGGTCGGGGTACTTCCCGCCCTCGTCGGGCGTGCCGAACTTCTTCTTGATCTCCTCGGCCGCGTCCCACAGCTCGAAGAAGAAGCGGCGCGGCTGGGCGTCGCCCTCGCTCGAGGTGTCGTAGCGGGTGGGGAGGACGTGGTTCAGCAGGTCCTCGTGGTTCTTGTCCAGCTCCTTGCCGGCCGCGAGGGTCTTCTTGATCGACTCGGCCTCGGTCCGGAGCGCGTCCAGCGCGCCGCGGTACTTGTCGATGTCCTCGACCCCGCTCGGCTCGACGCCGGCCTCGGCGATGTAGAGGGCGATCGTGGCCTTGAGGATCTTGAAGAAGTGGAGCGAGATGTTGTCGCCGGCGAAGAAGCGCGCGCCGGCCACGCCCACGACCTGCGTCTGGATCTCGTGGGTCGCGCCCGCCTCGCGGATGTCGAGCTGGATGACCGTGATGTCCAGCGTGCCGCCGCCGAAGTCGAAGGTCAGCACGTAGCTCGGCGAGGGGAACATGGCCTTGAGGACGAGGATGTTGTTCGTCGTCAGGCGCCGGTTGAAGTAGTCGAGCGTGACCGCGTTGGCCTCGTCGTAGGCCAGGTTCAGGGCGTCGCCCGTGAAGCCCAGGTTCGTGATGACCCGCTTCAGGGCCTCGAGCTGGATGGTGCTGAAGGTCGTCGGGTACGTGGCGACGATGTTCTTGATCTTGCGCCCGAGGTGGTCCTCGGCCTTCTGCAGGACGCGCTGGATCACGAACGAGCACAGCTGCTCGTAGTCGTAGAAGGCCGGCTTGGCGTCGGTCTTGATGCGGTTGTTGAGGACGTACGTCTTGCGGCCGGTGCCCAGGTAGCGCTTCACCGAGTACTTGAAGGCCGAGAGGGGCGCGTCCTCAGCCGGGCCGGAGGCGTCGTCCTGGGTGGGCTTGTCGGCGTCGGGGTCGCCGCCGCTGCCGCGCCAGGCCAGCATGGCCGAGGTCCCGATCTCGTAGTCCGGCGCGCCGGGGTTGGCGTGGTCGGCGAAGTACAGGAGCGAGCCCACGCTGTCGAACTTGGGCGGCCAGCCGTCCTCCGAGAAGGGGATGGTCTTCACCGTGGCCGCGCCGTCGTGGTGCTCGATGTACGACACGCACGTCGACGAGGTCCCGAAGTCCATGGCCAGGACCCCCTCGAAGTCCTTGATGGGCTGGATGTCGTGCAGGTAGATCGGGATCGTCAGGATGCGCCGGCCCGACGGGGTCCGGCACTCGAGGCGCACCTCGGCGTCGATGTCCTTCTGCTTCGGGAAGCTCGGGTGCGACGGCTGGACGAAGATCTTGATCTGCTGGAACCGCTTCCCGGTGTCGTTCGGGCCGCCGATCGTGAACTGCTGGGGGATGGCGTAGAGCCACGGCGTGGCCATGGGGAAGGCCACGTGGAGGAACTCCTCCGTCCCCCGGTAGTAGATCGTCTGCTTGAACTCGACCGGCTTCTTCGAGACGAAGAACGGGTTCCGGCTCACGAGGCCGGGCTTGATGACGATGTCGGACACGGTCGCCTCCCGAAGAAGCTTCGCTTGGTGGCTCCTCCGTCGCCGCCGGGGTCCCGCCGTGACTCCGCGGCCCTCGGCCGTCGGAGTCACTCCGGAACCCCTTCCCGGCGCCGTCGAAGCCCTTGGACTAGGACGCGACCTCGCGCTCGAGCGTGAGGATCGCCGCGTCGGCGGTCTTCCACAGCTCGTAGTGCTCGGCGAGCTGGGCCGGCGAGCCGACGCCCCCGGTCTGCGAGGGCAGCTCGATGTCGTCGATGTGGACCATGACGAGCGACAGGAGCTCGTTGCTCCCCAGGAACCCGGCCAGGCGGGTCTCGGCCTGCTCGATGTGCTTGAAGTACAGGTTCCAGAGGTAGCCCTTGAGGTTCTTGCAGTAGCGCTCGAGGCGCTTCTTCATGACCTCGCCGTAGTCCTTGCCGAAGCGCCGGGCCCAGTCCGGGTACTCCGACGAGTCCTTGGCCAGGTCGTCGAGCTCGGTCGTCTCCGAGAGCTCGAGCGCCTCGCGGGTCACGAAGTTGTGGGTCGTGATCTCCAGCGCCAGGTTCAGCTCCTCGAGGACGCGGGTGAAGAAGCCGCGCTCCTCCGGGTTGTTCGGGAGCAGGCTCTGGACGAGCGTCAGGAGGTCGTCCTTGGCGATCGCCGCGTAGTAGCCGTCGCGGATGTGGCGGCGCAGGAGCCCCTTGGCGTCGGCGTTGAGCGGCGGGAGCGCGTGCGGCGAGTTGTCGACCTCGTCGTCGGGGATCCCGTCGCCGTCCGAGTCGTTCGTCTCGAACGACGGCCGCGGCATCTTGTCCCAGATGAGCTCGCTGAAGTCGGCGATGATCCGGGCCTCGGTGGCCTCGCGGAAGCGGCTCAGGAGCTCGGCCGGGTCGCGGCCGCCGCCCATGCCGTCGAACTCCTGGCGGAGGGTGTCCTCCTTGCACTTCTCGGTGTAGGCGGCGATGCGCTTGCCGACGGTGTCCAGGACGGCGCGGAACACGTCGTCGAAGGTCTGCTTCTGGATCTTCTCGCGGCGGAAGCGCTGCGACTTCTGGGCGAAGCCGTCCTTGCTCTGCTGGAGGTACTTGATCGCCACCGCGTAGCGCTTGGCGCCCTCCTTGGCCTGGTCCTTGAGCGCCGACTCCCAGCGCTTCTTGTAGGTCCCCTCGACCTGCTGGGCCAGGACCTGCAGCCCCTTGGCGATCTGCTGGATCTTGAGCCGGACCATGCTCATGCGGAAGCTCTCGAGGAGCTGCCGCCGGGTCTCGGGCAGGCCGCCGTCGTTCTTGTAGATGGTCAGGACCTGGTCGAGCTCGGCGTTGCCGGTCTTCGGCGGGTTCCAGCCGCGGCAGGCGTCGAGCCCCTTCTGGTCGTTCTCCGAGAGCTTCTCGCCCGACCGCTCGCGCTCGGCCAGCGAGGTGAAGAAGGGCGAGACGTAGAAGAAGGGCACGTCGGGCCCGAGCCCGGCCTCGTCGCGCAGGCGGCGGCGGAGCGACTTGTACTCCTTGTCGAGCCGCTCCGGCTCGCGCTCCGGCCCCGAGAGCCGGTCGAACATGGTCACGTTCACGAACACGCGGCCGGTGAGCGCGCCGCGGCTCTCCTTGAGGATGTCGATGACCGCCTGCTCCTGCTCGCCGAAGGGGTCGGTGGCGCGGGTGGTGACGATCGCGCCGTCGGTCTTGTGCAGGAAGTAGCGCTGGATGAAGCCGTCGAGGGGGTCGGTCGCGCCGGCGCCCGGGAGGTCCATGATCTCGACCGTCTCGGTGAGGTGCGGCGAGTCGACGTAGATGACCACCTGGCGGATCGTGCGCAGGAGGTCCTGGTTGGGCTCGCCCTCGGTCGCGTCGACCTTGAGGATGTAGTTCATCCACGGGTAGTCCTGGACCGTCGGCGCCGCCCGGTGCTCGGGGCGGACCTCGGTCATGGGGACCTCGTGGGTCGTGCCCAGCTTGTGGGCGAACTTCTCGTGCGCCTTGCGCAGGAAGTTGTAGTCGTCGATGACCCGGCGCTTCTCGACCGGGATCGAGGCCTTGGCGGCCTCGATGGCCTTGGGGCCGTCGGCGATCGAGACCGACTTCGAGATGCCGAGCTCCGAGAGGTAGAAGCGCTGCATCTCGTCGGACTCGGTCCGCGTCCAGTAGCTGACCTCCATGGTCCGCCGGGTGCCCTTGCGGATGGCGCAGGCCACGCCGGTCGTGGGCTTGTTGTAGCTGGGCAGGAGGCCGGGCTTCCCGAGGAACGAGCTGAGGAGGAAGCTCTTGCCGACGGAGAAGCCGCCGGCGAAGGCCAGGCGGAAGCGCCGCTCGGCGATCTGGTCGAGCTGGACCTGGAGCTTCTCGCGCCACTGGTCCCAGTTGAAGGTCTCGCGGTAGCCCTTGGACGAGGCCACCCCCGCGCCGAGCTCGGAGAGCCCCCGCGCGATCTTGCCGAGGTCCTCGTACTTCAGCAGGAGCTCATCGGGCGTCCTGGCCATGGCAGTCCTCTGTCCGTGTCGGAGTGTTGTCGGGAGCGGGGCTACTTCTGGCCGGGGGCCGCGCCGCCGCGCCAGCGGACGCGCTCGGTGTAGGGCTGACCGCTGATCGTGTAGTTGAAGGTCACGACGTCCTCGGCCGGGTCCTTGTCGCCCTTCGTCTCGAGCGAGAAGCGGATCGTGACCTGGCGGGTGGCGTCGTCGAAGTCGGCCTTGAGCGAGAACTTGCCCCGGTCGTCCTCGCCGTCGCCGACCGCGAAGTCGCCGAAGGGGGCCAGCTTGGCCACGAGCCCCTCGGGCAGGCCGGTGGCCTGCTCGTGCTTCCAGCTGGCGTTGATCTGGATGCCCGCGGCGCCCTTGCCGCCCTCGGCGTCCAGCCACACGTAGGTCTGCTTCATCGAGAACGAGGCGACCGAGCCGTCCTCGAGGTGGCGCCGCTCGCGGAGGAGCTCGCACAGGAAGCCGCTCAGGTCGCCGCCGAAGCTCTGGATCTCGTAGATGCTCACCGGCGGCGGCACGATCTCGAGGGTCTCGCCGATCGGCTCGAGCTGGACGCCCTGCCCGGCCTGGAGGAGGTCGAAGGGGCGGGTCTTGAAGCCGAAGCCGGTGCCCTTGCGCTGCAGGTTCACGGCCTGCGCGTAGAGGTTGGCCTCGGGCGCGAAGACCAGGCGGTACTCGCCCTGGCCGAGCTCGAGGAGCGTCACCTGCGCCCCGTCCTCGTTGACCTTCAGGGTCTTGGGCTTCACGTCGCCCTTCCACTGGACCTCGATGGGGGTCTTCAGCGTGTCGAGCGTCGGCGCCTTGAACGAGCACTCGTAGCGGCCGAGCTGGGCCTGGCGCTCGGCGTACGGGCCGCCCACCCCGCGGGCGAAGTCGAGCATGGTGCTCACGACCTCGCCGTCGCTGAGCTTGTTCGGCGTGCCGCCGCCGCAGGCCTTGAGGGCCTCGCCCATGGCGGTCTCGATGGCCTTCTCGTCGCCGATGCGGAACACGACCACCCGGAACATGCCGGGCTTCTCGTCGACCTTGACCTTGTACTCCGGGTCGGTCGGGTCGGTGCGCTCGTAGCCCTTGTAGGCGTTGAAGCCGGCGCACGGGTTCTGGCAGCCCGTCGCCGCGAGGGTCGTCGCGGCGAGGACCAGGAGCGTGGAGCGAAGCGTGGTGCTCGTCATCTGTCCTCTGGCCTCCGTTACTTCGCCGGGAGCGCGCGGATGAGGTTGCCGATGTTCTGCAGCTCGCGCTGCCAGTTCGTGGCCTCGGCCGGGGTGTCCCGCGTCTCGATCAGCTTGCGGAACTCCTCGTAGGCGGCCTTGGCGCCCTCGAGGGCGGTCTTGATCTCGGCCGTCGGCCGGTTGTTGCGCTGCAGCGTCAGCCCCTCCTCGTAGAGGGAGCGGGCGTACCAGTAGGCCGGGCCGTAGTTGTAGCGGAACTGGGCCTGCTGCTTGTCGCGCTCGAAGAGGCGATTCGCCGCCTCGCGGCCCGTCTGGGCCACGCGGCGGAAGTCGGCGCCGCGGGCCACCTCGGACGCGGCCGCGGCGTTCGTGGCCTCGGCGCGCTTGAAGCGGGCGAAGCAGTAGATGCGCGCGGCCTGGACGGTCACGGCCAGCTGCGGGGCCTCGGTCCCGCCCGACGCCAGGGTCATGGCCGCCTGGGCCTTCTCGGCGCAGGCGTCGGCCTTCTCGGCGCCGATCGAGAACAGGACGCGGGCGAGGAGCAGGAGGGCGGTGCCCGAGCGCCGGTCGATCTGGGTGGCGAACGTCAGCTCGCCCTCGATCGTGCTCGCGTTCGGGATCGGGGTCCCGAAGGCCGGGTCCTTGGGGATCGCCTGCTCGTTGTCGTAGCGGGCGACGATGTCGGCGGCCAGCGCGGAGGCCGGGTCGTTCTCGCGGCCGGGCGGCCCGACCGGCGTCTGGCCGGCCTTGACCTTGGCCTTCAGGTCGTTGAAGTCGCGGGCGCCGCAGGCGCGGGCCAGGGCGTCGAGCGCGTAGGCCCGGGTGTCGCGGACCTTCGACTTGAGCGACTCGGGCTCCTTGAGCGCGATCACGCCGACCACGTACGACAGGTTCTTCTTCAGGTCGGTGTGCTTGCTCTCGTCCTCGGAGAGCCCCTCGAGGAGCTTGAGGCCGGCCTCCGCGTGGTCGTAGACCAGGCCGTTCTGGCCGCCCTTGGCCCGGTACAGGAGCGCGAGGTAGTGCTCGTACTGGGCCACGCGGTAGCGCTCGGCGTCCGGGACCTGGTCGCCGTAGAGCGTGGCGGCCTGGGTCACGACGGCGATGTCGCGGGTGACCTGCTCGTCGCTCGCCTCGGCCTTGGGGTTCGCCGGGTCGATGCGGGCCCAGGTCGCCTTGCGCTCGTCGACGAAGGCCTGGACCTTCGTCGAGATCGCGGCGCGGATGCGACCGAGCATCTTCGGCTGAAACTGCTCCCAGGTGCGGGTCAGGGCGCGCGGGATGCTCGCGCCGGCGCCGTTCAGGGCGGCGAGCGCGGCCGAGAGCGGCTGCATGACCTTGTCGACCTCGGCGCCGGTCATGCGCTCGGCCTGGGCCAGGAACACCTCGAGGTTGCCCTCGAGGGCCTTGAGCCACTGCTCGGGGTTCTTGTCCGGGGTGAGCTTGTCGAGGGCCGCGCCGAAGGCGGCGCGGGCCTTCTCGAGGGCCTGCTCGCCGGTCCGGCCGTCGAAGGCGCGCGCCCGGGCGAGCTCCACGCCGGCCTCGGCCAGGCTCATGCGCGGGCCGTCGATCTGGGCGCCGGGGAGCTCCTTGAGCGCGATGGCGGCCTTCAGGTCGCGGTCGGCGGCCGTCACCCACTCCTTCGTGGGCGGCGTCGGGACCTTCTCGATCGACTCCAGGTAGCCGGCGATGAGCGTGCCGATCGCGAGCCCCTTGGCGGCGGCGCGCGTGGGCGGGACCGGCTCGAGGGGCGGGAGCGGGGCCTCGCCCTGGGACGGGTCGCCGTTCTTGAAGAGCGCCAGGAGGTCGCCCTTGGCGGCCGCCGCGCCGGCCTCGCCCCGGCGAGCGCGCACGAGGCCGCGGGCCAGCCGCGCGTCCGGGCCATAGGTGTCCGTGAGGTCGGTGCCCTCGTACTTCTTGAGGAAGGCCTCGAGGGCCGCCTCGGCCTGGTCGGCCTGGGCGGCGTCCATGGCCAGGGCGATCGCCTCGGCGAAGCGGGCCTGGGCCTCGAGGGGGGCCGCGACCTTGGCGACGTCCACGCCCGGCGTGTCGGCCGGCGCGCCGGTGGCGGCCTGGAAGGCCTCGGCCGCGCGGCGCAGCGCCGCCGGGTCGCCAGCGCCGGCGTTGCCCGCCAGGCCGGCCTTGAGCTCGCCCTTGCCGATGGCGAGCGACGCCTCGGCGAACGGACCGTGGCGCGCCACGGCCGCGTCGAGGGCGGCCCTGGCGGCGGCGATGTCCTCGGGCTTGGTGCCGTTGGCGGCGAGCATGAGGCCGTAGGCGGCCTCGGTGGCGAAGATCGAGGTCGCGTCGCGGGCGCCGGCGAGCTTGCTCCGCGCGTCGTCGGCCTGGCCGAGCATGTCCTGGAGGCGACCGCCGAGGAGGCGGCCGATCCAGGCGGCCTCGAGGGACACGCCGACCGGCTTGTCCACGATCGACGGGTCGTCGTTGATCTCCTTCGGCGGGGCGTAGGCCATGGCCAGGAAGCCGGCGTCGGCCGCGGCCTCGGTGGCGGCGGTCTGCCACACCCGGAGCTGGTCCTCGGTCGGCTTGCCCTCGACGCCGGTGGCCGTCAGGGCCTGGGCCGCCTCGGCCAGCTTCCGCAGGCTCTCCGGCTTGACCTCGGCCCTGGCGAGCGCCTCGAGGGCCGGCTTGGCCTTCTCGCGGGCCTGGGGGTTCGCCTGCTCGAAGCGGCGCAGGACCGCGGCCACGAAGCGGGCGGCGCGGGCCAGGTCGTCGTCGTTGGTGCCCGCGACCTTCTCCTCGAGCCCGGCGATCACCCCCTCGAGGGCCTCCGCGCCGGGCGCGGCCGGGGCCGGCGCGGGCTTGTCGGTGCTGGGCTTGTCGCCGGGCTTCGGCGGCGCGGGGGGCGGGGCGCCCTTCTGGTCGCGGGCCCAGGTCTTGAAGGCCTCGAGGGCCAGGAGCCGCTGCGCCTCGGGGATGGGCTTCGCGGTCCCGTCCTCGCCGACGAGGGTGGCCCCCTCGAGCAGGGCCTTCCTCCTGGCCGGGTCCTGCTCGCGCGTGGCGGCGGCGTAGTCCATGCGCGCCTTCACGAGCCCGGCCGGGGGCTGGAGCGCCATGAAGACGATGACCACGAGGACGAGCGCGCCGACGACGCCCGCGGCGATCGCGGCGTACTTCGGCGCCTGCGAGGGCGGCGTCCAGACGAGCTGCTCGTTCGTGACCAGGAGCCCGAGCTTCTCGGCCAGCTCCCCCGCCGTCGGCCGGCGGCCCGGGTCGGCCGAGAGGCAACGGGCCAGGAGCTGCTCGAGGTCGCGCGAGTAGAGCTGGTGCGGGGCCTGGGCCACGCCGCCGCCCTTGAGGGCCAGCTCGCGCCGGCCAGACACACCGGCGCTGGCCGCGGCGTCCTTGGCGGCGGGCGCGCCGGCCGGGGCGGCCGGGTCGGCGACCTTGTTCAGGAAGAACGAGCGGGCGGTGGCCGCGAGCGCGTAGACGTCGGCCGCGGGAGAGACCTGCACCACGCTGCCCTCGGCGATGGCGCGGACGACCTCGGGGGCCAGGTAGACGAGCACGTCCTCGTGGAGCTTGTCCTTCGAGAACTTGGGGTCGTCGGGCTTGAACCCCAGGCCGACCTCCGCCAGCTTCGGCTGGTCGGCGTCGATCATGACGTTCCACGGGGTGAGGTACGGGAAGGTCTTCCCCTCCTTGTGGAGCCGCTCGAGGGTCTGGGCCAGGGCCCGGACGAGCTGGACCTTCTGCACGAGGGTCGTGCTGCGCAGCAGGGCCGCGCCCTTCTGGTCGGCGTCGAACTCGCGCGTCGTGTCGACGCACTCGGCCTGGAGAGGACTTCCGCCGACGACGACCCCGAGGGCCGCCGACTGGACGGTGTTCGCGGTCAGGACCCGCTGCTCCTGGCTCAGGATCTGGCCCGGCTCGAAGTGCAGGAGCTGCGCGTCATCCTTGAGGGTCGCGTAGGTCTCCTCGGGGAGGGAGATGCCCTCGCCCTCGCCGAGCACCTTGAGGAGCCTCAGGCCATCGTTGTTGTGGCCGAGGTAGTCCGCCCCGAAGATGCCCAGGCGGAGCCGCTTGCCCATGATCGTGTAGCCGGCGATGTGGCTCGGGACGGCCTCTGTGTCGGCCATGTGCTCCCCCCCTGGCGAGCGGCGGAAGGTATCCCCTCCCCCCTGCGTCGTCAACATGACGTGTTGCGAGAGACGCGGCGGCAGCCGGACTTACTCAAACGGAGGCGCTCATCCAGGGGGCGCGAACGGCGGGGAGGGGGTCGAATGGGGGGCGGGGAGGATCGTCTCCGCTTCCGGTCTCCCCCGCGTCTGCTAGAACCTGCGCACCGCCTGGAGCGACGCCCGTGCCTGTCGTCCGCCTGGTCCCCTGGATCTCCGGCCTCGTGCTCCTCCTGGCCGCCCCGGCTGGCGCCCAGCCGGCGCCCGGGACGACCCGGAGCCTCAAGCGCACGGTCGACACCGTCGTCGTGCCCGGCGCCACGCTCCCGAAGCTGCGCGGCGCGTCAATCGATCGGCTCCGGGTCTACACCTGCCGGAGCGGCTTCCCGGTCCCCGTCATCTACCAGTTCGACGAGCGGAACGCGGGGGGCACCTACTGCTACGACCAGGGGCCACAGGACAAGCGGGTCCGCGACGAGGACGGCGGCAAGCTCGACGACAACGACGAGCTCGTGGTCCTCTCCCGCGACGCCGGCGACCGGCTCCCCGCCACGGCCTACGGCCTGGTCGCGGGTCACGCGGCCGTGCAGGAGCTCGAGCTCCGCGACCCGAAGGACGGCGGGAAGGCCTGGCTGTACGTCTTCCGCTTCGACGGACCGGCGGTCCCGGGCCGCTCGCAGGTCAAGCTCGTCGACCTCTTGGTCGTGCGTCACGACGACGAGGAGGCGACCTTCACCTGGCGCGGCGAGAAGTTCGTCTTCGACAACGACCGCTCCAGGAAGAACGCCGTCCGCGCGACCTTCGCCTCGTTCTTCGACCCGACCTCGGGCAAGAAGGGGCCCAACGCCATCGACAGCACGATCGTCCGCGCGGTCGTGCAGTTCATGTGGGTCACGGTCGTCCGCCAGAGCAACGACATCCGCGTGGAGATCGGGGCCTACAAGGCCGGCCCGATCCGGGTCATCGCCCAGAACCTCCTCAAGGTCTACCTGGCGCTCGGCCTGTGGGCCTCGGCCCCCGACAGCTACGTCATGCTCTGGCCGAACAAGGTCAGCATGCCCACGAACGCCAGCTGCCCGGTGAACCTCGATGAGTCGGGCGAGTCGAGCTACACGCTGTGCATGGACCTGGCCAAGGGGTCCAAGGGCCAGCGGTTCTACAACCCGGCGAACATGACGCCGGTCGACATCGACGGCCGGACCTCCACCGCCGAGCGGAACCTCGACCTGCGCTGGCCGGAGTGGAACTGCACGTACGGCCCGAACGGCGCGATCATCTCCAAGTTCGTGATCCCCGAGGCCATGAAGCGCGAGACCAACCGGCTGGTCTACATCGACGACGAGTACCACAAGCGCCCCGAGGCCGAGGAGGGCATCGAGTTCGAGCCCGGCGCCTTCGGCACGAACGGCTACTACGTCGACATGCGCGGCATGAAGGAGGGGATCTACCCCGGGGACTACCTGTGCTGGTACACCGGCGCCCCCTTCGAGAAGGGCGACGAGCAGAAGTACCTGGCGGAGTGGGACTCGCCGCTGCAGGTGGTCGGCCAATAGCCGGAGGCCGAGCCCGAGCTCGGCCTCTCCCTCCGGGAGCCCGCCAGTCGGCCTGCTCGACCTCGCGGTCGTGGCGACCCGGCGCGCGCCGCCGACGGCGAGCGCGCGCCGGTGCTGGTCGAGGCGTGCTCTCTAGATCGAAGGCCAGGATTCTCGGCGGTCGTTCGACTACGTCGAACGGCCCCGCCTCGAATCCTGCTTCGATTTCTACTGTCGCTCGGATCGGCCTGTTGCTCGAGGGTTGCTCGCTGCGCTCGCC
>Ga0154020_10007874_pt1 | contig 12400 bp, 9 predicted proteins | sample Klosneuvirus_201_FD_109709 | JGI IMG/M metagenome (GOLD analysis project Ga0154020, IMG submission 109709) | Active sludge microbial communities from wastewater, Klosterneuburg, Austria - Klosneuvirus_20160825_MG | ecosystem: Engineered > WWTP > Aerobic digester > Activated sludge | place... | reverse complement strand
CCGAATACAATAAAGAAAGGTGTACCAATTAGCAACGAAATGGCAATGATATCGCGCGTTTGCACAAATTCAATTTTACAGGTTTGTTCAATAAATGTCATGGCATAAAATTGCCCTGTGTACCAAACCACACCCTGACCGGCAGTTGCACCAAATAAGGCAATCAACACCAGGATTAAATTTTCTTTTTTGCCAAAACTTTCTTTGATGGGATTTTTAGAAATCTTGCCCTCATCTTTCAATTTTTGGAACATGGGTGATTCCTGCATTCTCATTCGAATGAAAATTGAAACACCCACTAGCACGGCCGATAATAGGAAAGGAATTCGCCAGCCCCATACATTAAACTCTTCAACACCAATAAAATTTCTTACGGCAAGTATTACTCCAATAGAAACAAACAAGCCAAGTGTTGCTGTCGTTTGAATAAAGCTCGTATAATATCCTCTCCGCGCTGCTGGCGCATGTTCAGCAACGTAAGTTGCTGCACCGCCATATTCTCCGCCAAGAGCAAGACCTTGTAACAACCGTAGTAACAAAACAAGAATTGGGGCTGCAATACCTATTGTTTGATACCCTGGTATCAATCCAATAGCAAAGGTTGAACCACCCATTAATATTAACGTTACCAAAAATGTGTATTTACGTCCGACTAAATCCCCAAGCCTGCCAAATACAATTGCCCCAAAAGGTCTTACAACAAAACCGGCACCAAATGCTGCCAGGGTTGAGAGAATTGCAGCTGTAGGATTCGACTGCGGAAAGAATTGTTGGGAGAGAATAACTGTAAGACTTCCGAAAATGTAAAAGTCGTACCACTCAATAAGTGTGCCCACTGACGAGGCCATGATTACATACCAGAGCTTTTTCTTTTCTTCTTTGGTGATTACAGTTGTATGCATTCCTTTATAGTTTAGGGAAAGTTAACAGAAATTGGTTTTTATCTTGTTACCAATCAAAAGAAAATATCTTGAGCCCCCTCGAAATGTGTTGGCATACATGATGCTACCCAGGCATTTTTAACATAACAAAAAACGGAGGCCGACATCCGTTTTTAATCTATAAAAAAAATCTAATCAATGATGTTCATGCTCTTCGCCATTTTCATTCCATGCTTCCATAATACCATGAAAGCTTTCATGCAATGCCTGAAGGGAAGTTCCAATTTCAGTATCAGCTGCACCGCCTTTAATTTTATCGGCTAAGGCACGCGTGTCAATCTTCAACTGATTAAGTTTTGCCCTCATGTCATCCGTGTTTACTTTTTCGGGCAATGGCGAAGCAGCCCATTTATCAGCTTCAATAGCCATTTCTTCTGCCAATTGTTTTACTGGGGCCAGGTCAGTCGAATCTTTAAACGGGTGAAAAGCTTCTGCCATCACCATATGAAAGGCATCCATTTCAGGCCATTCCATCTCATCCGATTCCTTGGAGGCCGTTTCTTTATGCTGATCATTCTGTTTTTTTTCTGAACAGGATACAAGCATTGAAATTAATACACCCAACAACAGGAGGCTCTTTATTTTCATAAGTGTTTTATTTTTCAAAGCCAAAATTAACAAAGCTTGTCTATTCTCTATCCTTAATTCTGTATTTTCTATACCGCTCAAATCCGTTGACAAGTTTCCTCAACCACTGATAATAAAGTGAAATATAAAGCATCACACAAAAGAACCAAATCATGGCAATGTTGAAATAATAGGTATCAATATATCTTCCGGCAAACGGCTTAGTAGGCACGTAAAAGTTAGACGTAAAGTCAATCGCATTTCTGGGCCTATGATCTTCAAAGAAAATTGGGTAAATTTTTTGTACCAGCTGACCTTTCCACTCAACTATACGTGTGGGTACTCCTGTATTTACAACCATGTCATGCACCGATTCGTTTTCATATTGCATCCGCATTTGATTATAGGCATCAAGTTTCGCGGGTGTATTCGTCATGGTTAATAAGATGGAATCCTTTTGGGCTGACGCGCTGCTCAAGCGAATTGTATAGTACTGTTTAAGTGTTCGCAAGAAAAGATCAGTCTTATGAAAAGTTAACGAATCAAACTTACCAACCTGTAGTTTTTCCAATTCTGGAAAACGGTCTGCTCCAAATTTGGTTAGCTCATACCCAATTTCAGTTCTCAACAAATCCAAAGACAGCTTAATAGGATTTGATTCTGACCGGTCGCGCCATTTGCTACGACTGCTTAGTACATGCGTTAACCGCGATTCAAGTGCCGGAATATAATACACTTTCTTATACTCGGCCAGTGCAGCTTCCTTATCAAGATTATAAAACGCTTTTTCAAATGGATTATCTTTAAACTGGGTAACCATAAACGCTTCAAAGGCCCAACGCGATGTCATCATTTCACCTAACACTGGAATTCCATTTGGCGTGCCTACTTTAGGATTAAACTTATCAAAACTTATAACAACGCCACTTAATAGCAATTGTGGAATAATAAGAATCGGAATAAGAATGTAGATGGTAACGGCCGAATCAAAAGCTGAAGAAATATTTAATCCTAACACGTTTGCGAAACAAGAACATGAAAAGAGAATTAGCCAATACCGCATTTCAGTAAGCGGAATTTCCAAAATCCAATTGCCAATTAAAATAAAGCTAACGGTTTGAATAGCCGAAATACTAAAAAGAATAACCACTTTTGAAATCAAGTAGCTGCTGCTACTTAGGTTTAGATACCGTTCACGTTTTAAAATCTTTCGATCCCGAAATATTTCCTCTGCGCTAACAATCAATCCTATAAAGAGTGCAACCACTACACTCATAAAAAAATAAACCGGAACATTTGTATTGTGAAAAAATGTGTAGTGGGGTTTATCTACACTAACGGCATCGTAATACTTTACAAAGTAAGCGATAAAGAATGCCAGCACTGGGGAAAGCAGTGTATTGATAATTATATATTGCTTATTAGCAAATTTGGCCAGCACATCGCGAATAATAAAAATCCAGAGTTGCTTGAACCAATTGGGAATCTTTTGAACAATGGGAAGCGGATCGTTTATCTCAACTACTTTTGAAATTTTTATTTTTTGCTTAAAGTACTGATACCACTGCCCTGGCGAGACCTTACGAGTATGTGTAAACCGTCCGTACTCATTCACTATCCGCGTCTCAATGATGTTAAAGATTTGTTCTGGATTAATGTTTCCGCACTCGGGACAGGCACCAGGTGTTTTGTTTGCCGCATTAATAATTTCTTGGAAATAGTTTACCGACTCAACGGGATTTCCATAATAAATTTGAAAGCCACCTACATCTAAGATAATAAGCGTATCAAACATTTTAAAAATGTCAGAAGAAGGCTGATGGATAACTACGAAAATCATCTTTCCCCTCAAAGACAATTCTTTCAACAGATCCATAATGTTTTCAGAATCGCGGGAGGAAAGTCCTGATGTTGGTTCATCAACAAAAAGAACAGTTGGTTCACGCAGCAATTCTAGTCCAATGTTCAGTCGCTTACGTTGGCCACCACTAATCGTTTTTTGCAGGGTTGATCCTACTTTCAAATTCCTAATTTCTGATAGGCCCAGGTTGAGCAACACTTTCTCGACAAGCTCAGCTATTTTCTCTTTAGAATAATGTCCGAAACAAAGTCGCGCTGAGTAATAAAGGTTTTCAAAAACTGTCAAGTCTTCAATCAGTAAATCATCTTGTGGAATAAATCCTATGATGCCTTCAACCTTATGATTCTCTTTATGTATGTCAATGCCATTTATTAACACCCGGCCGCTCGATGGATTTTCTGATCCGTTTAAAACACTTAACAATGTAGACTTACCCGAACCACTGGCTCCCATCAACCCAATAAGCTTCCCTCCTGTTTCAGCTATGTTGATATTTTGTAGGCCAGCTTTTCCACTTTTAAAGTGATAGAAGATATGTTCAGAAACAAACGAGATGTCCGTATCACTCTCTTCAAACAAAAACTTTCCAACTACATCGGAATAATAAATCGGGTCAATCTTTGAACCGCGAATAGCGCTGCCGGTTGCAAAGACATCTATCTTCCGGCTTTTTAAAGGAATACTATTCAAATACAGTGGTGTTATTCCAAGATATTTGATCAGATAGGTTTCTATATCGGCCAATCTCAAAATAGCAATAAGCCCAGTTAAATCTTTGGCTGTAATACGCGGGCCTGGAAATTCAGAACCGCCTGAACCTTCATCTATAACCAAAATATTTTTAGAGGCCAACTCTTCTATATCCTGGCCTTGCACAAAAGTGCTCATGGCCTTTACATCGCGTTGCGGAATTTTTAGCGCCTCACCGATATAATAAATAAGATTGCCTTGTCGCTCAGACAGTTCACCATCGGCATAACAAAGCTCAATAATTTTAATAGCCAATACGGCTTTCTGCTGGGTAGTAAGCGCCTGATTTACTTTTTTGGCTATCTGAATTATTTGAGCCCAATCATCCACAAACTCTAAAGTAGCTTCATCTACATTTAAGTTTGGCTCAATTAACCGTTTATTGGCTTTGCAGAAATCATCAAATAGGTTTAGATAATAACGAGTAGCCTCTTGATTTAGGTGCAGGGATAAAAATTCCTTGATGTTGGCTCGCTCATCTTCCGTGATTCGTTCCTTTGCCACAATGGCAAATAGTTGAACAATTGCTTTTAATAACTCTTCACTCATTTTCTATAAACCTGGGCTAAATCGATAGAAGAACCGTTCCTGCTTTAAGTTCCTAAAATAGAGAAAAAAAAGATGCTATTCTTTTAAAAAATTTGGCTCAACCTATTTACGTTCGCTTATATTTTATTTTTTTTTGTTCATTTTTCATTGAAAAGAATTACAGCTAGCCTTGGCTAAAGTTTTAATTCTTCTGCCGCATGCTGCAGATAGCTCAATACTTTTGGGAAAAAGTGAAAAAAGAATTAAACAAAAATCGTACTTGGTTGAGTCAAATTTATTGTTGAGTATAAGTTAAACTCTTAGGCAATCAATAAATTTGCAACAAACACATATTTTGATAAAATTTTTATACGTAATTCTTCTTCTTTTATCCTCACAACTTTTATTTGCCCAAAATGATAGTTCGTACGTGCAAACTTACGATACCCTGCTTACCTCCCGCCTATATTTTTCTCAAAAGTATGTAGCCTTTATTTTTCGTAATTTCGGTCAACAAGCCCCTCTTAATTATATACCAAATACTACGCTCAATATGGGTGTTGGAACCACGTACGGTCCATTTACCCTAAACCTGGCCTATGGTTTCGATTTCCTTAACCTTGGTGAAGAAGAAAAAAAAGGTAAGACTAAATACCTGGATCTTCAAGGCCATTTTTATTCTCGAAAAATAACCATTGATTTTTTAGGAGAGTTTTACAAAGGCTTCTATTTAAATGACAACACTTACCGAGATAATAATAATGGAAGGTATTATCAGCGTCCGGATATTAAGATTCGTGAGTTTGGTATTAATACTCAGTATGTATTAAATCACAAACGATTTTCATACCGGGCTCCGTTACTTCACAACGACTGGCAAAAAAAAACGGCAGGTTCGTTGCTACTTGGATTTGAGATTTATGGTGGCATAGGTAGAGCAGATAGTACACTAACTCCCACCGATAATGGCAATAGCAAGCCACCAATTGATCCTCAAAGGTTAAGTTTTTTTGAGATTGGGCCCAATATCGGGTATGCGTATACACTTGTTATTCATAAGCATTTTTATATCTCAGCATCAGTGGCAGCAAGTATTATCTATGGTTCAAATAGAATTGGTAGCTCAACAACCGATACTAAATCGAATGGCGTAAGCTCCAATAGCTTCTATCGTGCTTTTGCCGGTTATAACGGCCCACGATGGGCTACCGGAGTTTCTTGGGTTAATAGTCAAATAAATATTGCATCCACTAACGCACGCATACACACTGTGGTAAACATCGGCAACGTGCGGGCATCAATTGTCTATCGATTTATACCAAGAGGGAGGCTTCATAAGCTGCTACCCCGCGTAAAGCAATAGTAGAATTAATTGCTCAACCAAATCGCTTCGTCACAAGATCGCCTAAGATCAAAAGGCCTTCGCGAAGGTATTCATCTTTCAGGTTTATCAATTCATCTACTGGTAATCCCTCCTTACCAGTAAGTTTCGTGTCCAGCTTTTCTACAGCTTTATCTTTTTCAATCTCATCCACTTCAATTTTACGCTTTGATTCGTTTAATGAAATTTTCGATTCTGAAAGTTTGCTTCTAAGATCATCCGTTTCTGAGATATATTTTTTTAAACTCACATCAAACTTTGCCCGTTCCAGATATGCCTTATTTAAGCCCGAGATAATTTGCCCATTAATTTCATTCGCCTTTTGAAAGTTTGCAGGCTTTATAACATCCCATGGCAAAGCACTTGGGTTGGCACTTTCTCCATATTGTTCTGGATCAAATGCTGAGGGCAAGTTAACATCAGGAAGAACACCTTTATGCTGCGTGCTGCTACCGGTTACTCTATAAAACTTTTGAAAGGTTAGTTTCAATTCACCCACCGGTTCTTTTTCGTTAAGAAACCGATTCAAATCCAAAACAGTTTGTACTGTACCTTTTCCATAAGTCGACTCACCAACCACAACACCACGTTGATAATCTTGTATTGCCCCCGCAAAAATTTCGGATGCAGATGCACTAAACCTATTTGTAATAACAACTAACGGGCCGTTATAAAAAATTTGTTTGTCCTCATCGGGTAATACATCTATTTTGTTGGCCGAGTTTTTTACTTGAACTACCGGACCATCTTTTATAAAAAGTCCGGTAAGATCAACGGCTTCCGGCAAAGAACCTCCGCCATTGTTTCTCAAATCCATCACAATACCTTCAACTCCCTCAGCCTTCAATTCTTCAATCAATTTTTTTACATCGCGGGTTGTACTTCTATAATTTGGATCGCCCTTCTGATAGGCTTCATAATCCATATAAAAACTTGGCAATGATATTACCCCTAATTTTGTATTACGCCCTTGAAGCTGATAATTGATTACCTCCTTCTTAGCAGCCTGGTCTTCTAATTTTATTTTATCACGCACTAATGTAATTTCTTGCGAAGGTCCATTAACACCAGTTTTAGCAGGTAAAATTAATAATCGCACGGTTGTGCCTTTCGGACCTTTAATCAATTTCACAACATCATCAATCCTCCAGCCCACCACATCAACCATCTCACCATCCTTGCCTTGTGCTACTCCGCTAATTAAGTCATTCACGTGAAGCAATCCAGATTTTTGTGCATCGCCTCCAGGTAAAATATTTACAATTTTAGTATAATCATTTTCAGTCTGAAGTTGCGCGCCAATGCCTTCCAGCGACAAGCTCATTTGTTGTTTAAACAGATCTGATTGTTTGGGTGATAGATAGTTGGTATGCGGATCATACGATTCTGTAATTGCATTCATGTAAATGGTAAACACATCCTCAGCATTGAACTGCGTGAACGATTTATTAAAACGATCGTAACGAGTCTTCAAGGTCTTTGTAATTTCATCTTGCTTTTTACCAGCCAGTTTCAAACTAAGCGCCTGGCTTTTAATAATCTTCCTCCAGATATCATTGAGTTCCGCTTTGCTGGCTGCCCAATTTTCCTTGTCCCGATCGGTTTCGTAATACTCATCAATAGAATAATCAAAGTTCTGCTGAACTAATGTGTTAAGTACATAGTCCATTCTTTCTTTATATCGCTTGTCAAATACTTGATAAATCTCAAATGCGGGGTTCACATTTTCGTTGCGAGTCAGGTCATCAATTGCATATTTATATTTCTCAAACGACTTTATATCCGATACCAAGAAATATGTTTTGCTATTATCAAGTTCCTTTATGTACTTATCTAAAATTGCAGCCGACAAGGAGTCGTTTAACTTGATTTTGCGATAATGATTATTATCTAAAATGTAGGAGATCACTCTTGCCTCTTTACCAAATACCGGTTTCGCTTTAAGAGTATCAGCAGGAACTCCAAATGCAAACCCTACCCAAGCTGCAAACATTACAACTAACAACACAGTCTTCTTCATACGTAACTCTTTTTTTTTACTTGAACGTTTGTTTTAACAAACCGGATGCCATTTATTTAGACAACTTATCAAAGTCGAATTCGTTCAAGAATTTTTGTGCTTCATTAACGGATTGAAATTCAAATGACTTTTTGATTCCGGTATTTGAAAGAACTTCTATTTTTAATAATTCGACATTTTTCGAACTCTTTTTCGACTTAGGCTTAATGTGTTTATAGTCCCCAGTCTCTTTTTTACTTACACTAAATTGAGTAGCACGAACATTTTTGCAGTAAGCACACTGGTAATGTTTTAGTAATTCCTTTGGTGTTCCATCCTCATTTCTTTCAATTATCTCCTCCTGTTTTACCCGCATTGTATAAAATCCACAGTTATGGCACTGAAGAGAAATTAAATGCCCCAGATACTTTTCTATTTTTATCTCATTGGTTTTTTCGTCAACCCAAACATCATAATCAATTGAGAAAATATTCTCTTCTGCTTGCATTCCTTCATCCAAATGAACATCCTCTTCATCCTCACTTAACAATTTCATCTCACTTCCGGTACTGGAGACTCTTGGCGAATATCGTAATCTCCTTAATTTGAAATTCAACCGGGTTGGATAGTAATAATCTAAAACCAAGGCTGAGATGTATATAACCAAGGTAGCCCCTGAAATAGAAAAGAAAATACGCACAAAAAATGCAATACCCGGACCACCAATTTCATCTTTGCCATATAGGTTGACGGCCATTGCAGCGGCAATTCCTAAAAGAATAAACACCCGCTTTAGCCAAACTATCTCAAAAGCATTTACAAAGTCATGCTTCTCTTTTTGAGTTTTTAATAGAGAAACTCTTAACTGATAAACTAGAAAAGTAATAATTGCTAATGCTACAAAAGCGATTGCACCAACCAACGCAATCTTATGCCATAAATCTGCAAATTCATTAGAGCTTTTAATATCCATATTCAAGAAATTATAATTCGCTAAGATAATACTTTAAGGGTAAAACAATGACAGACTTAGTTAACGCAAAACTCATTCAGCCAAATTGTGGCATTACCCCGATTGCCAATATTAACTGTCTCAATTTTTCATTAGTGAAACGAAAGTTTACTTTTTTTAGCATGATTATAAACGATAAAACGACCGAAAATGGCTAAAAAAGATGTTTTTAAAAATATTTGTGAAATATTGCACAGTATTATTTGCTTTTTATAACAAAAAAAGTTTATTATTGTGTATTAATACACAATAATATGAGCGACTTTGAGAAAAGAAAATTGGAAATTGAATTGAGAAATTTCACTAACAGGAATTTTGAAAGGCCAAGTGATTGTCGAAATCTTGACCAGATAAGATTCTATGTCAGTGAGTTATGCTCAAAGATTGAAGAGTATGAAAAGCGTTTCAACTATGTACCAGCTTGGGCCTACTCGCTACTTGCGCAATACAATCTGGTGCAAAACAGTATGTTGCATACAGAATTTAGAAACGCTTATGCGTAGATATTTTCATGAAATACATCCCCTCTCCTATTCCTATTCAATACGAGTACATGTACTCGGCCACGGCTAATCGGTCGGGGCGAATGCAATATCATAAGATACGCCCTGGAGTAAGCAAACTCAGAATAAGCAGGCAGGAGTTCATCAAGGCGTACAACGAAGTCACTATAATAGCGCTACACCCTGTACCCTTGCGTGGACAGGATGCCGTATTCCAACTAGAATTCTATACCTGAGATTTACCCTACAATCGAATCAAGATCGGCTGGCGAATAGTTAATAGACTTAATCGTTTTGTTATCTGACTTTCGATACACCAACCATTTACCGCCCTCCTTTGTGTGGTAGCATTCGGTGCCATCTTTATCCTTATAAAATTGAATGGTTTGAATTGCTTCTTCCTCACTATTACAGGCTTTGCTCATATTTGAGCGCTGAACTTCTTCAAATAAGGCTTTGAACTTATCTCCAAAGCCAAATTCAAGAATGGCACCCGAAAGCACATATTGAAGATCACAGAGCGCATCGGCAATGCCTACAAGATCCTTTTCTAAAATGGCAACTTCCATTTCCTTCAATTCTTCAGCAAGCAAAGCCACACGTAGTTTGCACCTGTTTTCGGCAGGTATTTGTGGCGAATCAAGAATTGGGTGTTTAAAAGTTTTGTGAAATTCTGCTACCAGGTTTAAAGAATCAGGTTGTTGCATATTGGAAGTTGGCTGTTGAAGGTTAGAAATTAGAAGTTTCTATAGATTAAATATTTTGTTCAATGATACAAGATTTAAACTTTTGTAATTGACTTTTACTTAAAAAAGTAAACACCGAATTTAAATTCATCATTCACTTTTATTAATTTATTATAATTAATTGATTGTTAATTTTTTATGATCTCTTAAAGAAGTAATAGATCAACTAATTTGAGTTATGCTTATCCTTAAAGTAGGCTTATATTTGGCGTTTTAAATTTAGTAATGAAGAAGAATTTTGTTGAAGAGTTGCGTTGGCGCGGTATGCTGCACGACATCATGCCGGGCACTGAGGAGCTGTTAAAAAAAGAAATGGTTTCTGGATACATCGGGTTTGATCCGACTGCCGATTCCCTACACATTGGTCATTTGGTTCAGATCATGACGCTACTCCAATTTCAGCAATTTGGTCACAAACCTTACGCGTTGGTGGGTGGTGCTACCGGCATGGTTGGAGATCCTTCTGGCAAATCTGCTGAACGTAATTTACTTGATGAAGATTCACTTCGTCACAACGAGTCCTGTGTAAAGAAGCAGCTTGAAAAGTTTTTAGATTTCTCGGCCAATAGCCCCAACGCTGCTGCCATGGTCAATAATTACGATTGGTTCAAGGAGTTTACATTCCTCGATTTCATTCGTGAAGTAGGAAAACATATTACTGTGAGTTATATGATGGCCAAGGACTCTGTTCAAAAAAGGCTTGAGTCTGGATTGTCGTTTACTGAATTTACCTATCAGCTGGTACAAGGCTATGATTTCTACTGGCTCTACAAAAACAAGAATTGTAAACTTCAGATGGGTGGATCGGACCAATGGGGAAACATTGTTACGGGCACGGAACTAATCCGCAGAAAAGACGAAGGCGAAGCGTTTGCCCTAACAACTCAGTTGATTAAGAAAGCTGACGGCACAAAATTCGGAAAGACCGAAGGCGGCAACGTTTGGCTTGATCCTAAGAAAACATCACCCTATAAATTCTATCAATATTGGTTAAACACTTCCGATGAAGATGCGGCTAATTTCATTAAAATCTTTACCCAACTCACAAAAGAAGAAATTGAAACGCTGATTTCAGAACACAGCAAAGCTCCACATCTTCGGGCACTTCAAACCGAATTAGCCAAAGACATTACAGTTCGGGTTCATTCGAAAGAAGAATACGAAGCAGCCGTTAAAGCATCCTCCATCCTATTTGGAAACTCTGTGACTGAAGACTTGCAAAGTTTGGATGAAGACACGTTGCTTGCTGCCTTTGAAGGTGTACCTCAAGTGACCATAAGTCGTGCTATTCTTGAAAGTTGTGGAACAGTAACCGATCTACTTTCGGAAGTAACTAAGTCAACTATCTTCTCTTCAAAAGGAGAAGCGAGAAAGATGATTCAAGGTGGTGGTGTCAGCATCAATAAAACCAAACTGACTGATGTAAATCAGAAGCCAGAGTTCGTCTTATTGCAAACCAAATACTTGCTTGCGCAGAAGGGTAAAAAGAATTATTACCTGATCATTGTGGAATAGTTAGATAACCGACTCTCCGTTCAAATCGGTAGTCAGCACTTCGCTTATGTAATCAAAAAATGGGCGAATGCCCTTGAATATTTTATCAACTTTGATTATAAAGTCTTTGGCTAATACTTCGTCATCAGAAAAGTGATGCTCAAACCAGTATTGCTTGTATTGAAGTAAGTCAATAGCAACATGATCTTTAGGAAATCCCTTAGGCGCAGTTTTAACTTTCTCTCCCATCATCATTTCAAAATTAGAAACAATGGCTTTAGATTTTAAGAGTTTACGCCAAACGCTATAATTCCGATCAATATCCAATCTGATCCTTTTTAAATCATCAGCGTTGGGATAAGTAAAACCACAACCCACGCGTGACTCATCGGGTTTGATCCAAAAATAATAACCACCTCTGCGCGAAGCAGTAGCTCGACTTAAGCGACCAGCAAATCTTGGATTGTATGGAGTTTTGTCTTTTGAGAAGCGAACATCATTATAGATTCTATACAATGCCTTTTTACCACTTGGACTTTCAATATGATCGTGAGCGTTCATCCTCGCAATCAAATAATCTATAAAATCCTGCACGTTTTCCTGAGCGGATAGATACTG
>Ga0154020_10007873_pt1 | contig 12400 bp, 11 predicted proteins | sample Klosneuvirus_201_FD_109709 | JGI IMG/M metagenome (GOLD analysis project Ga0154020, IMG submission 109709) | Active sludge microbial communities from wastewater, Klosterneuburg, Austria - Klosneuvirus_20160825_MG | ecosystem: Engineered > WWTP > Aerobic digester > Activated sludge | place... | reverse complement strand
CCGGAGCCAAGGGATTCACGACGAAAAGGGGAACGACATGATCGCGAACTACGGCTACAAGGACGGCTCGGGCGAGTACTACATCAGCATCGACACGGACAAGTGCACGAGTTGCACGGCTGGACGCGCCTGCCTGACGGGCTGCCCCAAAGGCATGTTCGAGATCATCACCGACGACTACGACGACGAAGTGGCGGCGGTGAAGCAGTCCTTCCGCCGCACCCTGGCCTTCGACTGCACCGGCTGCAAGCCGGCCGGCGGCTACAGCAGCCTGCCGTGCATGACAGCCTGCACGCCGGGAGCCATCAAGCATTCCTGGTGAGGACGCCCGGGTGGTGAGGATTCCGCTGAAGCTGGTCAAGGGCGGCAAGGAGGCCGAGTTGCTGGCCGAGGGCTGGATCAAGCAGACGACCATCGGCGAGCCGCGGCTCACCGAGATCGTCGACAACTACCGGAGTCTCGGCTACGAGGTGCATGTGGTCGAGCACCGCGAGGAATCGGGCGAGGGCTGCAATACCTGCTTCACGGCGGGGGCGGAGATGGGCCAGGTATACGGCGACGTGTATATCCGCAAGGGGAAGGGCGGCCGACGCGCCGCCGACGACGAACTGTTCTAAAGGAGATAGCGATGGCGGTGCAGGTGAATGTGCGGATGATCCGCAAGAACGATCTGGAAGCCGTGGTGGCGATCGACAAGCTGATCACCGGCCAGGAGCGGCGCGAATACTATCAGCGCAAGTTTGCCATGGCGCTGGACAACGAGCACAACGTCAACGCCTCGCTGGTGGCGGAGGTGGACGGCAAGGTGGCCGGCTTCATGATGGGCGATGTGCTGTTCGGCGAGTACGGCATCGCCGATGCCTCGGCCACCATCGACACCCTCGGCGTGGATCCGGACTTCCAGAAGCACGGCGTGGCCTCCGACCTGATGGACCAGTTTCTCATGAACATGAAGGCCGCCAACGTCAAGAAGATCTACACCCTGGTGAACTGGAACGACTTCGCCCTGGAGGGCTTCTTCTCGCGCCACAAGTTCCAGCCTTCCAAGCGCATCAGCCTGGAACTGCAACTGCCCTGATTCTGACCGATTCGGGGAACAGCGGACGGCGCGCGTTCTTGCGAATGCGCGCCGCTTTTTTATGTGGATCGACTGCCACTGCCACACCAAGCACTCCTACGACAACTGGCTCGAGCCGGCCGACCTGATCCGCCGCGCCCGGGCCATCGGCCTCGACGGGGTGGTGGTCACCGAACACCATTCCTACGAGGCCTCGGCGCCGGTGGAGGCCGTCGCCCGGGAAGAGGGTTTTCTGGTGCTGCGCGGCGTCGAGATATCGACCGACCGCGGCCACCTGCTGGCCTACGGTGTTGAGGACGATTCCTGGAACGTCTGGGGGCGCGACAGTTGGCTGCCGCTCGACGACGTGATTGCGCGCATCAACGATCTGGGTGGTATCTGCGTGCCGGCCCATCCTTACCGGGAGTTCGGCGTCTGCAGCCTGCTCGACGGTCTGCTCGAACTGCAGGGCATCGCTGCCGTCGAGACCCACAACGGCGGCAATGTCGATTCGGACAACGACCTCGCCGTCACCGCCACTCGCCACCTGGAATTGCCGGCGCTGGGCGGCAGCGATTGCCACAAGGTCGCCGCGGTGGGGCGCTGCGCCACCGAGTTCCTTGTGCCGGTGACGGGCATGCCGAGCTTTATCGCCGCCGTGCGCAGCGGCGCCTGCCGGGCGGACTATTTCAGCGGCTGGAAGCAAGGCTGAAAAAAAGTCGGTCGCCGTAGTACGGCGACCGACTTTTCGCGGCAACAGGCAGGGCTCAGGCGACGGCGACTTCGACCGGCTCGTTGAGCACCAGCCAGTAAAGGCCGAGCTGACCGACGGCCTGGATGAACTTCTCGAAATCGACCGGCTTGCGGATGTAGCTGTTGGCGCCGAGGCTGTAGCCTTCGTAGATGTCCTGCTGCTCCTTGGAGGTGGTGAGGATCACCACCGGCAGCAGGCTGGTGCGCTCGTTGGCGCGGATGCGGCGCAGCACTTCGAGACCGTCGATGCGCGGCAGCTTGAGGTCGAGCAGCACCACCGCCGGCTGGACGGCAAGGTCGCGGCCGGCATGGTGGCCGTTGCCGAAGAGGTAATCGAGCGCTTCCACGCCGTCACGCGCCACGACGACCTGGTTGCCGATGCGGTTCTTGTTGAAGGCGCGCAGGGTCAGCGCCTCGTCGTCGGGGTTGTCTTCCACCAGCAGTATCGGTCGATCGGTTGCCATTGATGATGATCCTGTTACGACAGCGTGAAAAAGAAGGTTGCTCCCTGTTCCGGCGCGGCCTCCGCCCAGATGCGTCCGCCGTGGCGCTGGATGATGCGGTGCACGATGGCCAGGCCGATGCCGGTGCCCTCGAAATCCTGCGCGCGATGCATGCGCTGGAAGGCGCCGAACAGCTTGCTCGAATATTTCATGTCGAAGCCGGCGCCGTCGTCCCTGACAAAATACACCGGTTTGTCGCCCTCGCGCAAGACGCCGAAGGCAATGTTGGCGACGGCGTGGCGGGCGGTGAATTTCCAGGCGTTGCGCAGCAGGTTCTCGAGGACGATCCGCAGCAGGTTCGGGTCGCCGCTGACATGTATGTCCAAAGTGATATGCGTGGAAACCGCCCGCTGGGGCTGGGACTGCTTCAGGTCTGAAACAACCTGTTCGGCGAGAGCGGAGAGATTGACGTCCACCCGGCGCATCTCGTCGCGGGTGATCCGCGACAGCGCCAGCATGTCGTCGATCAGCTGCTGCATGCGGTGGGTGCCCACGCGGATGCGCTGGATGTAGCCGCGGCCTCGCGCGTCGATCAGCGGCTCGTAGTCCTCCTCGATCATCCGCGAATAGCCGTCGATGGCCCGCAGCGGCGCCACCAGGTCGTGGGAGACCGAGTAGCTGAAGGATTCCAGCTCCTTGTTTGCGGCGCTCAGCTCGGCGGTGCGCTCGCGCACCCGCTGTTCCAGCTCTTCGTTGAGTTTTCGGAAACGGGCTTCGCTCTCGCGCAGCGCCATCAGGGTGTCGTGCTGCTCGGTGACGTCGGTGAACACCCAGATGCTGCCGGCGTGCGGGTCGGCCGGATCGATGGCGCGGCCGGAGGTGGCGCACCAGAAGCGGCTGCCGTCCTTGCGCACCAGTTCCATCTCCTCGGTGCAGTTGCCGCCGCCGGCGAGAATTCCGTATACCCGGCGCCCGCGCGCCTCGAAAGCCTCGTCGCTGGGGTAGATGACGCGCACCGAGTGGCCCTTGAGCTCGTCGACGCCGTAGCCGAACAGCTCCTCGCAGCGGCGGTTGCAGCTGACGACGATCCGGTTGCGCACCATCCAGATGCCGATCAGGGCGTTGTCGAGGATGGCCTGCTGTTCCGCCAGCAGGGCCTGGATGTACTCCTCGGCGCGCTTCTGGGCCTCGATGTCGGTGATGGCGCCGGAAAAACGCACCGCCCGGCCGTGCTCGTCCCAGACGGCCTGGCCGCGGCCGCGGAACCAGCGGTAGCTGCCGTCCTTGCGGCGCAGCCGGTAGGCCAGGTCGTAGGGGGCACGTTTCTCGAAATGCTCCCGCACCGCCCGCTCTACCGACTCGCGGTCGTCGGGGTGCAGGTTGTCGAGGAAGCTGGCCCGGCTGTCGGACAGCTCTTCGGGCTCGTAGCCGAGCAGCTCGCGGAAGCGCGGCGAGAGGTGATAGCGGTCGCGCAGCAGGTCCCAGTCCCAGATGCCGTCGGAGGAGCCGCGCACCGAGTAGTAGAGGGTTTCCTCGCTCTCCCGCAGGGCGTCCTCGATGGCCTGCTGGGTCGAGATGTCGGTGAGCGAGCCGGCGAAGCGGCAGGCCACCCCCTGCCCGTCCCACTGCGCCTGGCCGCGGCCGCGGAACCACCGGTAGCTGCCGTTCTTGCAGCGCAGGCGGTAGGTTTCGTCGAAGCGGCCGCGGCGCTTGAGGGTGTTCTCGAGGGCATTCAGGGCGCGGTCGCGGTCGTCGGGATGCAGCGCCGTCCGGAAATAGAACATCAGGCGGAACTCGGCCTCGTCGTCGTAGCCGAGCAGCTCGCGGAAGCGCGGCGAGAAATAGGTCTGGTTGCGGACCACGTCCCAGTCCCAGACACCGTCGGTGGTGGACTGGATGACGAAACTCAGCCGCTCCTCGCTGGCATGGATCTCGCGCAGCTTCTCCTCGAGGGCGCGCGCCATGCTGTCCACCGCCTGGCCGAGCCGGCCGATCTCGTCGCGTTCGGCCTCGCCGACGCGGGCCGCGAGCTGCCCCTCGGAGATCCGCCGGGTCACCGCCGCCACCTGGCCCAGGCGCCGCATCATGCGGTAGCCGAGAGCCAATACCAGCAGGGCGGAAAGCAGGAAGCCGGTGGCCGCCAGGAGGGCGCTTCGCCGCAGCAGCTCGCTGCGCGTTCGGTCGATGAAGCCGGTGTCGATGCCGTAGTGGAGGGTGCCGAGGTCGTGACGCTGGTAGCGGATCGGCACCGCCACGTGCAGCATGCCGCCGTCCTGGGGAGACCGACTTTCCTCCGCCACCGCGGCCGGCAGCGGCTGGTCGTCCTGCCAGCCGGCGGCGACGATGCGCCGGCCGCGGGCATCTTCCAGCACGGCGTAGGCGAGCGCCCCTTCGTTGCGCATCAGCTGCAGGGTTTCCCGCAGGGTCGAGTAGTCGTGGGCGATCAGCTCGCCGGCCAGCGCGGCATTGAAGAGCAGGGCGTTCTGCTCGACGCGCCGCTCGAGTTGGGTCTTCAGCGCCCGCTCGTTGTGCTCGACCATCACGTAGAGCAGGCCGAGCACCAGGGCCAGTTCCGCCGTCAGGGCGACGGCGATCAGCTTGAGACGGAAGGCATGGGCCTGGAGCCAGTCCTTGAGGCGGGCCATGGCTCAGGAATGACAGGTTGGCCGCACCCCAGGCAGTGGCAACGACGCCCGGGCAGGGCCGGCAATACGGGGGCTAGGACTGCAGCTGCGCCCGCTCCAGCAGAAATACGGCGCCGTCGCCATCATCGGACTCCAGCCAGGTGAAGGGCAGATTCGGGAAGGCCGCTTCTACGATAGCACGGTTTCCTCCCGCCTCGACCACCAGTATGCCGTCCGGCTGGAGGTGGCGCGGCGCTTCGGCGAGGATGCGGCGGATGATGTCGAGGCCGTCCTCGCCGGCGGCCAGCGCCAGCGCCGGCTCGTGGCGGTATTCGGCGGGCAGGGCCCGCATGGCGGCGCCGGTGACGTAGGGCGGGTTGGAGACGACCAGATCGTAGCGGCGACCGTCCAGGCCGGCGAAGAGGTCGGAGCGGACCAGCTCGATGCGCGCTTCCAGGCCGTAGTCGGCGACGTTGCGGGCGGCGACCTCGAGAGCGGCGGCCGATACATCGACGCCATCGACCCGCGTCCGCGGAAAGGTCAGGGCCAGCAGCACGGCGAGGCAGCCGGAGCCGGTGCACAGGTCGAGAGCCCCATCGAGCGCCTCGGGTTCGCCGAGCCACGGCGCCAGGGCGCCCTCGAACAGCAGTCCGGCGATGTGCGAGCGCGGCACGATCACCCGCTCATCCACGTAGAAGCGGTAATCGCCCAGCCAGGCTTCGTGCGTCAGGTAGGCGGCCGGAAGGCGTTCCTCGATGCGGCGGGCGAGGAGGGCGCCCAGCATCTCCTTTTCCGCGGCGCTGAGGCGGGCGTCGAGGAAGGGCTCCAGGCGATCGGGCGGCAGTTGCAGGGCATGCAGGAGCAGATAAGCGGCCTCGTCGTAGGCGGAGGCGTTGCCGTGGCCGAAATGCAGGCCGGCGGCATTGAAGCGGCTCACCGCCCAGCGCAACACGTCGCGCAGGGTCGCCAGTTCGGGCGGCATCACAGCAGCAGTTCCAGGGTGCGCTGGTAGAGGCGCGACAGCGGTTCGATGTCGGCCACGGCGATGCATTCGTCGATCTTGTGGATGGTGGCGTTGAGCGGCCCCAGTTCGATCACCTCCGGGCAGATCCCGGCGATGAAGCGGCCGTCGGAGGTGCCGCCGCTGGTAGACAGGGCGGTCTCGATGCCGAGGGTTTCGCGGATCGCCTGCGCCACGGCGTCGACCAGCCCGCCGCGCGGCGTCAGGTAGGGCCGGCCCGAGAGGGTCCACTGCAGGTCATGGTCCACGCCGTGGCGCTCGAGGATCTCGCCCACCCGCGCCTGCAGGCCTTCCGGCGTGCTGGCGGTGGAAAAGCGGAAGTTGAAGAGGATCTCCGCCGTCCCCGGCACGACGTTGTCGGCGCCGGTGCCGGCATGGAAGTTGGAGATCTGCCAGGAAGTCGGCGGGAAGTAGGCGTTGCCCTCGTCCCAGACCGTGGCGGCCAGTTCGGCCAGCGCCGGCGCAACCATGTGCACCGGGTTTCTCACCAGATGCGGATAGGCGATGTGCCCCTGAACGCCCTTGACGACCAGCCGCCCCGAGAGAGAACCGCGCCGGCCGTTCTTGATGGTGTCGGCCAGCCGCTCCGCCGAGGTCGGCTCGCCCACGATGCAGTAGTCGATCCGCTCGCCGCGCGCCTTGAGCACCTCGACCACCCGCACGGTGCCGTTCACGGCGGGGCCTTCCTCGTCGGAGGTGAGCAGCAGGGCGATCGAACCCGGGTGCTGCGGCCGTTCGGCGAGAAAGCCCTCGACGGCGGTGACGAAGGCGGCGATCGAGGTCTTCATGTCGGCCGCGCCGCGGCCGTAGAGCCGGCCGTCGCGCACTTCCGGCGCGAAGGGATCGGAACGCCATTGATCGAGCGGGCCGCTCGGCACCACGTCGGTGTGGCCGGCGAAGCAGAGCAGCGGCGCGGCTGCGCCGCGGCGGGCCCACAGGTTGGCGACGCCGCCTTGGTCGAAGCGCTCCAGCCGGAAGCCGAGCCGGGACAGGCGTTCGCCGACCAGTTCCAGGCAGCCGCCGTCCTCGGGCGTGACGGAGCGGCGGGCGATCAGGGCGCGGGCAAGCTCGAGGGTGTCGCTCACTGGACTGCCTTCCCCCCATCCCCCTTCCCGAGGAAGGGGGTGATGGGTGATCGCCGCTGCGCGGCTCCAGGTTGTGGCTTGCGCCCCTTCGGGCGGCCGTGCGGGGCGCTCATCCGCCGGCGTCGTCGACGTTGAGGGTGAATTCGGTGAAGGAGGTGCCGCTGGGGTCCGTCTGGCTGAAGTCCAGGGCCGATGGCGAGGCGTTGGATTTCCTGTCGGCCGGCGAGGGCGTGCCGAGTTGGGAGTTGTTGATCAGCCAGGACAGGTTGGTCGGCGAGTCCGAGTTGGCCAGCGCTTCGTCGAGGGTGACGATGTTCTCCTTGTAGAGGCGGAACAGGTCCTGCTCGAAAGTCTGCGAGCCGGGCGCCAGGCTCTGCTCCATGGCCTCCTTGATGCCGTTGATCTCGCCCTTCTCGACCAGTTCCTGGATGTGGCGGGTGTTGAGGAGGATCTCGACGGCGGGAATGCGCTTGCCGTCGGGCTTCTTCACCAGGCGCTGGGAGATGATGCACTTCAGGCTCACCGACAGGTCGAGATACAGCGCCGGGCGGTTCTCCAGGGCGTAGAAGTTGATGATCCGGTTCATGGCGTGGTAGCTGTTGTTGGCGTGCAGCGTCGCCAGGCACAGGTGGCCGGTCTGGGCATAGGCCAGCGCCGCCGCCATGGTCTCGCGGTCGCGGATCTCGCCGATCAGGATGCAGTCCGGCGCCTGGCGCATGGCGTTCTTGAGGGCGTTTTCCCAGATCTTGGTGTCGAGCCCGATCTCGCGCTGGTTGACCACCGATTTCTTGTGCTTGAACAAATATTCGATCGGGTCTTCCACGGTCAGGATGTGGCCCGAGCGGTTGCTGTTGCGGTGGTCGATCATCGCCGCCAGGGTGGTGGACTTGCCCGAGCCGGTCGAGCCGACCACCAGCACCAGGCCGCGCTTCTCCATGATCACTTCCTCGAGTGTCTTGGGCAGGCCCAGTTCGTCCAGTTTGGGGATCTCGCCCTGGATGAATCGCACCACGATGGCGATGGTGCCGCGCTGCCAGAACATGTTCACCCGGAAGTTGCCGATGTCGCGGATGCCGAAGGAGAGGTTGATCTCCTTTTCCTCCTCGAAGTGCCTGATCTGCTCCGGCGCCAGCATCTCGTAGGCCATGCGCTGGATGGTCTCGGGATCCATGATCTGCTGGTTGATCGGAATCGTCGAGCCCTGGATCTTGATGTGGATCGGCGCGCCGGCGGAAACGAAGATGTCGGAGGCCTTTTTCTCGGCCATCAGGTGGAAAAGCTTGTCGAAGATCATGTCCGCCCCCCGGGTCAAATGGATGCTTCAGATGCCGCGCAGCAGTTCGTTGATGCCGACCTTGGCCCGCGTCTTGGCGTCCACCTGCTTGACGATGACGGCGCAGTAGAGGCTGTATTTGCCGTCGGCCGAGGGCAGGCTGCCGGAGACCACCACCGAGCCTGCCGGCACGCGGCCGTAGCTGGTCTCGCCGGTCTCGCGGTTGTAGATGCGGGTGCTCTGGCCGATGAAGACGCCCATCGAGATGACACAGTCGTCCTCGACGATGACGCCCTCCACCACCTCGGAGCGGGCGCCGATGAAGCAGTTGTCGCCGATGATGGTCGGGTTGGCCTGCAGCGGCTCCAGCACCCCGCCGATGCCGACGCCGCCGGACAGGTGCACGTGCTTGCCGATCTGGGCGCAGGAGCCGACGGTGGCCCAGCCGTCGACCATGGTGCCCTCGTCGACATAGGCGCCGATGTTCACGAAGGAGGGCATCAGCACCACGTTGCGGCCGATGTAGGCGCCGCGCCGGACCACGGCGCCGGGCACCACCCGAAAGCCGCCCCGCTCGAACTGCTCGGCGTCGTACTTGCCGAACTTGGTCGGCACCTTGTCCCAGTAGCGGTGGACGCCGCCTTCCATGACGCGATTGTCTTCGAGGCGGAAGGAGAGCAGCACGGCCTTCTTGACCCACTGGTGGGTGGTCCACAGGCCGTCGATCTTCTCGGCCACCCGCAGCTTGCCCTGGTCGAGCTGGGCCAGCACGTGCTCGACCGCTTCGCCGACCTTGGCCGGCGCCTTGCCGGGCTGGATGTCGGCGCGCGCTTCCCAGGCCTGCTCGATGATCTGCTGATAATCCTGCATGGATGATTCCCTATAGTTTTCTGCAATAAGCTTCGATTCGGTGCGCCGCCTCGAGGCATTCATCGAGCGAGGCGACCAGCGCGATGCGCACGAAGTGCGCGCCCGGGTTGATGCCGCCCGATTCGCGCGCGAGGTAGCTGCCGGGCAGAACGGTCACATTATATTCACGCCGCAGGCCGAGGGCGAACTCGGTGTCGGCCACCGGCGTCCGTGCCCACAGGTAGAAGCCGGCCTCGGGCCGCGCCGTCTCGAGGCAGCTGGCGAGGATCGGTGTCAGGGCGTCGAACTTCTCCCGATAGAGGCGGCGGTTTTCGCGCACGTGTGCCTCGTCGCCCCAGGCGGCGAGGCTGGCCTGCTGCACCGGCGGGCTCATGGCGCAGCCCTGGTAGGTGCGGTAGAGCCAGAACTGTTTCAGGATTGCGGCGTCGCCGGCAACGAAGCCGGAGCGCAGGCCCGGCACGTTGCTGCGCTTCGACAGGCTGGAAAACATCACGATGCGCCGGTAGTCGGGGCGGCCGAGGGCCTGGGCCGCCTGCAGCGCGCCGAGAGGCGGCGCCGCCTCGTCGAAATAGATCTCCGAATAGCACTCGTCGCTGGCGATGACGAAGCCGTGCTCGTCCGACAGCTCGAACAGGCGCTGCCACTCGTCGAGGCCGAGCACCTTGCCGGTGGGGTTGGCAGGCGAACAGACGTAGACCAGCTGGATGCGCTGCCAGAGGTCGGCCGGAATGGCCGCGAAGTCGGAACGGAAGCCGTTCTCCGGCAGATGGTTGAGAAAGACCGGGCGGGCGCCGGCCAGCAGCGCGGCGCCCTCATAGATCTGGTAGAAAGGGTTGGGGCTGAGCACCAGGGCCTCGCCGCGGGAAGGATCGACCACGCACTGGGCGAAGGCGAAGAGGGCCTCGCGCGAACCGTTCACCGGCAGCACCTGGTCGGCCCAGTCCGGTTGCGGGATGCCGTAGCGGCGCGCCAGCCAGCCGGCGATGGCCTGGCGCAGGGCGTCGCTGCCCGAGGTCGTGGGATAATTCGCCAGGCCCGTCAGGCCGGCGGCCAGCGCTTCCTGGATGAAGGCCGGCGTCGGGTGCTGCGGCTCGCCGATCGACAGCCGGATCTCGCCGAGGCCGGGCGGCGGCCGCAGGCCCTGGAACAGCTGGCGCAGTTTCTCGAAAGGGTAGGGCTGGAGCAGGTCGAGATTGGGGTTCACGTCGGGCGCGCGGCATGCGTTTCAGGCTGCCGCTTCTTTTCTGCAAAGCGAAGATTATAGCCATGCCAGCCGCCAGAGACACAGTCGCCATCGCCTCGCTGCTGGCCGGGGCCACCATCTGGGGGCTGATCTGGCATCCCTACCGGGTGCTGGAAGGGATGGGCGTTTCTCCGGCATTGGCCGCCACGCTGACTTATTTCGTCGCCCTGCTGCTGGGCCGGCCGCTGCTCGGGCGACGCCTCGCCGGATTCCGGCCGGACCGCATGCTGCTGGCCATCGCCCTGGCGGCCGGCGGCTGCAACCTCGGCTACGTGCTGGCCACGGTGCACGGCGAGGTGATGCGGGTGCTGCTGCTGTTCTACCTGGCGCCGCTGTGGACCGTGCTGCTGGCCTTCCTGCTGCTGAAGGAAAAAGTCGGTCTCCCCGGGACGGCGGTGATCGGCCTGTCCCTGGCCGGCGCCTTCGTCATGCTCTGGCAGCCGAGCCTGGGGTTGCCGCTGCCGCAGAACGGGGCCGAGTGGCTGGGGCTTGCCGCCGGTTTCCTGTTCGCGCTGGCCAACGTGCTGATCCGCAAGGCGCAGGCGCTGTCCATCGAGGCCAAGTCGATGGCCGTCTTCGCCGGCGTGGTGGCGGTGGGCCTGATGGTGCTGCCGTTCGAGCCGGCGCCGGTCCTCATGCCGGCGCCGCAGGCCTGGCTGCTGATTGCCCTCGTCGGCCTGGTGCTGCTGGCGACCAACCTGTTCGTGCAGTACGGCCTGACGCATACCTCGGCCAACCGGGCCATCGTGATCTTCCTCTTCGAGCTGGTGGTCGCCGCCCTGGCCTCGTGGCTGCTGGCCGGCGAGGCCATGACGCTGCAGGAATGGCTCGGCGGCACCCTGATCGTGGCGGCCAGCTTGCTGTCGGGCCGGCTGGAAACGCGGCGAAGCGACCCGGCTTGATAGAATCCCGGCTTTCAGGTCCCAGCGAAGTGCCGATTTCCTTTCCCGAGAGCCCGTTCCTCCTGCACCAGCCCTTCGAGCCGGCGGGCGACCAGCCGGAAGCCATCGCCAAGCTGGTGGAGGGCATCCAGGACGGCCTGATGTACCAGACCCTGCTCGGCGTCACCGGTTCGGGCAAGACCTACACCATGGCCAACGTGATTGCCCGCCTGGGCCGGCCGGCGATGGTGCTGGCGCCCAACAAGACCCTGGCGGCGCAGCTCTACTCGGAGTTTCGCGAGTTCTTCCCGGAGAACGCCGTAGAGTATTTCGTCTCCTACTACGACTACTACCAGCCGGAAGCCTACGTGCCGTCGCGCGACCTCTATATCGAGAAGGATTCCTCGATCAACGAGCACATCGAGCAGATGCGCCTGTCGGCCACCAAGTCGCTGCTGGAGCGGCGCGACGTGGTCATCGTCGGCACCGTCTCGGCCATCTACGGCATAGGCGACCCGGTGGACTACCACGGCATGATCCTGCACCTGCGCGAGGGCGAGCGCATCGGCCAGCGCGACGTCATCAAGCGCCTGGCCGAGATGCAGTACGAGCGAAACGAGATCGACTTCCATCGCGGCACCTTCCGCGTGCGCGGCGACGTGATCGACATCTTCCCGGCCGAGAACGCCGAGTTTGCCCTGCGGCTTTCCCTCTTCGACGACGTCATCGAGTCGTTGCAGCTGTTCGATCCGCTCACCGGCCACCTGCGGCAGAAGCTGGGCCGCTTTACGGTCTACCCCTCCAGCCATTACGTCACGCCACGCGAGACGGTGTTGCGCGCCATCGAGGCCATCAAGCTCGAGTTGCGCGAACGGATCGAGGCTTTTCAGGCCGGCCAGCAGCTGGTCGAAGCCCAGCGCATCGAGCAGCGAACCCGCTTCGACCTGGAAATGCTCAACGAACTGGGCTTCTGCAAGGGCATCGAGAACTACTCGCGCCACCTCTCCGGCCGCCAGCCGGGCGAGCCGCCGCCGACGCTGATCGATTACCTGGCGCCCGACGCCCTGATGTTCATCGACGAGTCGCACGTCACCATTCCCCAGCTGGGCGGCATGTACAAGGGCGACCGCTCGCGCAAGGAGAACCTGGT
>Ga0154020_10007871_pt1 | contig 12402 bp, 11 predicted proteins | sample Klosneuvirus_201_FD_109709 | JGI IMG/M metagenome (GOLD analysis project Ga0154020, IMG submission 109709) | Active sludge microbial communities from wastewater, Klosterneuburg, Austria - Klosneuvirus_20160825_MG | ecosystem: Engineered > WWTP > Aerobic digester > Activated sludge | place... | reverse complement strand
GGCTCCTTGGACTTGCACGCCGTCACGAGCAGCAGCGCGAGCAAGAGACCGGTGCGCATGCGGCGAAGGTAGCAAGCACGACTCGGGGGCGCGAACCGCGCGCTATACTCGGTGGGCCGTGACGATCGAAGCGAGGACCGCGAGCGACGAGGACGTCTACGACGAGAACGGCGTCGACCGCTCCCTCATCCGCTGGTTCTTGACCCTCACCCCCGTCGAGCGGCTCGCGATCCTCGACGACGCGATGCAGCTGGCCGAGCTCGTCGAGGCGCGTCGTGATCCGTCCCGTTGAGCTGTTCGGCGTACTCGCCGCCCACGACGTGCGATTCATCGTCGTCGGAGGCGCGGCCGCCGTGCTGCAGGGCGTGCCCATCACCACGCTCGACATCGACGTCGTCTACGACCGCAGCGAGGACAACCTCGCCCCGCTCGCGGCTGCCCTCGTCGACCTCGACGCGGTGTTCCGGACCGACGCCCGCAAGCTGCGGCCGAACGACTCGCACCTGCGCTCGTCCGGGCACAAGCTGCTCTCGACCCGCCTCGGGGTGCTCGACCTGCTCGCCACGATCGAGGAGGACACGGACTACGCCGCGCTGCTGCCGTTCGCCGAGGTCGTCGACCTCGGTCCGGTGCGGCCGCTCGTCTTGTCCCTCGACCGGCTGATCGAGGTGAAGCGGAAGCTCTCACGACCGAAGGACCGACTGATGCTCCTGCAGCTCGAGGCCACGCGCGACGAGCGCGCCGCCAAGGCGTAGCGCTCGCCGCGAGCCTCGGTAGCGCGCGAGCAGGGCCTCAGTTGCGCGCGACCAGATCGGGCGGATCGAGCGGCCCGAGCGTCGGCGGGTCCATCTCGCCCTCACCGCTCGGATAGTGCTGACCGGGCACACACGGGACGCCCTCGTAGCTCGGCTCGCCCTTCTTGCAGACGCGCGGCGCGGCCGCCTGTTTCGTGTCCCACGAGCAGCGACAAGGGCCCGTTCCCGTCGAGGGATCGTTGCCCTCGGGGACGGTGGTCGAGGCGCTCGCGCTCGCGGCCGTTCCCCCGCCGGAGTTCGCGAGTGGGACAGACCCGCCGCCGCAGGCCGCCGCGAGCGGCGAGACGAGGGCGAGCGCGCGGGCGACGTCGAGGAACCGTTGGCGAGAGACCGTCAGCGACATGCGCGGAAGCATAGCGTCACATCATCGAGAGGGGATCCACGTCGAGGATGACGCGCACCGCGCCCTTGCCCTCGGCGGCGAGCGCAGCGCGCACCGCCATCGCGACGTTGCGCACCAGCGGACGTTGCCCCCGCAGGAGCACCCGGTACCGGTAGCGCTCGCGCACCCGGGGCATCGGCGCGGGCATCGGCCCCGCCACCTCGACGTGCCCCTCGCTCACCTCCGGCGTCGCGCGGGCGGCCTCGGCGAGCTTGGCGGCGAGGGCGGCGGTGCGCGGCTCGTCCGGGCCCTCGAGGCGCACCAGCACGAGGCGCGAGAAGGGCGGATACCCGAGCTCCTCGCGATCCTTGAGCTCGTGGGCGAGGAAGCCCAGCACGTCGTGGCGCGCCGCGCACGCGATCGCGGGGTGGTCGGGAGAGCGCGTCTGAACGATGACGGTGCCCTCGAGGTCGGCGCGACCGGCGCGTCCGGCCACCTGCACGAGGAGCTGGAACGTGCGCTCGGCGGCGCGGAAATCGGGCAGCGACAGCGCCCCGTCGGCGTCGATCACCCCGACCAGCGTGACGAACGGCAGATCGTGCCCCTTGGTGACCATCTGCGTGCCGACCAGGATGTCGACCTCGCGCGCGCGCACGCGCCGCAGGATCTGCTCCACCTGCTTGCCGCCGCCGACGTCGCGGTCGAGCCGGGCGACCCGCGCCGCGGGGAAGGCCGCCGCGAGCACCTCCTCGAGCTTCTCGGTGCCGGTCCCCTCGAGCGAGAGCTTCTCGGCCTTGCACTTCTTGCAGGCGCGCGGGGTCGCCTCGAGGTGGTCGCAGTAGTGGCAACGGAGGCCGGGCGGCACCTCCTCGAGCGTGCCGTCGCGACGCGCGCGGGTGCCGCGGCGGTTGTGGAGCGTGAGGCTCACGTCGCACCGCGGGCAACGCACGATCTCGCCGCAGGCCTCGCAGATCAGCGTGGGCGCGAAGCCGCGGCGGTTGAGGAACAGGATCGCCTGCTCCTTCTGCGCGAGCACGTGCTCGAGGGCGCGGTGCAGCGGCAGCGAGAGCTTGGGGTGCCCGCTCGGGCCGGCGCCGACGTGGCGCAGGTCGACGATGCGCACGCTCGGGAGCGGCTGCTTCTTGGCGCGGTCGAGCAGCCGCAGCGTGGTCATGCGACCCTGGCGCGCGAGGGCCACGCTCTCGAGCGAAGGCGTGGCGCTCCCGAGCACGCAGACCGCGTGGGCCCGGTGCGCGCGCAGGATGGCGCCGTCGCGCGCGTGGTAGCGCACGCCCTCCTCCTGCTTGAACGAGCCGTCGTGCTCCTCGTCCACGACCACGAGGCCGAGGTCGGGCACCGGCGCGAACAGCGCGGAGCGCGCCCCGATCGCGACCCGCAGCTCGCCCGCGTGGAGCCGCCGCCACATCGCGTGGCGCGCCCCCGCGTCGAGCGCGCTGTGCACGACCGCGACCTCGTCGCCGAAGCGCGCGCGGAACCGCGCCACGAGCTGCGGCGTGAGCGCGATCTCGGGCACGAGCACGAGCGCCCCCTTGCCGCGCGCGAGCGTGGCCGCGATCGCGCGCAGATACACCTCGGTCTTGCCCGAGCCGGTCACGCCGTGGAGCAGGAACGCCTTCGGCGCGCCGTCGAGCGACGCCGTGATCGCCTCCACCGCGATGGCCTGCTCCGTCGTCAGCTCCGGGGGTACGTCGCGGGCCTCTTGCTCGGAGAAGGGGCTCTTGTCGACGCGTCGCTCCTCGACGCTCACGAGCCCGAGCGCGGCGAGCTTCTTGACCGCGGCCGGCGCCGTCGCGAACGCCTGGGTCAAGGCGGGCAGGCTGATCTCGGCCTCGAGCACCTTCGCCAGCACGGCGGCTTGCACCGGGCCGAGCTTCTTCGGGGGCGGTGGCGCGAGCGGCAACGCCGTCACGAAGCGCACGAGCCGCGACGGCGCGATCTTCGCGGTGGTGGGGGGAGCGATCCCTGCGCCGCGCAGCTCCGCCATCGTCTTGCGCTCGACCGCGGGCACGGCGAGCGCGAGCACCTCGCCGAGCGGCGCGAAGTAATACCGCGCGAGCTCGCGCAGGAAGCCGAGGAGCTCGTTGGGCAGCACCGGCGCGTCGTCGACGATCGCGCTCACCTCGCGCAGCTTGCCCTGCGGGTCGCTCGGCTTCGGCGCGCGCACCTCGAGCGCCACGCCGAGCAGCCGCCGCCCCGCGAACGGCACGAGCACGCGCATGCCGGGCACGACCTTGGTGTGCAGCGCGACCGGGAGCTCGAAGGTGAACGGGTGGTCGACCGGCACGGGCACGGCGACGTCCACCACGAGCACGGGGTGGTGCGGCTCGGGTCGCTCGGTGAACAGCGGGCGGTTGACCTTGTCGTTCACGCGATCCCGAGGATGCTGCGGGCCCGGGCCGGATCGACCGGCGTGCGACCGATGCTCTTGCCGTAGGCCGCGGCGCGGGCGACGAGCGGCGCGCTCCCTTCGGCCAGCACGCCCTTGTCGAGGTAGACGTTGTCCTCGAGGCCGACGCGCGCGTGCCCGCCGAGCCGCATGGCGAGCTCGGTCATCGGGCGCTGGTGGCGGCCGACCGCAGCGACGCCCCAGGTGTGCGCGACCCCGCTCGCCGCGAGCTCGCTCGCGAGGAAGCGCAGCGTGCTCTCGCGCGCGCCGAGCGCCCCGGGCACGCCGAGCACGAACTGCACGTGGAGCGGCGCCCCGAGCTGCCCCGCCTGGTGGAGCGCGAGCGCCTCGTCGAGGTGGCCCACCTCGTAGACCTCGCACTCGGCGACCGACCGGTGCTCGCGGATGCGCGCGGCGATGTCGCGGATCTCGCGCCGGGTGTTGACGAACACGTCGTCGCCGAAGTTGATGGTGCCGCAGTTGAGGGTGGCCATCTCGGGCGAGAGGGTCAGCGGCTGGCAGCGCTCGTCGATCGACATGCCCACCGCGCCACCGGTGGTGACCTGCACGATCACGTCGGATTTGCGGCGGATCACCTCGATCGTGGCCTGGAAGCGGTCCTTGCTCTGCGTCGGTGCGCCGTCGTCGGTGCGCACGTGCAGGTGGATCACCGCGGCGCCGGCCTCGCGGCACCGCGCGGCCTCGTCGGCGATCTCCTCGGGCGTGAACGGGACCCACCGGGTCTGCGCGCGGGTGACCTCGGCCCCGACGATCGCGGCCGTGACGATCAGGTCGGAGCTACCTGCGACGAGCTGACGAAGCGGCTCCGTGCCGGGCAGAGCGAGCGGACCGCCGGGCAGACGCGGGCGCTGGAGCTCGACCGGCACCACGCACGTGCCCGTGGCCCGCGTGACCACGATCGGCGGCTCGTAGTGCTCGGCGGCGCTGGCCGGCACCCCGGGCTTGCGGATGTTCCCGGCGATCTTCCGGGCCTCGAAGCGCATCTTCCGCGACGAGCGGCCCACGTGGACGATCTCGCCGAACGCCTCCACGTAGTCGCCCGCGTAGACCGGGGCGAGGAACTCCACGTTCTCGTAGGCGCGGAACAGGCCCTCGTCGCCGTCGAGACGGATGAGGAGCTCCGTCGCGACGTCCCCGAACAGCGCCAGCATGCGGGCACCGTCGACCAGTTCGCCCGCGTAGTGGGCGTCGTGAGAGGACATGCGGAGACGGATCGTCGTCGAGATGTTCATCGGGGGCTTCCTCGCGCGGGGGCGAGGTTATACTCCGGGGGACGATGCCGGACGATCCCCACGGGAAGCGCAGCCAGCCTGCGCCCGCGCATCCGTCGGGCTTCCGCGCGCTCGACGACGCCCCCGTCTACATCGCCCCGGCGGTCGACGTACGGCAGCACCGCCGGCCGACCCTCGCCGACTCGGTGCCTCCCCCCGCGCCGGTCCCGGCGAGCGAGCGTGGGGGCGACGTGCACTTCTCCCTCGCCATTCCCGCCGAGGAGCGCGAGTCCGTGCTGCCGCCTCCGTCCGAGGACGCCCCTCCCGACTCGGTCGCGCCCGAGACGGTCGACTGGGAGCGCTTCGCCCAGCGGCGCATCGACTCGAGCGACGACGTCACCCCCGTCGACGACATCCCCTTCGCCGCGCCCCTGCCGCCCGAGACCCACGCCCTCGACGCCGAGGAGCGCGACGCGATCCTGCGCGATCTGCTCGCGATGGGCGAGCTCGACCACCAGCCGGACCGCCTCGTCGAGCGCTCGGTCGGCGTGCGCGCCACCCTCGCGCGGGCGAGGGCCCTGCGCTTCCGCCTCGCGCTGCTCTCGGCCTGGAACGTCGCCACCCCCACGCCGCGGCCCCGGGTCGAGCGCGCGCTGCACCTCGATCTGGCGCTCGACACCTCCCTCCTGGTGGTCGTCGCCGACGGCGCGCCCTCGCGCGACCCCGCCAACGATCCGCTGGCCGGTCCCATCGCCGCCCTCGTCTTCACGCTGCGCACGATGCGCCCCGAGCTGCCCCGCCTGGCGCTCCGCGACCGGGCCACCGCCGCGATCCCACGGCTGACGATCGGGGGCTTCCGCGCCTCGATCGAGCAGCTCGGCAAGCTCGCGGCCAGCCTCCCCGAAGAGGGACGGGTGCTCGCCCTCCAGGTGGCCGCCGCGGTCGCGGTGGTGCCGCGCGTCGATGCGGTGCGGCTCGAGGCCCTCAACGACCTCGAGCGGGCGCTCGGCCTCGCGCCCGGCAACGTGGCCCCCGCCATCCTCGAGGCGCGGCGCCTGCGCACCTGAGCCCCGACGTGCTATCAGCCGCCCCCGAGATGGCCAACGCCAAGGTCCGCATCCTCGTCGCGAAACCCGGTCTCGACGGCCACGATCGTGGCGCCAAGGTCGTCGCCCGCGCCCTCCGGGACGCCGGCTTCGAGGTGATCTACACGGGGCTCCACCAGACCCCGGAGATGATCGCCTCCGCCGCGGTGCAGGAGGACGTCGACGCCGTCGGCCTGTCGATCATGAGCGGGGCGCACAACACCCTGTTCCCGGCGGTGATCCAGGCGCTCGGTGACCGCGGCGCCAAGGACATCGTCGTGTTCGGCGGCGGCATCATCCCGGACGACGACTTCCAGAAGCTCCGCGCCGCAGGCGTGAAGGGCATCTTCACGCCCGGCACCACGCTCGCCGAGATCGTCCAGTGGGTGCACGACAACGTGCAGCCGCACCTCTCGGCGACCTAGGGCGGGACGTCGGCGTACGCTGGGCCGATGGCCGACGAAGCGAAGCCGCTCCCGTTCTTCGCCTTCGGGAACGTCGCCGTCGGTTTCATCGCGGTGGGCAACGTCGCGATCGGCGTGGTCGCGATCGGCTTCTCGGTCGCGATTGGGCCCATCGCCATCGGCATGAACGCGATCGGCTGGCTCGCGGCGTTCGGGCTCAACGCGGTGGGCTCGGTCGCGTTCGCGGCCATCAACGGGATCGGGCTGGTCACCTTCGCCGGCGTGAACGGCCTCGGTGCCGTGCTGTCGTCGATGGGTGTGAACCACGGCGTGGTCCCCGCGCTCGCGCCCGTGCTCGGCGGCCTCGAGGCCATCGCGGCCTACCTCGTGCGGCCGCCGCCGGCGCCGGGCATCCCCACCGTGTCGCTGGCCACATTGCTCGACGGGGGCCTCGACGCCGGCGAGGTCGAGGCGCGCTTGCTGGCCCTCGAGCCTGGTCGCGGCGTCCTCGAGCATCGAGGGCGCGAGGTCCCCATCGAGGTCCCCGACGTGGCGCTCGCGGGCGAGGGCGAGGACGGTCCGACGAGGGCGCTGCAGCTCGGCAAGACCCCGCGGGTGCGCGTGCGCCTGCTCGTGGAGCGCCGGGTGACCGCGCGCGACGACGGTTATCGCGCGTCCGGGAAGGACGATCGGATCCTGGTCGCGCAGTCCCTCGAGGTGAGCCACCGCCCGAGTTCGCTGCGCGGCATCTCCGCGGTGACGCTCGCCGTCGCCGCGGTGCTCTCCGTCCTTGCGCTCTTCGTCGGGATCGCGCGCTAGCTCAGGCCAGCTCGACGAGGCCCGCGGCGCCCATGCCGCCGCCGATGCACATGCTGATGATGGCGCGCTTGCCGCCGCGGCGACGGAGGCCGTGGAGCGCCGTGGCGACGAGCTTGGCGCCCGTGCACCCGAGCGGGTGGCCGAGGGCGATCGCGCCGCCGCTGACGTTCAGCTTCTCGTCGGGGATGCCGAGCTCGCGCTGGCAGTAGACGGACTGGCTCGCGAAGGCCTCGTTGATCTCGAAGAGGTCGATGTCCTTCACCGCGAAGCCGGTCTTCTTGAACAGCTTCTGGATCGCGGGCAGCGGCCCGATGCCCATGATGGCCGGGTCGACGCCGACGGTCACGAAGCGGCGGAACCAGCCGAGCGGCTTGACGCCGAGCTCGGCGGCCTTCTCCTTGCTCATGAGGAGCGAAGCGGCCGCGCCGTCGGACAGCGGCGAGCTGTTGCCAGCAGTGACCGAGCCCTTCTGCGAGAACACCGGCTTGAGCTGCGCGAGGCCCTCGAGGGTGGTGTCGGGGCGGATGAGCTCGTCGTCGGCGAACGCGAACTCGAGGCGCTCGTTGCCGTTGTAACGGATGCCCGAGACAGGGACGATCTCGGCGGCGAACGCCTTCGCTTCGCGCGCGGCCGAGGCCTTCTTGTGCGAGGCGAACGCGAAGGCGTCCTGCGCCTCGCGGCTGACGCCGAAGCGCGTGGCCACGTTCTCCGCCGTGATGCCCATCGGCGTGTAGACCGAGGCGTACTTGTCCATGACCTCGGGCGAGGCGGTGAGCTTGTTGCCCGTCATCGGGACCATGCTCATCGACTCGACGCCGCCGGCGACGAGCACGTCGTTGGTGCCCATGAGGATGGCGCCCGCGCCGAGCGCCAGGGCCTGCAGCCCGCTCGAGCAGAAGCGGTTGATGGTCATCGCGGACGAGTCGACGGAGAGGCCGCCGAGGAGCCCGGCGGGACGGGCGACGTTCAGCCCCTGCTCACCCTCGGGCATCGCGCACCCGAGCACGAGATCCTCGACCAGCGCCGGGTCGATCTTCGTGCGCGCGAGCAACCCGCGGATGACCTCGCCCGCGAGCTCGTCGGGGCGACGGAGGGTGAGAGAGCCCTTGAGGGCGCGGCCTACGGCGGAGCGGACGGCATCGACGATGGCGACTTCGGTCATGCCTCGCCCTTAGCACGAAGGCGGCGCGGTTCCTCGTCCTGCGAGCGTGGCCGAGAAGGGCCGGTTCCCAGCGAGAACGTCACGTTCCGGGGGGTGACGATTGCAGCTTTTTTGAATGCGGGGGGGGCCTGCCTGGTCTACTCATCCGCACACACCGCCGGGTCGCCGGCTTTGAAGGAGGCCAATCGCATGCGGAAGTTCCTGCTGAGCGCGAGTGCAGTCGTCGGGATCCTCGGGGCAACCAGCCTGGCTGCGGCCGCGCCCGCGGATACCGGGGGGCTTGCGGGCAAGGGTTCGTTCTTCATCTCCGCCGAGCGCATCTTCGGCCTGCAGATCCAGAGCGCCACCCAGGAGTCCACCACGGGTACGGTCACCACCAAGTCCACCGATTCGCGCACGGATTTCGGTCTCCTGGTCGGCAACCCCAATGCCGGCCCCTACAACATCCCGCAGCTCGGCTTCGACTTCGCGGTCATCGACGGCCTGACGGTCGGCGGGGCGATCGGCTTCTGGGTCGGCTCCAGCAAGGAGAAGACGGAGAGCAACGGCAGCACCGTCGAGAACACCGGCCCGAGCAACAACGCGTTCAAGATCGCGCCGCGGGTGGGCTACATCATCGGCCTCAACGACTCGATGGGCATCTGGCTGCGCGGTGGCCTCACCTTCTTCACCTCGGGCACGAGCAGCGAGCGCACCACCGGTGGCGTGGTCACCAAGTCCAGCTCGAGCGTCAACGGGTTCGCGCTCAACCTCGAGCCCGGCTTCGTCCTCATGGTGAACCAGCACTTCGGGTTCGGCGCGAACATCAACGTCGACATCCCCCTCACCGGCAAGTTCAAGACCGAGTCCACCTCGGGCGCGACGACCACCTCGCGCGAGTTCGATCTCAAGCAGATGAACCTCGGCCTCAGCTTCGGCATCATCGGCAAGATCTGATCCGAGGCGACGGACCTCGTCTCTCTACCGGCAGCCGTCGAGGGCCTTCGTGAAGGCCTGGAGCGTCTGCCGGTCGAGCTTTTTTGTGCCCCAACCAGCGCGCAGGTCGAGCGAATACTCGTTGAGGTAGAGGGTCGCCTCGCCCGGCAGCTTGAAGTCGTACGCCTTCTTCTTCTTGAGGTAGTCGGTGTCGCTCACCTTGGGCGCGCCGAAGGCCTTGGTGAGGCACCGCGCGAAGTCGCCGAGGTGCGGGCCGAGCTGGTCGTAGCCACCCGCGGGGTGCGCGCGCACGCTCTGCAACACGGCGCCCTTCTCGTTCGGCCACTGGAACTCCAGGGACAGGAGCCAGGGATGATCCACGGGGATGTCCATCTCCACACCGCTGCCCGAGTCGCGCCTCGCCCCGGGGAACTTCTCGAGCACCGTGCTCTCGGCGACGTCCACCGCCAGCTGGGGGTCGATCTTCCCGACGTCGGCGAGCGGATAGCCGCCGGCGAGCAGCTCGCGGATCTCGTCCTCGGTGAACTTCGTCGGCACACCGAGGACGTCGGCGACGGCGACCCGGTAGAGCAGGTCGATCTGCTTGCGCCAGTCCTTGTTCTCGAGGGTGCCGCTCTCGATGGGTCGGGCCGAGCCGTTGAAGTGCCCATCCTCCCCCAGCGAGAAGTGGACCCCGTGCCAGCTCCACGAGTGGTTCTTGTCGAGGCCACCGCGCAGGTGCGTCGCGAGCCTGTCGGCCGCGCCGGTGGGCGCCTTCTGGCCCTTCTTGATGCCGAAGTAGAACGACGTCGGCGCGTCGGGGTGCTCCTTGTCCCACGACATCGACAGGTAGTCGTACCGGGGGTCGTCGAGCTTCACGTAGATCGAGGTCGCGCTCACGTTGCCGCCGAGCTTGTCGCCGATGCCCCCCGGGCCCTTGTCGAGCTTCAGCGCCGCGAGCTGGGTCTTGCCGACCCCGCCGAGGTTGCCGCGCTTGGCGCTCGCGAAGATCACACCGGCGATCACGCCGACGACCGACAGGAGGATCACGCCGACGAGGCAGCCCGCGCCGCTGTTCGCGTTCTTCTGGTAGGCGAGCGTGACGGTCGAGTCGGCGGGCACGTGGACGGGCGGCACCCACACGGCCGGCGGGCGGAAGTCCATCGGCCGCTCGGGGTGCAGCGTGCGCATCCGCGTGCGCTCGGTGGTCACCTTGCAGTAGGTGCACCGGACGAGGCGGCTCTGCTCCTTCACGTCGAGGGGGGCGCCGCAGTGGCTGCACTCGAGGATCACGGCCGCATCCTAACCCGCAGCACGTCGAAAGCGAAACGGGCGCCCCGGAGAGCGCCCGTTGCTGGTTTCCCGCGGGGATCAGTTCCGCAGGGGCTTGTTGTTCTGCAGCATGTACTGCATGCGCGCCTGGCTCTTCGGCTCGCCGCACAGCGAGACGAACACCTCGGCCTCGAGATCGAGCACGTCCTGCTCGCTCTGCTCGCGCGAAGCGCCGCCGCGACCACCGCACAGCACGCTCGCGAGCCGGCGCGCGATGACCGCGTCGTGCTCGGTCGCGTAGCCACCGGCGACCAGCGTGTCGACCATCATCGACAGCGTGGCGATGCCGCTGTCGCCGGGCAGCACGTACTTGCGCGCGACCGGCGGGTGGTAGCCGCTCGCCGCGAGCCCGAGGGCCCGGGCCTTGGCCTCGGTGAGCTGCCGCGCGCGATCGAAGCTCACGCCGTCGGTGAAGCGGAAGTAGCCGTTGGCCTTCCCCTCCTCGGCGCTCGTCGCGATCTTGGCGAGGGCGATGTTCTTGAAGATCTGGGTCACCACGTTGAGCGTGTCGACCTGCATGCCCTCGGGGATCGACTCGAGCGCGCGCCAGAGGAGGTTGAGGTTGCCCGCGCCGCCCGGGATGAGGCCCACGCCGACCTCGACGAGGCCCGAGTAGGTCTCGGCCGCGGCCTGCACGGAGGCGCACGGCAGGCAGAGCTCGAGGCCGCCACCGAGGGTCATGCCGTAAGGCGCGGCGACCACGGGGACGCGGCTGTACTTCAGCTTCTGCGTCGCGGCCTGGTAGCCCTTCACCATCGTGCGGATCTGCTCCCACTCGTTCGACGCGGCCGCCATGACCACGAGGAACAGGTTGGCGCCGACGCAGAAGTGCTCACCCTCGTTGGCGATGACCATCGCCGAGAAGTCGGTCTCGGCCTTGTCGACCGCCTGGCCGATGAGCGAGATGACGTCCGGGTCGATGCTGTTGGCCTTGGTCTTGAACGTGAGGCCGAGGACGCCGTCGCCGAGGTCCCACGCCTCCGCGCCGTCGTTCTTGAGCACCGGCGCGCCGCCCTTGCGCAGGGCGGGCAGGGTGGTGATGCGCGGGTCGACGTCGCGCTTGACGTAGGCACCCTTGCCGAGGTCGTAGACGCTGCCGTCGTCCTTGTAGAAGCCGGTCGCGCCCGACGCGCGCATCTTCTCGACGGAGGCCGGGAGCTTGACGCCGTCCTTGACCATGCGGTCGTAGGTCTCGGCGAACCCGAGGGCGTCCCACACCTCGAACGGCCCGAGCTCCCAGTTGTAACCCCACTTCATGGCCTCGTCGACGGCGGTCACGTCGTCGGCGATCTCGCCGATGCGGCGCGCCGAGTACGCGAGGCCGCGCGAGAGCACCTTCCACGCGAACGCGCCCGCTTTGCCCTGGTCGGCGACGAGCGCCTTCACGCGGGCGCGCGGGTCCTCGATCTTGGAGATCTTCTTGGTGGCGGCCTTGATGCCCTCGTCGCCGCCCTTGGGGCGGTACTCGAGGGTCTTGGGATCGAGGGTGAACACGCCGGCGTCCTCGCCGCCCTTCACCTTCTTGTAGAAGCCGCCCCTGGTCTTGTCGCCGAGGTACTTCTTCTCGATCATGCCCTTGATGTAGGCGGGCACCTGGAACACCGCGCGCTCCTCGTCGTTCGGGAGCGAGTCCCAGCAGTTCTGGGCGACGTGGGCGAAGGTGTCGAGGCCCACGAGGTCGGCGGTGCGGAAGCTCGCGCTCTTCGGGTGCGCCATCGGCGAGCCGGTGATCGCGTCGACGTCTTCGGGCGCGAGGCCCTCCTCGAGCATGAGGTGGATCGTCGAGAGCATGGCGTGCACGCCGATGCGGTTGCCGACGAAATTCGGCGTGTCCTTGCCGACCACGATGCCCTTGCCGAGCTGGTCCTCGCCGAACCACTTCACCCGGGCGTAGACGGCCGGGTCGGTG
>Ga0154020_10007869_pt1 | contig 12404 bp, 7 predicted proteins | sample Klosneuvirus_201_FD_109709 | JGI IMG/M metagenome (GOLD analysis project Ga0154020, IMG submission 109709) | Active sludge microbial communities from wastewater, Klosterneuburg, Austria - Klosneuvirus_20160825_MG | ecosystem: Engineered > WWTP > Aerobic digester > Activated sludge | place... | reverse complement strand
TATTTCACCGGCACGCTCAGCATATGTACCAAGCGCGTGAAGGGAAACAGCAGGAAGATGGTCATACCTAGAATCAAATGCACCTGGAACGGCCAGTCCATGCCCACAACGTAGTCCGATGCACCCCCGCGGAAGGTCATCACATGTTGCGCCCACTCGGAAAGCTTTAGCATGATCGCAGCATCCTGATGCGACAAGGAAAAGGGAATTGTCACCATCCCCAGCGTAATCTGCACCCATAATATCAGCAGCACAGCTATGTCGCTTTTAGAACTGGTGGCACGAATTCTTACCACAAACAGACGGCGGAAAACCAGGATCGTAAGTCCGATAAAACCAATTGCTCCAGCAATCCCACCGGCTATAATCGCCAATAACTGTTTTTGCTCTGCTGTAACAAACTGCTCATAGACAACGTGGGGTGTAAGCAACCCCACCAGATGGCCGAAGAAAATAAAAATCACGCCGATATGGAGCATAATATTGCCCAGCCTTAACCCTTTATCGGCCAGCAACTGACTGGAGGAGGCACGCCAGCTATATTGTTCGCGATCATAACGAACCAATGTACCCAATACAAAAACGGTTAGGCATATATATGGATACGTGCCGAAGAAAAAGGAATAGTAATAATCGGTCATGTCCTTGCTCCTTGCGTCATTTTTTCTAAGGTATTTCCTGGTGACTTTTCTGGTGCGCAACTACATCCGCCGCATCCACCACTGCCACAACTGGCTGCTTTCGGGGCTTCCGCACCGAGAAAATCAACCGTTTTTTCTTCCCAATCTTTATCCAACTGTATGAAAGACAGCGGCGTGGCAACCACAACGCCAGAAACTTCTTCAGGCACCCGACCAGCAAGCCGCACCAGGCAATTAAAAACTGCGCTGTAGGGGCTGCCACGTTCGGCCAGGCGTTTACCAAGTGCTACTAGCACATGCGATGGATCAGCAAGCATCTCTAACGCCTCTTTTTTTGGGAGAGAGGAGAGATATTCCAAAAACACCGGTAGGTAATCCGGCAACTCGTTTTTAGCGAGCGAAAATCCCTGTTTTTTGTAAATTTCAGCTAAGTCTACCATGGCCTGCCCACGATCACGTGACTCGCCATGAACATGTTCAAAAAGGTGGAGCGAAAGTGAGCGCAAACGGTCAAACGTGTCCACATAGGCTTCTTGCACGTCAAAAATATCTTGGATACGCAACTGGCTAGCAAAGGCACGAATCGCTTTCACATCTTCATCATTCACTAATTTTTCCTGTTCAATAAGATTGCATAAGCTATCAATACCCCGCAACCACTTCTCATCTGGATACCAAAGAAGGATGCCCAACGCTTTGAACGTTTTGTATTGATTAAGATGCATGAGCGCCTCCGAACAGATTTTTGCGTTTGGGTTTGCCAAATAGGTTGGCCTCGCTGTTACCACCCGCACACCCATTACCAAAGGAAAATCCGCAACTGGAGCGCATATCAAAGGCTTGTTCAGCATATTCCCGATGTGAACTAGGAATCACAAAACGGTCTTCGTAGTTGGCGATGGCCATGTAGCGGTACATTTCCTCAACCATCGTTTGAGTTAAGCCCGTTTGCTCCAATATTTGGGTATTAAGAACACCATCAACATATTTACCGCGCATAAAGGCCCGCATGGCCAGCATACGTTCTAGTGCTATCTGCACTGGTTTTTCTTCGCCCGCCGTCAACAGGTTGGCAAGATAGGCAAGCGGGATGCGCAGGCTTTTAACATCAGGAATGACGCCATTCATACCCATATCACCACTTTCCGCAGCATTTTGGATGGGTGAGAGCGGCGGTATATACCACACCATGGGCAAGGTGCGGTACTCAGGATGCAGGGGGAAAGCCACTTTCCACTCCATCACCATCTTGTAGACCGGTGACTTTTTGGCAGCCTCTAGCCAATTTTCCGGGATGCCTTCCGCGCGCGCCGCCTTGATAACTTCTGGATCGTTTGGGTCAAGAAACATATTGAGCTGAGCATGGTACAAATCCTGTTCAGCTTCGATCGAAGCTGCCAACTCAATTTTATCAGCATCATAAAGCAGTACACCGAGATAACGGATACGCCCAACGCAGGTTTCTGAGCATACCGTCGGCTCACCATTTTCGATGCGTGGATAGCAGAATGTGCATTTTTCGGATTTGCCCGACTCCCAATTGAAATATATTTTTTTGTAAGGGCAGGCCGACACGCACATGCGCCAGCCACGGCATTTATCTTGATCAATGAGGACAATGCCGTCTTCTTCGCGCTTGTAGATAGCACCGCTTGGGCAAGCCGCAACACAAGACGGGTTTAAGCAGTGTTCGCACAGGCGCGGGAGATACATCATGAAGGTGTTTTCGAACTGGCCATACATTTCCTTCTGGATATTCTCGAAATTGTAATCCTTGCTGCGATGCTCGAATTCACCGCCTAAGATTTCCTCCCAGTTTGGCCCACCGACAATTTTGTCCATTTTCTTGCCCGTGATAACGGAAACTGGGCGCGCGGTAGGCATGGTTTTGGCTTCTGGCGATTTGTGCAGATGCTCGTAATCGAAGGTAAACGGCTCGTAATAATCATCAATCGATGGCAAGTTCGGGTTGGCGAAGATATTAGCCAATGTACGCCACTTTCCGCCCTGTTTGGGGTGGATTTTGCCGTTTTTCTTGCGTTCCCAGCCACCATTCCAGCGATTTTGATTTTCCCAGTCTTTAGGATAACCAATACCCGGCTTGGTTTCAACATTGTTGAACCAGGCGTATTCTACACCCCGGCGGGATGTCCATACATTCTTGCACGTCACCGAACAAGTATGGCACCCAATGCATTTGTCAAGATTAAGAACTTTTCCGATTTGAGCGCGTACTTTCATGGTATTTCCCCTATTTCACTGCCGGTTCCAGCTGAGGCATTTCACCGCCCAAAGCTGCGCCATAATTATCTTCGTTCATCCAGTCTATTTTCTCCATTTTACGAAGGATAATAAACTCATCGCGGTTACAGCCAACCGTACCATAGTAGTTAAAATCATAGGCAAGCTGGGCATAACCACCAATCATGTGGGTGGGCTTCAGCACCGTTCGTGTGACGGAATTATGAATCCCGCCGCGCATGCCAGTGATTTCACTGCCAGGAACGTTAACGATTTTCTCCTGTGCGTGATACATCATGATCATACCTTCCGGCACACGCTGGCTGACCACTGCCCGCGCAGTCAGTGCGCCGTTGGTGTTGTACGCCTCAACCCAATCGTTATCAACCACGCCGATCTTGAGCGCGTCTTTCTCTGAAATCCAGACAATCGGCCCACCACGCGAGAGCGTGAGCATCAGCAGATTATCGGTATAGGTCGAGTGAATGCCCCATTTCTGGTGGGGGGTAATGAAGTTCAGCAACACCTGTTTGCGGCCTTTAGCAAATTTCTCGATCACGCTTTCGGTGGTTTTCATGTCTACCGGCGGCTTATACACGCACAGCGATTCACCGAATGCGCGCATCCAAGAATGATCCTGATAAAGCTGCTGGCGCCCCGTGAGGGTACGCCACGGAATTAGCTCATGTACGTTGGTATAACCTGCCGTGTAGCTGACATGCTCGGACTCAATGCCGCTCCATATAGGTGAAGAAATAATTTTGCGCGGCTGAGCCTGCACATCGCGGAAGCGGATTTTTTCATCCTCACGTGTATCGGCAAGGTGGGCATGTTCGCGGCCTGTGGCTTCACTCAGCGCCTTCCAAGCCTTCACCGCCACATGTCCATTGGTTTCCGGAGCAAGTGACAATATCACCTCCGCCGCATCAATAGCGGATTCAATCTTCGGCAACCCTTTGCTAATCCCATCCTCCGTGACAATATAATTCAGTTCTCCTAAAAGCTTCAATTCATCTTCCGTATTCCATGATATACCCTTGCCACCATTACCAAGTTTAGAAAGCAACGGCCCTAACGAAGTAAATTTCTTGTAGGTATTGGGGTAATTCCGTTCCACCAGCGTTACACTTGGCATGGTTTTTCCGGGGATAGGTTGGCACTCTCCTTTCTTCCAGTCTAAAACACCCATGCCCTGTGCCAGCTCATTTGCGGTATCATGCTTGATGGGGTTCAGCACCACATCTTGCTCCACACCTAAATGCCCAACACAGACTTCCGAGAATTTCTTGGCAATACCTTTGTAAATATCCCAGTCGCTGCGCGATTCCCACGCCGGATCAATCGCTGCCGAGAGTGGGTGAATGAATGGGTGCATGTCCGAGGTATTCAGGTCGTTCTTCTCATACCATGTTGCGGTTGGCAACACGATATCGGAATACATACAGGTGGTAGACATACGGAAATCAAGCGTTACCAGCAAATCCAGCTTGCCTTCCGGTGCGGTCTCGTGCCATACGACATCTTTCGGTTTGGTGCCGCCAAACTTGCCCAGGTCAACACCTTGCACACCATGACTGGTGCCCAGCAAATGCTTCAGGAAATACTCATGCCCTTTACCACTGGAGCCAAGGATATTCGAACGCCAGACAAACATATTGCGTGGCCAGTTGGCGGGTGCATCGGGGTCATTGCAGGAGAGTTTTAGATCGCCTGACTTCAGCCCTTCCGCCACGGCCTCGCCAACATTCTTGCCTGATTTTTTGATGATAGCACCAATTTCCAGCGGATTTCGCTCCAACTGCGGTGCAGATGGTAACCACCCCATTCGTTCAGACTTTACGTTGCAGTCGATAAACGAAAGCTCTTTCCATTCTGGGTTGTCTTCCAGTGGCGATAGGATTTCTTCCATCTTCAGCCGCTCGTAGCGCCACTGATCGGTATGGGCATAAAAGAATGAAGTCGAATTCTGTTGGCGTGGCGGACGGTTCCAATCGGTTGCAAAGGCCAGTGGCACCCAGCCGGTTTGTGGACGCAGTTTTTCCTGGCCGACATAATGGCTCCAACCACCGCCAGATTTGCCGATACAGCCACACATCACCAGCATATTGATGATAGCACGGTAGTTCATGTCCATGTGATACCAGTGGTTCATCGCCGCGCCAATAATGACCATGGACTTGCCATGCGTTTTATGCGCATTCTCAGCAAATTGACGCGCCACGTTAATCACATGCTCACGTTTTACACCGGTGATTTTCTCCTGCCAAGCAGGGGTGTATGGTGTATCGTCATCAAACGATGTAGCGACATTTGCACCGCCTAGTCCACGATCCACACCATAGTTAGCAATGAAAAGATCATAGACAGTGGCAACATAGGCATCACCTTCTTTGAGCTTCATCTTTATAACAGGTACATTACGCTCAAGGATGCTTGCATGATCGGTGCTGTTGAAATGTTCGTGTTCGATATTACCGAAATAGGGAAATGCCACTGAGCCTATTTCTTTTTGGCTATGCTCGATGAGCGACAGCAATGGCCATATTTCTTCACCCGTTATTTCATCTTTCTGCTCAAGATTCCATTTTCCTTTTTGTCCCCAGCGAGAGCCCACAGTGCCGTTAGGAATACGCACACGTTCTTCTTTACCGCAGATGACAACGGGTTTCCAATCGGGATTATTCTCGGTATTGAGATTCGCCTTAAAATCCGAAGCACGCAGCATACGTTCTGGTACCAGTGCATCACCGCGTTTTACCATCCGCACAAGGAACGGCATGTCGGTGTATTGGCGGCAATAATCGTCAAAATAGTCGCTTTTTCCCTTTACATGCCACTCTTTCATGATGACATGCCCCATTGCCATCGCGAGCGCAGCATCAGTACCCTGTTTCGGGTGCAGCCAGAGATCGGCCAGCTTCGCCACTTCGGAATAATCGGGCGTAACTGCCACAGTTTTTGCGCCCTTATAGCGCACTTCGGTGAAGAAGTGTGCATCTGGTGTGCGCGTTTGGGGTACGTTGGAACCCCACGCTATAATAAAGCTAGAATTATACCAATCCGCCGATTCTGGAACATCCGTCTGCTCACCCCATGTTTGCGGGCTGGAGGGAGGCAAATCGCAATACCAGTCATAAAAACTCATGCAAACGCCACCGATGAGCGACAGGTAGCGGGAACCCGCCGCATATGACACCATCGACATGGCAGGAATGGGCGAAAAGCCAATGATGCGGTCTGGACCGTGTTTTTTTGCGGTATAGACGTTCGCCGCTGCGATGATTTCGTTCACCTCTTCCCAATCGACACGCACAAAGCCGCCTTTACCACGTACTTGCTGGTAGGATTTACGCGTAGCTTCGTTAACCACGATGGATTCCCATGCATTTACAGGGTCTTTCGCAATCGCCTTCGCCGCACGCCATGCCTTCAGCAACCGGCTACGCACTAGCGGATACTTCAGGCGGTTGGCGCTGTAGAGATACCACGAATAGCTCGCGCCACGAGAGCACCCTCGCGGCTCGTGGTTTGGCATATCCGGACGCGTGCGCGGATAATCCGTCTGCTGGGTTTCCCACGTAACAAGGCCATTCTTGACATAGATCTTCCAGCTGCATGAGCCAGTACAGTTTACCCCATGCGTCGAGCGCACAATTTTGTCGTGTTGCCAACGGCTACGATATGCCTGTTCCCACCCCCGTGATTCATCAGTCATCACGCCATGGCCGTTAGAAAAACCCTCTCGTTCACGCTTAAAGAAAGTCAATTTATCAATAAAATGGCTCATGGGTTTCTCCTTAACATTTTACTTCCGCATTTTTGCGGAAATACCAGTAATAGGTAGCCAATATACAGGTGACATAATAAGCTATAAAACCATAAAGTGCCGTATCTACCGCTCCCGTTGACTCAATTGACCAACCGAAACATTTGGGCAAGACATACGCACCATAGGCTGCAATCGCCGCGCTGAAACCCAGCACTGGCGCTTTTTCTTTTGGTGGAAAGATAACGCCGATCATGCGGAACACTGATCCGTTGGCTATACCAGTGGTCGTAAATAGCAGCATGAACATGGCGAAGAACCCGAAGAAATTTTTGCTTTCTGGCTGGATAAAGTAAATTACGCCCACAACAGCCGCAATCATCATAAACAGATTCCAGAACGTAACACTCGCCCCACTGGTTTTATCCGAAAGCCATCCACCGACCGGACGAATCAAGGCACCAAGCAACGGGCCTATAAAAGCGTATTGCAAGGGATTAACACCGGCAAACTGTGTTTTAATCAATAGCGGGAACGCCGCCGCATAGCCGATGAACGAACCAAATGACATAACATAAAGCCATGTGGTGATATACATGTGCTTGCGTTTAAAAATCACCAACTGATCCTTCAGCGGCACTTTAGCAGCTTTAAGGTTATCCATACCCAATAAGGCTGCCAACGTGCAAAGGATAATGGGGATCACCCAGACATACCCAGCATTCTGCAACCAAACTTGCTTTGTTGTGCCATTCGCCAGCGTGATGACTTGCGGCGCACCGCCTATGTCACCGAAGAGTGACAAGCCAATCACTATGGGAACGACAAACTGCAGGACACTGACGCCCAAATTTCCTAAACCTGCATTCAACCCAAGTGCCGTACCCTGTTTTTTCTTGGGAAAGAAAAAACTGATGTTTGACATGGAGGAAGAAAAATTGCCGCCGCCAAAACCACAAAAAAGCGCTAGCATTAACATAATTTCATACGAGGTAGTCGGATCCTGCACTGCCTGACCAATACCAATCGCCGGAATTAATAGGGTGGCGGTACTGAACACCGTCCAAGTTTTCCCGCCAAAAATCGGCACCACAAAAGAATAGACAATCCGTAGCGTTGCCCCCGTAAGCCCTGGTGCGGCGGCAAGCGTAAACAACTGTTCTTTGGTAAAGTTAAACCCAATGCTATTGAGATTGACCGCTACCGCCGACCAAACCATCCAGGTGGAGAACGCTAGTAATAAGCACGGGATGGAAATCCAGAGATTACGATTGGCAACCGCCCTGCCCTGTGAATCCCAGAATTGTTTGTCTTCTGGATTCCATTGTTGGATATTTGCAACCATAGTAGAGTTCCTTTCGTTAATTTTTGTGTATTACTAGTGCAACATCCAATTCCGGTAGGAATTTAGGTCCTTGCAGTTCAGGATATTGTTGTTTTTCCATCAGCCTGATGGCTGCGTGCATCCAGGCAAGTGCAATGGCAACTAAGACGAAAAGCAACATGAAACAACTCGTCCAAATATTGGTAAGATCGTTTAGTATGCCAAAACACAGTGGCAGGAAAAACCCGCCTAGGCCACCAATCAGGCCGACGATACCCGCCACTGAACCAACGTTGTCAGGATAATATACAGGAATGTGTTTATAAACCGCCGCCTTGCCGAAGGACATAAACAGCCCCAGTACAAACACAATGATGGTGAATGGTACAAGCCCAAGCTCCATACTGAAAGTAATGTCGCCTTTAATACCATGGACGGTATAATTAGTTGCCGGGTAACTTAAAATAAAGCAACAAGCGACGCAGACAATGAATGTCACATACATCACCTTGCGCGCGCCGTACCGATCGGATAGGTAGCCGCCAACAGCACGGAAGGCTGAACCGGCCACCGAAAAAATGGCGGCAAGCATACCAGCAACTTTTATATCCAACCCATACGCACCAACATAATAACGCGGCAGCCACAGGGCAAGTGCCACAAATGCGCCAAATACGAAGAAATAATACAGTGAGAAACGCCATACTTGGAGTTTTTTCAGCGGCGCCAGCGCTGTAGCAATGGTTTTAGGTTTGCTACCAGCTTTCCTGCGTTCCACCAGTTCTGGCTCGTCCTTGGTCAACACCCAATACAGGATGGCAACAACGAACAGGGCAACCGCCCACACTTGCGCAACCATATGCCAGCCATAGGCAACCATAACAAACGGTGCGACGAATTTCGTCACCGCTGAACCAATATTGCCCATCCCGTAAATACCAAGTGCTGTACCCTGTTGTTCTTTACTATACCATTTAGAAAGATAGGAGATCCCCACCACAAAACTGCCGCCGGAAATACCCACACCAAGTGCGGTTAGTAACAGCAATGGATAAGTATCCGCATACACCAACAGCCACGTGCAGATAGCGGAGGAGATCATCACCACCAGCAGAATTGGCCTGCCACCATATTGATCCGCCCAGATGCCCAGGAATAAACGAATCAGTGATCCAGTTAGGATCGGCATGCCAACGAGTAAGCTAAACTGGGTCTCTGTTAGCCCCAAATCCTGTTTGATTTGCACGCCAATGATGGCAAAAATTGTCCACACTGCAAAACATGCCGTAAAGGCAATGGTGGTTAGGGATAAGGCTTTCACCTGTCCCCCATATTTAACTTGTTGCATATCCAGCATGTGTTTCCCCTACTGAGTTAGCTATTAGCCCTTTATTACGTGTTAAGAATTCCACGCAAAAAAAAACAAGAGATTGATCTAGATCAATCCTCAGCACTTTTTTCCTACCTAATCGTAGGGATACCTGAAAGAGGATGAATCCGTGTCAAGTGATGCAGTTGTGAAACGAGATAATATGAGCTGGCTAGAGTTGGAAGCACCACGCTACACCAGTTATCCTTCCGCCCATCACTTTGTCCCACAAACTAACGAAAGCCCCTACCGCCAGTGGCTGGAAAACATTGGTTATCATAAAGCTGTTTCAGTCTATATCCATATCCCTTTCTGCCGCGAACTTTGTTGGTTCTGCGGTTGCCACACCAAAATTACTCGCCGCCATAAACCTATCTACGACTATATCCAGGTTATGCTCCAGGAAATAAAAATGCTCCAACATTTCATAAAGGGCAAAGGAACCCTGGTTAACATCTATTTTGGTGGGGGATCGCCTAACTTGTTAGAAGATAGCGATCTACGATCCATTTTAACAAACGTCTCTTCGATCTTTAAAATTGTCACATTACGCGAGTCCTCAATTGAGCTTGATCCTCGCACTACTTCCCCAGAGAAAGTTGCATTATACAGTTCCCTTGGCTTTAACCGGGTTAGCATCGGTGTTCAAGATTTTGATCCCAGAGTACAACTGTCAATCAATCGGTTTCAGCCTTATTCTCTCGTTGAAAAAGTGGTAAAAAATTTACGTGCCGCTGGCATTGACCAAATAAACTGTGACTTGATCTACGGTCTACCCCATCAGACCTTGGGAAACTTTCGTAATACCTTAGAAAAAACCATCTCCCTTAATCCTTCGCGGATTGCTATTTTTTCTTATGCCCATATCCCACACATCAAAAAACACCAGCGGATGATTGATGCTACATGGTTACCTTCACCCAAGGAAAAACTATCGTTATATTTGCTTGCCCATGAATTTTTGCAAGAAAATGGATATACAGCCATTGGCATTGACCATTTTGCTAAACCGGCTGACCCACTAACCATAGCCTTCAAAAACCATACCCTGAAGCGCAATTTCCAAGGGTACGTTAGCGATGATACGGAAGTGTTGATCGGGATTGGCAGTTCTGCCATTAACCACTTCCCTGAGGGATACGTGCAGAACAGCCCCAATATGCCAGAATATCGGGATCTTGTGGCCAACAACACGCTACCTACCATCCGGGGGTGGCAAATGAGCAAAGATGATCAGTTACAAAAAACTGTTATCGATGAGTTATTATGTTTTATGCGTGTCGATCTTGAAGAAATCAGCAAACGGTTTGCTGTCGATCCCTCTTATTTCAAAAAAGAACTAGATACCTTACAATCTTTGGAATCGTTGGGTATTGTAAAAACCAGTGGGTACGTCGTTGAAATCGTTAGTCAGTACCGCATGACAGCACGGGTAGTTGCCTCTGTTTTCGATAAGTATCATAGTACCATGGCCGGTAGATATTCCAAGGTGGTTTAAAGGATAGCTTCACCGCAACCATTGGCTTCTTTGCGTTACCTGAACAAACCAGCCAAGGGGGTTTTCCCTATATATGTCAAGATCAAGTTAGCCCTTCGATCAAAAAATGGGTTTGGCCTTGTTGACCCCTGAAAAATTGGGATTTTGGAAAACCACCTTCTTTAAGAATACGATCAAGATCTTTTTTTAAGATAGTAATTGGATCAATTTCCGCTTGATGCCTAATGGTGAGGAAAATTTAGGGGATAAATCGTCTTTTTCTATCAGTTTGTCCATTAAATAATTTTTTACTGGAACCATTTTGTTCGCTGCATTCAGCAACATCTTCCTTGCCACCTTGGCTGGTGGGCTATCGTCTGTGTAAAGCCCAACAATCATATTTGTCACCATGTAAAGCGGTCGGGTTGCACGTCGATGTAAATATTGGTAGCGGCTTAATATTTCTTCTTCTCCGATATCCCGGCCAGATTGCAAGGCTTCCTTGAGAAGTTTACTAAGAATATGTTGGCTTCTCAACCCGAAATTGAACCCATGGGCTGTCACAGGGTGCATACCAACAGCCGCATCGCCTACTAAAGCAAATCGGCGGCTGATAAATTTCTCTGCATACATTCCAACCAGTGGATAAGCATAGCGTTCACCAACTAATCTCATTTCGCCTAGCCTATACTTAAGTTGTTTTGAAACCCAAAGGTTAAAATCAGCAGCCGGTAATTCTTTGATTCGCTGTGCTTCCAATGGCGGCATCGTAATAATAATTGAAGAGCGGTTATAATTAAGTGGCAGGATCGCCAATGTGTGCCCGTAAAAAAAGCATTCGTGCGCGCCCCCATCATGGGGCAAGCTATGCTCCATTTGACTGACAACCATTGTTTTCTTAAAATCCAGCCTCCTGGCGGTAATTCCAGCTTTTTTGCGTGTTTCGGAAAAACGGCTGTCAGCCGCTATCAGCAGTTTTGCTGTTAAACAACGCCCATCTGAAAGGATCACTTTAGCATGCAAAGTGTGCAATTCTAAATCTGCGGGTACCACGCCATTAACTAAAGTGATATTCTGGCAGTTCCTCACGACTTCATACGCAGCTGTGCGAATCTGGTGATTAGGCACGATAAATCCCAGCTGATCGGATCGCCTTGATGATAGCTCCATAAAGCTTGCTGATACCCCGTCAAAAACCTTTAGCTGCCGGATAGTGGAAATAGAATTAGATGGGATATTTTGCCAAACCCCAAGTTGTTCAAGAAGTTCCCGTGAAAAAGGGGTCAGAGCAATATCCCTGCCGTCTACTACCGGTTCTGCAATGGCATCCCTAGTTTGTTTTTCGATAACCGCCACCGAAAGACCTGACATCGCCAATGACTTAGCTAAACACAACCCTGCTGAACCGGCGCCGACAATTAACACATCATAGGAATTTTCCATATTTACCCTCTTAAATTTTTAACCAGAAAACCAGTTCCCCACTTTAAGGCCCTTGATGTTATTTGGTGTATTGGTTGCTAAACCTATCGATACTTCATTGCCTATTTAGATCATTCGTCCTATTATCAGGCTGAGTCGTTGTC
>Ga0154020_10007868_pt1 | contig 12405 bp, 19 predicted proteins | sample Klosneuvirus_201_FD_109709 | JGI IMG/M metagenome (GOLD analysis project Ga0154020, IMG submission 109709) | Active sludge microbial communities from wastewater, Klosterneuburg, Austria - Klosneuvirus_20160825_MG | ecosystem: Engineered > WWTP > Aerobic digester > Activated sludge | place... | reverse complement strand
CCCCACCAGCCCCAACGTTTCCCCCCGCCCAATCTGAAACGAAACCCCATCCACAGCCCGCACGTGCCCCGCCACCCGCTGCAACACGCCCGACCGAATCGGAAAATGCACCTCAAGATCCCGCACGTCAAGCAGGGGCTGTCTAGGTATGGCCGAAGCAGGCATCCGGCCATGGTACTCATAAACCCCCGACGAATTTGCCACCCCAACCCACCTCCAGCTTGACCCGGCGCTTACCGGCGTTACGCTTGCAACCGTCCGGGCAGATAGCTCAGTTGGTAGAGCATCGCACTGAAAATGCGGGGGTCCCCGGTTCAAGTCCGGGTCTGCCCATTGGTTAGCTCGCAGGTAGCAGCAACCACCCCTAGAACGTCGCAAACAGGGTCGCCCTCTGGCCCGTTGCCAGTGGATTCCCCACTTTCGGGTACCTGCTGCGCGGTCAAGTGCGCGGTCGCGCGCGGTCCGCCACTTCCAACCGCCCTAATGAAATCGGCATCCGTAACTTGCAGGTAGTGTCCGGCCGCGATCATTTTGGTGTTGCCGATCCACGAGCAGACGGTGTGTAGCGGGAAGTCTCTCGCCAGTTCCGTCTGACGACTTGCCCTCAGGTTGTGCCAAGTGCGGGGCCACGGCGTCAAACCTGCCCGCCGGATGATCCGCCGGAAGTGTGGATTCAGATTGGCCCCCTCCCGATACCGGCTGATGACATGGACGGCTTTCTCTGGCGCGGCGTCATAGACGGCTTGCAGGTGTTTCAGCACTTCGGGGAAGATGGGCACCATTCGCTCTCCCCCGCCTTCGTGGTGAGCGGTCTTAGTCGAACGAACGCACAGACGGCTGTTCGCCCAATCTACATCGCCCCAGGTTAGGGCCAGGGCTTCCGAGGGCACCCGAAGCCCCCCAAACCGGGAAAGGGCAATCAAGAGCCGCCATTCGGCATCCGGTGCAGCGTCGATGACCTTGGCAATGGTCTTTGGGTCGATGAACATTGCCCTTGCGCGGTTTACCTGTGAACCCGACTTGAGATCAAGGAACGGATTGGAAGCAACCTTGCCCCGCTTTACACCCCAACGCCAGAACTGCCGCGCGTAGGTGACGGTGCGACCGATCGTCGCGATTGCATACCCGTCGGTCTTGAGACTACTGCGCCAGGCTTCCGCGTCAGGTTCGGTTATGGTGGCGACGTCGCGGTCCTTTCCGAAGTGCCCCACTAGTGCGGCTTCAACCTGTTTCATGCGAATCCGTGTTGAAGGCTTGACATCGACGGTCGCAAAGAATGCGTCCATCATCGCGCCCAGGGTCACCACGGCAACCTGACTGGTTCGGCGGACAGGGGCTAGTCCGAACTCCACCAATCTGTCATAGACCACGGCCGCCAAGTCGTCACGCCATTTGGCAGTAGCGTCGTCAAGTTTGCCGCACTTGGCGTGGGTAGCGAGCAGGTCCTCTAGGAAGAACAGGAACCGCTCGCCTTCTTTGACTTCTAGTCGTCCAGGATAGAGCGCCTCCCGCTTGCCGTTGAACTTGAACAGGACTCGTGCCAGGCCAGTCTTGCTGTCTCGTGCGATGCTCGCCATTGGTCACCGTCCCTTTTTTCTGGAAAGCTCAGTTTCCATTTCCTCAAGCCGCTTCAACAGCCCCTCGACATATCTAGCCCTAATCGTCGCTTCCATTGACCGATTCAGTTCTAAGCCAAAGTGAACGCACAGCGCGTCGATGGCTGCGCCTCCCAACGTCGCCTGTCTCGCCATGAAGCGAGAGAGCGAAGTTTGAGACACACCTGTCGCCTTAGCAATCGCATACCGGCTTTCACCACTGTCACTAATGACCTGCCTCAACTTCGCGCTCACGATTTCCATGCCCACAGTATACCGCTTGCTCACGCCTTCGCAAGTACACCTGTTACACGTTTCTTGTCATCACCCCAAACGGGTGATGACAAAACCAAGCTGGTTTCAGCAGAAATTCTTCCTAATCGGCGGATTCGCTAGGGGGTGATTGCTACACTATGAGGCCGAATACGCAAGCTTATCAAAGGAACCGACGATGCCAACACAGACGGCAGGGGTTACGGATGCGCACGGGCAGGGCCTATGGGACAGTCGGGCAACGGCCGCCTACTTGGGCGTGTCTGCCAGGACGGTCTGGAACCTCGTTGACGCCGGACGCCTACCGGCCAGGCGACTAGGCCGACTCGTCAAGTTCGTACCAGCAGCCGTAGAAGCCTTTAGGGATGCCCTGCCACCGGTGGGCGGCCCGGATGATCCCAGGTCTGCCCACAAAGCGGGTGCGGATTGAACCGACACGACGTTGGCGTGTCGTGGAACCTGTCCCCAGCGGTCTACGTCGGTCCACTCGCGCGCGTCGCGACATTTGCCCCGCTGCCATGCCTGCCAAGGCGAAACCAGGTCAGTCGAGACCATGACGCGGACCCAACGTCGCCGGTGCGCGGTCTACTGCGTGGTCACCCTGCGAATGCCTGCGATTCCATGCTCGTAACAGCGATGTTCAAGTCGTGCAGGGACTATCAGGCTCGCAACCGCCCGCACAGCGCAGCAATCGACGCCGCCAAAGACCAATCGCATCACGAGCGAGGGGGATGGGGGGATCGGCGTGACCTTGAGAGCTAATCGGTCTACACGATTGTCCGGGACGGATTTTCCCAACATTTTTCCGAGAGGTTTTTCGCCGCCTCTGCTTCGCACCCACAGGGCCAAGGTCGCAACGCGTCGCAAGCCACAGTGTCCGCACAGTGCCACCATTGTCAATCTGAAACGGACGGGGCTGTCCCACTTTGTTGGCGCACCCGTTCGAGTACATATTTACATAGCACCTCGTCGTCTGTTTGACCTAGAGCACCTATGGACTCCCAATGAAACCTGTACTCGGCACATCCGATCAACAAACCCCTTCTCCATCCCTTTCGCCTGTCACACTTGATGTCAACCATCTTGAAGACCACGCGGACCTCCTAGACGAAAGTGCGCAAGTTGCCCGCACTGGAATGACACACACAGAGGCGGTTCAAGAGGCCGCCAGGCACATGGGCCTATTCAGGTTGTGGGCCCGACAGGCCATTGATAAAGGTCGCTTAGGGAACGCCGCCTTCGACGACGCCGTCCAGGAGCAGTACGTGGAAGCCGTTCGATGTCTCAAGGATTACGACCCGAGGCGCGGAGCCGTGAGTACCTACTTAAAGAACTTCGTGCGACAGAACGGAATCAAGAGGGCAAGAACCGTTAGCGATGGCCGCGACGCTCGTCGAGCACGCCGGGCAAGCGGAGAGCGCGTAGAACTTGACTCGGTGCTGGCATCGTTTGAGGAGTGTGCTTCCGGCCCCGACCCTGTTGACAGTGTCTCATACCCGCCGCGGCTCATTCCAAACCGTGAGGAAGACGCCACGCTGCTCAATCGCAAAGCTCTGCTCTGGGATGCGATTGAGAAGCTGTCGGCTAAACAGCGAGAAGCTATCGAGTTCGAATTATCGGGATTGACGCCCGCCGACACAGCACGAAAACTTGGTATCACGTCAACCGCGGTTACCGCACGCCTTCGAAGTGCTAAACAACGATTGCGCCAGCTCGTAGGTCAAGCTCCTGTCACGACCCGCACCCGTGCCACACCGCCCGCTTCCGTCGTCGGGCGCGTCGGGGCGAGCGAGCCTCTGCGTGAATGTGCCGCCTGAAATGACTTCTCTGGGTCTCGCCCGGTGTGCTGAGAGGCAACGGGCGAGTTTGTAGGACATACAACCCGTCTACACCATGCCTTTGGACGGGCGAGGCAGCGCTTGACCAGGACCCCGCGAGGGACGACTGGACCGACGAGCACGGCATGAGCCAGAAGCCTGTGGGGCGTCATAGCCGCAGGCACGGGAATAGACGGCAGATTGTTGGTGCTGTGATTTTCCGTATCGGCAGTCATGGGGTGTACGACGAACGGCCATGACCCGCGAAAGCGGTCCGGTCCGACAGGCAGGGTGCAATCCCGCGATGCCTGAACCAAACCCGCGGGGCGATGCTGTCCGGCTCCACTCAGGTGCGTGCAGACAGCCGACTCCGGTTCCCCGGGGTCGGTGCGTCCTCTCCGCCTAGGTGTTGCAGTCTGTGAGGCTCGACAGCGACCTGATGCGATGCCACACTCGGAATCACGATTCGATGATGCTTGACGTTGCTGGGGCGCGCGCAACATGACACGTTTAAGCAGTAAGCAGTCTTTCTTTACCTCTCAAAGGACAATGACAATGGCAAATGATCGGTACGCAATGCAAGAATCAAGCGTAACGGGTGATGCTGACGGCATCGGTAGCGTGCGCGTCGCTCTCATCGACAACGAATCAGGGCTGGAAGTAGCCTACGGCATCGATCGCGAGCAGCGTATCGCGCGTGAAAAATGCTTGCATGACGCTCGCAGCCGTGGAATCCAAGCGTGACATACTCCCTCATCTGCACCCGCTATCCATCCACGGTATGGCATGCCGAGTGCATCGACACTGTTGCGGGCATCGTCATCGGCTTCGGTGATGGAACGACCCGCTCTCTAGCACGCGCTGCCGCTCTCGCAATGGCTCGTACCCACGTTACCACGTTCATCCTCCCAACCCACCGCAAGCAAGCGGCATGACCTAAAGGACTTCCACATATGCCTGATCTGTTCTCGCACCTCTCCGACAAGGCCGGCGTATCCGCACAAGTTGCTGCCTATGACAAATCCTGTTTCGATAAGGCTGCGATTGCGGTCGGGGGGCAGCAGAGCTTGGACGCGCTACTTGACTTTGCCACCAGCCTTCCCAAGCACGTCAAAGACGATCTGCAAGCCAGGCTCAATCATGCCGACGGCTACAAGTCTGCCGTTCGCGACCTAGTCGCCCTCCGTGACGGCCAGCCGACCCACTACCTCGCCACAGGCGCAACCTCCCACGCTGAAGCGTCAGAACTCCTCCACGCCGCGATGAAGGGTGACCCGTCCGCTATCGCCAGGCTCACAAACACCGACGCCAAGCTTTTAACCCCTCCCCGCCGCTAACCCATCAGGACACACACCCATGAATCATGATGTTGTAGAGCAACAGTTGGCCAAGATTGACGCGGAGGAACGCGCGGCCAAGGTTGCAGAGTTTCGGATGCTGATTGCCGCTGTCGCCTCACTCCCCACTGACGCTTCCCCTGATACCGCTCAACTTCGCCGCTTGCGGGAGCTGAACAAGTCCCTAGGTCACATTCTCGGGGTCTCGGACTATCTGATCGCCTACTGCGACCGCAAGCGGATGGAGATGGCCGTAGCCTCCGCATCCTCTCAAGCGGCCAAGATTGATCCGCTGGCAGAGGCACAGCTTCACGATGAAGATGCCGCAGCCTGTGAACTTGTGCCTGCCGCACAGGTCCAGATGCAAACGGAACGTGACCGGATATGGACACAGCTTCGTCGAATCGAAGCAACTCGCAAACAGCTTGCCGATGCCGAGTATGCCCTCCAATCGCATCGCCGCGAGTTTACGGAGCTGGGCATATGACCCTGCCAGCCTATGGCACGCCGGAAGCGGCTGAACAGCTTGCGGCGAGTCTGGACGCCCAGCTTTTGGAGCAACTGTCAAACGGGGTCATTGTCATAGACGGCAAGGGGGCGGCTGTCATGGGCAGCGACGGTAAGCCCCTGCGACGCCAACCGTCGGCCGCTTTACTCGTCGCAGCTCAGCGCAGATTGGCAATGATGGAAAGGGACTCCCGAACGCGGCCACGCCATCCGATTGAGATGATCCTGGCCGAACAGGCTAGGCGAGCAACGGCGGCACCCACGCCGATCGCGTCAACCGCTGAAACGCCCGACAACGACGATGGCGAGAAAGCTCGCAAGCTGGTAGCACTCCAAGAAAGACTCGCTAAGGCAATCGCGGACCGTGACGGAGATCGGGGAAAAGCGTGAAAACTTCGCCGATGCTGCCGCTGCTCGTGAACGCCCGCGACGTTGCGACGCTGCTCGGAATCAGTCGCTCCCAGGTGTTCGAGCTTCGCAAGGCGGGATACCTACCGCTACCGGTGGAACTGGATGGCTCCGTCCGCTGGCGTGTTCGCGAACTAGAGGACTGGCTGTTGGCAGGCTGTCCCATGCGGGATGACTGGCAATGGAAGCCCACACTTGTCGTCAAGCTCCCCCAGTTGCTCGACATGCTCCACGCTGAGATAGCAGAACTACAGAGCCAGGTGCGCGATGCTGAGTCACGGCTTGGCAGCGACACCGCGACCATCCGCAGCAAGTAACCAGTAGATGCCACGCTCATAGGCCTTGTGTCGTGTGCGCCCGTCGCCGCAGTCGAGAGATTGCCGACGGATTTCGTTCGAGTCGTTTTCACTTTTACTTTAGGAGTTTGAATGTACACGTTTAGCGCTGCCCAGATCGAATTGATGAAGAACCTCGGGGTCAACGTCCGCTGGCACTCAAGGGCCGTTAGCTACCGCGACAACCGCATCGAAGGGGGTAACCCGGTCATCGAAACCTCAAAGCCGCCCGGATTGTTTTGCGAGGTGCTTGACTTGGCTGTCGGTGGCGGCCCCTTCGTAGTCGCTCCCGGGAACACCAAAGAAGAGAGTTTGAACAAGGCTCTGGAGCTTGCGAAAACCGCTGAGCGTCCGTTGTCGGCTTCCCAGAAGTACATGCGTGACCTAGAGAAGTCGCGGCAAGCTGCCAAGGACGCTGAGATCGCGGCCCTCAAAGCCCAGATTGAGGCGATGGGTGGAACGCCGGTTCCCGCTGTGAAGCCAGTGCCAGTAGTGCCGCTGCCGCCCTCGCCAAAGCCTGACGAGCTGCCCCCTAGCCCGTCCATCCGTCGCAACACGCTCAACACGGGCGGGATTATCAAGACGAAGAAAGCGTAGCCCGTATCGTCCGGCATCCTCGCTTGGGGCGGCTCATAAGTCTCACCGCTCCGCCTAACCGCCCAAGGGTGTCGTCTCAATCGAGATGGACCACAGATGTTCTTGTACGCTGTTGGCATGAATCAGGTAGATACGCCATCCCAGAGTCAGACCGCTTTAGGTCAACCTTCGATCATCGTCAACGTGCCGCCCGCTCCGCCCGTCAACAACTGGACTCCGCAAGCAATCGCCGGAGTCACCGGGTTGGGACTCTCAGTCATTACCGCCGTCGTGGGTGCGATTCTCTTCGTCAGGAATAACTGGCTCAAGTTTCGCTACGACATTGAATGGACCGACAATGCGGGCCTTTCGCCTGGGGCGAAGGTCATTCAAATTGACTTGCACCAGGTTCGCGGTCCCGACATTCGCGTCGACCGAATAGAGCTGCTTTTTCTTCAAGAGCCTGAACGTCCATCGTTCAGGGAAACTCAGGCGGAGCTAAAACTACAGGGCTTTGATACCCGCCTTCAAATTCCCAAGGTCGTGCTGTTGAGCACGGACAAAGAATACAAAGACAAGCGGTATCGCCCGGTCGCAAAGGGCCAGACCGTTTCGTACTACCGTCCGATGGAGGAGACCATTTGGCCCTGGGAGCTAGTCAATACCCGCCAGCCGTTTGCCTTCGTCAAGGTCTACATCCAGAATCGGGTTGTGAGAACCTTTGACGTATCCGGCGAGCTACGCGACATGGTGGCCGCCCTCTACAAAAGGAGAAACGGGTTCCCGTTTCTGCTGACGCGCGACAAAACAGCTCCCGAGAATGCTGCGCTCTAATGCGACGACATTGATTTGTACTTCGCTTCCATGAGTTCGGCTATCTGTTTTTTGAGCTTGACGTACGCGGTTGGCGTTCCCTTCCGCTTGCACTTCATGAAGCTCTGGTAGCTGGTGTAAGCCTCAAGGGCCGTGCCTGAGTGGAGCATCTTCTTGCCGAGTACATGAATCAGCGTGTCGCCATCCCAAGAATCCAAACGCTCAAGCTCGTCAATCTCCATTATTTGCGGCTGTAACCGAAGCACCCCCGATGGTTCTCTCTTTGTCGGCGGAAGTACCTGGTTGAGAGCGGGTGCCGCGAGTGGGGTTAGCGGAAGTTCATCGGCTACAAGGATGAGCGAGCCCGCGCGAGAGGGATTCCCAATCCACCACGGCTTCTCAATCGCGCCTGAGAGAACGTCGTCAATGGTGGCGTTGATTTGCCCAACAGCTTTCGGAATGTCGCGGTTGCCTAGCTCTTGAAGGAAGCGAGCGTTATTGCGGTTGACATACTTCGTGTTTGTCCGATTGGACTTTGATTCGACAACCACGAACCCATCGGAAAACCAGATGATGCCGTCTGCCCGCTCTCCGTCCTTCAAAGGGGCAAGGGGCGTGTATGAACGTCCGTATTGAAGAGAGAGCAAGTGGTGGCAGTAATCCTCAACGATGTCCCCGAAAGGTCCGAGGTCTAGTCCCTCTTCCTTCGCCGCGCGAAGTGGAAACTCAAGCATCGCGAGCGCAAGGTTGACCGGGGACAGGACGATTGATTCTGTCGGGCTGATTGAGATAAGCGGGGTCGTCGCCAATGGCACGAGAGTCGGGGACTTCCAGAGGTCCGCCTTTGCGTGCTGCGCTTCGCACCGGCTCTTAAACTCTTCCCACGTTCCCGATACCGAGTTCAGGATGTTTCTCGCGCGGGAGCTATTGTCATACCTGGTTGACATGGACGGTATCCCGTCGTGCATTTTGTCCATGTTGATGTTGACCACCAGAGACTCGATCGCATGGGCGAGAACAGCTTGCCATTCGAGGATGGAAACGCCGTATTTCTTTTTGAAGATGGCATCCGCCTTCGCGCGAAAACTGGTAACTCTGCCCCGCTGGTTCGGTATCGGCCATGTCCAAAGAGCAACGGCGCGAGTGGCAATGTCAATCATGTGACCCAGAGAGCTACGCTCCGTCAGTGCCGCAACGACGCCGGGCAGGTCCGTATCCATCCGAGAGTTTGATTCTTCGTTGATTGACGCGGAGACCATGTAGAGAAGTTTAGGGATTGCCTCTCCCTGTTCGTCCGTCAGCTTGCCCTTAATCTGTCCGGGCTCCGCGTAGATGGCGGCAATCTGAATCGAAGCCAATACCGCAAATGGGTCAATGAATCGCTTTCGCGGTCCAGCATCTTTATGCCACTTGACCAAAGCGGCCTTCCTCTCAGTCGTGAGCATGGACAGCACGGCTCTTTCAGCATCGCGGTAGCTGATGCCCGGGGAGGTCATGGCAAGGGCCACCCGCGACAAGATGCTTAACCAGTTGTCTTTCTTGAGAAGGCGCACCACGCTCGGAATGTCCGGCATCGGCTCCGTCCAAAGTTCCGCGTAGGACGGAGTAACCACACTTCGATGCTCTACTAGGTCGGCCCGTAACTCCGCGCTCTGGTTCTTCGGTGGGTTGGGGTAGAACTTGCCGCCAAAGTGAGCGCCGACCGAATAGGACAAGCCGCCGGGTTCATCCTCTCGAAACAAGAAACCGAGGTGGTCGGGCAACTTGCTCACGCTCAATCGTACGGAGCCGGGGGGATCATGGGATTGAGGGAAGCTGCTTCGCAGCGTCGTCTTTGTTGTAGGCAGCGAGAGCGAGTTGGACAAAGGAGGCGGGTAGCACATTCTCCTTCACCTTGGTAGTCAGGTATTTTTCGAGCTTTCCTCCGCCGATATAGTTCTCTCGAATCCAACGCCTGAACTCCCCAAGCGCCATCTCCGGGTAACACCAGGGCTCCTGTGGGTTTGAGTCAGCCTGGGGGAAGTAGTCGGGGTAGTTGTGCTTGAACTTAGTGCGCTCGCCAAACTTTGAGACCAAGTTCTCCGACACCCAGTGCTTCCCCCATGCCAAACCAACCGAAATATCGGGTACGAACTTGCTATCGACAGCCAGCCCGTTTTGGCCCAAGTGAACGATGATATCTGCAATCTCTTTGAACACACCGAAGTATCCGGCAGGTACGGCGTCAAAAGTGAGGGAAACGCGGTCGTGAAACTGGCGCCAGATTTCGGGAACCCGATGAGTCGGGTCGTAGCCAACCTGGGCGTAGATAAAATCATGCAGAGCCTTGCCTGCCAAGAGTCGATAGTTCTTCTTCCCCTGCTCGGTTGGTACCTCAAACGCGTAATACTCAAGAACAGCCAAGCAAAGAGTGTCTGGGTAGGCGTGAAACACGCCACCTTTTTCCTTGATCTCGATGTAGGGCGTTTCGATGTCAATACCACGATCGCTCAGGATTTTGCGCACGCCCTTGGCCAGCGCGTTGGGGGTACTGCTGGTCCACTGCTGCCCAAGCTCAACCACACGAGCATTGCTTACTCCACACAGCCTCGCGAGCCCTCGCCCCGTTAGGAATGCCGTGCCATCTGACAGCACGCCCATACCCACACCATCGATCTCCTTTTGCTTGTCAATGAACAGTTCGAGTTGGGCATGCGAGACATGGGCGATCGAACTCGATGGCGGTTTTGGCGATAAATCGCTTGTTTGCAAGGACTTAGGTGTGATCGGATTGGGTGTTGTGTCCACTGTCTAAGCTCCTTGTGATGAGGGATAGTACTCGCTCCGAGCGCTTATCGCTTGTCCCCGTCCGTCAGCGGCATGGAAATATCGCACCCACCGGAACACAATGGACGTGAATGACAGACTGTCCAGCCCCGCCGCGGGTTCGCATCCCTCAACTCGAAACATGTGGACCTTCAACTTCACGTTCCGCTTCTCTGGATACTTGCCATATAGGGTCCCAACGACTTGGCTCGCGAGGGTGTCGTGGAGGATTTAATCTCAGTAGCAATTCAGGTGCGCGGGCAAGATTAGCGGCGGTTGGCGATCTCCTTCGGCGAACATGGCTTGGGGCGGAACATGCTGGCGGGTTCTCTTTTCGTCGCAAGCAACTGGCTTGCCGCAAATACAGCAAAATGGGAGCTTCCGCGCCTGCTGAAAGTGCTTTTGCTTGCGAAGTTCCATTGGAAATGCGCCGAGCGGGAGTCGAACCCGCATGTTCTTGCGAACGGCGGAGTGCTCATGGGCACGCTCGCTTCAGAGTGCCAGTGAAAGTCCGCCGCGTCTGCCGTTTCGCCATCGGCGCGTTCTCTATTTTAGGCATGGCGAACCGCCCCGGTTCTTTGGCGGCCTACGGTGTCTACTAGAGCGGGGAATCTGTCTCAAGGGGCCGTGGGTCATGTCAAAGCGGCGATTCGCAAGGATCATCCTCATTGACGGGCCACGGGCGGCCAGGGCGGGCGGGGACCCCTGCAATCTCGGATGGATAACGGCGAGCATCCCGCTATCCGCCGACGGCCGGTTTGAGGTAACGGGCGAAGTCGCCGACCTACCGAACCACTGTGCCCGCGACGAGTATCAGCTTGTGCCAATGGTGGCCGGAGAGAAGGAACGGCGTGCCCGCTGGGTCTGCCGCATCGGTGTCGAGCCGTTGCCGTCGAACAATCCGAACTGTCCCGGCATTCCAGGGTTGAAGCCGGGCGAGATTGCGACAAAGCCCTTGTAGCCCGCTTCGGTTAGCCCGTTTGCGGTCCCGGCCCCAAAGGCTCGGAAGGTCCGCTCTTGGGATTCTCGACGGTTGATGTTGGAGTGTTCTTGAAAAGACCGCCACCGAGATCAGGGTGGAGCCCATCCAGGCAAATGGAGTGAATGGTCAGCATCAATTCAGCGAACTTGGGGTTGTCGTCATCGTCAAAGCCAAAGTAGCTGAATCCTTCGGGCTCATCGACGAGATCCGCCTCATGGGCGATCCGATGCCGCCTTTCCATCATCCAAGCGAGAATGGCGTATTGACGACGAAAGGGCTCAGGGTCATACCCAAGCCGCATGAGCCATTGCTCAAAGACGTTGGTGTTACTGATCGTCATTCTGTCGCAGTACGACCCCACCGCCTTTTCGATTAGTTGCTGGACGGTTAGGTTTCGGTATCGGTTGCCGAGATCGGCAATGGACAGCACAAGCGGGCGTTTGTCTGCGTCAGAGCCCCCGGGGAATTTCAATTCTGCCAATGCGACCTTGGAGGTTGATAGGGGGAGGAGCCAACGAGTCAGCGAGCGGAGAAAGTCCTCGAAGCTCGAATGCAGAAGGACGATGCAAGCGCGCAGAACTTCGTCCCCGAGTTCATGGGTGTCATTGTCCTTATGCAGTTGAAAGCCGTGCTTTGCGAGCGCAAGGCATCGGTTGAGATTGATAACGATTCGGCCGAAAAGCGTTGAGCTCACAGAAGTACCGAGCGCGTGAGACCAGTTGAAGCGGAGAAGGTTTTCAACTCTCGGAGCGTTGGCCATGTCCGAAGTTTAGGGCTTCTGTGGTTTGGCCTTCTGCTGGGGGTCGTTGCGGCAAATCGTTAGGGGCACTCGCCCCACACTTGCATGAACAGGAAGCCATCACGAACACCCCGCCGAATACCCATTCAGGAAGCACTGGAAGTCGTTGGCCGTGAGGATGGGATTCGCGGTGCTGCCGTCGCAGTTGGCGTACGCAT
>Ga0154020_10007866_pt1 | contig 12406 bp, 13 predicted proteins | sample Klosneuvirus_201_FD_109709 | JGI IMG/M metagenome (GOLD analysis project Ga0154020, IMG submission 109709) | Active sludge microbial communities from wastewater, Klosterneuburg, Austria - Klosneuvirus_20160825_MG | ecosystem: Engineered > WWTP > Aerobic digester > Activated sludge | place... | reverse complement strand
ATGATGAATTGAAATTTATGAAGAGTGCTTTAGGTCAGCGTGATGCTTTACTTTATGAAACTGGTTTTCAGAAGGCGGGTTTCATTGGCAGAATTTTAGATTATAATTTGCCTAACGGGTTTGTTGACGAACAGAATAAGATTCTTGCCAACATGACGAAAGCAGAAGCGGATAAGATTGTGACCAAATGGATCAAACCTCAAACAAGCAATATTTTATTAGTTGGTGATAAAGCTAAAATCTTACCAGGCATTGAAAAACTTGGCTATGAAGTTATTGAGTTGGATGTAAATGGAAAATTGAAAACCGGCACTGAGTCATTGAACAAAAAAATTGACGAAATAAAGAAATAAGTTCAGATCACGATATTTTAGAAGTCTGCTTGGCAGGCAGACTTCTCTTTTTTTAATCCTTCAATACCCGCATCTCAACCCTCCTGTTTGTTGCACGGGCTTCTTCCGTATTTTCAGTCGCTATCGGCTGACTTCCACCGAACGCTTTGGTTTTAATTCGGTTTTTATTAATGCCTTTTGCAACCATATATTTTTTTACTGCATCCACTCGTGATTGGGAAAGTTTTAAATTGGCTTCGGCATTGCCTTGGTTATCGGTATGGCCTTCCAATTGAATAACCAATTTCGTGTTCTCTTTCATCATGGCCACCACTTCATCTAACTCGCCAAAGGATTGTGGATTGATGGTTGCCCGACCAATCGTAAATATTAAATGATTTAAAACTACTGCCTGACCTAATGAGGTTAACGGAATATCTCGTGAGATAACATTATTTACCGCTTCTTTAGGATCAACAATAATGGTGCGCGGCATGTAGCCGCTTGCTTCGGCAGTTACCTGATATTTTGATGAGCCGAAAATTCCAAACACAAAGGTGCTATCGTTAAACGAACCCGTAATACTGCCCGTTGGGTAACTCTTGTAAACAATTTTAGATTTTAACAGTTTGCCGCGCACAGCATCCACTACGTTTCCTTTCACAGTAATCTCCTGGGCAAATCCTAAAAAAGGAATCAACAGTAAAATTGATAAGAATAGTTTTTTCATTCTGTAAAGCACCATAAAAGAAAAGGAAGTATCAACTAAAATTCGATGAACTCACATTCGGATAGAAAAAAACTGAATTGGAAAGCAACAACTACATACCTATATTTAAGCATCCATTAAAAAAAACAGTCATGAAGCACCTAGCGTTATTAATTCTTATACTCTCTGGTTTTATCGCATCTGCGCAAATACCTTCCACGGAAGTGCAAATTAAAACTGCTTTACTTGCTGCACCAGAAGACCAACGTGCAGGCGCCCAAGTTTATGGGTACGATGCGAAAGGCGAATTTGTGGTTCTGCGAAAAGGAACTAATGAATTAATCTGCCTTGCCGATGATCCAAAACAAAACGGATTAAGTGTTTCATGTTATCACAAAGACCTTGAGCCTTTCATGGCACGCGGTCGCGAATTGAAGACAGCCGGAAAAACCTTTCAGGAAATTTTTGCTATCCGCGAAGAAGAAGCTAAGTCAGGAAAACTGAAGATGCCAAAGCAAGCATCAAACCTGCAGGTATATTCAGCAAAAGCCGAAGACTATGACGCAACTACGGGTGAAATTAAGAAAGGGAATTTTCGATATGTAGTTTATATTCCTTGGGCAACAGCTGCCAGCACCGGGCTTCCTGCAAAACCCGAAGCTCCGGGTATGCCGTGGATTATGGATCCGGGCACACACCGCGCGCACATTATGATCAATCCCGTTACAAAGGATTAATAAAATCTTACTTTTTGAAAGTTAATTTCTGCGCCTTCTTCTGAGCGTTAAGTGCTAACTCGGTCGCAAGGAAACAATGATCTTGTGTCATCGCGGTTTCTGTTCTGTTCACAATATCATTTACGAGCAATTCGCCATACGGTAGATTTTCATTTGTACAATCAAAATAGCGAGTCTCCTTATTATCAACCAGAAACAAATGGTTTCCTCCATCACGCCCTCCAATATCAACATTCTTTCTTAACTCAATAAATCCATCGGTTCCAAGAATGGTTAAGCGCCCATCCCCCCAGCTGTTTAACCCATCGGGTGTAAACCAGTCCACACGGATGTAGCCCGTGCCATTATTACCGCGCACATGCGCATCTCCAAAATCTTCAAAGAGTGGATATTGCGGATAATGCACATTGCCCACCTGCGATGAAATGATTTGCGCTTGGGTTGATCCGGTAAAAAATAAAAACTGATCGAATTGATGCGAAGCGATATCGCAAATGATTCCACCATATTCTGCTTTATCAAAAAACCATTCAGGTCGGGATTTAATATTCATGCGGTGCGGACCAAGACCAATAGTTTGAATTACATTTCCAATTGCTCCGGCCTTTACCAACTCCCCTGCTTTAACAGTCGCTTTGTTTTCAAAGCGCTCGCTATACATGATAGAATAAATGCGTTTAGTTTCTTTCTGCACTTTTCTTGCTTCTGCTAATTGACTCAAGGTTATAATACCCGGCTTATCAACCATAAAATCTTTTCCATGCTTCATGGCCTGAATACCAAGTGGTGCCCGATCGATTGGAATAGATGCGCTAACAATTAATTGAATGACCTTGTCTTCGAGAATTTCCTTTTCACTAGTTGCCTTATGTGCATCGGGATAACGCTTTGCAAAAGCCTCAACCAAATCTGGTTCCTTCGCATAAAAAGAAACTAGTTGACCTCCACCTCTAATAAGCGCACCAACCTGGCTATAGATATGACCATGATTTAGTCCGATAACCGAAAACTTGATTGAGTTTAAAGGAGCCGAATAGGTTCTTGGCTTTGAGCTCTCTACCAAAATTCTTTTCCCAGCTGCAAAACTTTGTGGAATTGCCATGGCTGCAAGGCCTGCTGTGGTTGCCAGCTTTAGAAATTTTCTTCTTTCGTTGTTTTTCATCTGCAAACAGTTTAATCTCTAATATAAGACGATAAATATCGGGGTTGCCCTGAATAGTTCTATTTCTTATTTGCAGCACCAAAAAATCAGATTCCTTTTGAGACGGTTTAGAATACAATGCGAAATTTCATTTCACACGCACATAAACGAGCTTGATACCTTTTTTTTCAGTCTGACGTTCATCTACTTCAAACTTTTTAATGCTTTTGATCAACAAGGCTAATTTTGCAAATCCAAAATTTCTTGGATCGAAGTCGGGGCGCTTCTTCAATATTAAATTTCCAATTTCTCCAAGAAAGGCCCAGCCACTATCATCTGCCAGGTCACTTATGGTAGTGGAAATTAATTGAATGGTCTCTTTATCTATTCGTTTTAGTGTTTCGCGGTTTTTCTTGACTGCTTTATCACGCCCGCCATTGTGCATGTCATACGATTCCTTCGAATCATCGGACTGCACTTCCAAAATTTCTATGTAGATAAATTTATCGCAGGCAACTATAAATGGATTTGGAGTTTTCTTTTCGCCCATACCAAGCACCATCATACCGGCTTCTCGCAAACGGGTTGCAAGTCTTGTAAAATCGCTGTCGCTTGAAACAATACAAAAGGCATCTACCTTATCAGAGTATAAAATATCCATTGCATCAATGATCATGGCCGAATCAGTTGCATTTTTTCCAGTAGTGTAACCATATTGCTGAATGGGCGCAATTGCATTTTCCAAAAGCACATTCTTCCAACCTGCAAGATTCGGTTTGGTCCAGTCGCCATAGATTCGCTTAAAGGTGGGCGTTCCGTACTTGGCAATTTCTTCCATCATTGCCTTAACATTGGCCGATGGAATATTGTCGGCATCAATCAGAACAGCAATGCGGGTATCGTTTGGTGTTTTCATGCATTCATTTTCCTTCTAATGTCGGAAGGATTAATGACAGATGAAAACTGTTTCGCGCAAACATAACGCTGCCGTGCGGGCAATAATCCGATATTGATAAGGTGTGATTGCAACACAATCACTTATCATAGATTTGTGTGAGATTAATATGTGGCTCAATATGAATAAGCACATGACCTAATGTAGGTATTTCAGATCGCAACGTATCTTTAAGCTTGTGTGCCAAATCATGCCCTTCCTTAACGGAGATTTCTCCATTTACAATCGCATGCAAATCCACATGATATTTCATACCTGCTTTTCGGATGAAACATTTTTCGGTTCCTAACACACCCCTTACGGTTAAAGACACCTTCCTGATTTCTTCAATTAAGTCATTGTAAATATTCTCATCCATAACCTCGGCCAAAGCCGGACGAAATATTAAGTAGCTATTGTATAAGATAAAACCTGATGCCAGTAAAGCTGCCCAGTCATCAGCAGTTTCAAATCCTTCGCCAAAGTATATTGCGATAGAGATTCCGATAAAGGCCATCACGGAAGTAACTGCATCGCTGCGATGGTGCCAGGCATCTGCTTTTAACGAGGTACTGTTGGTTTCAATACTTTTTTTTATTACGATGCGATACGAGATTTCTTTCCACAAAATAATAATACCAAGCACAAAAAGCGTCCAGGCTTTAGGACTTTTGTGTGGAGTTTGAATGTTGATGATACTTTGATAAGCAATAATTGTAGCCGATACCACAAGAAACGCTACCACCATAAAAGTTATCAACGGTTCAATCTTTCCATGACCATACGGATGATTCGCATCGGCCGGACGTTTTGCATACTTGAAGCCAAAAAGTACAAGCAATGATGCAAAGATATCGGCCGTAGATTCTATAGAATCGGCAATCAACGCGTAAGAATTTCCAAAAAAACCCGCCAGCCCCTTTATAATTGCTAACCCGGTATTTCCAGCAATGCTGAAATAGGTAGTTCGAATAGCCTTTTGTTCGTCACTCATAAGCTATCTGATATAAGATGGAATTTCAGGATCGCCCTTGAGGAAGTCTCCTTTCTTACCTTGTGATAAAGCCCAGCGATCTATCCACGAAATTCCCCAGTTTCCATAAGCCGTTACCGGAGTTTTATAAGCGATATCTTCTAATGCGCTGGATAAGGAAATAAAATTATACTCACGCCTTATGAACATCTTTGCCAACGCATCGATGTATTCTGAATTAAGTGCACTCGCATGTATCAGCAACACCTGATTAATCTGTCGGCCAAAAAGTGCTACTGATTGCCGCTCAAAATAGAGAATCTTGCGCTCCATGTAGTCAATATAATCAATACCTATCTGTTTCATCATCTTCGTATCTTTCCTATCCTGAGCTTTTTTATAGGCTGCTGCAAACATATAGTCTTCATCATCAATAGTTACTGGAGCTACTGTATAACCATGATTAGCTAAGAAATGATTTAAGGAATCAGCCCTCACTTTTGAATTGCCAGTATGCAAAAACGGATGCCGGAAATACTTGAACTCTTTCCCAGCCTTACTCATCAGCTCCTTAGTTACTTGCTCACCTTTAATTATTTCCTTGAAAAAATCTGTCGCAGATAGAGAATTATAATCAGGGTGCGAAAAAGTATGGTTGCCCAGCTCAAGTCCGGAATCAAGCCAGCTTTTGAGTAATTGAACCTGAAACGGATTTAGTGTGCCATTCTTGTAAAGTTTAATCTCATTGACAAAACCCATGGCTGGGATCTTGTTCGCTTTTAACCCATCAATAAGTTTATTCATTATCTTTTTTTGATACCCCGTGTCGCTGATACCATACGTTACCAACGGCATATCATCAATAGTAAAACAGACTTGCTTAGTTTGACTAAATGCTGTTGATGTTATCAGAATTAAAATCAATTGGAGTACCCTGTACATAAAAAGAATTATGGAATAACCAAAGATACCTATGAAAATGATAAGGTTGACTATTCACCTCTATTAAGTGCTTATTATGAATGAGGATGGAGTGAAGAAAGAAAAAGTTTAACGGATTTAATTTTTACGCCCCACAAAACGCACAACAGAGCCGGTACCATTGTGGTATAATCCTTCGCTCAACTCTATTTCAGTTTCAATCAATTCAATAATTTCAAAATCATAAAAATCAGATTTGATTTCCTCAATTGAAAATAAAGACTCAATGTCTTTGGGGCCACCTACTTTTGGATTTTTGGCAGCGTAGCTCAAATGATTTTTACCGAAGGCTTCAAAAATTACAATTCCACCTGGCTGCAAATAGGTTGTCAGTGTTTTGTGATAATCTGATTTTTTATCTGCTGGAAAGTGAGCATAAATCAACCCGATTGCATCAAATTCATTTGGCTGATATTTTATTGACTGAAACTCCCCTACTTCATAAGTAATTTTAACCTGATGCCTATCTGCTAATTGAGTTGCTTTCCTTTTTCCTTCCGCACTCTGGTCAAAAGCAAAAACATTCCAACCTAAAGTAGCGGCATAAACCGAGTTCCGCCCTTCACCCTCAGCTGGAAATAAGATTTTGCCCGAAGGAAATTTTGTAAGTTGCTCTTTAAGATAGATGTTCGGCCGCTCGCCATAGGCAAACTCTTTCTCGCTATATCGATCGTCCCATTTTTCTTTCATGACTGTAACTCCAGATTAGATTAATTCAAATTTAAGAAACTATTAAATGTTCCTATTAAGATTGGGGATAAACAAAGACTTTTGTCAGGGCCTACCATGACAAGACTCATAGACATTTGACCTGATAAGATCAATATTTACTAAAAAAAAGATGAAAACAACTTCCACAATTTTAATGGCAGGTGCCGTTGTGCTAATCGTTAGCGTAGGCGTGCTGTATGGACTTATCTCCTTCTTTCCGCAGGTTATTGAAGAATATTATAGTCCGGTTTTCCGTTCCAATTCGTTTAACACAGATTGGCTATTTTATCTACATCCCTTTGTATTAAGTGCCGCATTATATTGGTTTTGGAATCGGGCAACAGAAATGTCTGCTGGTTCAGGAATAGCAAAGGCATTGAAAGTTGCATTAACCTATGGATTGGTTGGCATGGCGCCAGTACTACTTTTAACGTTTAGCGCCATTGATATTTCTGTATTTATGGTAATTACCTGGCTTGTTTACGGGATTTTACAAGCACTGTTGGCATGCCTTATTTTTTTATGGCGCGGATAAGTATTAATTCAGTTGTACCTCTTTAACCCTAGAACCGATGATTAGGTAGAGATTGAAAATCGATTATTTCGCAGCAACCTGAAAGGCCTTCTCACCATTTTTTTCTACCTCGCGGATGCTGCGCATTTGTTTCATCTCCTCCAGCAGCGGGATTAATTGACTAGGGTCCGCGATTTTTAAGTGCGAGCTGATTTCAGAGAGCGACTTAATATCGTTAGGAACTTTGCGGAAGTCTGTTATAAAATTCAGAATGTCAATCTTTTTAATCATCTGGTTTAAATTGAAGTGAAAAATATTTCCTGAATGTATTACGAATATAATTACTCAAGGTTTTGAAATTGTTATAGCAGACATACAAAATTGTAAGCCAACTTACTTCCGCGTTCCATTTAATCCGGCAGGAAACATGATAGCGAGTAAAGCTGCAATGAGTAAAAAATTAAATTCCATTCCGTTTCTGCCACCACCCACTACAAACCAACCTTCGTTAAAATGAATCATAACTATGCCGGATATTAAAATGACAATAGTAATAATGGCTGCCCAACGAATATATTTTTCTAGTATCAAACAAATAGCCGCAACAAGGTGCGATAATTTAATAGCCCAGGCCAGCGGAACTCCTATTGGATTAAAGCCAATCTGATTGAGATACAAATTGCCAAAGTCGTTAACTCCATTGTTAAACATACCCGGCACACTGTGCATAATTAATATTATGGCGACTGCCCACCGAAGAATAAGTGTGTGATTAAATTTCATAGCAGATTTGAGATTAAATAACTCTTTACTTCCTTACAAACTCAAGATTTTTCACCCTTCCAAAATCCAATTTAAAATCAGCCATTTTTCCTGCAGTTCTTCTGAACTGGAATAGTATACCATTAACGGTAAATTGATCCACATCGTTGGCAAGTAACTTCATCGGTTTAGTAGAGGGCATTTTTACCATCAGCATTCCAGCTTCCACATAAATAGTATACGCAGCATCCAATTCTTCGCTGTAAAAGTTACCTACGTAATCCTCAGCATTAAAATTAACAATGGGTGTTGGCTTTGGCGCAGATTCGCTTTTCAAATTCTCAACGTTAGATTTAGGTTCAATCAGTTTATCTTTTAAAAACACATCCGCTACCTGATAACTTTTAGTTACAGGGTCGGCATCATCTCGATTTGTCAATATGATAACTGAGAAATTTTGCTCCGGAAATCTTACCAATTGTGCACGATATCCCGCCAAGGCTCCTGAATGACTAACTGTTTTCAATCCTTTATAGGTACCATTTTCCAAGGCAAATGCATAGCCAGCGCTTTTACCATTATTTAAGATTCCATCCTGTTGCATCTTTGTGACAATAGCTTGCCCGCCTTTACCTAATTTATTATGATAGAAATTCTGATCCCATAAATACAAATCTTCAATGGTAGAATACACGCCACCCGAACCTACCAGATCAAATCGCATAATAAGATTGTCAAATCCAATTTTTTTAGTTGAATCTTTTGCATAACTAAATGCCTTGTTCTTAATGATGTTGGTATTGTCGTCATAAAATTGAGTGTGGCTCATACCCAACGGTTCAAAAATAGTTGTCGCTGCAAATTTCCGAATGGATTCTCCACTGACCTTTTCAACAATAAGCGCCAACATAAAATAGCATGAATTGCTATACAGGTATTGCTCGCCAGGTTTAAAGTTTAAAGTTGATTGTCGTTTAATTAATTCATACACTTCATCTATGGTAATATGATCCAGATAGTTTCTGCCCTTTAAATCCATTAATGTTAAGTAGTCGCGAACACCACTGGTATGATGAATAAAATGCTTTATGGTAAGTGGGCTTTCATACACTGGGAAATCAGGAAAATATTTTTGAATCGGATCATCCAGATTAAGTTTACCCTGTTCTTCCAATAATAAAATACAAAACGTTACAAACTGTTTTGATACCGAGCCAATATAAAAAACAGTGGAAGGTGTTATCTTAATATCATGCTCTAAATCCGCACTGCCATAGCCATTTGCATACACCAACTTTCCATTTTTTATAACGCCCAACGCGCCACCCGGAACGTCTAATTTATTCCATTCAGCAAAAATCTTATCGACTTCAGTTTTTTCTTTGCTTTGCGCGAATGAGAAAAAGGGAAGGCAAAGCAGGGCTGCTAAAAAATAGTTTATGACTTTTTTTTTCATTTTACGCTTTGTGTCTTTTAATCTCAACGAAATAATAATCAAACGCCAATAGATTTCAATGCTGCAACAAATGTATCCAACTCATCCGTGGTTGTATAAACGTTGGGCGTAATGCGGCAACCATGCACTCCGGCTCCATCGATGGCCACCGTCCAAATTTTATATTTATCCAATAACGTTTTGGCTAGATCACCTGGTTTAATGCCGCGCACACCCACGTTAGCAATGCCGCACGAACGTGTTGAATCTTCCGGAGTATTGATTTCAACATGACTTAGCTTCCTGGCTTTGCCTGTCCAATAGTTTTGCAGATAGCGAAGTCGTGCTTCTTTCCTTGCGTGCCCTATAAGTTGATAATAGTCGATGGCATCTGCAATAGCTAAATGCGTTGACACCGGATGCGTGCCTAAATGGTTAAGCCGAAGGATGTCATCTTCTTTTCTTCCTTCATCACCAAATAAAGGCCACACGGTTGCAATGTTTTCTTTCTTCACATACAACATGCCAGCTCCTAACGGAACACTCAACCATTTATGCAAACTGGTTCCATAGTAGTCGCAATGTAAATCCGGAATCGAAAATTGAATGTGCGCAAATGCATGAGCTCCATCCACCATCACCTTCACTCCCTTGCTATGCGCCATGTCACAAATTTTTCGAATTGGTAAAATCTGTCCTGTAATGTTAACCATGTGGCATACCATCAACAGCTTGGTCTTTGTAGTTATCGCTTCTGCATAAAGATTTACAATCTCTTCATCTGACTTTGGATGGTTTGGTAACGAAACAATTTTATTTACCATACCGTGCCGCTTAGCTACTTGTTGAAACATGTTGAGCATAGATCCATAATCCTGCTCGGCCATCAAGGCTTCATCACCTGCTTGCCATGGCCAGCCTGCAATAATCATATCCAATGATTCAGTTGTGTTTCTAGTAATGATCAACTCCTCAGAAGAACACCCCGCCAGCTTAGCCAACTTATCAACCATCATCGCTTTATCTTCAAATTGTCTGGTGCGCATGTAATACGAGCCCTCGTAATTTATATCACGAATATGTTTAAGTTGTTTTTCCAATGTTGCTTTGGGAAGAATGCAGTAATAGCCGCCTTCTAAATTGATATAATCAGGCTTAAGCCGATAATCTGCCCGGATGCCTTTCCAAAAAGTTTCATCGCTTGCTAATTCAAGAGCAGTTTTTTCCTCAAAATTTTTAATCCATGCTGCTATAGATGGAAACGGAGTTAGTGCAGCAACTCCTAACAGGGTGGTGCTTTTTAAAAAGGTACGCTTATCCATAATTATTAGAGGTTCAATGTTTGCGAAATCGAAAGTACAAATTGCTGCAGCGGTAAGAAAATTTCGTGTGAATTTAAAAAGATGAATATTTAAACGGAAGAAAAGATTAGGTTTAAAAACCTTGATACAGCCTAACACAAAACTTCGCTTAAATGACTAAAAAGATTTCATTCATTTATTACCACAATAACCTCACTCCCTGCTTTTACATCTACATTGTAATAGGCATAAGCACAACCGTGATCTTCGCCCCGCAACGTTTTTCTTTTTATTCCATTTACGAATATAAATTTATGATCGCCCGGCATTCGCGCCACCCAGGTTATTGAGGGGCCTTCTTTATTTGTAAAGATTGTTTTATGCAAACCAACATGTTTAACCGAAATTTTATTTGAAAGAATTGGAACATCATTCATTTCGGCCCAGTCATTTTCCGAATCTAATCTTGATAGGGTCGAAACTTTATTAGCCGAAGCATCTGCTTCAATACCCATTAATCCGCGGGTTATATGTTCAATAATCGTAAATGAATTTTCAGGATAATCGCGCCTTTTATTTTCAGAACTGCACAACTCAACAATCATATTGTTGGCAAGACTGGAATACCCATTTTCATAAAAAATAATGGGTAGGTAAGATTTCAATTCAACAATAAGATTATGGTAGTTCAAACGATATTCTTCCGCCAGGTTTTTAATTTTATTTTGATCGTCAAGTGCATTAAAATAAAGCACGTAATGTAAATAGGCCTGATCTTTATCGATCATAAAATAGTCGAACGATTTATCGGCATACTGAATAGACCGGTATTGTTGCTTTTTATTATCCCACCAAAATTCTTCTAGAAATTTTTGCTCCCGCTTTGCTTTGATTTGGTACTTGCTTGCTTCCGCTGGTTTTCCTGTTTGATTAAGAATTTCAGCATAGGCCTTGTAGGCGGCAATGATCGAAGCCGTTTGGTCAATGCCAAGAATCACTTCTCCCCGTCCACCTTCATTATAAGTGGGTATTCCACGATTGTTACCAAACTTGTTAGCTCCGTTTTCAACAGACATTGTGCGACTGCGTGTTATTACCTGATCATAACCAAGTTTCCAATGATCCACATACTCGTTCATGCTTAAGGCATAAAATCTATTGAGTACTTCATTTTTAATCCAGGTTTTGTTACCCGTCCACTTATATAAACGCGCAGCATTATATACTACATCAAAATTGGCTGGTAGATTATACCAGAAATCTTTATCGGTATTGAAATCGACAGGAGCTGGTTTGTTATAGCGGTTTATTTCCCAATAGGAACAATAATCTTTTTCAGCACTAATGTTCTGGGCAAACTTTTGAAACATGTTTTCATTGTGCTTGGTTAATCCCAAAATTTCGGCACCTAATGCCTGATGCGAAACATCACGCATACAAAAAGCCTCACGGGATGGAAGTGCAGCTTCGTACCAATATCCAACAGGATCGGATCCATCATGAGCATAAGAGAGCGCTTTGTTTTTTGCCCAGTCAAATGCCTTAGTTAACTCGCTTTTGCTGGATTTAAAGGTGACAAGATCTTGCGCCTGAACAACCAAAGTAAGACTTAATGCTGCAAAAAAAAGGAGAACTCTATACATAACTAACAATTTCTATTTCTAAAAATTAAATTACCATTCAAAGAAGTTATAGTGAAAATTATTCAACCACAAACCACGTATAACTTTCGGGCTGCAGCGTAACTGGCAACTCTACTTCAAAATTTCTAGTTAGGGGATACAACTTACTGGCACCTTCTTTCTCTCGCAGTCTGGCTCCTTCAGTTAAACCCGCATAATATAATGGCACTTTTATAGTTCGGGTAATTTTTTCT
>Ga0154020_10007864_pt1 | contig 12407 bp, 15 predicted proteins | sample Klosneuvirus_201_FD_109709 | JGI IMG/M metagenome (GOLD analysis project Ga0154020, IMG submission 109709) | Active sludge microbial communities from wastewater, Klosterneuburg, Austria - Klosneuvirus_20160825_MG | ecosystem: Engineered > WWTP > Aerobic digester > Activated sludge | place... | reverse complement strand
TTCATTGTCAACTCAGTTGACCAAACTTAAAAACAAAGACCAGCCCATCATTACCTGCTGTGCCTCGGGCATGCGGAGCGCAAGCGCCAAAAGCATCCTGAAAGCCAAGGGTTACACGAAGGTGTATAATGGCGGAAGCTGGCTGAGTGTGCAGAGAAAACTGGCATAAGTTTTGCCACTATATTGTTTTACATTAAAATAGATTTTAACAATATGTCAGACAAATTTTCGGAAATCATTCAGAGCGAAACACCGGTACTTGTCGATTTTTTTGCCGAGTGGTGCGGTCCTTGCAAAATGATGAAACCAATACTGGAAGACCTGAAATCGCGCATGGGCGAAGGCGTTCGCATCATTAAAATTGACGTCGACAAAAACCCGGCCATTGCGTCTAAGTTTCGCATTCAGGGCGTTCCTACCCTCATGGTTTTTAAACAGGGCGAATCCAAATGGCGACAGAGTGGCGTGGTCAGTGCTGCTGACCTGCAGGGGGTTATTCAGAAGCTGAACTGAGCTCAGCGCCTGAAAACGCCTTTGAATACAGCACTGTCGGCTACAAACCCCGACATGGCCTGACGTATTTCAGCGACGCCTGCGCCGTGTCCGATGTCCAGTGTGGCTTTGCGTATGCCGAATAATCTGAAGCAATAGGTATGCAACTGCCCGGATGGCGGACAAGGACCGCCGTATGCTGTGTCGCCAAAGCTGTTTAAACCCCGTTTTATTCCGGCCGGTAATGGCCCGAGCGTATTGACACCCTCCGGAATTGCCTTCACGGCAACGGGAATGTCGTACAGAACCCAGTGCACCCATACCTTGCCGGCAACCGGCACTGCATCGGGGTCGTCCATAATCAGAACATAGCTTTTTACATCGTTTAACAGGGTTTTTTGCCAGTTCATTTGAGGAAACACCTGTGCAGGTGCTTTACATGTATATTTATCCGGAATGGTATCGCCAAACGACCAGGCACTGGCATACAGGTATAGGCCGGGTATTTCCACCAGTGGTCCGCAACAATCCGGTTCTTTCTTTTTACAGGCCGTTAATACAGCCAAAACGAGAACGAATAACAGCAATGTCCGGTTTAAATATGTTTTCATTTCCTGATGGGTTTTTGCAACAGTTTGTCGGGGCAGTGTTAAATGAAGAGGGTCGGTTTATAGGGTCATCCGAATCCATTCATGCATTTGCCGCATTTCCGTTCTGCATACAAATGTCGTATAAAATCTTCATATCCTTCAGGTCATCGCTTAATTGCCCCTGCTGAAAAATCTGCTCTGCATATTCCAGCCGCAGGTGGCCGTCTTCGCGCAGCATCACCATTGGCCTCACCAGCGGATTAAATACCACCTGCCCTGCCGCATCTCTGCCCAATTCCAGTTTTACATAAGCGCAGAGGTGACACCAGGTGTATATGTCGTATGCGATAAAGTCCGCCAGACTGTAGATGGCAAAACCCGTTTTCTGACGGCCGTCGAAAGGGTCGATAAAGGCATATGAACGCCATGGTTGCAGATTGTGCGGATGCCCGCCCGCAATAACATCCACACCGCATTCTGAAAACACGCGCTCAAAGAGCTGAACGGTTTGTGCAGACGGATAAGCCTGATAGGCATTGCCGCAGTGCAAGGCGCAAATAATCAGTTCTGCACCGGCTTCACGACACTGCTTAACCCGGCTGTGCAAAGCAGTCAGATCGCAGTTTTCGGTGTTCAGGGGCAATAAATCCACCTTCCATCCGGCATCTGCCGGCAAGGTAAACTGATTCAGCGAATAGGTATAGGCCAGAAAACCAACTTTAATGCCGTTCACTTCCATAAGTTCGAAACCGGCATCGCTGCTGTTGCGTCGGGCACCAACACTTCTGATGCCATGTTTTTCAAGGTATTCTATGGTTTTGTCGACTCCGCGCAAACCCTGATCCAGCGTGTGGTTGTTGGCAATGCTTAAGACGTCGTAACCCCTGTATGCCCCGCCACCGTTAAAAACCGTCATGGTTTGCGGATCTGTATTGAAGTGCATGTCGTACAACATCACTTCGGGCACAAAACTGCTCGCCACTTCATCGTCTATGGGTGTTTCCAGATTGGCAAACACAAGGTCGCTGCCAAAAAAATCGCCCCCCACAGATGTCCAGAGCTCTTTGGTATACTCTGGCCGTATCATTTCGTATGGCATCAGGTCGCCCCCTATAGAAACCGTGGCAAGCACCTGTGCAATGGTGGCTCTTGCCGGTGTTTCTTCTCTGAAATGCCTCAGCAGTGCATCGTTCTCGGGCAGCTGCGGCGACTTGTAATAGTATTTGTAGGCAAAATAGACTATGTCTCTGAAGCGCATGGTCCGCGGGTTCTCCTCAAATGAGCGCGCCCTGAGCCATGCTTTTCCCTTTATCAGCTGCAAGGGCAGACAAAGCATTTTTATAATGCTGCACAGCAAAAAACCTTTAATGGTATGTGGTCTTACAGCTTTCACTCCGGCAATTAAGCGCCCAGCATCATGCGTCCCAGCATAAAATACACACCCAGTCCGATCACATCGTTGATGGTGGTGATAAACGGACCGGTGGCAAGAGCAGGGTCTATTTTAAAACGCTCCAGAACCAGAGGGGTAATGGTGCCGAGCAAAGATGCAAATATGATTACGGTAATAAGGGCCAAACTGACCACCATGCTCAGATGGTATTCATGGCCGATCAGCAGGTTAAACATCAGCAATATGGCCGAGCACACCAGACCGTTGATCAGCGATACCGTAAATTCTTTGGCCAGCTTGGGCATTATGTTTTTGCTGATCAGTGTGTTGTTTGCCAGACCCTGAACAATGATGGCCGAAGACTGAACACCGGCGTTTCCACCCATGGCCGCCACCACCGGCATAAAGAATGCCATCTGTGGCAAATGCGAAATGTCGCCTTCAAAATTGGAGACCAGCATAGAGCTGCCCAGTCCCCCCAGCAAACCAACCATAAGCCATGGAAGCCGGGCTCTGGACAAAATCAGCACTTTGTCTTCACTGGCAACGCTTTCGCTCAGACCCGCCTGCAACTGAAAGTCTTTGTCGGCTTCTTCCTTGATAAAATCCACGACGTCGTCGATGGTTATGCGGCCGATCAGGCGGTTCATGCTGTCTATAACCGGAATGGTAATCAGATCGTATTTGTTCATCAGCCTGGCCACTTCCTCGCCTGTTGCATAGGCATTTACGGCGATGTATTCGGTATTGGTAATTTCGATTACCGAAGTGTGGGCCTTAGACAGCACGATGTCTTTCAGAGACACCACCCCTTTCAGGATATCGCGGTCATCCACCACGTATACCGCATGCACAGAGTCTACCTCTTCGGCCTGCTTTCGGATCTCTTCTATGCACTGACTAACCGTCCAGTTGTGTTTCACCTGAACCAGTTCCTTAGCCATCAGTCCGCCGGCTATATCGTCGTCGTAATGCAGCATGGCTGCCAGACTCTTAGCATACTCCTGATCGTCCAGATGCGAAAGCACTTCTTCGGCTTTCCGTATCGGCAAGAGGTTCAGAATGTCTACAGAATCGTCTGAATCCAGATAGGCCACAACATCTACTGCAATTTCAGCAGCATCGTACCCTTTAAAAAAACGCTCCTGCAATTCAGTGTCCAAAGAGCGGATCACTTCAACAGCCCGCTCTTTTTCAATAACCTTTATGATGAACTTGGCTTCTTCAACATCCAGCTCCCAGAAAATATCGGCTATGTCTTCAGGCCGGTAATGACCGAGCATTTCTTTCACCTTTTCAGAATCGCCGTTCTGAATCAGGGGCTGTATTTCAAGCAAGAGTTGCTTTTCTGAAACCTGAGTACTCATCTGGTCTGTTCTATCATTTGGGTCAGGGCAATAAAGTCGGCAGAACTGAGCTGTTCGGCACGCAATTTAGCAAATTCGTGGGTATCCTGCAGATTAAATTTATGTAAAGCGTTGCGCAGAGTTTTCCGCCTCTGGTTGAAAGCGGTTTTGACCACTTCGAAAAACAGCTGGCGGTTGCAGGGCAGCACAAAACCGTCTATGCGCGTGCATTTGATAACCCCGGTGTGTACCTTGGGCGGCGGTGTAAACAGTTCAGGACCAACCGTAAATTCGTAGGTACTGGTGTAAAACGTATTCAGAAAAACACTGAGTATGCCATAGGTTCGTGAACCCGGCTTGGCTACAAGACGCTCTGCCACTTCTTTCTGAAACATACCGCCGAAACCCTTCACCTTGTCTATGTGGTCGAGCACCCGGAACACAATCTGCGAACTGATGTTGTACGGAAAATTGCCAAGAATCAGCATGTCACGGCTGAACAGTTGGGCATCGTTGCGGGTGTCCAGAAAATCGCCTTCCTTGAGTTTGAGGCCCAGCGGCACAAAATGTGTTTCCAGATAGGCCACAGATTCACGGTCTATTTCAAGCGCAGATACATCCCTGTAATACTGCAGCAGATACTGTGTAAGCACACCGGTGCCGGGACCGATCTCCAGAACCGGCAGTTCGTATCCGTCTTCTTTGAACAGCGAGGCAACCTTATCGGCAATGCTGACGTCGTTCAGAAAGTGCTGACCAAGATGCTTTTTGGGTTTTACGTAGTGCTTCACCGCTTCAAATCTACATGCATTTTTTGGATTAGCCCTGACATTTGCCGAAATAAATCAACATTGGTACAGTTTTTGAAACTGCTAATTTAAGTTCAGAAAAAAATGAAAAATCTTATACTAAGCACTTTATTCTCATTGGCAATTATGCCGGCAATGGCCCAGGTGCCAGCGGTTCCCGGTCAGATGCCTCAGGTTCCCGCAGTAAATACCACCAATCCTGAATTTGTACAATTCAAGGTGATTGAACACGATTTCGGCTTCATCAAGCAGAACAGTCCCCCGAGTTTTATTTTTGAATTCAAGAACGTGGGCAACCGCGACATAACCCTGATCAACGTGCAGGCCTCCTGCGGCTGTACCACACCAAACTGGAAAGGCGGTGTATACAAAGCCGGCGAAACCGGACAGATAAATGCCACCTTCAATGCAGCAAGCGAAGGTTTCTTTTCAAAGAACATAACCGTTACCACTTCAGAAGGCGTGGTCAGTCTTACCATTAAAGGCACTGTTTTAAATGCAGCCGCTTACGACGAATGGAAAGTAAAAAAAGACGCTGAAGATGCTGCCAAAGCGAAAGAAGAAGGCAGTAAAAAGCCCGTGAAAAAAGCAGGCAAATCCAAGAAATCCGCCAAAGCGAAAACCAACACGGAAGCCGACAAACCAAAAGCGGCCGCAACTAAAAAATAACCCTAACTCAATTTACAAATTCATATGAAAAAAATAGCCTATCTGAGCCTTTCGGTCCTGATGATCGTAGCTCTGGCCGCATTCCAGCAGCCAAAGAAACCTAAAAAAGCCGTCAAAGCCACTGCCAAGAAAGAAGCCCCACAGGCAAAAGTGGTGCTTTCAGACAAAGCCTATGACGTTAAGTTTGACAAAATGTTCCACGACTTCGGCAAAGCCACAGAAGGTGAGCAGGTTGAAACCATATTCGTGCTGACCAATACCGGCAAAGAGCCTGTAATCATTAAAAGCCACGAAGTACAGTGCGGTTGCACCACCCCTACTTACACCAAAGAACCGATTATGCCCGGTAAAAGCACCAACATCAAGGTTGGCTTCAACACCAATGGCAAAATGGGCATCAACGACAAAACCGTAACCATCATCACCAACGGCGATACCCACCTGCTGAAATTCAAATGCGAAGTTACAGCCAAGCCGAATGTTGATCCGATTGATCCGGGCGCTGCCACCATCAAAATGAAAACCAACTGATTGTTTACATAAATCATCAGAAAGCGTTGTACAGACCAGTCTTTACAACGCTTTTTTTTGCCATTAACTGAGCCGCCATGTACGCAAAAATCCTTTTTACCGCCATTTCAGGTATTCTGTTCAGCGCTATGAGCAATCCCGCTGTAACGGCTGTACCTGCCGGCATTCAATGGAACAAAACCGTTCACGATTTCGGGACCCTGCGCCAGGGGGCTAAAGTGAGCACCACTTTTACCTGCTACAACAAAAGCGATTCGGTTCTGATCTTCGAAAATGTGCAGGCTTCGTGCGGCTGTGTAATACCCGGGTGGAGCAAAGCACCTCTGAAGCCGGGCGACTCTTCGGTATTACAGGTGGGTTTTGACACCGAAGGCAAGATCCGAAGGCATGCTAAAACGATTGCGGTATATACCAGCCAGGGGCTTTTTGAACTGACGGTAAAAGCCAACATTGTAAAGCCTTAAACAGATTTTCGGCACGAAATTTGTAATTCATTCATTAAACCCAATTACAGCGTATGATCTCCGTTTTTACTTACCTTTTTGCTTTAATCTCCTTCACCGGTTCAGGTGAGCAAACCAGTTTTACAAGTACAGAAGAACCCAAAGAAATCGAGTGGAAAAAAACCACCCACGACTTTGGCGAAATCATTCAGGGAACCAAAGCCAAATACACGTTTGTATTTACCAACAAAGGCAATACGCCCATCGTCATCAGTAATGCCACCGCTTCCTGCGGATGTACCGTACCCAATTTCAGCAAAGAACCGGTAGCACCGGGTGCTCAGGGTTCCGTAACCGCCATATTCGACTCCTCAGGCAAATCCGGCAACTTTGCCAAAAACATAACCGTTACCACCAACCTTGGCCAATCCATCCTTTACATTAAAGGCAATATCCGGATTGAAGAGTCCAAACCAAAATCACCAGTGCAGATAGGAGACTAATTCATATTTAAATTTGGAAAAACCTTACAATCACTTGTAAGGTTTTTTTATGCATCTTTGTGTGCGCAAAAGCACCCTCATTTGCACACCCTCTACTACAATACGGAAGTTACCGAGATCATTTCAATCTCACCCAGAATCAAGCGCTTCTTTATCCGCTTCCCGCACGATGTCCATTTCCAGAGCGGTCAGTTTGTAATCATCGATTTCGGCAAGCTGCCCCATCCTTATGCCACCAGAAGCTATTCGATTGCCGACGTATGCAACGGACCCGTAATAGAACTCTGCGTATCGCTTAAAGAAGACGGCGCAGCAACACCTATTCTCTTCCATCAGAAAATCGGCGATGTTCTGAGAGTCAGCGAGCCACAGGGGCGGTTTGTATTGCCCGAAACAATAGAACACAAGGCCATCGCCTTTATCTGCACAGGAACAGGCGTAGCGCCTTTCAGGGCCATGATAAAAGACCTGCTGCTGTTCAGGGATTACCGGGATCCTGTACATTTGTATTTCGGATGCAGGACACAGGCAGAAATTTTATACAGAGAAGAGTTTGAAGCCTTGCAGGCAGAACACCCCAACTTCATCTACACACCTGTGCTCAGCCGCGAGAACTGGGAAGGCGCAGAGGGCTACGTGCATGCGCATTACGCAAAGGCATTTTCAGAAAAACCCGATGCCCTGTTTTATCTGTGCGGATGGAAAGACATGCTGAAAGAAACACGCGAAAACCTGAAGTCGTATGGCTACACCCGCTCTGAGATCAGAATAGAATTTTACGACTGAACACTTGAACAGAAATTACAGGGATATTAGCAATCTGATCCGTAAAAACCTGACCTGGGGCAGAACGCTTAACGCGGCAAAGGTGCTCAGCAGTTATTATGTTTCAAGGCTTAGCGGCAAACCGATACACTGGGGAAAACCCATTTCCTTTTCCATAGAACCCACCACTTCATGCAATCTGCGCTGTCCGCAATGCCCCAGCGGACTCAGAAGCTTCAGCAGACCAACCGGTATGCTGGGCATGTCTGTTTTTGGAAAAGCAATACAATCTCTGGCCCACAGCAGTGGATACGTTACCTTTTATTTCCAGGGTGAACCCTACCTGAACCCTCAGTTTCTGGATATGGTTTCAATGGCATCCAAACACCGCATGTACAGTGCCACCAGTACCAATGCCCACTACCTGGACCGCGAAAATGCCGAAAAAACGGTTCGCAGCGGGCTCGACCGGCTGATCATCTCTATAGACGGCAGTACCCAGGAAACTTACGGCAAATACCGGATCGGCGGAAAACTTGAAAAAGTGCTGAGCGGGACTAAGGAACTTATGGAGGCCAAGAAACGCCTCGGTTCTGCAACGCCGCATGTCATATGGCAATTTATTGTGTTCTCGCACAACGAACACCAGCTGGAAGAGATCCGGACACTCGCCAAAACCTATCGGGTAGACGAGCTGGCGGTAAAATCGGCTCAGATATACGATTATGAGACCGGCAGCGATCTGATGCCGCAAAACGAAGATTACAGCCGCTACAAAGCAGACGGGCAGAAATTCGCCATAAAAAACAAACTCTTAAACCACTGCTGGCGCCTCTGGAACAGCTGTGTGATAACCTGGGACGGCAAAGTGGTGCCCTGTTGCTTCGACAAAGACGGCACCTACAGACTGGGCAATCTGAATGACACGGATTTTGATGCGGTCTGGAAAGGCGAAGCATATCGGCGCTTCAGGCAACAGATTTTAAAAGGGCGTCAGCACATCGACATCTGCAAAAACTGCAGCGAGGGCACTTCGGTTTGGAAAAACTAGCGGACTACGTAAAACGTGCCGCGCATTTCGTACCACTGTTTATCGTTGTCGAAATAGGTAATCTTGTATACGTAAATATCTTGTGGAACCAGCGCGCTGTTCACTTTACAGTCCCAGCCCGCATTCATGTCGGTGGTTTCAAAAAGCAGCTCACCCCAGCGGTTGTATATGGCAAACAGATAATCCTGAGGGGTAAAGTTCCAGACCTTAACAAACAGATCGTTTAAACGGTCTTCATTCGGACTGACGGCATTCGGAACGAAAATGTAATGCGGACAAGAGTCTTTGAACTCTATCTGATCACTTGCCTGACAGCCATTCGGCGTTGTTACGCGCACGCTGTATGTGCCCGGAAGGCTAACATTCAGATTGCGTGTTACCTCGTTGCCCGGTTGCCATAAGTATTGATAACCGGCACCCGGACCGGCGTCCAGAGCAATCAACTGATTCTGGCACATAAGCCTGTCGGGCCCCAGATTAACCTGCGGATTGGCATATTCGGTAATGTTGACCTCCCGGTACACACTGTCGCAGACATCGCTGCCTACCTTCAGCACCAGATTGACCCAATACCTGCCCTGTGTATTAACGGTAATGGATGGCCCGGTAGCACCGGTGCTCCACTGATAGCGCACACCCGGATAAGAAACCGTTGTGAGCTGCAATGGAAAACTGCCACCCTGACAATAGCCGGTATCCTTCGGAAAAGAAAATGCCGGAATCGGATGGTCGTATACCACAACAACCACAGAGTCTGTGGTATCGCTGCCGGTATCGAAAGTGGTTTTAATGGTGGTCCGAAAAATGCCGGCATTGGGATAACAAATGGTTGTCGATGGATTCTGAAGGTTGCTCGTACCCGGTGTCCCGCCTTCGAAAGTCCAGGCCCAGGCTACGGCTGTTCCCACGGTCGTCACGTTGGTATAACCGATGCATCTGTTTTTGCAGATGTAAAGGGTATCCACGCTGAACGCGGCAGCGCTTTTCGCTGACATGACAAAAAACAAGATGCTTAATCGGTAAAACAGTTTCATACGGCCTGAGCTTTCAGGTATTCGGTTTTTAGCAGACTGCAAATTCTGTACCTTTCGTCATGGGTATCTGCGTACAGTGCTGATAATGTTTCGTATACATCTTTTAGCCCGATCATTTCAGACCACTCAAAGGGGCCATAAGGATAGGCCGTTCCCAGTTTCATGCCCAGATCGATGTCTGCTTTTTCGGCGGTGCCTTCCTGCAGGGTGTAATAGGCTTCGTTGATAATCATGCAGACCACGCGCGGTGAAACCAGGCCTACCCTTGATGCACAGCGGTATACCTGCTTCCAGCCCAACGAACAGATCTGCGCCTCATCCGGTTCGTTCAGCGGACTGCAGCATTCCAGTGCAGGTCTGTTGAGAAAAGAATTCATGGCGTTTATGCCAATGGCTTGCGCCCAGAGGGATTTTGGAAGAACTGCTTCAAGCTGTATTTTAACGGAAGAGAGAAACAGCCGCGTTTCAGGAGCCAGCAGCTTGTAATCGGACAAGGAACTGCTGTCGTGGTCAAAATTCAGATCAAAAACCACATCAAAATTGCCGGAATGGATATTTTTTGTACTTTCGAGCCTTGTAAACCCCAAACCTGCCGATGACAGTATTCCGTTCAGTGCTTCTGTGCGTTCTTGTGAGCCTTTTACAGCAATGTTCATTCAACGGCAAAAATACAACTACAATCATGGAAAAAAAAATCATATTCACCGAGCAGGCCCCGGCTCCGATAGGGCCTTATTCTCAGGCTGTACAGGTTGGCAATACCCTGTATTGCAGTGGTCAGATTGCACTCGACACCAATGGTCAGATGCAGAACTTAAATATTGAAACCGAAACCGTGCAGGTGATGAAAAACATTGGCAATCTACTGAAAGCGGCCGGCATGTCGTATTCAGACATTGTTAAGACCAGCATTTTCCTGACCGACATGAGCGATTTTTCAAAAGTGAATGCGGTTTATGCCGAATACTTTGACACCGATTTCCCGGCCCGTGAAACCATTCAGGTGAGTGCTTTGCCCAAGGGTGCCAATGTTGAAATCAGCGTCACGGCTGTCCGATAATGGTTTGATTTCGGATCTGAAGCAGTTTACCGGAGCATAATGTGCCTGTCTATGATCTGATTATAAGAAGCAGAAAGGCAATCACGGCGGCAATGGCAATGCACATGGCACACATGATTAAGAAACGGGCAAGAAGGGGTAGTTTTTTCAATGTAATCTCCGCAAAAAACGCATTCTTTTGTCAGCAAACTGCTCTTTCTGCTCATACAAGACTTACTTTTAGTGTATAACACTGATTGTCAGATTTTTATTTTATAAAAAAACAGGAGTACAGACCTAAGTCCATACTCCTGAAAACAACACAAATTAAACCAAATGAACACGCAAAATATTGTCAAGGGTCAGGCGGCCTGCATGTATCCGGAACCAGCAGAAAAGGCACAAAAACAAGCCTGAACCTGAGGCAGCGGAAAATGTTGCAGAGTGTCACTTTTTTGATGTTCTGCATTTTACCAGCCATGGTTGATGATGATCTTTCTGACATGCACATTTCCGTTTTCAGTTAACTCCAGCAAATAGATGCCATTGCTGTACCCTGCCGTATTCAGGGTTAACGGACCTTCTGACACCAGCGTTTCAGAGAGGACCTTCCCTTCCAGATTAATCAGGCGCAGCTTTACCGGACCCTGAAAGCTTGCTTCGCTTATGTCTACACTGAGCAAATCGGATACCGGGTAAGGTCTGATGCTGAATTGCAGGGTATCGGGTTTAGCCGTCTCGGTAAAACGCGAGCGCGTTTCCTGTATTGTGAAATCACAGCTGGAGCAATTGCCCGGGTTATAGCAGGTGGTGTTCAGATTACTCAAGAGACCGCCTTTCATATAATTCAGGGTGGTACCACCGCCGGGATATGGGAAGCGGATAAAATAGTGGGTCATTGCACCCGAGCTGAGTCCGTTGGCCGGCGCAGGCTGCCAGAAATTATTGCCTGCCTGTAAAGCATAGGGACTGTTCTGTTCGTGCGTTGCAGTGCTGTATGCCACCACTCCGGTCATATAGTTACACGGATTGCTGCCGTTTTGCTGCAGAAAATTGTTGTAACCGTTGTTCAGATGCAGAAGCGTTGAGTTGAAATCAAGTCCTGCAGCAGTGTTATATCCAAAGGTATTATTGCCACCGGCCATGCTGTATAGGTTCCCCGAAATGGTGTGGTCTTTACTGATGCTGAGTTCACCCAGATCATCTTTAAGCCCCCTGACGTTGCCCATAAAACGGCTGCAGGCAACAGCAGTATGGCAATAGGATGTGTACAGACCTGTGGCATTCTTAATGAAATCACAACTTTCAACGAACAGGTGACGGGTTTTGCTGTTCTTCACCAAAAGACTAAAACCGGTTTCATTGCTGTAAAAGCGGCAACTCTCTGTTCTGACATCTGTTTCCGGATCCAGCACATACAATCCATTTTCGCTGCAATAGTCGAAAACGCACACATACAGGGCGAGTCGGGATTCACGGCTGTAAATGCCGTTAACACAATGTATAAACTTACTGTTCTTTACCTCCAGGGCATTGTCACGCTGAGCGGATCCAAGTTGTTTGACGCCGAAATTCATGTTGCGGAATTCGCAGGCTTTGAAAGACGCCTTCTCGTTATCTGTCAATACAACAGCATCTGAAGAGCCTTTGTTCGCCCATTCCAGTTTGTCGAAAGCCACATTAAGCGCCGTGAATTCTGCTGCATTTACAATGCGCGAGCGGTTGCCATACAGCACTTTACA
>Ga0154020_10007863_pt1 | contig 12409 bp, 5 predicted proteins | sample Klosneuvirus_201_FD_109709 | JGI IMG/M metagenome (GOLD analysis project Ga0154020, IMG submission 109709) | Active sludge microbial communities from wastewater, Klosterneuburg, Austria - Klosneuvirus_20160825_MG | ecosystem: Engineered > WWTP > Aerobic digester > Activated sludge | place... | reverse complement strand
GACGGGCTGGCACTGCTCGACGACGGGCTGGCACTGCTCGACGACGGGCTGGCACTGCTCGACGACGGGCTGGCACTGCTCGACGACGGGCTGGCACTGCTTGATGACGGGCTGGCACTGCTTGATGACGGCGGTGGCGGTGGCGCACCGCTTGAACTCGAAGATTCACTTGAGCCTGATCCCGACGAACTCGATGATGGCGATGGCATTTGTTTTCCCTTTCACCCGCTTGTTGGTTTGAACACTTGCCCCAAGAAAACGTTCAAAGCAATCCAATTCCGACTTATCTTGCGGCAATCCCATGCATCCACCCGCAACTCTCCGGCATCGCCCACTCCACAAGAACGTAACGTCAGGTTCACTCCATCCAGGGGGTGGTGAAAGGGTTGTTCTCCCACAAATGCGGACAGGGCGTGCGCACAGCCGCCAAGAAGTTCATAAGTATTCGCCGAATCAGGAGTGAGGTAATATTCAATGGGGGTATCCCTTATGGAGTTTTGGAGGATGGTTGGTGCCAAGCTTTTTACTCCGCCGCAACTGCGTTAGTCGGGAAACCAAAGTTCGGCACGCACTCTCAATTAACACGAGCTTTTCGCACTTCACACACCTTGGCCCCGCATTCTTCGGGCTCATGCTTCAAAAGTGGTATCCCAAAAGAGCGATATCCTCAGAAAAGCGAGAGGCAACAACGTCCCGAAGGCCGGCATCGTAGTAATCGGAGTAGGAAGTGTGTTCCGATCGGTTCATGTGAGGGATTTCGCGCTGGAGTCCCAACCTTCGACAGAGATCCCGCACATCTTGTTCGAATCGTTCAAAGCGACCAACGAAATCAATCGGGACACCAGTTTTGGGATGTTTTAGGTAGCTTGTTTGTTGTCTCCAGTAATATCGGTGAGATGTGGCGTAGACGTAATCGTGGAAAGACATCTCCTTGATTCCGGGCACCGCCCGAGTTTCCACGCCATTGTAATTCTCTGATGTATGGTAAGCCCAAGAGCTGACCATCTTATCCCACGGGTTTCTGACAAAACAAAACGTGAAGAACTCAGACCATACCTCAGCCGGGCATCGCTCGGGACCGTCATGCGTTACTGATAAGTCCAGCTGAAGCAGGTCGCGAATAGTTGTGCCGCCCGTCTTCGGGATGTGAACAAATACTGAGCGGAGTCCATGAATGATCATACATTGACAACCCTATTCAGACCTCTCTAGTTTTGGTTCATGGTTTCAAGGTTTCCGCGCTGGCTCGTAGTCTCGAAGTTTTTTTCCCGTTGCCCCATCCCATAAGGCAGCCGGTTTTCCGTCACTAACCGTCATGAAAGTCTTGTCAACTGGAGAGAAGCCGGCGATTTCTTCGGAACGATTCGTCAATTGCAGCAGCTGCCTGCCTGTTTCCACATCCCACAGCACAGCACCGGTTACTGTTCCTTGCTCATCCGACTTTGATGACATCCAACGGGTAATCAGCCGTTTTCCGTCCGCGCTAATCACCATTTGTTCAACACGGTCGGGATTCCAAAACTGGCGGAGTTCTTTTCCCGTATTTGCATCCCATAAGCGGGCGGAACCATCATACGAAGCCGTGACGACTCTGTTTCCATTGCCGATGAAAGTTGCCCGGCAAACAAGATTGGTGTGTCCGCGTAATACGCGTATGAGCTTGCCAGTATTAGCATCCCACAACTGCGCCGAACCAGAATTTGCACCCAGAAAAAACCAGCTTCCGTCGAGGGTAACTTTTTTCTTCTCGGTCGGATCGTCGTCGAAAGACGCCGTGATGGCTGTCTTGGCATCGGGGCTAAACTGGGCCGATGTAAAGTAACCTCGGTTCGTTCTCGTGATTGTGCAGATTTCTCTTCCCGTTTGTGCGTTCCAGACCTTTGTTGCTTTCCCCCTTTCCGTGATGCTGATTATTCTCTCTCCGTCTTCACTAAGAACGCCGCATTGGTCGCCCGGGTAGCCAGAACCCCAGATATTCGTAAGAGTGAAAATTGCGCAGTTATGTGTGATGTCCCATAACAGGATCTGCCCATTATCGGTCCGAAACAATGCGCGCATTCCGTCCCGGGCAAACTGGACGTCCGTAATCCTTTGTGGTCTGACATCCTCAGCTAGACGCGTTACCTCGCTGCCCGCTCCAAAATCCCAAAGCCGGACCGAGTCTCCATATAGGATCGTTGCATCGTCGCGGGCTATCGTCGCCAGGATTTGTTTGTGATTGGGCCTAAAGCTAAGGGCAGTGATAAGCTGACCAGTTTCCCCCTGAAAACTCCGAATCAGTTTTCCGGTCTGAACATCCCACATAAAAACCTGCCCGTTGCGAGATGTAAGCAGATGTTTACCATTGAAACAGATGCGGGAGCTAAACGCAATCGCACCAGCAGAATCCGGCCGGGATGTAGGTCGTTTTGGACTTATCGAGCAACCAGCAACTACGACGACAAGGACAAGGCTTAACCCGGCAACACCAAACAAGAACTCTTTCACCCTTCTGCCGTCTGTGTTTATCGCAAACATGGGAAGCGAGTTTACAGTGAGTCAATCAACTTATCCAATTGCACTTTCAATGCCTTTCTCCCATTTTCAGCAGTCACGTTAATCCCCACGTGCGTATGCCCGGCCATCTTGCATGGCTTATCTGGAAAAGCTGTTCCGCTGTAATCTTTATACCAGCACGAATGGTATGCCATATATGCAGAGACGTAGTTGCCGAGAATATCCGGAACGGAATTAGGTGATGCATGAACATCGATTCCTAAGGCATTAATTGCCGGAACGATAACCCCGATGGGCAAAGTGCTATCACGAGAAGAGGTCCCCCCCGGGTAAGTCATGATTGGAGGCTTTGTCGGGTCTGGGGGTAAACTGGGTAGTATGGGATTCGTAGGATTCGGTCCGTTCGGACGGAACGGCGAAAAATCACCTGCAGCTCCACCGCCAAATGGAGGCTCAAGTGTAAAATTCGCTACGGGTGGGGGCGGCGTTGTTGGTGGCCATCCCGGACGATAGGGGAGTGTAAGCAGCCATACACTTTGCTGGTAATTGTAAACAAGCTGTTCCAGATACCAGTTGGTAGTAAGGTCGGAACGACTAAAACTCATTATTGCAATTGGCTGCAAGCTCGTAACTTTGTCCCAAAAGAATTGTGATGTCTTACGATAGTTCACCTGTAATTCCCCGCTTCCACTTCCCCAAGCCGCAACATTTGTCTGGTTTGGAAATATATTCCACCCTATCGGCGTTGTAAATGCGGGCGAGAAAGCCACAATCCTGTAGCCCCTATACAACACGGGTGCACTGTAGTCAGCCAGGATATTACCGACGTCGGTAGGAGGCCAGTAGCCGAAAAGGAGGATTGTTCGCAGTTCGGCGCTGCTCGAACTCGATGATTGGATGCTCGATGACGGGCTGCCGCTGCTCGAACTCTGTGAAGATCCGCTGCTGCTAGGCACACTTGATGAACTTCCGCTCGAACCGGAAGATCTGCCGATGCTCGACGAACTGCTGCCCTGGCTGGAACTCGATGACGGGCTACCACTGCTCGATGATGCCTCTGAGGAACTGCCGCTGGAACTGCTCCCGCTCGAACTCGGAGAACCGGAACTGCTGCTCGATGGCGGTGATCCCGAGGAACTGCTCGACCCAGACGAACCGCTGCTTGAGGATGGTGGAGGAGGAGGCGGCGCGCCGCTCGAACTCGAAGAGTCACTTGAGCCTGATCCCGACGAACTTGACGATAGTGATGACATCGTTTCTCCCTTTCAGCGGTCTGATGATTTAAACAGTTGCCCAAGAAAACGTTCAATGCAATCCAATTCCGCTTTTCCTTGCGGCGGCCCCACTACCGCGCCCCCGCACGCAACTTAGCCTTGCCTCGGTTTGCGCGACCGACCAGACAAAAGCACTTGCTGGCCGTGTGCGCAAGGTTCCGAGCGTTAATCCTGCGGCGCTCGGAAAAGCGGCGCCTTATCGGTCGCATCTCGCGCACCCACTTCCCCGCTTCAAGCGGTCAGGACACCCGTGCGGCTATCACTTTCCGCTCCCAGCATCTTGAACACCTGATCCCGATCCTGCCGCCACGTCTTCGCCGTCATGCTCGCCAGTATCTCCCGCATTTCCTGCCGCCTACTATCCGTGACCCACAATCCTTTGCCCTTCGCGTCTGGCTCCGTGTTCCCCGCTCCGCGTTCCGCGCTCGCGGCGCCATTCGTCAGTGCCTTTGTCATCGGCCCGTGTAGAGCCGTCCGGAACGACTCCCGACCCGGCTGGAAGTAGTGCTTCAAAACAATATCGGTCGTCTTGTGCCCCGTCACCTTCTGCACCAACTCCAGGGGCACGCCGGCAGTCAGCGCCAAGGTCACCCAGGTCACGCGAAAGCTATGGAAGTCCCGCACGCTGGCCGTTCGCTCGCCGTGCTTCCGCTCAGCACTCAACGTGCCGCCATCATTCTTGACCGCTGCCGTCAGGCTGCCGCCCGCTGGCCGGCCCCGCACAATCCGGCACTTCGCCGCCTTCTCGATCTCGTTGAGATAACCGGACACCGATCCCTTGCTGACTCCGGCCGCAGCCAGAATTTCCGGGAGTTTCTTCCGGTCCATGTAAGCGTCGAACCCCTTGCGCATCCGCTCCGTTTTCTCCCCCTCACCCAGGCTGGCGATGTATTCCATCCCGCGCCGTCGCGCTTCGTCATCCGTCACGTCCGGCAGAGCTTTGCTCTTGGCTCCGTGCTCCTCGCCTCCCGCTCCCAACGCCACGGCTAGAATCTTCTTCACGCGCCATGTGATGCCGTCGGGATTTTCCAGATACATCTTCGCTTGTTCAGGAAACACATACCCATCGCGCTTCGCACCCAGTTCCTTGCTCCTCGCTGCCAGCTCGGAATATAGGTTCGGAAAAATTGGGATGCTGACTGTCTGCCCTGTCTTCGAAGTCTTCACCGTGATGAACTTGTGGGCCAGATCCACGTCCTTCCATTCCAGCAGGCAACAGTCCCCGCGCCGCATGGCCGTCCAAATCCCCGTGACGATGATGGGCCGGATAAACTCATCCGCCGTGGCGGCCTCCGTGATCGCGTCCAGTTCCCCACGGGTGAAGGGAATTCGAAAAACAGTGTCCGTCTCGCGGGTCGGCACATTGGCGAACGGGTTGATGGCCCCTGCCGGCAGCAGATGCCGGAACGTCGCCCGCAGCAACTTCAGCGTATCGTTCCACGTCTTACCCGTAACGCCCCGATCAGCCTCGGCATCCAGGAATGCCCGTGCGCCCGTCCGCGTCACTTGTCCCAACTCCTTGTCCTTGGGATTCTGCTCCTGAACAAACTCGGCAAACCGCTTCAGTGTGGACTGGCATTGCGCCGCGTAACGGGCATTCGGTTTGCGGCGACGCGGAATCTTCGCCCACTCATCCGGCAGCGCCGCCAGCTTAACCGACTTGATGGCTTCGCCCGTCTTGATCTCGTAGAGCTTCTCCACGAGGTGTTCGGCATGGCCCTTCGTGCGCGCCTCCTCGACGATGCTGTCCAATTTTGCCTGCGCGGCCACCCGGGACTTTTCAAATGTGGTGTCCCCTTCATCGCGCATTGAGCGCGACGCTGGCGGAGTCCCGAGAACCTTTACGCCGAGGTTGAGGAATATCTTTCGGCCATTGATTTCGTAGCGGCCATACCACGTTTTCCGGTAAGCACCATCCCGTTGGGTTTTGAGTTCGAGCGACATGAGTCGTATCCTTTCCGCCGGTGCTGCAACGCCGCGAACCCCGGCGCTGTCCCGAACACCGACAAACTCATTATCACCCACATCATCACCCACAACAAGCTAAAACAGGTCAATTATCCACTAAATGTGGCATCTAAGGCATATCGCGTCAGGCTCATAACCTGAAGGTCCTAGGTTCAAATCCTAGCCCCGCAACCAATTTACGGCCCTGAGACTCACGTTTCAGGGCCGTTTTGTTGGCCGCTTTTCAATGCCAATGAGGCTTATGGACCAACCCGCACCCGGTAGAATCGCAGGTCAAAATTTGTTGCAGCCGGGTCGCTGAAGAGAAACGGCACCACCAGTGGATTGGTTGTCATCAACAAGTGCCAAGCCGCAAGATTCGTGGATGCAAAAACTGAATAGTCCGGGCCCGTGCTGCCACCGATGGACATGCCAAACACGCCGTTGCTGATGGCCGCATCGCTGAGCGTGGGTTGCACGGGACGCAACACGGTCACCGCGAATGATTGGGTTCCGCTCAAGCCTGGCAGGCCGCTATCGGTAGCTTGGACGGTGAGCATGTTCGTGGTCGGTGATTGCGCCACGGCGGGGCGCCAGGTCACAACGCCGTTGGACGGGTCTATGTTTGCGCCAACGGGTGGATTCATCAGGCTGAACGTAATCGTCTGCGGTGGCGCGTCGGGATCGGCAACGCTGTTCGACACCACGAGCATCGTGCCCGCCATGATGGTGCGATTGGAAATGACTCCAAGCGTCGGTGCAGTATTCGGCGAAGCGAGCGCGGCGATCTGCGCGGCGTTCAACGCTGTGTCATAGAGCCGGACGTCATCGAGCGAACCAGCGAAGAACCCTCCGCCGGACTGGAGGCCGCCAAGGCGCAGGAACGACGGAGCCGAGCGCACGCCGGTCGGGCCGTTGGTGCCGGCTTCGAGCAAACCATCCACATAGACGCGCATCGCGCCGCTCGATGATACGCGCGTCGCCGCGACATGATGCCACTGGCCGTTGTTGATCGGATTGGTGGAGATGATGGTGATATTCGTTCCGGTGGTCGTATTGCCCAGACCGAAGCCAAACCGGTTGCTCACCAGACTGACGCCGAAATCAGCGACCACTCCCGACACGTTGCCATCAACCAATCCCTTGCCGTCAGTCCACAATGGCGAGCCCGCCGAATCAACCGTCTTGACCCACGCCGCGATGGTGAAGTTGCTGCGAATGGACACGGGGACTTGAACGTAGCCACCGCTGCCGTTGAACTGTCCCCCAAATGCATCCACCCGACCGGTGACGTAAGTGAGGCTCGTTGGCGTGCCGTGGTTCAAGTTGCCGCTGCTGTCGAGCGCGTTGGTTTCAAATCTATACCACGCCACCGGAGAACCGGCTTCAGGCAGGAGCCCACCGATCTCCGCCTCGCTCAAAACGCGCGCGTAGATGCGGACGTCATCAATCGAGCCCTTGTAATACCGGCCATCGAGCGTGTTGCCGCCGATGTTGATGCGCGGGTTGGCGGCGGGCACGGCTGTGCCACCGGTGCCGGTCGACTCGATTGTGCCGTTGACGTAGAGCCTAATCTGGCCCGTGGCGCTACGCGTGACCGCCACATGAACCCAGTTGCCGGTGTTGATCGGTGTCACACCGCTAACCACGGTCTCAGGATTGCCCGTGAAGAATGAAATCCGGTTGGTGCCGCCCGCACTGCGCGTTCCACCCAGAATGAAATCATTCGCCGCTCCGCCAACGTCCGACCAGATGATGCCCGTGCCCGCGTAAGTCGGATCCACCTGCTGGAAGACCTGCGTGGTGTTGAGCCAGCAGGCGATGGTGAAGTTGGAACTGACGATGTTGTTGATGCCGACGTAGTCATTGGTGCCGTCAAAGTTGAGGGCAGTGCCGCTGTTGCCTGTAACCCAAGGCGTGCCGGCAAAATTATTGAACGCGCCGTTGTTGCCGTTGCCGGAAGCGTCAGCCGCGTTAGTGCCGAAGCCTTCGTCAAACGGCAGCCACGTCGTGAGATACATGGCGAGCGGGTCGTATTGCACGGTCAGGAGATTGGAGATGTAGTTCGCATCACCGCTGCCATCCAGGATCACACCCGCAGGCAGCCGGACGGTCACCGCGCCTTTGACAATCGGCTGGATCACGAGCGTGTAATCCTGTCCCGAACCGGTGAGCGAAGTGATTTGTCCGTTGCCAACCATGAACATTCCGGCGGTGAGTCCGCTGACTGGCTCCGTGAAGGTCACGTTGACCGTGAAGGCGGCGGAGTAAATCGCCTGATTGGTGCTGGCCAGCGCGAGGGATACTCCCGGACCTTGCGGCAGGCTGAGAACCCAGTTGGAAATGGTGTTCATGGCCGGTTGATCCACGACGTTCTTGGCGAGCGGCGGCATCTGGAGCGCGCCGACGCGATTGGGCCGGTTGTGCATGAGCGAGTGCAGCACGTCACCGGGCTTGATCACGCGGTCTTCGGGACCGTTGATGTAACTGTCGAGCGCACCGTAGATGATCCCCTGCTCTTCCAGCGGCGTGGTGTAGCGTGCGTCAAAGTTCGCGCGCACTCCGCCGGGACGATGACAGTGCGCACAATTGGCATCGATGTAAGAACGGCTGCGCGTGGCGAGCGATACCGTGGAATTGGTCACCGCGTAGGACTTCGGATAGTTGGTGATGCTCGCCTCGCTGAACGGCGCCGTGAACGCGCCGATATGGCCGAGCGCACGCAGTTGGTTGTCCGTGACGCCCGTCTGCGGATAGAACATGTCGCCGTTCAACTGGTGCGTCTTCAAGCCAAGCACGGACTTCGCATTCGCGTTATGACACGTCAAACAATCCGACCGCGAGGGAAACGCCCAGGTCTGGGTGCGCATGGTGGTATCCACATTCGTGATGACGTAGGTGGCGGTGGTGCCGTTCGTGAGTAGGTCGGCGTCGGAATTGTCCGCGCGCCATTTGTAGGTGACGCCATACGAGCCGCCGTTTTGATCCATGACGAGGAAGCGCGTCTCCAACCGCTGATGAACCGACGGATTTGCATCGTCCACGGGCAGCTCAAAATGCTTCACAAACACCGTGCCCGTCGGGAAAAGCCACTCGTTGGTCGGCGAAAAAGTAATTAGTTCGCTCGCGGAATTGTTTGTGCCGTCATTGGGCACCGCGAGCCAGCGGAACTTGTCGGCGTTGTCCGACCAGAGCGAGCTGTTCGCCATGTAGGGCAACACGCCCTGCGCAGGCGCGAGCGTGTTCAAGTTCGAGAACGCGCCAACCTGCGAGAGCAATGCCGGCGGGTCCGGGATTGTCACCAGCGATTTGGCCAGCTTGTAGATACGGTTTGCGCCGGTGCTGCCAAACTTGAGGAAATAAATCTCGCCATTCGCATCCAGCCCACACGAGGACGTGCCGCCATAAACGGAGCCCGATGGCATGTCGGCGATATTCTCCGCCGAGATGAGATTGGTGCCATCATAATTGAGGGCGGTGACGTGGCCCGAGACGTTGTCCACGCAGATGTATTTGCCGGTGAGCTGCGGCGCATGTTCCGTGCCGCGATAGACGTAGCCACCGATAATGCACCCGCCGTAGTCGCGGCCGTAATCCCAGATGGGCAGCTTCTCCGTCCCCAGAATGTTGGTCGGCGTCGCCTTCGGGCCGGCGTAGATCCCTTCGCGATAAGCCCACTGGTAATTCGCGCCCGGCGTGAGGATGTCCACTTCCTCGCGCGTGCTTTGTCCGCTCTCACCAATCCAGATCCAGCCCGTCACCGGATCTTGGGAAATGCGATACGGCTGGCGAAGTCCCAGCGCCATGAACTCTTCCAGCGTGCTGCCGTTGGTGTTCACAAACGGGTTGGTGTCGGGAATAAAATAATTCGTCGTGAACGGGTCGGGCCACGAAGCCGGCGTATCCACATGACGCAACGGCTGCCGACGGATCGGATGGCTGGTCGCACCGTTCTGATTCACATCAATGCGGAACACACCCGAGAACAGCCGGTCGTCCATGTGCTGCGTGTCATTGTATTGATCGTTCGAGCCGCCCTCATCGCCGATGGAGAAATAAAGAAAGCCGTCCTGCCCGAAGAACAGGCTGCCGGCGTCATGCCACATCTGGCGGTCGAGTTGCTGGATCATCACCACTTCGGAATTCGTGGTCGCAGTCATTGTCCCATCCGGCACCGTGAAGCGGGACAGGCGCCAATAGGCATACTCAGAATTGCCGGCACCGGGCGGTCGCCACTTGTAGGTGACGTAGATGTAACCGCGATTGGTCGAGCCGGGCTGGCCAAATTCCGGATGGAAGGTGATGCCGCTCATGCCCGAGTCTGAATTGCTATAAACCTTCGACTGGATGTCCAAAAACACCTGAACCTCCGAATTGCTGACACTCCGACGGTTCTCGAACAACACGATCTGTCCCGGTTTGCGGACAACCACCAACTTGTTCGTCCCCGGATACGGCATCAGGAACATCGGCTGGTCAATCGTCAGGTTTGTGAACGCGATTTCCGTGGTCCATGCGGCGGAGACCGTCGGAGCGGTGGTCGGGAAGACGCTGTTGAGATATGGGCCAACGGGCTGTGGCTGCTCCAGGCCATAGGGCTGCGCGGACGCATTTCGAGCGGTGAATGCCAGCGCCAACAGCCCGGCTATGACTGCAAGGTGCTTCATGTGGTTTACGACAAGAATCCGGTGGAGAACAAAGAAGGTTACGACTTACTACGACTCAACGGCGATAAAGCTGCTGCGCTTCAGGTGAATACATGTGAGCAGGGTCGCACGACCGCGGGAACCGTCAATGTCGCATGAAAAGGTTACAGGCCTGGCCATTGAGCCGGGCTCCGGGCTGTGCTCAACTGGCGCATCCTCACGCTGCCATGAACTCATCATCCGCCCACGCCAACTGCTTACGACTGCTATTCGTCCTCATCGTTGTCAACACAGCCTCAGCCCAAGTGGAGATGGATTTGAGCCAGTATCGCAAAGACTCGCCCATCGCCGTCATTGCCAATGAGCATCAGGACACGCTCCGGATCACTTGGCCCGCCTCGAAAAACTCACGTGCTGAAATGGTCATTGATCTTCGTGCAGGCGAACCTTTGATTCAGACGCTCACTTTGTCGGTCGGTCGCCAGCCGGCCAAAATCATCGCCACCGCACTCGACCCCGTGACCACGCTGACCATTGGTGAACGCGACAAGAAAAAACATGACGAGGCGTTCCGGGGCATGGTTTTCTTTGAGAACCCGCGCCAGCGGCCCAACGAAACCCACACCGTCATCCTGACCAAGAAACGCGTCCGCGTTGCCAGTGATGGCCCGCGCGTGACCGTGAGCATCGGTGACGTCTCGGCCGGATCGTTCTGTGGCGATTTGCGATTCACTTTTTATCCGAACAGTCCGCTGGTTCACGCCGAAGCCGTGATCAGCACACGCGATGATTTGCGCGCGATCCTCTATGACTCGGGGCTCAGCAGCGCTTCACCCGACTGGAATAAGATGGTCTGGCTCGATCAGCTCGGAAAGATACAAAGCGAAACCGTGAGCTCGAACACCCCGGCCAAGCCGTTCGGCGCGAAGCTGCGGGCGATTGTCGCCGAGGGACGCAACGGCTCCTTCGCTGTTTTCCCCGCGCCGCATCAATACTTCTACCCGCTCGATTTTGCCGAGAACTATCAATTCAACTGGTTGGGCAGCGGTTACAGCAAAATGCCAGCCGGCTTCGGTTTCGGCATCCGCCAGCCGCCCGACGGCGACAAACGCTGGGTGCCGTGGTTCGATGCGCCTGCCAACAAGGAGCATCATCTGGGCATCTTCTATCTGCTCAGCGCCGGTGATGGCGAACAGACCTTGAAGGAAGTCGCCCGCTACACGCATGGCGATCGCTTCAAGGAATTGCCCGGCTACAAGACGTTCTCCAGCCACTACCACGTTGAGCATACCGTTGATTTTCTCGAACGGCAGAAGCGGCAAAAGACCGAAGGCATCCCCAAGGGCCTTGAAACGCCGGGCTTCATCACCAAGTTCAAGGACACCGGTGTGAACATCGTTCATCTTGCTGAATTTCATCACGGCTGGACGCCCGGCCAGAAAACTCCTGACCGGTTGAAGATGCTCAAGGTCATGCATGAGGAATGCGCGCGGCTCTCGGATGACGAATTGTTGATGCTGCCCGGCGAGGAACCCAACGTCCACCTCGGCGGGCACTGGATGAGTTTCTTCCCGAAGCCGGTTTATTGGGTGCTTAATCGCGGTGCGGGCGAGCCGTTTGAAGAGGACGTGGCCGGTTATGGCAAAGTCTATCACGTCGGCAGCCCCGATGATGTCCTCAAGCTGATGGAGCAGGAAAACGGGCTGATGTGGACGGCGCATGCGCGCATCAAAGGTTCCATCCCCTTCCCCGACGACTATCGCAACAAACCCTTTTATCAGTCCGACCATTTTCTCGGTGCGGCGTGGAAGGCGCTGCCCGCGGATTTGTCCCGCCCCATCCTCGGTTGGCGCGTGCTCGACTTGCTGGACGACATGAATCAATGGGGCCAGCGCAAGCAAGTGCTCGGGGAAGTGGACGTGTTCCGCGTCGAGCCCGACTACGAACTCTACGCGCACATGAACATCAACTACCTGAAGCTCAAGCGCAGTCCCAAGTTCGCTGACGGCTGGCAGCCGGTGCTCGACACGCTGCGTCACGGACAGT
>Ga0154020_10007862_pt1 | contig 12410 bp, 7 predicted proteins | sample Klosneuvirus_201_FD_109709 | JGI IMG/M metagenome (GOLD analysis project Ga0154020, IMG submission 109709) | Active sludge microbial communities from wastewater, Klosterneuburg, Austria - Klosneuvirus_20160825_MG | ecosystem: Engineered > WWTP > Aerobic digester > Activated sludge | place... | reverse complement strand
TGTGACAAGCATCGGCGATGCGGAGAGCGTTGAGTTGCGCGACATGATGACGTGGGAACAAGCACCGACCAATCCGCGACGGTTGGACGCCGCGGGGATTGATGTTTCGCTGACGACCAGCAAGCTGCGCGACCGTTCGGCGTTCCGCGACAACCTGCTCAAGGCCATCAAACATGGGCTGACGCCGGAGAAGGCGTTCGCGATGGTGACGACGCATCCGGCCGCGCTGCTCAAGGTTGATAGCCGCCTGGGCACGGTTGAGGCGGGGAAGGTCGCGAGCCTGGTGATTGCGGATGGGAATCTCTTTGATCCCAAGGCCGGGAAAGAGGACGCGGGGAAGGGGGACGCGGCGAAGGGAGAAGAAGGTAAAGAGGACGCGAAGGGTGACGAAGCCAAGGCGGATCAGCCCGGGGGCGGGGCCGCGGGCGGTCCGGCGGGTCGCGGCGGTCGCCGCGGCGGTGGTGGGGCCAAGGTTCGCGATGTCTGGGTCGATGGCGTAAGGCACGAGATCAACCCCGCGCCCGTGAAGGATGCGATCGGCGCGTGGGTGGTGGTGGATACCGATGGAACGGTTCGCGATCCTGCGGCCGCGGACTCGGTGAAGTTCTATGTCAGCGAAAGCGCGGTCGTATACCAGCGGAACGGCAAGGAGACCCGCGCGAGCAACGTGCGGATTCAGGGCGTGCGCGTGGACTACACCATCGACGCCAAGTCGCTCTTTGAGATCGACTCAACGCTCATCGACCACGCGGTGGTTGAAGGCGACATGATGTACGGCGTTACGCCGATGCCCAGTGGGAAGGCGCACAAGTGGACAGCGAAGCGGACTTCGACGGATTCGACGCCGCCGCGGATCGCGACGCCCGGACAGGGGTTGCCGGGGCGCTGGATCGTCACGAAAGTGGGGGACCAGCCGCGTGAGAAGGCCGATGCGCCGGTGATCAACTTCCGCAGTGATGCGGTTTCTGTGCGTGTGAACGGTCAGGATGTGCAGGGTGAGCATGTCGCGATCGCGGGCGATCGCGCGGACTTCACCATTGACGGCGCGGCCCTGGGCTTTGACGGCATGATCGCGGTCAAGGCGACGTTGAGCGGCACCAAGCTGAGCGGCATCGCGACGACTCCAGATAAGCAAGAGCACACGTTCAGCGCGGATCGGCAGGAAGGCCGGCGCAGCGGGCCGGGTCAAGGCGGTGGGGCGGTTGCAGAAGGCGGAGCCGGCCGCGGCGGTGATGCACGCAAGGACCCCGAGCAGGAAGAGAAGGATGCCATCGCCGCGATCCCGGAGAAGTACGGATATCCATTCGGACCGTACATGATGATGGAGATCCCCGAGCAGAAGGATGTGCTGATCAATCACGCGACGATCTGGACCAGCGGCCCCGATGGCATCATCCAGGACGGCTTCATCTTCATCCACGAGGGGAAGATCGCGGGGATCGGTACGTTCGGCAAGTTGGAACTTCCCAAGGGCGACTTCATCACGATCGATGCCAAGGGCAAGTTCATCTCCCCGGGCATCATCGACTGCCACAGCCACACCGGCATCAGCAAGGGTGTGAACGAGGGCGGCCAGGCGGTGACGGCGGAAGTGCGCATCCAGGATGTCACCGATCCGGACTCGATCTCGTGGTACCGCCAGCTCGGCGGCGGCGTGACGACCGTGAACAACCTGCACGGGTCGGCCAACGCGATCGGCGGGCAGAACTGTGTGAATAAGAATCGCTGGGGCGCGATCAGGCCTGATGACCTGCACTTTGAGGGTGCGATCCCGGGGATCAAGTTTGCACTCGGGGAGAATCCCAAGTGGTCGAACAACGGTGATCGGGGGACCAACCGCTATCCGCAGACGCGGATGGGTGTGGAGACGTTGATCCGGGACCGGTTTACGGCGGCGAAGCAATATCTTGAGACGGCCAAGGCGGCGAAGTACTCTCGAGCGACGAGAATTGAACTGGAGCTTGGGGACTTGACTAGAGAGCGCTCAGCACTCGTAGTGCTGGGTCGCCAACTGTCAGATACGGAAGTGCTCCGGGCGTCAGAAATCGAACAAAAGAGTAAGGAGCTTTCTTCCGAGCTGGTTCAGGAGAACCAAATCGGTCAACGTGGAGCGCCGCCTCGCCGCGACCTCGAACTCGAAGCCCTCGGCGAGATCATCGAGGGCAAGCGGCTGGTCCACTGTCACAGCTACCGGCAGGATGAAATCCTGATGCTGTGCCGTATCGCCGACGAGTTCAAGTTCAAGATCGGGACGTTTCAGCACGTGCTCGAGGGCTACAAGGTTGCCGATGAGATCGCCAAGCACGCGATCGGCGGCTCGTGCTTCAGCGACTGGTGGGCGTACAAGGTTGAGGTGCAGGATGCGATCCCGCAGGATGGCCCGATCATGTCCGAGCAGGGTGTGGTCGTGTCCTTCAACTCCGACTCGGATGAGCTTGCCCGCCGCCTGAACTGGGAGGCCGCCAAGGCGGTGAAGTACGGCAAGAACATGAAGCCCGAAGATGCCCTGAAGTTTGTCACGCTTAACCCGGCCAAGCAGCTCATGATCGACAAGCAGGTCGGCAGCCTCGAGGTCGGCAAAGATGCGGACTTTGTGATCTGGTCCGGGCCACCCATGTCCGCGTTTAGCCGGTGCGAAGCGACGTACGTCGATGGTCGTAAGTACTTCTCGCTCGAAGACGATGCGAAGATGCGGGTTGCGATCGCGAAAGAGCGCGGGCGGCTTATCCAGAAGCTGCTGGCAGAGCCCGCCCGCGGCGGTGACTCAGGCGGCGGCGGCCCGAGCATGGGCGGCGGTGGCGGACGGCGGCGCCCAGTCGAGGGCGGCATGCTCAGCTCTTACTACCTCGACCTGATGAACCGCGGCTATGACCCGTCGATGGCCCGGCCCGGTGATTGCGGGTGCGGTGAGATGCATGAGTAGTCAAGAGAAGAGTTTTCACCACAGAGAACACCGAGAACACAGAGACGATCCAAGAAGTGAGTTGTTCAGCAGAGCAAGAGCGGATAAGCGATTGGGAGGCCGTATGAATCGTTCAGGACCAGAGTTTTCTGAGAACATCAAGCACGGGGCTATCGCGGCATCTCACGGCCCGAACTATGGGCGCTCGCCCAATCGTCTGCTCTCTCCACTTCTTGCCTCAGTGCTCTCCGTGTTCTCAGTGGTGAACCTCCTTCCTTCCGCCCAGGCGCAAGACCTTGGCATCAAGGCCGCGCCGCAGAAGGAACCCATCACCATCATCAACGCCACCATTCACCCGATCTCCGACGCGGTGATCCAGCAGGGATGGCTCACCATGGTCCGCGGCCGGATCATGGCCATGGGCATGGGCGCGCCCGCGATGAAGGTGGAGGGTGCCACGATTGACGCCAAGGGCCTGCACGTGTACCCCGGGCTCATCGCGCCGGAAACACAACTGGGCCTGGCCGAGATGGCCTCGGTCCGTGCATCCAACGACTTCAACGAAGTCGGCGATGTCACGCCCGAGACGCGGGCCGCGGTCGCGGTGAACCCGGACTCGACACTGCTGCCCGTCACGCGTTCCAACGGTGTGCTCATCGCCGCGGTGGTGCCCAATGGTGGACGGATCTCCGGGCGCGTCAGCGTGATGAAGCTCGACGGCTGGACGTGGGAAGACATGACAATCAAGGCCGATGCGGGCCTGGCGATCTCCTGGCCCCAGGCCCGCCCCATCAGCGCGTGGTGGATGGACCGGCCCGACAGCGAGCAACTCGACGACATCCGCAAGGGCCTGGCCGCCGTGGATGACGTGTTCAAGTCCGCCGAGGCGTATCGCCTCACCCGCAAGGCCGACGCCGCGGCCCCGATCGATCTGCGTCTCGAAGCCATGCAGGGCGTGTTACCGCCCGCGGGCGGCAACGGCACGCCCGATCCCGCCGCCGCGGCCAAGAACCCCCAACTCCCCGTCTTCATCACGGCCCAGGATGTGGACCAGATCACGTCGGCTGTCACGTGGGCAAACGATCGCAAACTCAAGATGGTTCTCGTCGGCGGTCGCGATGCGGCCCTGTGCGCCGACCTGCTCAAGCGGCACAACATCCCGGTCATCATCGAGGGCACCCACGCGATGCCCAAGCGGGCCGACTCGCCCTATGACGACGCCTTCACGCTTCCCGCGACGCTCAAGGCCGCGGGTGTGAGGTTCTGCATCGCCAGCGCCGACCGCAACGCCCACGAGCGCAACCTGCCGTACAACGCGTCGACCGCGGTGGCGTACGGCCTGAGCCCGGATGAGGCGATCCGCAGCATCACGTTGAGTGCTGCGGAGATTCTCGGCGTGGCCGCAGGCGCAGACGGTGTGGGCAGTTTGCAGGCCACCAAGGCCGCGACGCTGATCATTACCGACGGTGACCCGCTGGAAATCACGACGCACGTGCTGCGGGCGTTCATTGACGGGCGCGAGATCGATCTTTCCAACAAGCAGACGAAACTTGCGGAGAAGTATCGGGCGAAGTATGAGCAGAAGAAGGCGGATGGCCAGACGAAGGCGGGGAAGTAATCGGGAGGCCGATCGTCAACGTCTGGCGCGTCTGCGACTCACGAGCCCCGCGAGCAACAGCGGCGCGGCCGTCGAGGGTGAAGGCACGCCGACCCAGATGAATGCTTCGGAGTGCCCATCGCTCATGCTCGCGTAGCCGCCGACAATAAACTGTCCATTGAACTCGTCAACGGCCAGCGCTACGGATTGCACGGGATTGCCGGGGAGCAGCGCGTGCAAGTCGATGAAACTGGACCCGGAGCCGAACCAGATTCCCGCGTGCGGCCCCAGCGTGACGCTGTCGGATGAGTAACCGACCTGGGCGGTGCCGCAGGTCCCGTAGAGCAGCGAGATCCCCCCAGGATGGGGGTGCAGGTCGATCGCGCTCTCGGGCGTGCTCCTCCAGAGCGTGGCGTGCTGCTGGTATCCATTGACGGCAAGCCTCGCCCAGCCGACCTGTTGTTCCCCAGACATCGCGTTCATCTCCGAATCGCCGGCACCGGGCGGTGTCATGTCCACAAAGCTGGCCGCGGTCCCGCTCCACATGGCGGCGTGCTGAGAGACGAAGGGTCCGGGCAGAAAGACATAGCCCGCTTGCCGCGTGCCGCTGATCGCATTGGCGACGGAGCCCAGCGCGCCGGTCGGATGAAGACTCACGGCGCTGGCGGCAGACCCGGACCAGAGGACCGCGTAGTCGTACGTCTTTGCAGGCCTCCTTGCCCATCCGGCCTGTTGCGTGCCATTGGATCCGCGAGCTTCAGAAACAACTGCGCCTGACGGATTGAGACCAACGAATGAGGCTGCACTTCCATGCCATAGGGCGGCGAGGCCGTCAACACTGCCGACCTGTTCACTACCATGGATGCCTTCAACCCTGCCGCCATTTTGGGCTGTGGAAGGGGTCAAGTTCGTCAAGAGAGACGACGGTGACGGCCAAAAGGTTGGTGGAACGTTTGGCGGCGGACCTGTCAGGATCGCATATCCCCCGAATCCGGACCCCGAAACCGCGTGGATTTGAGAACTGCTCATCCCGCTGTTGTGCATCCGTACGGCGACAAACTGACCATGAGCAGGGTGCAAAGGGGCTGCAAACAAGAGCCCAGCGACAATCAACCAAGCGCAGCTTCGGGGTCTTTGCAACTGGTAAGCCCCCATTCAAACTCTGACCCAAGTGTTCGGGAATGCAATGGCTAACGCAAAATAAACCGAAACCCGCAGCCTCATTCGAATTGGTTCGCCGGCAACCGTCGGCTGTTAATCAGGATGGGGTCTTCAGCCCGGGTGATATTCAGACCTTCGTCACCGGATACTCGTGTGGATGCGGGGTGCCGCAGTAGCCAATCTCAAAAAGCGAGCCAGCCCTCACCCCCCCAGCGCAAACTCATCCTCCAACTTCCGCACCGTGTCCGCCTTCGCCCCCGGCGTCGTAAACACCGCCTTGATCCGCGCCTTGGGTCCGTCCAGCTCGTTCCCCGGCTGCGCCAGCCACGCCGGCGGATTCTCCAGCGGCAGGCGATACGTCCGCGTCGCCGGGTCATACAGGCTCGCGTTCTTCTCAAGGTCCGACAGGTCCACCTTCCACACCATCTCCTGCACACCCTGACCGCTGCCGCGGACGCCGGTGGGGCGGATCAGCTGAACTTCCAGCGTTCCCGCGGCCTTCACCGTGTCGCCCCAGGAGTCCTTGAACTCGATGTGGCAGTAGATCCACATCTTCCCCGCCGGGTCCTTGTCCACACGCGTCAGCGGATGGATCGTCATGAGTGCCGGGATGAACGGGTTCACCACCGGGCCCTTGCCGAAGAAGTCCACGGGCCCGCGGGTCTTCTGGGCGCAAGAGGACACCACCACCATCGTCGGCAGAGCGGCAACCATCGCCGCGGTTATGAGTGAGCGTCGCACGGGAGAGAGTCTATGGCTTACTTGTCGGCATCGCCGTCGGGCTTGCTCTCAGGCTTGGCATCGGGCTGGCCCTTGGAGCGCGGGGATGCGCCGGTGGGGTCATCCCCCGCGGCCGGTGCACCCTTCAGGGCTTTGGTGATCTCATCGCCGATGTCCTTGGCCGACTTGTCGTCATACCCGGCGAAGGTGCGGACGATCTCACCCTCGCGCCCGATGACGAACAGCGTCGGGTACTTCTTCACGTGGTAGGCCTTGGCCGGCTCATCACCCTTGAGCAGAAGGGTGTACGTGAGCTTGCTGTCGGCAAAGAACTTGGTCGGCGCGGCCTCGGACCCCTCGCGGACCGCCAGGCCCAGGACCTTGACCTTCTCGGTCTTGAACTGGTTGGCCAGCGCTTGCACCACCGCCGTGGTCTTCTTGCTCGCCAGGCTCCAGGTTCCCCAGAAGTCCACGACCACGACGTTGCCGCGGAGGGTCGCCAGGCGCACCTTCTCACCCGCGGAGTTGATCAGTTCAAAGTCCGGGGCCAGGTCGCCGGGGTTGACACCCACAGCCCGTTCCTTCTTCATCGGGACGCCGGGTGCGCTGGTGCCGGGGACGACGTTGGGGTTGTCGCCGGGGACCGCGACAGGTGTCGGCGGCGTCGGCGCGGCCGCGGGGCTGAACGTGTATCCCTCAGGCGTGCTGATCGCAAATGAACCCGCGGGCGGCTCGGCGTTGAGTTTCACCTGAGTCAGCGTGCATACCCGCTTGTCCTCGATATCCTTCTGGAGCATCATGATCCACTCGTACTTGCGCGGCAGGTGGTCAGTCTGAGCGATGAACCAGCGTCCCTTGGCCTGGTCCTTGCCCTGGTCCACGTACACGACATCGCACTTCACGCCGTCCAGGTCAACCGGTGCTTCCATCTTGATGACTTCGCACTTGACCTCTTTGCTCAGCGGTGAAGGCTCGAAGATCTCGCGGATGCGCAAGACGTTGGCCGCGTCAATGATCGGGCCGCGCTCCGAGCCTGTGAATCGCTCATTGACCTGACGGGCCGGGGCATCAACCCAGGCCCACTTGGTGGGGTCCTGCACGGCGAGCACATCCAGCGGGTCTCCCACGCCGACTTGCTTTCCGGTGATGCGCATCTTCCAGGCTTTGCCATTGTCGTCGGGGCGGGCCGCGATGACATCGCCGGTCGTCTCCGGGAGCATGGCGAAGATGCTGCCTTTGCCAGCGACCACCGTGTGGTAGGAAATGGTCTTGGCGCTATTGATGGTCTCGATCGTCTTGTTCAGCACGGCCATGGCCGCTGGGTCTTGCTGGGCCAAGAGGGCCGCGGGGGTGAGGAGCATGGCGGAGATAACAGAAAGAGCCGTTCGCATGGTCGATTTCCTGTCGAAACTGGGAGTTCTGGAGAGCGGGGGAGATACTAGGTCGGCGCGCGGAAAGCCCCGGAATAGGTCAAGTGGTGGTTTGCGCTACTTGGCCCCGCGCTCGGCGGACACGCCCGGAAGGGGTTTCTGGCTACACCGATGGCGGTTTGGGCTCTGAAAAGCCCGATCGGGTGAGCAGGGAAAGGGCCGCGCCGGGGTCGGGCTGCCTCATGAGGTGTTCCCCGACCAGCGCGATCCGTACACCGACCGACCGGAGCCGGAGCAGGTCTTCCCGGGTCTTGATTCCGCTTTCACTGACCAGACTGGACCGTTCCTCGACCAAGTCTGCCAGCCGCAGCGTGTGGGCGACATCGACCGTCATCGAAGACAAGTCCCGGTTGTTGATCCCCAGCAGGCAATACCCCGCGTGTGGGAAGCCGACGTACGGCCTCACCCGCAGCAGGTTCTCCATGTCGTGCACCTCCAGCAGTGCCGTCATCTGAAGCTGCTGGCTCAGGATCAACAGGTCCACGATCTGCGATTCGTTCAGGCACTCGGCGATCAGCAACACCGCATCCGCCCCCGCGGCCCGGCTCTCCCACAGTTGCCACGGGTCGATGATGAAGTCCTTCCGCAGCACCGGCAGCGGCACCGCCTCCTTCACGCGCTCGATGTACGACAGCTTGCCGCCGAAGAACCTCTCATCGGTAAGGCACGAGATGGCCGCGGCCCCGTTGGCGTGATACGCCCGCGCTATCGTCTCGGGCTTGAACTCCCGTCCCTCGATATCCGCGTACTCCGGCCGGATCAGCCCCGCCGAGGGACTCCGCCGCTTGATCTCGGCGATGATCGAGAAGTGCAGGGCATCCATGTGCCGCCTCACCGCCGCGAAGAAGTTGCGCGGCGGCTCCGCCTGCGCCACCAACCCCTCGAGCTCCGACATCGAGACCTTGGCCTTGGCCCGCTCAACCTCGTCGCGCTTGTGGGCGATGATCTCCGCCAGCGCGGCGGGCGGAGTTGGAGGAGTAGGAGGGGTGGGGGGGAGGCTGTCTGGCATCGGTGGCATTGTTACCGCGCTGGGTATCGCGGCGTTCAGTAATTCGGCGTTCGCGGCTGATGGCTCAAGCACTTCTGCTGCTGAAGGTGGCCTGATCGGGCCGGCTCAGGTGGTTGTTGCGGTGCTGGCGCCCGTCGCCCTGTGGTGGCTCTGGAGGCGAAACGTGATCCGGCCCCGGTCGTTCGGGCATGGCCGCAACCTGTCGGCGATCTCTGCCGTGAAGCTCACGATCGCGGCGTTGGCGACGTTCATTGCCCAAGTTGTGGGCATGTCGGTCGCTGCAATGTTCGTCGTGAAGCGCGATGTCAACGTTCAGGACGCCATGACGATTGGGCAGCAGGCCGCGCTCACCATGGCCGGCGGAATCGCGGCCTTGGTGTGCGCGATCATCGCCGTTTCCTTCGTGCGCTGCTGCGTGAATGTGCTCCCGCTTCGCCGTTGCACTCAGTGCGGGTACGACTTGGCCGGCCTGTCCGAGGTCGCGACCTGTCCGGAGTGCGGCACGATCAACACAGGCCCGCCCATGGCGCCACCTCAAGCTCCCCCTGCATGGTCAGTCGTTCCGCGCGCGACGGACTTTGTTCGCGGCGCGCTTTCCATGATCGTGGCTGCGCCCATCGTCTTGGCGGCCGGTGCACTCGCCGCCTTGGCATACCGCATCGTCGTTGGCCACCAGCCCGATACCCTCGCCCACGACACACTCCGTGCAATCCTCGATGACCGCCACAACCCGGCCGTCCCCATCCTCATCGCCGCGGCCGTGGTTGTCGGCCCCATCGTGGAAGAACTGCTCTTCCGCGTCTTCATCCAGAGCGCACTCCTGAAAGCAACAGGCCGAACGTGGCCCGCGATCCTGAGCACGTCAATCCTCTTCACCGCCGCCCACATCGGCGGCGGCGTGCGCCCCGAAGATGCCCAGGCGCTGGTCCCGCTCTTCATTCTCAGCCTGTGCCTGGGAGTCGCCTACGAGCGCACCGGCCGCATGTGGGTCCCGATCACGATGCACATGCTCTTCAACGCGGCCAACGTCGCGGTGGCCCTGATGATGTGAAGTGAGCCGGGGCGTCCTCGCCCCGGTCCGTACATCCGGCGGCTTCAAACCGGGGCGAGGACGCCCCGGCTCACTCGGTTTCCTATCCTCTTGCCATGTCCAGATATGACGCCTTCCAGGCTTACCGCACCAAGATGAACTGCCGCATCCTCGGTGATGACAAGGAGCGCGGCGGCAAACTCGGCGGCACGCTCAACACCAAGCGTTTCTTCACGCTCGACGGCAAGACCTACGAAGATGGCGCGCTCAACGCCAAAACCAAGGAGCTCCTGGGCCTGGTCGCCTCCATGGTGCTCCGCTGCGATGACTGCATCGCCTACCACATCGATCAGTGTGTCAAGGCCGGAGCTACGGATGAAGAGCTGTGGGAAACTTTCGACGTCGCCCTCATCGTCGGCGGTTCGATCGTGATCCCGCACCTCCGCCGCGGCGTTGAGTTCCTAGATGAGGCTCGGCCAAGAGCGACTCCACACGTCGGGCGATGATTCACCGTCCACCCAATCGCCCCAGGATTTGGCGCGCATTCTTACGTCAAAACCCGCGATTCCACATTGACAAAATTCCCAAATTCGGATAAACCCTTACCTCTGTTCGACAGGTCCCTGCCACGATCGCCGGGTGCCTTTCGGTTTCCTGTCGTTGGGTGATCACTTGTAGTACGCGGATCGGTCAGAGGAGGCACCCCATGCATCGATATTCGTTCGCCCGTCGCGCTGTTTGCGTGGCTTCGGTCTGCTGCGCCCTTGTGTCACAAGCCGGGGCTGCCCCCACGGACACGCACTTCACTTATCAGGGACCACTCAAGAAAGCGGGCGTACCACTCGCCCGCAGCGCGGACCTGATCTTCACGCTCTGGGATTCGGCCGCGGCCGGTTCGCAGGTAGGAAGCACGCTGACGGTCACGAACATCCAGGTCCTCAACGGACTGGTGACTGTCGACCTGGACTTCGGGCCAAACTCGTTCAATGGCGAAGGCCGGTGGCTTCAGATTCAGGTGCGCAACCCGACGGCGACAGGGACCTACACCACACTCTCGCCGCGCCAACCGATCCTGCCGACGCCCTACGCGCTCTACGCACTCAACTCCCCCGCGGGGGCCACTGGGCCGACGGGGCCGGCAGGCGCGACTGGTCTGCAGGGTCTCAACGGCGCCACTGGCGCGGCAGGCGCTCCGGGCGCCACAGGTCCAACCGGGGCCGCTTCGACCATTCCCGGACCGACCGGCCCCACGGGCGCGGGCACAACCGGCCCCACGGGCCCGACGGGTTCGCAGGGAGTGCCAGGCACACCCGGGCCGGAGGTGTCCTGTTCACTCACGCGCAACGTCGCGCTCAGCTTCCCCAGCGGCCCCACCGTCTTCATCCCGTTTGATTCCGAACTCTTCAACACCGTCGGCGCGGCACTCCACAGCACATCGATCAATCCCACACGCATCACCGCGACGACCGCGGGCAAGTACCTGTTCACGGGCAACATCCAGACAGCGCCGGGCGGCTCCCGCTTCCTGGGTGTGTACAAAAACGGTTCCCCGTACGGCAGCTACATCGCAATCCCAGCATCCGGTTCTTCGGGCATTTCGGTTTCCAGCGCGTGGCTCGTCGATCTGAGTGTCGGCGACTACGTCGAACTGACCGCTTACCAAGACACCGGCGGAACGCTGTCAATCTCGTCCACCACGTTTGCGGCTGTTCTTCAGACCGCCGGCCAACAAGGTCCCGCGGGAGTCGCAGGCCCAACCGGCGCGACTTCCACCGTTCCCGGCCCGGCGGGTCCGGCCGGTGTCGCGGGCGATACGGGCCCCACCGGCCCCCAAGGTCCGACCGGCCCCAGTGGTGGCCCATCCGGCCCGACGGGCGCTCCAGGCGCGGCAGGCGCACCCGGAGCGACGGGACCCCAGGGCCCCAGTGGAGCCGCGGGCGAAGGCCACACTGGCGCGAAGTACCGGTACGCGGTTTTCCACACGTACTCAAACAACAGTGGCTGGATCATGTTCAACAACCCCGTGATGTTTGGCGGCGTCGCTCCCTCCAACTGGACGGACAACAACGCCACCGCCGGGCAGATGAGCTCGGACAAAGAAGTGCTCCGCACTCTGCTGACCCGGAAGGGCTACGGCGGTAAGAATGCGGTGGTCGTCGCGGATTCCATTAACAGCTATTCGAGCACGGACGGACAGGTCTGCATCGCACTGTTCAGGGTCAGAAACACGAGCGCCAGCGACATCGTGTGGACACCGAACTTTTACTACTCGTGCTTTCACGATTGGAGTGAAGCGGCGAGCGTCGCGCTGAACGGCACAGACGCCTGGACTGACTTTGGCACCGCGAACGGAGCCGTGGTCGCGACAGTCAATCTGTCCATCCCGCCGAACCGCACAAGCACCGTCATTTTCGTTTCGACATCCGGAACGGCTCTCGACATCGGAGGGGGATCGAACAGGCGATCGAATGTGCTCGCGTTCACGAACAACAGCCTCCAACTTCCCGCGGGCTTGGAGTACATCGATGACCTCGACACCTCCACGGGCGGCTGGGAGCAGT
>Ga0154020_10007860_pt1 | contig 12411 bp, 11 predicted proteins | sample Klosneuvirus_201_FD_109709 | JGI IMG/M metagenome (GOLD analysis project Ga0154020, IMG submission 109709) | Active sludge microbial communities from wastewater, Klosterneuburg, Austria - Klosneuvirus_20160825_MG | ecosystem: Engineered > WWTP > Aerobic digester > Activated sludge | place... | reverse complement strand
TTCACGTTCGCTACACCAGCCAAATGTTGAAAAAGTATCACATAAAGAGGAGTAGTACTTGGGTTTATCCAAAAATAATTCACTAAGAAATAAGAAAGGGGTTCTGTCAATATCTGCAAACGACTTGTATTTGGAAAATTCTATAGGTGGCTTAACATTGCTTAACTTGGTTTGGGATGTATTCAAAATGATTTCATGGCGCGGATTAGGATTTACCCAATGCCAATAATAGGGGATGTTAATAATACTACCTCTAGAGCCATTACCGGCATTTTGGCAAGTAAAAAATTTATGAAGGAAACTTAGGGTATAAAAGTATTTGATGTTTTTTGGGTTTTCATGATCAAGATTATTTGAAGTACACAACTGCTCGAATAGCGCACTATCAATCATTTTAAGTTCTTTCATATGTTCATTAACAACTGCTTCAAAAAAAGCAGGTATAGAATTTACAGAGTAATTAATAACTTCAACATTATAACCATTCTTTACTGTATTAAAATTCTTGGAATGGGTTGTGGAATTACCCCCGCAACAAAAGCTAATAAAAATTAAAGTTGCTATTACTGAGATTTTCATGTTAAGGATTGATGCGTTTTGAAACCTCCCGAAGTTATCGATTTTGAAGCACTTCACTGTTAGCCAAGCAAAAACTTTGATAAAAGCACAAAGCTTGATTTAACAAGCGAATCGCCACTTTAGGTTGGATGATGTTATCTGTTTTCTATTCTCTTTCCAATTCATCTAGCTTTACAAAAAGGTCAGATGTTGCAATAACTTTTTTAAAATTCTTGGACTTTAATCCATTGAGAAGAACCTTGTCACCAGTCCAAAGAGTGCCCTTAAGATAATTTGTTAATGCTACAAAAGGTGTATCTTTGATATCAATTCCCTCCAACAACTCAATAGCCTCAATAAAATCTCGATTTGGAATAAGGCCCTCATTCAGAAATTTAATATTTGAAGTCACTAACATTTCTAATTCATGGAGCTCATTTTTACTTAATTTGGTAAGTTTGAGAAGTTTTTCCTGATGCTTTTGGATTTCTACTTTCAAGAAATCGCAGCTATAGAATTCAAAATGTTTGTTTGAATTAATTAATATTTTGCCAATTTGACTATACGAATTTAGTATTCCGCTAAAGACGATGTTCGTATCAACAATTATTTTCACTTAACGAACCGATCCTTATTAGCTTCCCACCAACTTTCATTTACTTCATCCGCAAGCTTATCCACGTCACTTTGTTTAACCTTCAATTTGGAAGTAATTTCTTTATACCTGGCATAATTAATGAATGCTTGTAAGTCATCCACGTTTACACTTGCAGGCAACCGAATTATAATTTCTTTATTTGTACGTTCAACTAACATTATATTCTTTGTTTCAAATTTAATAAAAAATTTTTTTCAATGCTACAAGGTTTCATAAAAATAGAATCTAGCCGGTTGTTTAAAAAATATAATTCAACATTAAAGAAACAGGTTCTATCCACAAGTAAATCGTCAAAAACTAATTTTTAATTCTTTCTTGTACGAAATCAGCACCCAATCAACTCCCCAATTCTTCTTTCAAAGCTTTTTGTCTTTTTCTTGCTTCCACTGAAAACAGACTGCTGTTGTAATTAAAGATCAACTTCTCGTAAGTGTCTTTTGCTTTCTGTTTGTCGCGGAGCTTAAAATCATAGATTCTTGCCAGATTGTACAAGGCATTATCTGCTAAAATATCATCGCCGTGCAGCGATACTACTGCCTCGTAAAACATAATAGCTTTAGTAAGGTCTCGTTTCTTTTCCATTATGCGAGCCTTTGCAAAAAGTATTTCATCATCCAAAGCGTGTTTTGGAAATGTAAATGGCAAAATGTTTAATATTTCTAATGCCTTTTCTAAGTTGTTTTGAAAAATAAGCATATCCGCCTTTGCAAATTGCTCCAGAGCCTCTGTTGTGCTGTCGAGGCCTGTGTTTTCTTGTATCATCAGACTTAGTTCAATGGCATCGTTTGAAATTAATTGCGATGTAGCCGTTTTTAAAATATCCAATTGTTCTTTTGCCCATTCAAAATCTGCTGAAAAATAGGACAAACGGGCATTTCTGAATTTAGCTTCTTGTCCCAAAGGATCTTCCTTAAAATCCTTATCTACCTGACTATACAGTAATTGCGCTTCCCAAATATCGCCACTTATCAAAAATGCATCGCCAAGTTGTAACTTGGATTCAGCAGCAAAACGAGGTTGCACACCCGGAATGGTGTTAATTTCTTCTAAAAAAGAAATTGCTTTGGTAATGTCATGTTGGTAAAACATATACAAATCGGCCAATTGCTTAATACTTCCGGAAGTTGCAGATGTTTTTCCAAACCTTTTAAGAAATACATTATATTCTTCTATGGTTTTGTTTACATAGCCCGCACTGTCATTTATGCCGTTTGTGATTACTTGATACTTAGTGTCTAACATTCCATAGCTGGCATTCACAAAGTAACTGCCGGTTTCACCAAAAGTTAAAACATGCTTATAACACATTACAGCAGTTTCATAATCGTGGTTACTTAGGCAAATTTCTGCAAGGTCTATCAAGCGAGCTCCTTCCCCTTTTTCACGTTTATCAATAGCCACACTTTGTCTATATGCCCCGGCAAAATCGCGGTTTTGTATAAAAGTCCAGATAAATAAATTGTCGTAAACAAATCTATCCGGATACTTTTGGATATATGTCAAACATTTTTCTTTTAAAAAATCTATGTCTGCCGGTTTATCGAAAATTCTATATAGATAGTTTTTAGTCTTCTCCATGTTACCATCACCGGCTTTTAAAAATTCCATACATTCCGATATAAGTTCCCTGTGTCGGTGAGTTAAAACATACAGATCTAGCAAATTTTCAGAGTAAACCGATTCAGATTTGATGGAGGTTCTTGCTTTTAAATATGTACTTATTGCTAAATCGGGAAGATCTCTTCTAAGAAGTGCTGTAGCTAATTGTATGGCAATTCCCGGATTTTTATCTATTCCGTTTATAAGTGAATTATAATATTCAAATGCCTCCTTACCTTTGTCTTGTTTTTGTAAAAGATATCCTTGATCCACTTTATAAAAGTAGTTTTCAGGAAATTTCTTTGCTTGCCGCTTTACCATTTTTTCAGCATCTTCATAGTTTTTTAACTCTAAGTAGCATGCCATTAAATTTTGATAATAATAGGGCGAAGAATTATCCTTTTTCAAGAGCTTCTCGTAGAGTATAACTGCCTTGTCATACTCTTTGTTGTTAAGAAATTCAGCCGCCAGTTCTTCGTCATTTACCTGACTAAAACCGGTGAATGGCAAAAGGATTGAAAGGAATAATATTAATCTCTTCATGAGTTACTGCAAAGTAATAACGAAATTTGATACGGAAAGTTGTTTTTCTTAGTTAACAACTAACAACTAAAAGTTGAGTTTTAAGTCACGGATATAAAATGCTTTCGTATCTAAATTTTACTTTTAACTTTTAGTTTTTAACTTTTAACTTATTCGTCCAAGGATATCATCTAATATCTTTCATGTACATAAAGTGGTTTTCTTTGAGTTAACAACTAACAACTAAAAGTTAAAAGTTGAGTTTTAAGTCACGGATATAAAATGCTTTCGTATCTAAATTTTACTTTTAACTGTTAGTTTTTAACTTTTAACTTATTAGCATTTGAATTTTACTGTTAACTGTTTGTTTTTAACTTTTAACTTAATAAAGTCTTATCTCTTAAATGGCTATCTTTGCACCCTATTCATGGCATTAATTTCAATAAATATAAAGGACGGAACTCTTAAAAAGGAAGACCTGATACTTGGTATAGATTTGGGTACTACCAATAGTTTGGTAGCCATTATCAATAAAAATACCGGAATGCCTGAGGCCATCCCCGGAAACAACAAAGATGTTATCGTTCCTTCCGTAATCTATTTTAATCCTACAGGCGAAAAGGAAGTTGGTAATGCCGCTCTTCCATTTTTAATGAAAGATCCGGCCAATACCATTTTTTCTGTTAAACGTTTAATGGGAAAATCATATAGCGATGTTAAAAAGAGCGAATCCCTAACCGGTTATCGAATAATTGATGATTCTACAGAAGGTATGGTAAAGATTCATGCGGGTGATAATTTTTATACCCCTATCGAACTGTCATCCTTTATTTTGGGCGAATTAAAATACAGAGCCGAAAAAGCTTTAAACGCAAAAATCCGAAAGGTTGTAATTACTGTGCCGGCCTACTTTAACGATGCACAAAGACAAGCTACCAGAGATGCCGGAAAGCTGGCAGGTTTGGATGTGTTGCGAATTATTAATGAACCCACTGCCGCCAGTTTGGCTTATGGTATTGGCCTTGCGCCGGATGAACATAAAACCATCGCAGTTTATGATCTTGGAGGAGGAACGTTTGATATTAGCATTATGCGTATTGAAAATGGAATCTTTGAAGTACTTTCAACCCATGGCGATACACATCTCGGTGGTGATGACTTAGACAAAGCAATTTTACAACACTGGAATAATTCTTTCCCCCAATTGCTCCAGGCTACCGACAACAACCCTTCATTACTTCAACAAATGCGGTTGTTGGCTGAGGAAGCCAAAAAAGTTCTTTCTGTGCAGGAAGAGTTTCATAAAAAGTTCATTTTTCAAAATCTGGATCTTGAACTTACTTTATCTAAATCTCAGTTCGAATTACTAATAAAGAAATTTATTGACCGAACTATGGATAGCTGCAAACAGGCTATGAAAGATGCCGGATTGAAAAACGAAGACATAGATGAGGTTATAATGGTTGGAGGAAGTACCCGTGTTGATTTGGTGAAACGAGAGGTTAAAGCTTTTTTTAATAAACAAAAATTAAATGATACACTTAACCCCGACGAAGTTGTGGCGTTAGGTGCAGCGGTAGAAGCAGATATTTTGGCCGGTAACCGCAAGGATATTCTTTTATTGGATGTAACCCCACTTTCTCTTGGTATTGAAACCGCTGGGAGTTTGATGGATGTGATTATTCCGCGAAACTCCAAAATACCGCAAACTGCTGCTCGTCAATATACTACGTCCAAAGACGGACAAAGCAGTCTGAGAATTAGTATTTATCAAGGTGAAAGAGACAATGTAATCCACAATCGAAAATTGGGTGAGTTTCATTTATCCGGTATTCCGGGCATGCCCGCAGGGTATCCAAAAGTAGAGATTGGTTTTATGTTGGATGCAGATGGAATTTTAAAGGTGTCTGCCAAAGAACTTCGTTCCGGGATTGAGCAGCATATCGACGTTAAACCACAGTATGGTTTAACCGACGATGAATTGGAAAAAATGCTTCTCGATTCGCTTACCAATGCCAAAGATGATATGAATTTCCGCGCATTAAAGGAAGCAAAGACTGAATCGGAACAATTAATTTACAGTACCCTACGTTTTATTGAAAAGAACGGCACATATCTGTCACAAATTGAGATAGAACAAACCAATGAACGGGTTGAGTTGTTAAAATCTAAACTGGAAACAGGATTAAAAGATGAAATTTTAAAAGCCAATGAAGCACTTAATGATTTTACACGACCTTTTGTCGAAAGGCTTATGGATCAAGCGATCTCCATGGCTATCAAAGGAAAAGCCATTGATGAAGTTTAAAGGATTAATTTTACTTATGATGTGCCTTATTCGGTTCAATACGCTGAATGCTCAGGCGTATCAAGATGACGAGAAGTACAGAGTTGGTTTAAAGGCCGGTCCTGTAATTAGTACCTTAAAAGGAAACGAATTAACCAAGTCGTCCTTAAATTATGGTTTCACAGGTGGTTTATATTTCCGATACAAATTAAAAGGCGGGTTTCATTACCAAACGGAAATAAATTCTACAATTCGCGGAGCCAGGTTCAATGGTAATGGAAACAATGGTTATAATAAGTTTACACTCTTATATTTAGACGCAACTCAATTGCTTATGAAGGATCTTAAAAAAGGCGACCATACCCATTGCGTAGTGCTGGGTGCTCAACCATCGGTTATGCTTCAATCGTGGGTTTACAGTCCATATTTTCAACTTTCACCGGCAGCAAGAGGTGTTAAACTCAATGGTGGAGATGCCTTTGTTGTTTTTGGATACCAGCTTAATAAAAGGGTAATTGGTATTCAATCGGTAATAAAAATTGGTTTAACCAATATAAATCGTGGTCTTAATATGTATGATGTACTTGGAAATCCATTAGGTCCTACAAGTAGCGGAACCGGCGTTATTCGAAATATTAGTTGGGAAACATCCATTGCATTTTAGTCCCAAATTACTCTTACACCCAATCAAACCTAAGCTTTGAATAAAACTATTGCCATTGTAGGTGGAGGTGCAGCCGGTTTTTTTTGCGCAGCAATACTCGCCGAACATATTGCTCCCTCACAAATTACCATTTACGAGCGTTCTGAAAAAATTCTGCAAAAGGTAAAAATTTCCGGTGGTGGCAGATGTAATGTAACGCATACCGTAATGGATCCGGATGAGTTGATCACCAAATACCCGAGAGGATCTAAAGAAATGAGAGGCCCATTTAATCGTTTCGATTCTTCCCATACCATTCAATGGTTTAAAAAACAAGGGGTTGAATTAAAGACAGAAACTGATGGAAGGATGTTTCCAATCACCGATAGTTCAATAACAATTGTTGATTGTTTAATTAAAGCAACTTTAGAAAAAGGTGTGAAATTAAAAACCCGATGTGCTATAAATAAATTAGAACAAAATAATAATGTTTGGGAACTAACAACAGATCAGGGCATTATTGAAGCAGATAAAGTTTTAATAGCCACAGGAAGCAGTCAAAATTTTTGGAATATACTTACTAATTGCACTTCGCATACCGCTGTAGATCCGGTTCCATCGCTTTTCACTTTCAATTGTAGTTCTCCAATTTTGCATCATCTTTCAGGGGTTTCGGTGCCCAAGGCTGATGTTAAAATAAATGACAGTAAATGGGCAGCAGCCGGTCCCTTGTTAATCACCCATTGGGGACTAAGTGGTCCGGTAATACTGCGTTTGAGCGCATGGGCGGCAAGGTGGTTAAATGAAAAGGACTACATTTTTAAAATTGAAGTCAATTGGAAACCCGAATGGAATAAAAGTAAAGCTTTTGAGTGGTTGATTGCCAATAAAAAAAGCAATCCAAAGAAAAAGCCTGCAAACTTAAACGATGTCCCAATTCCTTCCAGATTGTGGCAAAATATGGTTGAAAATACTCCTGAAATAGGTGAAAAAATAATGGCAGATATTCCAAATCAGGTTTTGGATAAACTTTCAGAATTGATAACAAATTCCACGTTTGAAATAGATGGGAAAAGTACTTATAAGGATGAGTTTGTAACCGCCGGAGGAATTAATTTAAAGGAAATAGACTTCAAATCGTTTGAGAGCAAACTGCACCCCGGATTATATTTTGCCGGCGAAGTACTAAATATTGATGCAATAACCGGTGGTTTTAATTTTCAAGCTGCCTGGACAGGAGCGTACCATGCCGCCATGGACATGTTGCAAGAAAAAGGTCAATAATTTTTGTAAACAATTAGAGATTTAGTCCCGGAATATTCGGCATAATGGCTTTCATTTCCTCGGCCATAATTCTGTCGGCTTGTTCCAAAGCATTATTAACCGCAGTAAGTATTAGATTTTCCACTTCCTGCTTACTCCTCACATTCATGATGCTTTCGTTAATCTGAATATTGGTTATTTTTCTGCCACCTGTTGCGGTTACAACTACTTCGCCATTATATGATTCACCGGTTACCAACTGGCTTTCAAGCCTTTTTTTCATTTCTTCGGCTTTGGCTTTCGCCTCCATCAATTCTTTGATTTTTCCAAACATGGGGCAAAGATATTAAATCCCAAGTAGTCAGCATACCAGATAATAAACTTTGTAAAAGTTTACCACCTACTTTACAATAACTTTGCAAAATGGAAACCACCTGCATGGGGCATGATGAAAAGCTCAAACTTTTTGAAGCGTGTAAAGATATTTTGCAAACGCGGGTAAACAATGCCGAGCACGCAATGAAAGCCTCACAAGAGGCAGCCAATGGCGAAGAAAAAAGCAGTGCCGGCGATAAATACGAAACATCTAGGGCCATGGGTCACCGAGACAGAGATATGTATGCCCGGCAAATGGTAGAAGCAAACACCGAGCTTAACAGAATTGGCAGCGTAAATCTTGAAACATCCAAGCTTGTTAAAACCGGTTCTTTGGTTTGTACTAAAACTGCTATGTATTTTATTCTCACCGGAATAGGCAAATTAACCTATCAGCAGAAAGAAGTAATGGTTCTATCGCCTTTATCACCCCTTGCTCGTTTGTTTATAGGCAAAAAAGCCGGGGAAACCTTTGTATTCAATCAGTTAAGTCATGAAATTTGGAATATAGTTTAAATGACGATATTCTACCTAAATGAACATTTTGGCAGAAATTCATAAACGTTTTTTGCATTTAATTACTTTAACTTTTTAATAAAAATGGGTTTAAAATCCTGAATTGGTGGCTTTTTTATTGATGTTCTGAGTTCTGAGTTAAGATGTTATGAGTTAAGACACACAAACAATTCGTGAATTCGGGGCTAAAAAAAATTAATTGATTTTTTAATTCAATGCAATTTGGTGGATAGTCATCATAGTCTAATTCGTATTTTTATGTGATCATCATTCAAATTCAATGCTAAATTTTTAGTTTGAAACCCATGAACATTGAAAATTGCGCATTGTTTATTGATCATTTTTTTAGGAAAAGTTTCTCCCAAAACTATCAGGTAATCTTTTAAAAATAAGTCTTAGCGCCCTAAAAAACACTTAGCCAATTTGTGTCCTCCCAAGTCATAAAATTCCTCCCCTCGATTATTTTGAGTTTAAATAAAAAAAGCTATATTTGCAGCGAAATAGAGGAAAGTTAAAGAGGGGATTAGCTCCCCTTTTTTATTGCCATATGGTTAATCTTATATCAAAACTCGAAAAATGGTCATCGGATTTCTTAGAAGGATCTGAGCAGTTTCTGGTTTATGTTGAGAACAAACCCGGATCAAGTAAGTACAGAATTTTGATCGACGGCATAGAGCCTATTTCAATAAAACAGTGTGCTGACCTTAGCCGACATGTATCAAAGCTTATTGACGAAGATACAAGTTTGGATGAAGATGAATACTTTACCTTTGAAGTTTCGTCGCCCGGTGCAGATAAGCCGCTAAAGTTTATAAAGCAATATTTTAAACATATTGGTCGCCAACTTTTAGTAACCACCAATGATGATAAAACCATTACCGGCACCTTGGAAGCCATAGAAGGAGAAACCCTAGTTTTTCTTGTTAAAATTTCAAAAAAGGAAACCGCACAAGAGCGGATAGAATTTAAAGACATTAAAGAAGCAAACGTTATTATATCATTTAAAGAAACAAAGAAATGAGTTTAGGAATTGGATTAGTTGAATCGTTTTCGGAGTTCAAAGAATTTAAGAACATTGACCGCGCCACCATGATTCGTGTGATGGAGGATGTGTTCCGCAGTATGCTGAAAAGACGCTATGGAGATGACAGCAATTTTGATGTTATCGTTAACGACAAAACAGGTGACGTTGAGATTTATCAGCGCCGCTTGATAGTGGATGAAGGTGAAGTGGAAAATGACATCGCAGAAATTGCCTTGGAAGATGCCCGTAAAATGGAGCCTGATTTTGAATTGAACGAAGAAACCTACGAGGAGGTTACCATGGAGGCCTTCGGAAGAAGGTCTATTTTGGCTGCTCGTCAAACCTTAATTTCAAGGATTTTAGAACTTGAAAAAGATGAGGTTTATAAAAAATACAAGGATCGTGTAGGTGAAATTATTACCGGTGAAGTTTATCAAATCTGGAAAAAGGAATTGATGGTACTTGACGATGAAGGTAACGAACTTATTTTGCCTAAAGGTGAAATGATACCTCGTGATTTTTACAAAAAAGGCGATACTATTAAAGCAGTAGTTTTAAGAGTAGAAATGAACAATGCTCTTCCTAAAATTATCCTTTCCCGCACCGCTCCTATTTTCCTTGAGCGCTTGTTTGAAATGGAAGTTCCCGAAATTTTGGATGGTTTAATTACTATCAAAAAAGTTGTTCGTGAACCGGGAGAAAGAGCAAAGGTAGCAGTAGAAAGTTACGATGACAGAATTGATCCGGTAGGTGCATGTGTTGGTATGAAAGGTTCCAGAATACATGGTATCGTTCGCGAGCTTCGCAATGAGAATATCGACGTTATTAACTACACTACCAATACCCCTTTGTTTATAACCAGAGCTTTAAATCCGGCAAAAATATCAACAATTAACATTGACGATAATACCAAAAGGGTTGCGGTTTATTTGCCGTCTGACCAGGTGTCATTAGCAATTGGTAAAGGTGGATTTAATATTAAATTAGCCGGTAAATTAGCCGGATATGAAATAGATGTTTACAGAGAAGATTCCGAAGAAGAATACGATGTGGATTTGGATGAATTTAACGATGAAATTGATGGTTGGATACTTGATGAATTGAAAACCATTGGATTGGATACTGCTAAAAGTGTACTTGCAATTTCAAATGAGGACCTCGTTAGACGCACAGAGCTTGAAGAGGAAACAATTGTAGAAATAAAGAAAATACTGGAAGCTGAGTTTAATTAAGTTAGTTTTGGAGGGATTTCAATGCATATCGAACTCTTTTTCAAAAAAACAAGCATTACAAAGTTGCCAACAATAAATATGAATACCATGAACTGACCAGAAGGACAATAGCCCGATAGGAGATGCGTCCTTCTGTGAGTTTTAATAAATTGAATACTATAAAAAGGGACAGAACAGAAGATGCCAGAAGAAAAATCATACAGGTTAGCCAAAGTAGCCGGAGAGCTTGGAGTAGGCGTGCATACCATCGTGGAACACCTTGTAAAAAAAGGTGTGAAGTTGGAAGATACAAAACCAACTTCCAAACTGGATCAGGCAACCTACGAAATCCTTTTGCAGGATTTCCAATCCGATAAAAAAGCAAAGGATCTGTCGAAAAATATCGAGATCCAAATGAAAAGAGACCGCGAACATGTGGTCGAAAATGTTCCTGCCAAACCTAAACCTACAGTTGAAGATGCAGATGAAGATACCTTCTTTGTTAAGGATCTTGGTTCTTCCAAAAAACCTACTATCATAAAGGAAGAAAAACCTGTAGAAGTAATAAAAGAAAGAACAACAACGCTTGAAGGTCCAAAAATCATTGGTAAAATTGATCTTTCTGATAATAGGACTCCAAAACCAAAACCGGTTGAAGAAAAAATAGTAGAGGAAGTACCTGTTGTTATTCCCGAACCGCAGCCTGAGCCTGTAGTAGAAATTAAAGAAGTGGCCCGGGAAATTGTTCCCGAAGTTATACCCGAGGTTGTTTCTCCACCAATTCCAGAAATTCAAGAAAAAGAAGTTACCCCGGTAATAGAAGATCTTCCGGAACCAATTTCGGAACCTGTTGCTGAAAAGGAAGTTGAAGTAATTGAAACCGCTCCGGTAGAAGTTGAAGAATTAGAAGATAACATAATCCGAGCCAATGCCCCTAAACTAAAGGGTTTGTCGGTGATGGGTAAAATAAATATTCCCGATCCAATTGTTAGGAAAAAGGTTGTACATGAGGATGCTCTTAAGAAGAAAAGGAAACGTAAGCCTACCGCTGAAAAAATAGACACCAAGGCAGTTGGAAATCAGTTTGTAAGAAAACCTGAAATCAAAACGGACAATAAAGTTGCTCCGGGTGGTATCCGACCTAAAAAAGATGATGTTACCGGCAAAGATGTTCAACAACAAATGAAACAAACCTTTGCTAAAATTGGAACTCAAAAGTCCAATGCACAAGGGGGTAAAATCAGACAGAAAGCCAGAAAAGACCGTAAATCAAGATTCCTTGCTCATCAGGAAGAGCAGGTAATACAAAGAGCTATCGAAAGCAAACAAATCCAGGTGACTGAATTTGTTACAGCCAACGAATTAGCTTCTTTGATGAATGTAAAAGTAAACGATATTATAACCGTTTGTTTTTCACTGGGTATTATGATATCTATCAATCAGCGATTGGATGCGGAGATTATAACATTGTTAGCTGAAAATTTTGGTTTTGAGGTTGAATTTGTTTCAGCAGATGACCAAGAAGATTACGAAGAAGAAGCCGACGATCCAAAAGATTTGGAAGAAAGACCTCCAATCGTTACCATTATGGGTCACGTGGATCATGGTAAGACCTCGTTGCTGGATTATAAACGCAGTACCAACGGTATTGCAGGATAAGCAGGTGGTAGTACACAGCACGTTGCGGCATAGGAGGTAACAGTAAAAGGTGGTAAAAACATTACCTTTATAGATACACCGGGTCACGAGGCATTT
>Ga0154020_10007858_pt1 | contig 12412 bp, 11 predicted proteins | sample Klosneuvirus_201_FD_109709 | JGI IMG/M metagenome (GOLD analysis project Ga0154020, IMG submission 109709) | Active sludge microbial communities from wastewater, Klosterneuburg, Austria - Klosneuvirus_20160825_MG | ecosystem: Engineered > WWTP > Aerobic digester > Activated sludge | place... | reverse complement strand
GGGGGCGTGCGTCGGCTGCGCCGGCGATGCCGACTGCGCCGGCACCTCGCGGCCGTTCTGCGACCCGGTCACCAAGCAGTGCATCGGCTGCCTCGTCGACAGTCAGTGTGGCACCGCGGCGCCGCACTGCCTCCGCTCCGCCGGTCGCTGCGTGCAGTGCCTCACCAGCGCGGACTGCCCGGCGGGCACGCCCATCTGTCGCAGCGAGGGGACCTGTCGCGCGGGGTGCACGTCCAATGCGGGCTGCCCGGCGAGCGCGCCCCTCTGCAAGGTGTCGACTGGCGAGTGCGCCACGTGCCTGAGCAACACGGACTGTCCGGTGGGCGTGCCCGTCTGCGACGGTGAGCGCTGCGTGCAGTGCACCAACGACAAGAACTGCGGCGGCGCCACGCCGTTCTGCCGCGACAAGAAGTGCGTCGCCTGCAAGTCCGACAAGGACTGCCCGACCACCGCGCCGAAGTGCAACAACGGCACGTGCGGCGGCTGAAGCTCCGATCACCCCACGCGTCGGCGCGGCAGGCCGTGCAGCACCAGCACCGCCGCCACGAACGCGAGGGCGACGGTGCCGACCGTCCGCGCGTTGGCCTTCGCCCGCGCGCGGCCGGCGGCGATCTCGGCCGGCATCAGCGCGAGCGCGCACACCCAGGCGAGTACGCCGAGGTAGAGCGTGGCCCGCGGCTTCACACGTACATCCGGATCCCGTGCCGGGGATCGTGGGTACCGATCTCGAGCGCGGCCGCGTCGCTCGTGAGCACCAGCGGCGCGCGGCCACGGGGGGTGAATCGCAGCCGCGCGCGGGCGATCTTGGAGTTGAGGCAGTAGGTCATCTCGCCGGTGGGGTTCGGGTAGTAGAGGCCTACCGTGTCGTCCGGCGTGAGCTCGATGTCGCCCTCGATCGTCGCACCGGCCTGGTGCGCCGAGAACTCCCACCGCCGCAGCCGCTCGATGCGCCCACGCGTGCGCGCGAGATCGAGCGCGCCGTGCACCTCGTAGCGCACGCCCTTGTGGCGGAGCGCGACGAGCGAGACGAGTGGTGTCGTGAGCCGCCCGACCTTCACCTTGCCGGAGAAGCCCTCGAGGACGACGCCGCGTCCCTCGGGCTCGTTCCACGCGTTGACGTGGGCCCACGCGTAGAGGTCGGCGTGCCCGACGCCCCAGTTGTGCCCCTCCATCGCGGGCCAGTCCTTGACCTCCCAGGTGCGACGCCCGTCCTTGCGGCGCACCTCGATCTCGCCGCTCGCGAGCGCGTCGAAGATCGGCGAGACGAGCTTGCTCTTCGGGAAGCGGCCCTCGTACATCGAGGGGAAGGGGAAGTGGACCAGCGGCGAAGGATCGCGCGCCGAGAGCTCGAGGTCGAAGCGGATGGCCGCCGCTCCGTGCTCGATCTCGCCGACGAGCCGGCGGCCGTCGAACGACACCCCGGCCCACTCGAGGTGGTAGGGGCGCGTGCGGGCGAGCGTTGCCTCCTCGACGGCGACGGTGCGCTTGACGGCGACGTGGCGCAGCGGCGCGCCCTCGCCGGCCCCACCTGCTCGTGCATGAACGGCCTCGCGGTAGCTGATCGGCGGCGCGTCGTCGGGGAGCCGATCGAAGGCGATGGCCCAGGACTCGGCCACCGTGCGCCCGCGCTCGTGGGGAGGTCCGCCGCTCGTGCGCTCGGTCGGCGCGAAGATCGTGGCCTTGACCCACAGGGCGCGCTTGCCCGAGGGGTCGTTCAGCTTCACGAAGGTGCTCTCGAGGTGACCCTTGGCCGGGTCGACCGTGCCCTTGTCGAAGCGAGTGAGGTTCCAGCCTTCGGCGTCCATCGGTGCACGAATCCTGCCCCCGGGTTAGACTCGCCACAAGCCAGATGCGGTCGCCTTCCTTCTTTGTTCCCGCGGTCGCGGTCGGTTTCCTCTCGCTCGCCCTCGCGGCCGACGCGCGCGCGGACTGGCCGCTCGAGCCCACGGCCACGCCGAGCGTCGTCGCGACCTCGTGCAGCAAGCTCGATCCGCGCTGCCAGCGCGGGCCGTTCGTCGTGACCAAGACCGAGAAGATCGGCGCCGACTTCGACTTCGACACCGGCTGGTTGCCCAAGGACGCCGCGGTGCAGGTGCGCCTGCTCGCCTACCTGCACGGGCGCACGCGCGTGGATCTGGGCGGCACGGTGGACGCCACCTGGCCCGACCCGCTGCGCCTGACGCCCAAGGGCACCGCGGCCACGGGGCTGCTCGCGATCGACGACGGCTTCGTGGTCAAGGCGCAGGCGCGCTTCACGGTGAAGGTCGCCGGCAAGACCTACTCGTGGACCGGCGACATCCCGGGCGTGCCCAAGGTCGATCTCGCCACGGTGGCCACGACGGCGTTCGATCCGTTCGCGTTCGCCGGGAGCGGCCTGCCGCCGATCAAGACCAGCGGCAAGACCAAGCCGCTCGAGCTCTACAAGCTCGACATCACCGACTCGATCATCCCCATCCCGGGGATCGGCGGCGGTTTCCAGCTCGAGGGCGAGGCCGAGTTCGCGGCCGACTACCAGACCCTGCGCGTCGCCTTCGACGAGCTCGTGAGCAAGGGCAGCGTGCCCGACGTCACCGCGACCAACCCGTTCACCAAGCTGGCGCTCGCGTCGTCTCCCGGTGTCGACACGACGATGAACGTGCACGGACAGCTCGGGCAGCAGACCACCCTGCACTTCGTGCCCGGCTTCTTCTTCGAGATCCTCGGCTCCAAGTTCAGCGTCGATCTCGTCGACATCCCCGTCGCGCTGCCGCGCAGCGAGAAGGCCTGGGATTTCGACCCGGTGGCGTTCCGCTTCCCGCTGCCGCGCATCGAGGCTCGCCCGTCGCCGATCGAGCTCGGGAACATCCCCGTCGGCAAGGAGACCTCGGTGCTGGTCACCGTGTTCGACACCGGCGAGGCGGCGCTCTCGGCCGACGCGGACGATCCGACCAAGGTCGCGGTGGTGACGACCAAGCACCTCGACGTCGCCGCGGGCACCACCGAGTCGCTGCGCGCCACGATCACGCCTACCGCGCCGGGGCCGATCGAGACCGCCATCGTGGTGCAGTCCAACGACCCGTTCTCACCCAAGCTCACCATCAAGATCCGCGCGCAGGCTGGCGACGGCGCCGCTCCACCCGCGGAGACCGAGACGGCTGCCGCGGGTGGGTGTGGCTGTCGGTTCGGCGACCGGGCCGACCGATCGTCGCTCGCGCTCGGCGCTCTCGCGGCCCTGCTCCTGCTCCGTCGCCGTCGCGAGTAACGCTCGCCTGATCCGTGGGACACACGGGCATGCAGGAGCACTACCAGGAGGCGGGTCCGGGCGAGAACGCCGAGCAGGTGTTCGCCGACGACCCCGAGATGCTCGCGATGATCCGCAAGGCGCGGCAGGAGCAGGGCACCGTCAGCAAGAAGCCGATCGCGTGGCAGATCTTCCTCGTGGGGCTCGGGCTGTTCGTGTCGGCGGCCACCACGATGCCTGCGCTGCTCGACATCATCCACTTCCATTTCGTGCTGCCGAGCGCCGGGTTGTTCGGCGGCATGTCCCTCGCGCTCGGCATCCTCGGGCATCGCCCGGGGCAGTACGAGATCGACCAGGGCCTTGGCAACGAGCCGAAGAAGGCCACGCTCTGGAAGCCGCTCAAGGGCATCGAGCGCCTCGGCGCCTTCGCGCTCGGCCTCGGCGCACCCGCCGCCGCGATCGTGCTGCAGCTCCTGAGCTAAGCCGGAGCTAACCCGGCACGAGGCGCAGGCGCGACGCAGAGAAGTCGGTCTCTTCCCAGCTCGCCGCGCGGTCGCGACCCTCGAGGTAGAGGCCGACCTGGTCGCGGTAGTGACGCGACGCCGGGTCGCCGCTCTGCCCTGGAGCCACCACCGCGCGCGACGCGCCGGGCGCACCCGCGATCATCGCGAAGCGGAGCACCGGGCCGACGCGTACGCCGAACCGGCCGCGGAGCTCGAACTCGCCCATGTTGACGGTGGTGCCGTCGCCGCGTCCAGGGAACGGTCCGGGGGAAGAGGCCGCGCGCAGGCCGGGCACGGCGGCCATCGGGTGCCGGAAGGTGACGGTGTGCAGATCGCCCCAGCGCCAGCGCCCTGGGTCTTCGCCGCGCTGGCGACGGAGGCGACCCTCGGCCATCGCGCAGGCGTCGCGCACCAGGGTCGCGCGGTCGTGCCCGACGAGCCACGGAGAGGCGGGGTCACGGACGGCGGAGAGCAGCGGCAAGGCCGCCGCGTTCATCAGCTCGAAGTAGCGCTCGAAGGTGTCGTCGCCGAGCTCGTCGAGCAGCAGGTGGCGCACGAACGCGTCGAGGAAGGCGTACGTGCACGACGCGCCGACGCTCGTCTCGTCGGCCCGCCCATCCCAGGTGCGCATGCGGCGGAGGACCTCGCGGCCGCGGCGCTCGGGGAGCCCGAGATCGCCCGCGGGCAGGCCCTCGAGGAGCGCATCGCGCACCGAGGTGGCCCACGAAGCGCGCACGTCGGTCTGGATGCGCGCGATGTCGGCGAGCGTGAGCGGGCCGCGGTGCGCGTCGATCAGGGCCCGGATGCGCGCGTAGCGGAACGGGGGCTCGAAGATGTCTCCGAGGGTGTGCGGGTACCCCTCGCCGTGGGGACGCGTGTTGGCCGAGACGATCACGCCGTCGGCCGGGTCGCGCGAGAACGGGAGCTCGTGCGCGGGGATCACACCGACCCACTGGCCACGCGGGTCCTCGCCGTCGAGCAGGTCGAGGCTCGTGACCCCCGGGTCGGGGCGGCGCGCGACGCGACCCGCCCAGCACCACCCGAGGTGGCCCTCGCGGTCGGCGAACACGAAGTTCAGCGTGGGCGCGGAGTGCAGGCGCGCCGCGGCGCGGAGGTCGTCGAAATCGCGCGCCCGGAGGAGGGCGAGCGAGCCGTCCGTCTCGAGCGAGGCGGTGTCGCCGCACCAGCGGAGCGCGATGGCCTGCTCGTCGCCGGTCGCGCCCGACACGATCGGGCCCCGCGGGGTGCGGACGACGGGCACCGTGCGGGAATCCCCGCCCCGCACGGCGATGGTCTCGTGGGTGACCTCGAGCCGGCCGGCCTTGCGCAGCGCCCCCAGATCCTCGCGCCACACCTGGCTGTCGTCGCCCCAGCCGGCGGTCATGCCCCACGCCGCGTGGGCGTTCTGACCGATCGGGAGCCCGGGGACACCGGGAATGGTGGCGCCGCGCGCGTCGATCCCGCCACCTCGGAGGCGCACCTCCCAGAGGACGGCGGGCGCGTGCAGCGGCATGTGTGGATCGCTGGCCACGATCGGGCGGCCGATGGAGGTGCGGTGGGCCGCGAGCGCGAAGGCGTTGGAGCCGAGGTGCAGGCCCTCGGTGCCGAGCACGTCGGCGAGCATGCGGGCGTGCAGCAACACGGGCTCGATCGCGTCCGCGGCGCCCGCGGTGACGGTGAGTGGGTGGGTGGGCAGGAGCGCGCGCAGCTTGTCGGCAGACACCACGCCGGCGATGCGCGCGTAGGTGAGGGCGAAGCGCCAGGCGAACCCCAGCTGGAACGCGACGCCCTTGCCGATGAGCAGGCTGTCGACCGCGGTGAAGGGGCCGGGTTCGAGGTCGAGCAGGAGCGACTCGAGGGGGCGTCGACCGGTGGCGACGAAGGCGTTGACCCCCGCGGCGTACGCGTCGAGCCACGCCCGCGCCTCGGCCGACGCGATGGCGTAGCTGGCTTCCGCGGCGCCCCGGAAGCCGAGCGCGCGCGTGAAGGCATCGAGGTCGACGAGCGTGGCGCCACGCGGGAGCCGGAACGGCAGCGCGTCGTCGACGGGGCGCGCGCCGAGCACCGAGGCAAGCTCGCCCCGCAGGGCGACCCGCATGAGATCCATCTGGAACAGGCGATCTTCCGCGCACGCGTAGCCCATGCCGAACGCGACGTCGGCGAGGCTGCCGCCGAACACGCCGGGCACGCCGAACGCATCGCGGGCGATGGTGACGGCGCCGTCGAGGCCGCGCACGCGCTCCTCGCGACCTCGGCTCGGCGCGCGCCCGAGGGTCTCGAGCACCTTGGGCGCCGCGTCCTTCGCGCGGAGGAACAGCGCCCGCACGGTGCGCACCGGGCGGCTCTCGACGGCCTCCCGGAGCGCGAGGAGCATCGATCCCTTTCGGTCCATCGGTCCGTCGCGTAGCGCGGTGCGCGGCGTTCCGCACGGAGGAACCAAGGTGTCCGCGTAGTTTGCTACGCACCCCGCGATGCTTTTTGGGGCGGATCGTTGCAGAGTCCCTGTTTGTCATGGGATCCTCACACCGATGTCAGCCGCGCCGGTCTACACGGCCGAGGATCGCTCCATCCTCCTGCCCTACTACAAGCGCTTCCTCGTGGAGCCGTCGCTGCGGCTGATTCCTGCCTCGGTGCACCCGAACTCGATCACGCACGCGGGCCACCTCTGCAACTTGATCGCGGTGGGCCTGCTCGTCGCGCTCCGGCCGCAGCGTGGGTGGCTCCTGATCGCGTCGATGCTGCTGCTCCACGTCTACCTGTGGGCGGACAACGCCGACGGCGCGCACGCGCGGCGGACCAAGCAGTCGAGCGCCTTCGGCGAGTTCCTCGACCACGGGCTCGACATCCTCAACACGGTCTACATCGCGGTCATGACCGCGTGGGCGCTCGGCGCGACCCACTTCTGGACGATCGCGCTCATCGCGCTCATCCCCGCCGCCGCCGCGGTCACCTGCTGGGAGCAGACCCAGACCGGCGTGTACCGCCTCGGCCTCCTCAACCAGATCGAGTCCGTGGCCGTGCTCTCGGTGGCGATGATCGGCAGCGCCGTCTGGGGCACCGACGTCTGGAAGGGGCTCTCGTTCCACAATGTCACCGCCTACCACTTCCTCGTCGTCTGGCCGGCCACCACCATCGTGTTCGGCTTCGGCCGCGCGATCTGGCGCGTCTCCCGCGCGCACGCGTCGATCGCCCCCATCTTCGTGTTCCTCCTGCTGCACGCGCTCATCCTGCTCGCGGGGACGCGCGGCTGGGTCTCCACGTTCGTAGGGGTGTCGTTCGTCAGCGCGGTCAACATCGGCTTCGGCGTGCGTCAGCTCGTCCTGCGCCTCCACAACGAGGCGCCGAAGGTGGAGCCGATGCTGGTTCTCGGGGTGCTCGGCATGGTGGCGTTCATGGCGTGGAACGCGGCCGGTCTGCCCATCGGCGCCACCTATTCCGTGGCCCTGCCGGCGGTGGCCTGCGCCATCGTGGCGCTGTTCTCCCTGCGGGAGACGCGGCGCGGCATCCACGTCCTCGACGAGGTCGAGGCCGACGGTCAGTGACGGCGCCGAGGAGACCAGTCTAGTCTCCTCGACGGTTTCCTTTGAATCGGCGCAGTCTCGTCCGGGGCATCCAGCTCGTCGTCGCGCTCACGCTGCTGAGCCTCGGCTACCAGCTCTATCGGTCGCTGCGCGCAGAGCAGTCCAGCTTCGCGCCCGTGCTCGGGTCGCTTCGGCCGGCGTGGCTCCTCGTCGGAGCGGTCCTCGCGCTGCAAGAAGGGGTCTGCGGCGGCCTGCGCATGTTCACGCTCGCCCGCGTGCTCACGCCCCAGATCAAGATCCGGCACGGCATCGTCTCGGAGTTCGTCCTCATGTTCGTGGCCGGCGTCACGCCAGGGCAGGTGGGGGCGCCGATCTCGCAAGTGGCGGTGCTCGTGCACGGGGGCATGAAGGTCGCCGACGTGGCCACCGCCGAGCTCATGACGGCGTTCTGCACCGTGAGCTTCTTCCTGATCTCGGCGCTCACCATCCTGATCCTCCGCGCCAACCACCTGCTCGTGCTCCCCAAGGAGGCGGCGCCGCTCGACTACTTCGTGGGGCTCTCGGCGGGGGTCTTCGGGACCGGGCTCGTGTGTCTCGTGCTGTGCGCGGCCTATCCGCCGCTGCTCCAGGCCATCGTGCGCGCGCTCTCCAAGGTGTGCAGCCCGATCTGGCAGCTGATCGTGCGGCTCGTGGCCAAGATCCCCCGTTTTCGCAAGATCGCCGACCAGGCCTGGGCGCGCCGTGGGCACCTCTCGAACCGGCTCGTCGGCGCCGTCGATCACGTGCACGAGGGCTTCGGCATCTACCTGCGACGCGGCAAGCTCGCCGTGCTCGCCGCGTTCGGGCTCACGTTCGGGTTCTTCTGCTCGCGCTTCGCCGTGACCTTCTTCATCCTCAAGGGGCTCGGGCTCTCCACGACGCCGAGCACGTTCGTCAGCGTCGGGCCTCCGATCGTCCAGATCATCCTCGTGCAGGCCCTCCTGAACTTCGCGCTCTACCTGAGCCCTACACCAGGGGCTTCGGGCATCGCCGAGGTCGGCTCCTCGGCGTTGATGAAGCCGTGGGTCCACGGGATCTACCAGGTGCCGTACCTCGTGCTCTGGCGCGTGCTCGCGCTCTTCCTGTGCATGTTCGTCGGCGGGATCTACGTGTTCCGCTACCTCGGCACGGACGTGCTCGAGGCCGAGGCCAAGCGCGCCGAGGACGAGCAGCGCGCCCACGACGAGGCGCGGGGCGCCGACTCCGATCCCCGGCCGCCCACCGCTCGTAGTAGCCTCGAGGAGTCATGATGAACGTCGACGCCAAGAAGAACGAGCCCACCTTCGACATCGAGAAGTTCCTCACCATCAGCCGCCAGCTCGACCTGACGGGCCTCGTCCTCGAGGACGCCAAGAAGTACGGGCTCAACCAGAGCGAGGTGCGCGTGCTCCGCTACATGCAGGACACGGAGCTCTACACCGTGCACTACATGAAGGCCCTGATGGAGACGTCGGCGCTCGCCGACGAGGAGGCCCGGGCGTTCCTCGTGAACTGGGGCTACGAGGAGTGCTACCACGGGCGCACCCTCGCCAAGATCCTCTCGATCTGCGGGCACGAACCGTCGCGCAAGTCGATCGAGGAGTTCGCGCGGCCGCGCAAGTGGACCGAGGTGCTCCAGGACGCGGGCGGCCGGCTGCTCTCGATCATCAGCCCCGACTTCATCGCGGTCCACATGAGCTGGGGCGCGATCAACGAGCTCACCGCCTGCAACGCGTACACGCGCATGGCGGAGCTCTCGGACAACCCGATCCTGGCCGAGGTCTGCCGGCGCATCGTCAAGGACGAGCGCCGCCACTTCGCGTTCTACTACCAGCAGGCGCAGCGCCGGCTGCGGGCCTCGGGCCTCGCGCAGGGCATGGCGCGGGTCGCGCTGCGGGCGCTCTGGGAGCCGGTCGGGGGCAGCATGCAGCCGCGCGAGTCGCGGGATTTCGTCGGCGCGTACCTGTTCGGCGACGAGGCGGGGCGGCGCTGTCTCCGCGAGATCGACCAGCGGATCGCGCAGCTGCCGGGCCTCGAGTGGTTCGACCTCGTCAGCAAGCACACCAACGAGGGCTCTGCGCGGATCGAGCGTGCTGGTGTCCCGGTCGATCGCCCGCGCACGCGGCCGATCGTCCAGGCCTGAGCCGCTCGCTTCAGCCCACCCCTTCGGCGAGGTCGTCGAGCACGAGCTCGAGGGCGCCCGGGCGCGTGCGCACGAGGCTCGCGGGAGGGACGGACAAGATGGGGTGCTCGCCGCTCTCGAGGGGAGCCAGCGCGGGCGAGGACACGGGCGGGCTGCTCGTGCCGTCCAGCCCCGGCATCGCGGTCGTCTCGGCGAGCGCATCGGCGAACGCGAGCAGCGCGCGGATGCGATCGAGCTCGGCGCGGGCCTGCTCGGCGTGGGCGAACGGCACGCCCGCGACGTCGAGGAGGCGCAGGAGATAGCGCCCGAGCAGGCGCTCCACGCGCGCGCCGAACGGGTGGGTGTCACACGCCTGCTCGACCGCCTGCACGACGCGATCGCGGCGCGGGGTGACCATGGCGACGCGCTCTCCGGCCAGCAGCGAGTAGAGGACCAGGCCGACGGCGGTGAGGTCGGTACGGGTGTGGCGATCGAGCCGCGGCTCGCTCCAGAAATCGGGCTTGCTGACCCGCATGGCGGAGGGCAGCGGCGTCCAGGGGGTGGCGCCACACTCGAGCACCTGCACGGTGTCGCTCGCCAGCGGGTCGCCGTCGCTCACCAGGATCTTGGAGAGGTCGAGGCGCCCGTGGACGAAGCCGCGACGGTGCGCGCGGACGACGACGGAGAGGGCGGTCTCGGCCACGCGCAGGGCGGTGTCGAGCTCGAGGGCGCCGTCGCGCTCGAGGCGCACGTCGAGCGGCTCGCCGGGCGCGAACGCGTGGACGAGATAGGGCGCGCCGTCTTCTTCGCCGTCCTCCAGTCGGCCCATCCCGAGGAGCGGGACGCGGGCCGGGTGGCGGAGGCGCAGGCCGACGCGTCCGGCGCGGGCGAGCGCCTCCTGGGCGGCGGGCTCGGCGGCCAGGTGGTGGAGGAGGATCTGCACGACGTGGGGCACGCCGTGCTCGTCGTGCGCCAGGTAGTGCGCGGTGGAGGCGCCGACGTGCAGCACGGACTCGAGGGTCAAGCCGTCCACGACCTGGCCCAATCGGGCCCGGACGGCGCGCGCCTGGTCGCTGATGGCGAGGTCCCCCTCCATCGTGGTGCGAAAGAAAAGCCAGGAAACCACCGGGCGACAAGTCCGCTCGAGTCGAAGAGCGTCCCGGACGGTGGGCTGGATCGATGGTGATTGCGCGCGCGCAACGCCTCGAGGCTCAGGGATTCGTGATGGGGTGGGGCACGATCGAATCGGCGCAGAATCGGGAGACCAGGTAGCTCGCGACGTCGCTCGGACGCGTGCCTGGGCCGAAGCCGGCATCGAAGCCGAGCTCCAGGGCGAGGGCGTGGTCGACCCGCGGGCCACCGAAGAGCAGCACGAACCGGTTGCGGAGGCCGCGCTGCACCAGGAGCTCGACCAGGGCCCGCCCGTTCTCCTTGTGGCAGTTGCGCTGGGTGATGACCTGGCTCACGAGGATGGCGTCGGCGCCGACCGCCTCCGCGCGGGCGACCAGCTGGTCGTTCTCGACCTGCGCGCCGAGGTTGTAGGCGAGGAAACTCTTGTAGGCCTCGAGGCCCTTGTCGCCCGCGTAGCCCTTCATGTTGAGGATGGCGTCGATGCCGACGGTGTGGGCGTCGCTCCCGGTGCAGGCGCCGACCACGACGAGCTTGCGCCCGAGGCGCGTGAGCACGCGGTGGTCGACCTCCTTCATCTCGAGGCGGGGCACCTCGACCTCGGGCACCTCGAGGGTGCTCAGATCGACCGTGTGCTGCGAGTGCCCGTAGACGACGAAATACGTGTAGCCCTCGGCGCACTCCTCCATCGTGGAGACGAGCGGCTCGCGCAGCCCGTGGGCCTCGGCGAACCGCTTGGCGGCTTCGCGCGCCTTGGCGCTCTTGGGCACGTTGAGCGTGAACGACATCTGGACCATGCCGTCGCCCTCACGGTCGCCGTAGGCGCGGAGCAAGTGCGGCTCGGTCGGGTGCATGACGCTCTCTACCGAACCCGCCTCGGCCTCGCAACCGGTCCAGCTCGCGTCCCTCGACGCGGCACGCTACCTGCCGCTCCGTGGGACGCACGATGGGTCTCGACCTCGGCAGCGCTCGGTGCGGCGTCGCGATCGACGACGAGCTGTCGCTGCTCGCCCATCCGCGGCCACCGCTGGTCGCGAAGGACCGCAACGGCCTCATCGCCGCGCTCGTCGCCCTGGCCGAGAGCGAGGGTGTCGATCGCTTCGTCGTGGGCTTGCCGCTCTCGCTTCGCGGGGAGGCGGGGCGCGCCGCGCGCCGCACCGAGTCGTTCGCGCAGGCCCTCGCCGACGCGAGCGGCCGCGAGGTGGTCCTCTGGGACGAGCGCCTCACGACGGTGCAGGCCAGCGCCGCGCTGTCGGAGGGCGGCACCGATGCCCGGGGCCAGCGCGCGGTGATCGACGGCGCGGCTGCCGCCTTCCTGCTGCAGTCGTGGCTCGAGGCGCGGAGGAAGCGCAAGTGAGCCGCCGTCGCGCGCGTCGCCGTCGGCGGGGAGCTCGTAGGTGGAGGGGAAGAGCCACCCTTCGAGCGACCCCGGGACCCCGAGCTCTTCGCCGAGCTTCGGGTCGGCCACCGCGGCGAGGAACGACGCCGCGTCGCAGATGCGCTGCTTCTCGAGGCGCGCCGCGATCTCGAAGCGGGTCCAGCCCTCGGGGAAGGTGACCCGTATGTGCGTCGCGTCGGGCGACCGACGCAGACGGCGGAGCACCTCGACCGGAGAGAGATCGTCGCGCAGGAGGTGGCGACCGGACCGCGCGAGGATGCCGCCCCGGACCCGCGCGTAGAGGCCGAACACGGGGCCGGACACCACGCCGGCCGCCTCGTGGCGCGCGATCACGTCGGCGTCGGAGGCGCCGCTCGGAACGTCGACGTCGACCGCGCGGCCTTCGCCCGTCCGCGGCCGGAACGGCAGCGCGAGGGTCACGGCCACGAGGAGCAGCACGCCCGCCGCGACCACGAAAGGCCACGGACGCCGACGCGGACCTGGCGCCGACTTCGGCGGCGC